>Ga0114983_1000151_pt1 | contig 28037 bp, 26 predicted proteins | sample Shrwel_input2_RT_FD_87182 | JGI IMG/M metagenome (GOLD analysis project Ga0114983, IMG submission 87182) | Subsurface microbial communities from deep shales in Ohio, USA - Utica-3 well 1 S input2 RT | ecosystem: Environmental > Aquatic > Deep subsurface > Shale gas/oil reservoir > Produced... | reverse complement strand
CAGCCTCTTCAAGGATGCCCAGGAGATGCTTGCCAAGCTGCTCGACGAGGGCCACATCACCGCCCGCGGCGTGATCGGCATCTGGCCGGCCAACAGCGTCGAGGATGACGTGATCGAGGTCTACGCCGACGAGTCGCGAAGCGAGGTCATCGAACGCCTTAACCACATCCGCCAGCAGACCACCAAGAATCGCGATGGCATCTGCTACAGCCTTGCTGACTTCATCGCACCTCGCTATGACACCAAGGGTGAGGAAAGCGGCATACCCGACTGGATCGGCGGTTTCGCGGTCACCACCGGTCATGGCGTTGACGAGCTGAGCAAGCGCTATAAGGCGGCCGGCGACGACTACAACGCCATCATGGTCCAGGCTCTTACCGACCGTCTCGCCGAGGCCTTCGCCGAGCGCATGCACGAGCGGGTCCGCAAGGAGTTCTGGGGCTATGTGCCCGAGGAAGCTCTCGATAACGACTCGCTGATTGCCGAGAAGTATCAGGGCATTCGCCCAGCGCCGGGCTATCCGGCCTGTCCCGACCACACCGAGAAGACCACCCTGTTCCGGTTGCTCGACGCCGAGAAGCACAGCGGCCTGGCGCTGACCGAGAACTTTGCCATGTGGCCGGCGGCAGCGGTCTCCGGCTGGTACTTCGCCCATCCGCAGTCGAAGTATTTCTCCACTGGCAAGATCACCCGCGATCAGGTCGAATCGCTGGCCAGCCGCAAGGACATGCCGCTTGGCGACATGGAACGCTGGCTGTCGCCGGTGCTCTCCTACGACCCGAGCTGACATCAGCGCTCGGGCTGACCCGGCCCGCCGGGCACTTAGTTAGCCGCTATCGACGCTTCTGCGCTGCACGTCGGAGCCCGCCCTCAGGGTGGGCTCCATCACTTGATTGGAAGGCGGCATGCTGCCCGAATCCTCACGACGAAATACCATCCTCAAGCTTGCGCTGCCGATCATTGCCGGCATGCTGTCGCAAAGTCTGCTCAACCTGATCGATGCCGCCCTGGTCGGTTCGCTGGGGGAAACGGCGTTGGCAGGCGTCGGCATCGGCGGCTATGCGATGTTCATGATCACCGCCCTGGTGTTCGGGTTGTCCTCCGGCGTTCAGGCACAGACCGCCAGGCGCTACGGTGAGCAGGACTGGCATAAACGCACCGATGCCCTGCATGCCGGCCTGGCCATCGCCCTGGCGCTGGCCCTGCCGTTGACGGCGCTTAGCCTGTGGCAAGCGCCGGCGTTGATTGGCTTGATCAACCCGGACACCGGCGTTCATGCCCAGGCCGTCGAGTACTTCCGCTGGCGCGTGGTCTCACTGGTACCGGTCGCGATGATCTTCTGCTTCAGAGGCTACTGGAATGGCGTTCAGCAGACCGGCATCTATCTGCGCATCATCCTGATCATGCATGTCGTGAATGTGTTGACGAGCATCGGGCTCATTTTTGGCTATGCGGGCCTGCCAACATTAGGTGCCGCCGGCGCCGGTGCGGGGACCAGCCTGTCCTTGCTGCTCGGTCTGATCCTGTGGGCTGTGTATACCTTTCGGCACGCCGGCCCCATCGGTGGCAGATTCAATATCACTACCCTGCTGACCACCCTGCGACTGGCCGCACCGCACTCTTTTCAGCAACTATGGTTCGCCGGCGGCTACGCCGTGCTGTTCTGGACCCTTGGCCAGTTGAACACCGCAAGCGTCGCGGTGGGTCATGTACTGGTGAATCTGTCACTGCTGCTGATCCTGCCTGGTGTCGGCCTCGGGGTGGCGGCGATGAGTCTGGTCGGACAGGCGATGGGGCAGCAATCGAACCAGGAGGCCCACCGCTGGGGCTGGGACGTGGTACGCATCGCCTGGATTTGCCTGGCCCTGCTCGCTCTGCCGATGTTGATATTCCCCGATGTGGTGCTCGGCATCTTCCTGCATGACCCGGCCCTGGTGGCCCTCGGGCACCTGCCTCTGCAGCTGACCGCGCTGATGATGGTACTGGATGTGTGCGCGCTGGTGCTGGGCCAGGCCCTGCTCGGCGCGGGCGCCACTCGCACCGTGATGACGATGACCCTTGCAACCCAATGGCTGATCTTTCTGCCTCTGGCCTGGTGGGTCGGTGTAGCCCTGGGTCATGGCCTGCTGGGCATCTGGTGGGTGCAACTCGGCTATCGTTGCTTGAATTCCCTGGGCTTTGCCGTCATTTGGCAGCGAGGCCACTGGCAACGGCTGGCCATCTAGCGTCAGTCCGATCACACTCGACCGACTGATGTCGAGATGGATCGGCTCTAATAACTCTTTAATTAAAATCTATGAACATTTATTCTTTCATAGAATATAAGGTTAGGAGTATCGTCGCCCATAAACGGCATCACTCCTTCATCACGCCCTGACCAGCAGGACACGACTGAATGTATCGGTACGACAACTACGACCAGACCCTCGTCGATGAGCGGGTCACCCAGTTCCGTGACCAGATGAACCGCTACCTTGATGGCCGCCTGGGCGAAGAAGAATTCCGCCCGCTGCGCCTGCAGAACGGTCTCTATATCCAGAAATACGCGCCGATGCTGCGTATTGCGATCCCCTACGGCATGCTGTCAAGCGATCAGCTGCGCCGCCTGGCGTCGATTGCTCGGCGTTACGATCGGGGATACGGTCACTTCAGTACCCGTCAGAACCTGCAGCTCAACTGGCCGGCCATCGAGACGGTGCCGGACATTCTTGGTGAGTTGGCCGAGGTACAGATGCATGCCATCCAGACCAGCGGCAACTGCATTCGCAACACCACCAGCGATCAGTTCGCCGGCATCGCTGCCGATGAGGTCGAGGACCCGCGTCCTTGGTGCGAGCTGATTCGCCAGTGGTCGACGCTGCATCCTGAATTCGCCTTCCTGCCGCGCAAGTTCAAGATCGCGGTCACCGGGGCCAGCGCCGACCGGGCCGCCATTCAGGTCCACGACATCGGCCTGCGCCTGTGGCGCGACGCAGAGGGCGAAGTGCGCGTTCGGGTGCTGGCCGGTGGCGGCCTGGGCCGTACGCCCATGATCGGCGACGTGGTACGTGACGACCTGCCCTGGAAGCACCTGCTGACCTATCTCGAAGCCTGCGTCCGCGTTTATAACCAGTTCGGTCGCCGCGACAACAAGTTCAAGGCCCGCATCAAGATTCTGGTCAAGGCGCTGGGCATCGAGGAATTTCGTCGTCGCGTCGACGCTGAGTGGGAACATCTCAAGGATGGCGCCCAGACCCTGACACCCGCTGCCGTGGAAGCTGCCAAAACCCACTTCCCGGAACCCGAGCGCCGTCCGGTCAACGAAGATGCCATCGCCGCCTACGAGCAAAAGCGTCAGGACGACCGTGCACTTGCCCGCTTCGTGACCAATAACGTGACCGATCACAAGGTGGCCGGCTACAAGGCCGTCACCCTGTCACTCAAGCGTCGCGAATTGGCCCCAGGCGACGTCACCTCGGATCAGATGGAGGCCGTGGCCGACCTCGCCGAACGTTTCAGCTTCGGCGAGGTTCGCGTGACCCACGAGCAGAACCTGGTGCTCTCCGACGTCCCCGTGGACCAGCTGGAAGCCCTCTGGCACGCCCTCGACGAGCTGGGCATGGCCAACCCCACCGTGGGCACCCTCAACGATATCATCTGCTGCCCGGGCGGCGACTTCTGTGGACTGGCCAATGCCGTGTCGATCCCCATCGCTCAGGCCCTGCAGGAACGTTTCGAGGATCTGGACTTCCTCTATGACCTGGGGCCGCTGGATCTCAACATCTCCGGGTGCATGAACGCCTGCGGCCACCACCATGTGGGCCACATCGGCATTCTGGGCGTCGACAAGAAAGGCGAGGAGTACTATCAGATCTCACTGGGTGGCAACTCGACCGACGACGCCTCCCTTGGCAAGATCCTCGGTCCGTCGTTCTACCGCGAGGATGTCCCTGATGTGATCGACAAGTTACTCAAGGTCTACGTCGAGTCGCGCCACGACGACGAGCGCTTCCTCGATACCTACCGCCGCATCGGGATCAAACCTTTCAAGGAGCGGGTCTATGCCTGATCAACAGCCGACAGTGGCCCGTACGCTACTCAAAAAGGGCCAACCGGAAACCGACACCTGGGCGCTTTCCCGGGACACCGAAGCGCTGCCCGAGACACGGCCGGCCATCGTGCCATTGGCGCTGTGGCTCGAGGCCGAAGCAGACAGCGCCCTGGCGCCCTGGCTTCCCAGCGACACGGCGCTCGATGGCGAACTCGCCGAGAAGCTTGCGTCCGCGCCGCGAATTGCCATCAATTTCCCAGCGTTTACCGACGGGCGCGGGTACACCCTCGCTCGGATGCTGCGCGAACGCTTCGGCTATCAGGGTGAGATTCGTGCCATTGGCGATGTACTGGTCGACCAGCTCTATTACATGAGCCGCTGTGGCTTCGATGCCCTGGCGCTGCGCGATGACCAGCTTCTTGAGGATGCACAGCGGGCACTGGGCGCCTTCAGCGTCAGCTACCAGCCTGGCGTCGATACCCACGAGGCGCTTTTCGAGCGTCGCCTGCGGGAAGGCAATCACTCCTGAGCCACGCCATCACCGACGACTTGCATCATCAAGGGCCCGGCTATCGCCGGGCCCTTGGCGTTTCAGGGACATGATGTCATGTGGCTGAGTCATCCTCAGCCGCGACGCTTTTGCTGACGCTCGCGATTGTTGGCCCGCGCGCGTTCAGACTTTTTCAGCATGATCAGGGTTGCGCCTAGCCCACCCTGCGAAGCCGGGGCGGAGGCATAGGCCTGGACCTCCTCAAACTGAGCCAACCACTTGGCCAGATAAGAGCGCAGCACGTTGGCGGGACTGTCGTCCTCCCGCCCTCGCCCATGCACCACCATCAGCGAGCGCAGCCCCTGGGCATGGGCCTCGCGAATAAAGCCGAACAGCTCTCGTCGACACTCGGCTAGCGGCCGGCGTTGCAGGTGCAGATGGGCCTCCGGCGGATAGCCTCCATGACGCAGGCGCTCGACCACACCCAGCTGGATGCCGTCACGCCGATACTCGAGGGGATCGTGAGAGCCGACTACCTCGACAAAATCATCCGACAGGAAGTTGCCCTCGTCACCTGCCTGCTGTGCCGCTAGGCGTCGCGCTTGTTGTGCCTCGTTGGGCCCCTTGGGCCTCTGACTGACATCGGCCCGGTCCTTGCCCTTGGCAAGGGGGAGCACATCTCCCATCTGACGGCGAAATTCGCGATCCATCATATTCATGGTGATAGCCTCCCGACGCGGCGATGTTCTGACTAGCGTTCAAGAAGCATGCCATGCCAGGATGAGCGCGCGAAGACCTGATGACCTTAAAATCAACGATCAAGGCCACTTTTATGCGCGTCCTGAGATACGCTCTCGGTTCCACGATCGGTACCATGTTGATCGCCGCCGGCTACCTGTGGTGGGTGCTGCTGAGCCCCTTCGGCTATGATCGCCCCGCTGAGCTGCCCCCGATACCGAGCGGCGAATATCAGGTGTTCGTCTATGGCACCTTGACCCACGCACCCGTTCGTTGGCTGGTCTATGGACGCACCGGCAGCCCCGAAGCGGCCAGTCTGCCGGGATTTCGCAAGCGAGAGCTGGATCTGGTCGAGGACCGAAATCAGCGTGTCGATGGCATGGTGCTCCGCGTAGATGCTGAGGAGTTGGCAGACCTGGACCGCTATGAACGCCTGGGCCATCGCTATGAGCGAGTTCGCGTTCAACTCGATAATGGCGCCCAGGCATGGGTGTATCGACGTCTCTAACGTGTTCGCCATGCCCCGTCGCTACCGATGCGTTTAAACAAGAAAGATAACGGTATAATTTTAAGAGTGGAATTTGACGCCAGCTGCATGGTTGTGGGGGCCTTGGGGGCCGCCTACAATATCTGCCATTACTTGAGTACCACCGCATAAGGACCCTCGCGACGTGATCACCCTCTACCATAATCCGCGCTGCTCCAAATCACGTCAGGCGCTGGCTCTGCTCGAAGAAGCTGGTATCGACCTGAGCGTGCATCGCTACCTGCAGGAGCCGCTGGATGCCGAACAGCTCAATGCGCTGCTCGAGCGCCTCGAGGGTAGCCTCAAGGACCTGGTGAGGACCAACGAAGCCGAGTGGAAGGCTCAGGATATCGATATCAATGACCGTCATGCCGTCATTGCCGCCATCGTGGCCACCCCGAAGCTGATGCAGCGCCCGATTGCCGACCGCGGCGATCACGCCATCATCGGGCGGCCGCCGGAAGCGGTACTGTCGCTGATCGACGCCGCCTGATCCGCCCTCTCAATTATTGATCCCTGGAGCCTTGATGAGCACCACCACGCCTTATGTGCTGATTCTGTTCTATTCCCGCCAAGGCGCAACCCGAGCCATGGCAGAGGCCATGGCCGCCGGCGTCGAGTCTGAGTCCGGCATCGCCGCTAGGCTGCGCACTGTGCCGCCGGTTTCTGCGACCTGCGAGGCGGTGGACCCGGACATTCCTGACGAAGGCGCCGTCTATGCCAGCCTCGATGACCTCAGACACTGCGCAGGCCTAGCCATCGGTAGCCCGACCCGCTTCGGCAACATGGCGGCTCCGCTCAAGTACTTCCTGGATGGCAGCAGCGAGCTATGGATGAATGGCGCCCTGATTGACAAGCCAGCCAGCGCTTTTACCTCCACTGCCAGCCTGCACGGTGGCCAGGAAACCACGCTCATGACCATGCTGGTCCCGCTGCTGCATCACGGCATGGTGCTCTCGGGCTTGCCCTACAGCGAGACCGAGCTCTTCACCACCACCACTGGCGGCACCCCCTACGGGGCCAGCCATCTGGCCGGGCAGCGCAGCAATCGCTCTCTCGATGAGCAGGAGCGAAGCCTTTGCATGGCACAGGGGAAGCGTCTCGCCCGCCTGGCCCTGGCACTTGCCCCCATGCGTGAGAGCACCTGATGAGACAGCAGATGGAACGGATGGAAGATCAGCAAGGACTCGACACAATGGTCGACAAGAGCCGTCGACTGGTGATCACCAGCTATCTGGCCCTGCTAGTTCTGCTCAGCTATGGCGGCCTGGTCATGCATGACGTGCAAACCGATGGCTGGGGACCCTGGCTGGTGAGGGTGGTACCGCTGCTGCTGTTCCTGCCGTCGATCCTGGTCAAGCGAGCCCGCGGCCATGCCTGGCTGTGCTTCGTCAGCCTTCTTTACTTCATGCAGGGCGTGATGTTCGCCACCCTGCCCGGCCAGACGCTGTTTGGCCTGCTGGTCGCGGTGGCATCGCTGGCACTTTTCGTCGGTAGCCTGGGCTATGCACGCTTTCGTAGCCGCCAACTGCGCCATCAGTCATCTAGCCACCAGAAATGACCCCATTACCCCAGGCCGGCACCACCACTGGCCACCTCGCTAACTGGCGCTCGGCAGCAGTAACAACGCTGCCGGTCATGTTCGGCTATCTCCCGCTTGGGGCGGCCTTCGGCATCCTGGCAGTCGATGTCGGCATACCCTGGTGGGCAGCGATCGCCATGTCGATCCTGATCTATGCCGGCGCCGGCCAATTTCTGGCCGTGGCGCTGCTCGCCAATCAGGCTGGCCTGATGGAAGTGGCGGTCGCCACCCTAATGCTCAACTCTCGCCATCTCTTCTATGGCCTGTCGCTGTTGCGCGCCTTCGCCGGCGCCGGATGGCGCAAACCCTACCTGATTTTCTCGCTCACCGACGAAACCTATTCGCTGCTGACCTCGCATGAAGGCCATGCCGGGCAGGATCACGCCCAGGCCTTCAGGCTCAGCGCGCTGAATCAGCTATGGTGGGTGCTGGGCAGCCTCGCTGGGGTTTTGATTGGCAGCCAGCTTGCCTTCAATACCACAGGAATCGAGTTCGTACTGACCGCCTTGTTCATCGTACTGACCATCGAACAAGCGCGGCGACTGCGCCAGTGGCTACCTTTCATCGTCGCCATCTTTACGGCCCTGGGCACCCTGGCATTGCTGCCTGAGCGCCATATGCTGCTGGGAGCCATCGGCGCGGCCAGCCTTATCCTGTTAATCCAGTACCGGCTCGACTCGGCAAAACGACACCGTGAAAAACAACGCATTGCAGAACAACAGCAGCGGGAGGCATCGTGAATCTGGATCCTTTGCCATTGCTCGGTTTCATCGCTGTATGTGCCCTGGCGACATTCTTGACCCGGGCCCTGCCCTTCATCGCCTTCTCTCGCCAGGCAGAACATCCGCTGGTCATCCATCTGGGCCGTTACCTGCCGCCAGCGGTCATGCTGATTCTGGTTATCTACGCGATGCGTGACTGGCGCCCCCTGTCCGAGGGAGCCGCCAACCTCTCCGCCAATGGCTGGCCGATGATACTGGCCGGGCTGATCGTGGCTGGCATCCAGCTTTGGCGTCGAAATGCCCTGCTATCGATTCTTACCGGCACCGGCACCTACATGGGCCTGGTTCAGTGGATCGGCTGACGGTCATGCGTTGGCGAGGCGTGCACAAACAACGGTTGAGCCTTCGCCTCGCAACGGCGAAGATAAAGAAAATGCAGAGGGAAAGATTGCCATGACAAGGAACATTGCCGATATCCGGCGCGACTACGAAGGCGGCAGTCTCAATGAAGAGAATACGCCTGAAACACCCGAGTCACTCTTCGATGAGTGGCTGACCCTGGCACTCGATAGCGAGGGAGACGACGGCAACGCCATGTCGCTTGCCACTGTCGATAGCCTGGGACGCCCCCATGCGCGCATCGTGCTGCTCAAGGGCTATGACGAGCGTGGCATGGTCTTCTATACCAATTACCAGAGCCACAAAGGCAGCGAACTTGCCACCGTTCCCCATGCGGCGCTGGTTTTTTGGTGGCCGTCGCTCAGCCGGCAGATCCGTATCGAAGGCCGGGTAGAACAGGTCTCAGAGTCTGAATCGGATCAGTACTTCTCCAGCCGGCCGCGTGAGAGCCAGCTCGGCGCTTGGGTGGCCACTCAAAGCGTGGAAATCCCCGATCGCCAGTGGATCGAGGAGCGCCAGGCGCGCTTCGAACAGGCTTATGACGGCCAGGATATCCACCGTCCCGCGCACTGGGGCGGTTACCGCCTTGTGCCGGAGATGATCGAATTCTGGCAGGGCCAGCCCAGCCGGCTGCATGACCGCATCCGCTACCAGGCGCGCGAAGGAGAATGGTTCAAGGTGCGCCTGGCCCCCTGACACCTTCGGCGCAGATTTCCTTCCGGCTTAGCACCCGCAGAGTAAACATCGACCAGAAATGACAGCGCCCGGCCAAATTAGCCGGGCGCTATGCTTTCAGTGCTGCTAACTCGCCAAGATTACTCGGCGTCCGGCAGCCACTGCTGAACCACGTCTTGGTTGTCGGCGACCCACTTCTTGGCACTCTCGTAGGGATCGCTGTCTTCTTCCTGGTTCATGAGCATGACTTCGCCCATCTGCTCCGGTGTCCACTCGAAGTTATCGAGAATGGCATAGGCACCCGGCATATCTTCTTTCAGGCCGTTACGAGCAATGGTGTGAATCTGCTCGGCACCGCCGTAGACGTCCTTCGGATCCTCGAGATACTTGAGGTCCCAGCGAGCGAACATCCAATGCGGCGTCCAGCTGGTGACGACGATCTCTTCCTTGTTCTGGATGGCGCTAGCCAGCGCTGCCGTCATGGTCGCACCACTACCGCTGCGCAGATCGGCATCGAGATCATACTCGTCAATCACGTCTTCGGTCAGGCTCATCAGGCCGGCACCCGGATCGATACCGATAATCTGGCCATCAATGGCGTCAGAGTTCTTATCGATGTCAGTGATCGTATCCATGTCGCTATAGGCCGGTACCACTAGGCCAAGCTTGGTGCCATCCAGGTTGGTACCCAGATCTTCGACGCTGTCTTTGACGCGATCGAAATAGTCTGCGTGGGTCGTGGGCAGCCAAGCCGCAACGATCGCATCCGCGTCACCATAGGACAGGGCCTGCCACATGGCAGCCGCTGAGAGCGATGACATTTCAACGTCATAGCCTTGGTCTTCCAACACGGCACGCACCACGTTGGTGGAAGCGACTTCAGAAGCCCACTCGACGTAGGCGAGGGTTACGGTACCCTTCTCTTGGGCCTGCACCTGACCAGCTGCGACGGCCGTGCCAGCCGCCATCATCATGGCGCCAAGGCGCACACCGCGTGACAGAGTCTTGATATCGAACATCCTTCACCTCTCTATTGCTTATTGGTGTTGAGCAGGACACCAGGATCACAACCCGACAGTCAAGAAAGACCTGAGCTGCGCCTGAACGTCCGCATGATGCATATGCTTCACATCATGCAGCCCATCACACCTCGATACCGACAGGTGTGATGGGTCACGCAATACGTCAGGACTTGCGTGTCTTACGGAAAGACTGGGTCAGACGATCCAGCAGCATGGCCAGGATCACGACCGCAATACCAGCTTCAAAGCCATCGCCCGGACGCAAGCGCTGGATGGCACGCCATACCTCGTTACCCAAACCATCGGCACCGATCATTGCCGCGATCACAACCATCGACAGCGCCAGCATGATGGTCTGGTTGATGCCGGCCATCACAGTCGGCAGGGACAGCGGCAGCTGAACCTTGAAGAGCTTCTGCGACGGCGTGGAGCCGAAGGCGTCAGCCGCTTCGATCAGATCCTTGGGAACCTGACGGATACCCAAGGTGGTGAAGCGGATCGCCGGCGGCATGGAGAAAATCACCGTGGCAAAGATCGCCGACACAGAACCGATGCCGAAGAACGGAATCGCTGGAATCAGATACACGAAGGCCGGCATGGTCTGCATGAAATCAAGCACCGGCATGATCACGCGGTAGAGACGCTCAGAAAGAGCGGCGGCAATACCGACGGGTAGCGCGATCACTACTGCCACCAGAGTGGCAATGACCACCAGGGTCAGCGACTCGATCATCGGATCCCACAGATCCAGGTTCCAGATCAGGGCAAGGCCCAAGACAGCGCCAATGCCTAGACGGATGCCCGCCATGCGCCAGCAAAGCAGCGCAATCATGCCCATCAGGCCCCACTCGGGTATCCACATCAACAGGTCGTTGAGACCGTTGATACCGCTCTGCGTCACCGCGGAGATGCCGCGGGTAATGCCGGAATAGTTACTTGTCAGATAATTCAGACCGGATTCGATCCAGTCACCCAGTTCGATACGGGGAATCTCAATCGCCATCTCAGTTGTCTCCTGCTTCTGCCAGTTCAGCCAGTACCGCACCCTTGACCACCACACCGAGCAGGCGACGCTCACCGTCGATCACCGCGATGGGGAAGCTCTTGTCGCTGAACATGGCAAAGAGGTTATTCAGCGGCTCGTCTGGGGCTACGCTACGGAAGTCCTGCTGAATCAGGCTTTCGATGGTCTGCAGGCCATCTTTGACGGCCTTATCGGCACTATCGGCATCGATGAGACCCACAAGTTTGCGATCACGACTGGTGACGTAGATCGAGTCCAGTCCGTTCTCACTCATCTTGCGCAGAGCGGTACGCGGACCGTCATCCTCACGGGCGGTAGCACGTACCGGACGCATCGCATGATGAGCGGTGAGGATACGCGACATGTCCACGCCCTCGATGAAGCGCTCTACGTATTCATCGGCCGGCGCAGTCAGAATCTCTTCCGGCGTGCCGATCTGCACGATCTCACCGTCCTTGAGCAGGATGATGCGATCACCGATGTTGAGGGCCTCATCGAGGTCGTGGGTAATGAAGACCGTGGTCTTCTTCATGCGGTGCTGAAGCTCGAGCAGTTCCTGCTGCATGTCCTTGCGGATCAGCGGATCGAGCGCGGAAAACGCCTCATCCATGAGCAGCACGCTTGAATCGTTGGCCAGTGCACGCGCCAAGCCGACACGCTGCTGCATGCCGCCGGACAGTTGGCTGGGCAGCGCATCTTCCCAGCCGTCCAACCCAACCTGCTTCAATGAGTTACGGGCGGTTTCGGTGCGCTCGGCCTTGTCGACGCCGCGGATTTCCAGACCGTATTCGGCGTTCTGCTGCACCGTGCGGTGCGGGAACAGCGCGAAATTCTGGAAAACCATGGAAAAGTGACGACGACGACATTCCAGCAGCTCCTTGGTGCTAAGCGTCGGAATGTTCTCACCATCGATGATGATCTCGCCTTCGGTGGTATCGATCAGGCGGTTGAGGCAGCGGATCAGGGTCGACTTGCCCGAACCGGAAAGCCCCATGATCACCAGGAGCTCACCTTCGTAGACATCGAAATCGATGTTGGACAAGCCCAGCGTCTGGCCAGTCTTCTCCAGGATTTCCGGGCGCTTCTGCCCCTGGTCACGCAGCTCAAGGGCCTTCTTGGGCTGGTTGCCAAAGACCTTGCTGAGGCCGCGCACCTGTATCTTGACGGGTCGTGTTTCGCTCATCGGCTCTGCCTGTTGTTATGTCATGCCGGCATGCCCTGGCAGGCCGCTCTAACGGCCCTTATGGCTATGCACGGTCGATGACTGTCGTGATTGAACTCGCAGGATCATACATACTTATAAATAACCCCTCAAATCAGAACAGCTGATGATTAATCAACGATGCCATGGCACAGCTTAGTTTCAGATCGCTGTCAGCAGGCGGGCTCGCGCCCTTCTTGTCGTCCTTCTTAGCGCCTTTGTTGAGCAGGACTCAATCCGGAGACGACGCCAGTCTGTGGCGCTGCCAGTCGGATTCGGGTTCGTTCAGTCTGAGCAGCGCATCGACCACCTGCTCTTCCATGTTGTAGCGCAGGCGAAAGCCCAGTTGTTTCATCAGCGAACGCATGGGCTGGTTGTCGATCATGATCTTGCCGAACATCTCGAGGGTGCCAAGCCCCTGGCAATAGCGGATCATCTTGGTCATCAGCAGGCGCCCGAGCCCATGGCCATGCAAGTCATCGCGAATGATCACCGAGAACTCCGTGCGGATGTTGTCCGGGTCATTCCATACCCGTACTACACCCAGCATTTCCGACTGCCCTTCTGCATCCAGCCGCACCGCAATAAACGCCATCTGACGGTCATAATTGATATCGGCAAGCGTCGCCAGGTCTCGCTTGGTCAGGTCCGCCTTGTGATGGAAGTAGCGAAACCGGATGCTCTCCTCGGACAGATGCTTGTGGAAACCGGTGATCAAAGGAGCATCTTCGGCACGGATCGGGCGCACTTCCACGTCCATTCCATCCAGCTCGACCCGTTCTCGAAGTTCTTCAGGATACGGCATGATGGCATGCCGGGCGGGTGTTCCCAGATCCAACGCAAAATCCACGGCAAGCAGACCATCACGGTTGAGCAGCAGCGGATTGATTTCCATTCCTCTCAGGCGCGGCAGGTCAGACGCCATCTGGGACAACTTCACCAGCAGCTCACAGATCATCTCGACATCCTGCTGAGGCTGGCGGGAATGCTCTTCGATCAGCTTGGCGGCGTGGGTGCGGCTCACCAGATCGGCGGCGAGGGTCATGTTCAGGGGCGGAAAGGCCACATGGCGATCGGCCAGCACATTGACCTTGTAGCCACCGACACCAAAGACCACCAACGGTCCGAACTCGGGGTCTCGTGTAATGCCCGCACACAGCTGCAGGGAATGCTTGCCCCGCTGCATTGGCTGCAAACAGTACTCATGGATGACCGAGTCTGGAAACTTCTCGTGGACCTTCTGCTCGAGCCGCATCATGCCGTTACTTACCTGCTCAGGACTTGCAAGGTCCTGCAGCAGGCCCGCCGAGAGCTTGTGTGGATGGCTGCGATAGCGATATGGCACGATGTTGTTATCGTGAACGATTTTCAGCGCCAGGGTGTCTCCTGAGTCCTGCTCGGCCTCAAGCAGATCACGGGCGACGGCGGCGCCCTCCTCCGGTGTGACGATATAACGGCTCTTGGGGGTCTGAATGCCATAGGCCGCCAGCACCTGAGCCGTCTCTGCATGGGTCAGGCAGTGTCGCTGTTGCTCGAGAGCCTGGTCGATCAGTTCGTGACAGTGCTTGCGAATGGCCGCACTGGTCGCAAAGGGCAGCGAGGGTGGCGTTTCCTGGAGCAGGGCCTGCACGCGCCGATAGTTGACCATATGCATGAAGGCACCGACGGCCTTCTCTGGCGACATGTAGGTCGGAATACCAGCCAGGTTGCTCTCGTGTCGAGCCGATAGCGCCTGCTCGAGCCCCATCCAACTGGTCAGCAGGTTGCGCTTGAAACGCCGCCGGTTGGCGACCACCGCCTCCGCCGTGACCTTCGAAGGCGCCAGACGGGTTGGCGCATGCACCAGCAGCACCGCATCCACGCCAGGGTCGGCGGCCACGATCTCCAGCGCCTCGACGATCTGATCCGGCGTGGCGCCCCCACCCAGGTCCACCGGGTTGCGTCCCGGCAGTGTCATGTCCACGTCGTCTCTTGCCAGCGCCTCGCGGGTGGTCTCGCTAAAATCGGCCAGGCGTCCGCCTTGGCTGATCAGGCGATCGATCGCCAGCATCGCCGGCCCCAACCCATTGGAGACGATCGCCAGTCGGTCACCTCGCAATGGCCGCATGCGCGACAGCGTCTCCAAGGCATCGAAGAGGTCATCGGAATTGTCGACGCGCACCACGCCTGCCCGCGCCAGAGCGGCATCGAAGATCACGTCACGATTGGCGATCCCCGGCGTCGGCGGCAAGTTCGACAGCGATGACTCAGGCGTGCGACCACTCTTGATCGCCAGCACCAGCCTGTGCCGGGATGACTCACGCAGGGCCGTCATCAGGTGCTGTGCATCCTGGGTGCGTTCCAGATGCAGCAGAATGGACTGGGCTGCCGTATGTTGATTGATATAGTCGAGCAGGTCGGGCAATAGCACGTCGACACTGTCGCCCAAGGTCACCAGGTGCGAAAGACCAATACCGCGCCCTGCCGCCCAATCGATGATGGCATTGCCAAGCATGCCCGATTGGCCCAGATAAGCGACGCGCCCGGCCTTGACCGGCTGGCCGGAATAGGAGGCATTGAGCCGCCGCCCGGGCACCAGGATGCCCATGCACTCCGGGCCCAGCACGCGGATTCCCGAAGGCCTGGCGGCGCGCAGCATCTGTTCGCGGATGGACCCGCCGTCATGACTGCGATCGTCCAGGTAGGAGCCGCCGGACAGCACCATCGCGGCGCGAACACCGGTTGTACCGAGCTCGGCGATCAAGTTGGGCACCGTATCCACCGGCGCGCAGATCACCGCCAGTTCGGGCACCTCGGGCAGATCGGCAACGTGACTGAAACAGGGGACGCCATGAACGCTCTCGTAGCCCTTGGTATTGACTGACCACAGCTTGCCGGGAAAGCCGCCCTCCTGGAGATTCTGGATCACCAGTCCGCCCATCGAATAAGGCTTTTCCGAGGCGCCAATGACCACCAGACTATGCGGCTCGAAGAAGTGACGAAGAAATCGCGTACCCAAGACCTGTCCTCCCGCGTGGGTGTAGCCTCCTTGTGTACGACTTATTGACACTGTCATGCAAGGAAGCAAGGCGATTAAGGTCGCATCAATAACCGCGGAGCCGTCGATGATCACCTCATATATCACCCATCCCCGTTGCCATGATCACTTTATGGGGCCCGATCATCCCGAGAGCCCGCTGCGCCTCGATGCCATTCGCGCCCGGCTTGCCTTGAGCGGTGTGCTGCAACAGACCATGCAGTCAGAAGCGAAACCCGCCACCGCCGAACAGCTCGAGCGTGTACATCCTCAGCGCCATCTGTCATCGCTCGAGCGCTGTGTACCCGAAGAGGGCATCACCCTGCTCGATGGCGATACCCTGATGAATCCGGCGAGCATGGACGCCGCCCGTGTGGCTGCCGGAGCCGTAGTGCGCGGGGTGGACCAGGTCTACCGGAGCCAGGCCGACAATGTCTTCTGCGCCGTGCGCCCACCTGGCCACCACGCTGAAGCCACCGATGCGATGGGATTCTGCTTTATCAACAACATCGCGGTGGGCGCCGCCCATGCCATCGCCAGGTATGGGGCCGAGCGGGTCGCCATCCTCGACTTCGACGTGCACCAGTGCAACGGCACCGTGGACATCTTCAAGGACCACCCTAACGTGCTGGTCTGCTCGAGCTTTCAGTATCCCTTCTATCCGTGGCGCTATCTGCGCAGTCAGTGGCACAACATCATCGACACACCGCTGCCGCCAGGCACAGACGGCCCGGCTTTCAGGCGCGCAGTGGAAGACGATTGGCTGCCCGCCCTGCATGCCTTCAAGCCGGATATGGTGCTGGTATCCGCCGGTTTTGATGCGCACCGAAGCGACCCCATGGCCGATCTGTGTCTCGAGGCAGCCGATTTCCATTGGGTGACGCACCTGGCCATGGAGATCGCCGCCCTCTATGCCGACAACCGCCTGGTTTCCGTTCTCGAAGGCGGCTATGACATCGATGCCCTGGGCCACTGTGCCGAGGCTCACGTCAGCGCGCTGCTGGGCCTACCCTTCAAGGCCTGAGCCAACACGAGGGCGGTCCAGCTTCTTAAGGTACATGGACGGTGCTCGTTTCCTCCCCTCAGGAAATATCGAACTCAGCCCACGCCTCCGCGATTCGCGATAGTGGCCTTGAAGCATGGCGCATCCGAGGCCTATCCAGTGAGATAGCCCCCTTCCATCCCCCATCCTGAATACCGCACGATGTGATAGCCTAGCGGAAACTAAGTTTCCGATAGTGAAAAGCCGATGAGCGCCAACAACGATCAAACCGCCGCCCTCCAGATTGCCGCTGGCCGCAAGGCGTTCGTCGAGCCGCTACAGCTCGGGGAGCGCCTCAAGGAGATCCGGCTGTCCAACCACTGGACCCTGGAAGACGTCAGCAAGCGGACCGGCCTGGCTCGCTCGACCCTGTCCAAGATTGAAAACGATCACATCTCACCGACCTTCACCGCCGTGCAGAAGCTGATCAATGGGCTCGACATCGACCTGCCCCAGCTGCTCAAGCAGCCCAAGCCACAGAGCCGCACCATGGGACGTCGCGACCTGACACGCGCCGGTGAGGGGCAACAACATCCGACCCCCACCTACGAGCACGAGCTACTGTCCTGGCAGCTGGCCCAGAAGCACATGACGCCCTTCAAGACCATCGTGCGGGCCCGGAGCTTCAGTGAGTTCAGCGAATGGGTGCGCCATGACGGCGAAGAGTTTCTGATCGTGCTGGAAGGCGCGATCCTGCTCTACACCGAGTTCTACGAACCGCTACGCCTGGAGCGCGGTGACAGCATCTATTTCGATAGCGACATGGGACATGCCCTGGTGTCCATCAGCGACGAGGACGCGGTTGTCCTGTCTGTGTGTAGCCGCGGCCAAACCAGCTGAGCCATCGCTCTTCCGGTACACTTCCGGTTCACATCGAGCGCCATACGGTACAAGTCACGACACCTGCACAAACAAAACGCCCCGGCGCATCATGCGCCGGGGCGTTTTACTGTGCTCAGAGTGCCAGGAACGTTCAATGTCCCGGGTAGGGATCCCCGCCGGACAGCTCGCGTTGCATCATCTTGTCGCTATACGCCGTACCGTACTTGAGGCGAGACCAGACGTAGAGCGCCAGCCCGATCAGCATCCATCCCGCAAACAGCGCCCATTCGAGGGCTGACAGTGCCGAGGGGCTGCCCGGCATGTACAGGGCGGTCATGCCCAGCGAAAGCACCACGGCCACGATGCCCACCAGCTTGCCATGCTTGACCTTGAACGGACGCTCCATCTCCGGCTCGCGCTGGCGCAGCACCAGGAAAGACAGCGCCACAAAGAGGTAGGCGATGACGATACCCAAACCACCCGCGACGACCAGCCACACAAGTGCCTGGCGACCCAGGAACGGTGCCAGGCAGGACAAGAGGCCCATCAGCAAGATGGCGTTGGTCGGCGTCTTGTAGCGCGGATGCAGCTTAGCGAGGAAAGCTGGCAGCATGCCGGAATGTGCCAGTGCATAAATCGCGCGGGAGCCACCGACATAGAAGGCGTTCCAGCTGGTAATGATACCGGCGATACCGGCCAAGACCATCAGGTTGCCCGCCCAAGGCGCCTGAAAGACAGCCTGCATGGCATCGGGTACCGCCAGTGAACTGCTACCGAGCGCTTCGCCATCCAGCATCAAGGAAGTGCCAAGAATAATCAGGGCGTACCAGAACACGGCTAGAATGACCGAGATCATCAGCACGCGACCTATTTCACGAAACGGCAGGTTGATTTCTTCAGCCGCCTGGGGGATGACATCGAAGCCCACGAACATGAAGGGCACCATGATCAACACCATCATGATGCCGCCCATCACCCCCTCTTCGACACTGAACAGCGGGTCCATGGTGGCAGTATTGCCCTCGAAAAGGGCTCCGGTAATGAACATTACACCTACGGCCAGAATCAGCACCGTGACCACTTTCTGCACCAGAGCTGCGGTGCGCACGCCAAAGTAGTTGACGGCCATCATCACTACCGAACCGGCAACACCAACGGCTACCCAGGTCGCCTTGACGTCCCAGCCGGCAATCGTCCATAGGTCGCCCACGGCATAGCCAGGGAAGAGCTGCTCGACGACTGTGGGCAACGCCACCGCCTCGAAGGCAACCACGCTGACATAGCCGAGCGTAATGGCCCAGGTACACAGAAAAGAGGCGAAATGCCCCAGAGCACGATAGCTATAGACGTGCTCGCCGCCGACCTGCGGCATCGCCGAGGCCAGCTCCGCATAGGTCAACCCCACAAGCACGATAGCGAAACCGCCAAAGATGAAGGCTGTGATCGCTCCCAGGCTTCCAGCGGACTGAATCCAGTTGCCGGTCAAGACAACCCAACCCCAACCAATCATGGCCCCGAAGGCGAGTGCCAGCACGTCCTTGCGTGCCAGCACGCGGCTGAAGCCTTCTCCACCCAGTGTACTTGCCGTCATCACGATACCTCGCTGCTTGTGCCTTGTTATTTGCGATTGGCTCAGGATATTAATGTCGATGCTTTATATTTTTATCGACAATAAACCCTCTGCATGTGCAAGGTAATTGACGTTTTCGCCGGCCGCAAGTCGACCTTCGCGAACGCAAGCAGGAAAATGGCGGCCCAAAGGTCCATAGAATGGCGTGCTGAGTATGGAGTCTGCGCACCAAGACCCAACCGGAGGCGCAATGCAGGCGTCAGTTATATTAAACGCTCATTAAGCAAGAACAATCAGAAAGAGAAGTTAGAGACCACGGTCTCCCGCACGTCGTGCCGGAATCGCATCGTAGACCAGACGCTGCTCCGAGTGGACGGCCTGGAAATGCCGGCCTTTGGCACGCGCGATCAACATCACCCCGAAACGCTCAGCCAGCTCAACGCCCTTCTGGGTCACACCAGAGCGCGAGACCAGGATGCCGATACGCATCTGCGCAACCTTGAGAACCATCTCAGAGGTCAGTCGACCCGTGGTATAGAAGATGTCGGCGGACATGGCGGCGCTGTCCTCGTCGAGCCATTGCCGACCGGCCAAGGTATCAACGGCATTGTGACGCCCCACGTCCTCGACGAAATCCAGTACCTCGTCCTGACGGCAAAGCGCACAGCCGTGCACCGCGCCGGCACTCTTGTAGGTTTCGTTGTAAGCGCCGAGATTCTCGAGCAATGCATAGAGCGTGGACTGTGCTAGAGAAGTGCTTGGTACAGGCTCAATGCCGACGGCATCGAGCAGGCGGCCGAAGACGGTGCCCTGGCCGCAGCCGGTCGTCACGGTGCGCTGGCCGAGGCGTTCTTCCAGGTCGTCAGGCGCCCGACGACTGACCACTACCGCTGCCTCGACGTCCCAATCGACATGAACCGCTTCCAGATCGTCGCGCGCCGGCACCAACCCCTGATTGCGAAGATAGCCCACTACCAGGGCCTCTGGGTCGGCGCCCAGCGTCATCAGGGTGACGATTTCTCGCTTGTTCAGATAGACAGTCAGCGCGCGCTCGGCAGAGATGGCCTGCCGACGCACGTCACCAAACTCGTCATGGATGTCTATTTCTAGTGTCGCCGGCAGGCGGGCGTGACTAAGACGTAACGAACACATGCATCGCTCCTTGGCGACAAGCGCGGCAAACCGGTCAAGCAGCACCGCGCGAATATCGATTCAGTCCAGCGTTAACTGCACCATATTGACCATCATTGCATTCGAGGCGCCTACTGTCTTTATCTGACCGCCGCCTTTGGCGACCTGAGATAAGGCGCCCCTGCATAGGCACTGCGCCTTGATAATTTCCAACATACGTTTCCAAGAAGTCCTGAAGTGAGTCGCCACGCCATGAGCTCCCCTGACACGACCGGCCCCATCAGTCGCAAGCACCTAAGCTTCAGCCTTGTTCCCGAACAAAAGCGCATCAAAAGGTTCACCGCGACCCAGTGGCATATCCATGACCTCGCACCGGGCGATACCGGCCCTCATGTTCTGGCGCTGCAACTCTACATGACCGAACGCGCGGCCTACCGATTCAACCTGGGCTCGCCTAGCCCGCGACTGTTCGTTCGTGCCGGGTTCTCGGGGCAAACCCCTGAACCCACCGCCCTGACGGCCAGTCAGGAGGTGGCGGCCGGCTGGATGGATGGCGAGCAGCAGGTGCTCGAGGTGGCCATGCCGGTCGCCATCCAGATTTGGCTGGAAGCCTATCTCGCGCATCATGGCGAAGCACCTGTCGAAGGCCGCAAGAAAAAGCGCAAGGGCTCCGGACGTGCTCAGGAGAACCAGACATGACGCGATTTTCTCGCTGGTCACAGCGCAAGCGTGGCCTTGAGCCAACCGACGAGCAGACGTCAGAACGCTCCCACACACCAGGCGAGGAAGGCTCTGTCAACGATGGCGCTATCCAAGATGACAGCGTCACCGACAGTAGGCCGACAGCGGACAGCGAAGCAACGACATCTCAAGAGGCCGTCGAGGAGTTACCCGACCCGGCTACCCTGCCCCCGGGCAGCGACCTTACCGCTTATCTGGCCAATGGTGTCAGTCGTGAGGTCCGCCGCCGTGCGCTAAAGCGCATGTTTGCTGCAGACCACTATCACCATCGAGACGGGCTCAACGACTACGATGACGATTATCGTCAGCTCAAGAACCTCTCGCAGGAAGTTGCCGACCGTCTGCGAGAATGGACGCGTCAGCCTGATGATCAGGGGGAAGACATCCAGCGGCAGCCGGAGCAAGCAGAACGCGACATCAAGGAATCGGCAGATGCGGCGGAAGCCAAGCTCGAGGACACTTCTGAGGCCGATGATGCTTCATTCTCAGACGACCAGACTCAAGCCGATAGGGTGAAAAACGAGATTGACTCCGACCAACCCAAACGAGACGCCCAGCTAGATACCCAGCCCGAGAGCAGCCAAGGGGCCGAGGAGAACCGGACGTTTAAAGAAAAAGACCAAACCCAAAAGAATAGGTGAATGCTATCAATTCGATAGTTATATTAGCGCTAAGTTTAGACCAATGAGGATTGGCGCTGACTGAGTTGACCGACGAAAATTAAGTAAAATTTGCCCCTGACCGTTGAGGCTACATGAATCAGCGCATCGACCTGACCCTGCTGGATGCCGATCAGAACCTGGCAGCCCGAGATACCGCGCACAGCCGTATTTCATGGCCCGCCAATCTCACGCCTGAGAGCGTTACCTATTCAAGCGATGGTCATTTATTGATCATTGCCGACGAACTAACAGGCCGGCGTGCTGCCCGTGAACTGAAGGATCGTGGCCTCGCCTCGATCACACTACTGGTAACCGCACATTCGGCCGACGCCAACGCCGTAGGCCACGAAGAAAATCTCGAAGAGGGAGAAAGTCGCGGAGAGGTCGCCGAAGACAGCGTCAACATAGAGACACTGCTAGAAGACACCGCATTCTTGTCGATGCATCAGGCCCACAGCTGGCACCTCGCCGGCTATCTCGGCAAATTCACCCTCACCCTGCCCCACGATGATGGAGAGATCGATCTTGCCAAGGCGAGCCTTGGCCGCGCTCACTTCGATCTGGTGCTTGATCTGGGCACGCCGCCAACCCTCACCCTGGAGCTGCCACCACCGGGTTACAGCGCCGCTCACTGGGGCACCGAAGAGTGTCGGCAGATCATCAACGACCTCCCTGAGCAGGTCGGCGAATTTGCCAAGCCGCGTTATTTTCACATCGATCATGACATCTGCGCTCATGATGGCCGCGGCAAGACCGGCTGCACCCGTTGCCTTGAGGTCTGCCCTGCAGATGCCCTGTCACGCCAGTCGGGACGGATCGAATCCTGGATCGAAATCGATCCGATGCGCTGTCATGGCGCCGGTAGTTGCACCAGCGCCTGCCCGACCGGGGCCATCCAGTATCGGTTGCCGCCCGCCGTCGACCAGCAAGCCTATGTCGAGCGCCTGCTGGACGCGTATCGCGTTTCCGGTGGACAGGCGCCGGTGATCCGCTTCGCCGAGGCCAGCTTCCTGTCCACTGAGTCGACGGCACCGTCCGGTCATGTGCTGGATGTTCCCCTCGAGGAACTCGGCGCAGCGGGACAGGATCACTGGTTGGCAGCCCTCGCCGCCGGGGCTGCCGAAGTCCGCATTCAGTTGACCGAGACCCTGCCACCAAGCCTAAAAACGCTGATCGACGACCAGTATCGCCAGGCCGCCACCCTGCTCGAGGCGCTAGGCCATGACACTCGCCGGCTAAACCTAGTCGCACCAGGCGACAGCGAGAGCCGAGACGCCCTGCCCTCGCTGGCGGCGCTTGCCGTTCCGAACAGCGCGGACTCGCCCAGCTTCGATATGGCCAGCGAGCTTGGAGCCAGAGAGTCCGTTAAGCCAGAGTCCGTTAAGCGAGAGCCCGGTAAGCGAGATCGTCTCAATGCCACGCTCGCCCACCTCGCCATCACGGGGCAGCCAAGCGGAGAGCGTCATGCCATGCCATCGGGCGCGCCCTTCGGTGATGTAATCGTAGACAACGATGCCTGCACTCTTTGCTTGGGCTGTGTCGCGGTATGCCCAACACCAGCGCTCGCCGGTGGGCGCACCTCACCCGAGCTGAGTTTCAGAGAAGCAGACTGCGTACAGTGCGGCCTCTGCGAAGAGACCTGCCCGGAAGATGCGATCCGCCTGATGCCGGGCTTCCTGGCAGCGCCAAAACGCGAAGAGCGCCAGATTCGCAAGCAGGAAGACGCATTCCCCTGCATTCGTTGCGGCAAGCCTTTCGCCAGCGCCAGTGCTATCGCCAGCATCAAGTCCAAGCTCGCCGATCACCCCTACTTTGCCGGTGACGCCATGGCGCGCCTGGAAATGTGTGAAGACTGTCGGGTCAAGGATGTCTGGCAGGGCCTGGCCAATGATCCCGAATCACAGTTGAAGATCTAGTTGAAGCGCGACGGGACACCATCCGTGAAGATGACAGTCTCAGTAACGCTCTGGACGACGATGTTGATGACAAGGTAACCGCCATGACCGATACCTCAGCGACGACCCAGCCTGATGCGCAGGACGGCTCGCATGAAGGCTCTCATGAAGACACCGACGCCCTGCGCGCCGACATCTATCGGCTATTGGCGAGGCTGGTGCGTGAACCGCCTTCGGCGGCGCTTCTGACGTGGCTTTCAGAGCTCGACGCCGACGCCGATGGCAGCACGCTGGCGAGGCGCTGGACAGCGCTTATCCAGTCCGCAGGCGCACAAGGAATGTCTCAGGAAGAGCTCGCCAAGACGCTCTCGACGGCGCACTTTCGCCACCTGGTGGGCGTGGTCCAGGGAGAGATCACCCCCTACGCCTCTTGGTACCGGCAAGGCAACCTGATGGATGAGGCGCTGCTGGCACTGCGCCGAGATCTGCGTCGTCTCGGCATCAGCCGAGCGGAAGAGTGCCACGACCCCGAGGACCATCTCGCCGCCGTTTGCGAGACCATGGCCATGCTGCTGGACGACGGCCAACAAGACGAAGCCGCCCCCTTCTTCATGGCACACCTCGCTCCCTGGGCGACGCGCTGCTTCGATGACCTGGCGGCGGTGGGCACCCCGTTCTACGCGCACCTGGGAGCGCTAGGCAGCGCCTTCATGAGCGAGGAGCATCGTCATCAGGCAGATCAAGCGGCTCGCCAGCCCGTTCGCATCGTGACGCCCGATGCAAATTCCGCTCAACCGACACCTGACATGACCGATAACTAAGCTAGCTAACCTGATTATAACGATGCCGGGCAAACCGATCCGGATCGCAGAGGAGTGAACCATGGCACAACATCACAACCCACAGCGTCGCCTCTTCCTGAGAACGATCGGCACGGGCACCGCGGCAGCAGGCGCCTTTTACGCGATCGGACAAGCGCCCCTGGTTCAGGCAAAGACTACGCCGTCGACTGCTCCTGACGCGCCTCGCGGCTATCGAGAGACCGACCACATCCGCCGTTATTACGCCACCTTGCGCGACTAACCCGGACCGCCCTTTCGGCCAAGAGGATCAACACCATGCGATTGACGCGTACTTCCAACACCGCCAAGGCCAGCAATGGGCTGGGCATTTCCCGCCGGCAGTTTATGCAGCGCAGCGCCCTCGCCACCGGTGGCATCGCCAGCGCTGGCTTCATGGGCCATTCGATGGTCCGCTCGGCGGATGCCGCCGACGAGACACCGGTCCTTGATTCACCGGTGGAAACCAAACGCACCATCTGCTCGCACTGCTCGGTCGGCTGTGGCGTCTATGCCGAGGTTCAGGAAGGCATCTGGACGCACCAGGAGCCGGCCTTCGACCACCCGATCAACCGCGGGGCCCACTGCGCCAAGGGCGCCTCGCTGCGCGAGCATGGTCACTCCACCCGTCGCCTCAAGTATCCGATGAAACTGGTCGACGGCGAATGGCAGCGGCTTTCCTGGGACGATGCCATCGAAGAAATCGGCAACAAGGTCCTCGAGCTCAGCGAGACCTACAGCCCAGACAGCATCTATTGGCTGGGTTCGGCCAAATTCAACAACGAACAAGCCTACTTGATGCGCAAGTTCGCTGCCCTGGCCGGGACCAACAACACCGACCACCAGGCGCGCATCTGTCACTCGACCACCGTTGCCGGGGTCGCCAACACCTGGGGCTACGGAGCGATGACCAACTCGCTCAATGACCTCCAGAACAGCAAGTCGATCCTGTTCATCGGCTCGAACCCCAGCGAAGCCCACCCGGTCGCCATGCAGCACATCCTGCTGGCCAAGGAGCGCAGCAAGGCGCAGATCATCGTCGTCGATCCGCGCTTCACTCGCACCGCCGCCAAGGCAAACAAGTATGTGCGCCTGCGCCCGGGTTCAGACGTCGCCTTCATCTGGGGCCTTCTGTGGCACATCTTCGAGAACGGCTGGGAAGATAGCGAATACATCAACCAGCGCGTCTATGCCATGGACGAGGTACGTGCCGAAGTCGCGGCCTATTCACCTGATGTCGTCGAAAACATCACCGGTGTCCCCGAGGCGGCCATGTATGACACCGCCAAAACCATCGCCGATAACCGCCCCGGCTGCGTGGTCTGGTGCATGGGTGGCACCCAGCACACCACCGGCAACAACAATACGCGTGCCTACTGCATCCTCGAACTGGCGCTTGGCAACATTGGCAAGTCTGGCGGCGGGGCCAACATCTTCCGTGGCCACGACAACGTTCAGGGCGCTACGGACCTCGGTCTGATGTCACACTCGCTGCCGGGCTACTACGGCCTCGCGGAAGGTGCCTGGAAGCATTGGGCCGATGTGTGGGGCCTGGACTACGAGTGGCTCAAGAGCCGCTTCGATCAGTCCGACTACACCGACGGCAAGCCGATGTACTCAAGCGGCATCACCGTCTCTCGTTGGATCGACGGCGTACTCGAGAAAGAAGACCAGATCTCCCAGCGCTCCAAGCTCAAAGCGATGTTCTACTGGGGCCACGCGGTCAACTCGCAGACTCGCGGGCCGGAAATGCAGAAGGCCATGCAGCAACTCGAGATGATGGTCATCGTCGACCCCTACCCGACCGTGGCAGCGGTCATGAACGGTCGCACCGACGGTGTCTACCTGCTGCCGGCCAGTACGCAGTTCGAGACTTACGGTAGCGTGACCGCCACCAATCGCTCCATCCAGTGGCGCGATCGGGTCATCGAGCCGAGCTTCGAGTCCAAGCCTGACCACGAGATCATGTACCTGATGGCTCGTAAGCTGGGCTTTGCCGACGAGTTGTTCAAGAACATCGAAGTAAACGGCACCGAACCGCTGATCGAAGACATCACCCGCGAGTTTAACCGCGGCATGTGGACAGTCGGTTATACCGGCCAGAGCCCGGAGCGCATCAAGCAGCATCAGCAGAACTGGCACACTTTCAGCTTCAACGACCTGAAGGCCGAGGGTGGCCCTGCCGATGGCGATTACTACGGCATGCCGTGGCCCTGCTGGGGCACCGCCGATATGCGCCATCCCGGCACGCCGATCCTCTATGACACCTCAAAACCGGTCTCGAAGGGCGGTTTGACGTTCCGCGCCCGTTTCGGCATAGAGCGCGACGGGGTCTCGCTGCTGGCAGACAACTCCTTCAGCCAAAGCTCAGAGCTCGATGATGGCTACCCGGAATTCACCGCCGACATGCTCAAGGACCTGGGCTGGTGGGATGATCTGACGCCTGCCGAGAAACAGGCCGCCGAGGGCCGGAACTGGAAAACCGACCTGTCTGGTGGCATCCAGCGCGTGGCCATTGCCCATGAATGCGCACCCTTTGGCAATGCCAAGGCACGCTGCAACGTCTGGACCTTCCCTGATCCCATTCCCAAGCATCGCGAGCCGCTCTATACCAGCCGGCGCGATCTGGTGACCGACTACCCGACCTGGGACGACGTCGCCTCTCATTACCGTCTGCCGACGCTCTACAAGAGCATTCAGCAGAAAGATGTTACCGGCCGCTACCCGATCATTCTGACCTCGGGCCGCCTGGTGGAGTACGAAGGCGGTGGCGAGGAGACTCGCTCGATGTCCTGGCTGGCCGAGCTGCAGCAGGAGATGTTCGTCGAGATCAATCCGGCATTGGCTAATGATCTAGCGATCAAGGACGGCGAGATGGTCTGGGTCGAGGGTGCCGAAGGCGGACGCGTCAAGGTCAAGGCCATGGTCACCCCGCGCGTTGCTCGAGAAGTGGTGTTCATGCCCTTCCACTTCGGTGGCATGTTCCAGGGCGAGAACCTGCATGATCGCTACCCGGAAGGATCGGCACCCTATGTACTGGGCGAAGCCGCCAACACCGCAACCACCTATGGCTACGACAGCGTGACGCAGATGCAGGAAACCAAGTGCACCCTGTGCCGCATCGAGCGGGCCAGCTGAGCCCCGAATACCTATAAGACATCCCCCCGGGCATGACCGGACCCGGGGGTGAGGAGATAACCATGGCGACGATGAAATTCATGTGTGACGCAGAACGCTGCATCGAATGCAACGGCTGCGTGACCGCCTGCAAGAACGCCAACGAAGTGGAATGGGGTATCCAGCGCCGGCGCGTGGTGACGCTAAACGACGGCGAGCCCACCGAAGTCTCGATCTCGGTGGCCTGCATGCACTGCGACGATGCTCCCTGCATCGCGGTCTGCCCGACCGAGACCCTCTTCAAACGTGACGACGGTATCGTGCTGCATGATAAGGACCTGTGCATCGGCTGCGGCTACTGCCTCTACGCCTGCCCCTTCGGCGCCCCGCAGTTCCCGGGCACCGAAGCCTTCGGCGAGCGCGGCAAGATGGACAAGTGCACCTTCTGCGCCGGTGGACCAGCTGACTCCAAGGAAGAGGAGTACGAGAAGTACGGTGCCAACCGCATTGATGAAGGCAAACTGCCACTGTGCGCCGAGATGTGCTCCACCAAGGCACTGATCGCCGGTGATGCTCAGACAGTAGCGGACATCTTCCGTCAGCGGGTGGTTCAGCGCGGACACGAAGATGGCGCCTGGTCATCAACCCAGCGAGTCGGCCCGCAAACCTCGATGGATAACCTCGCCGTTGACGCGACCCGTCAGGAGTAAGGAGGCCCTATGCACACCCACAACGCATGCCTGGCCCTTGGCCGGCGGCTGACCCTGCTCCTGCTGCTGGTGACAAGCCTGTT
>Ga0114983_1000150_pt1 | contig 28239 bp, 30 predicted proteins | sample Shrwel_input2_RT_FD_87182 | JGI IMG/M metagenome (GOLD analysis project Ga0114983, IMG submission 87182) | Subsurface microbial communities from deep shales in Ohio, USA - Utica-3 well 1 S input2 RT | ecosystem: Environmental > Aquatic > Deep subsurface > Shale gas/oil reservoir > Produced... | reverse complement strand
GTTTAACATCAGTGGGCCCGGGTATCATCTACGTTATGCAGTCTTAGGGTATTTATGCCTTTGTTTCTCAGCCAGGATAGGGCATCAAATATCTCTTTTTCAGAGGCATAAGAGGAAATAAGCACAGTATCGCCGGGTTGCCAGTCGATGCTAGCCGGATCTTGACAGATCCAGTCACCCTGTCTGAGTCCCCATTTGAGTGAGGATGTGTCGGTTAGCCCATCGATATGGCAAGAGGTCAGCAGATTGGTATTGGCGACCAACTGGCAGGTATGAATGCCGGCGCCCCATAAGAAGATGCGCTGGCTTTGTTGTAACTGCGCAAGCACTGCGTCCAGGCAGCCTTGCCAGTAGCTGACTTCCTTCGCACGGTAGCTGTTTAGCCATTGGCGGTTTAGTCCAGGAGCGACCTTGGGGGGATGGTAGTGTTCCTGGTGTTTGGTGCTGGCAAGAATGCCTATGATGGGAGAAAGGTTACTATTGAAGTGTTCCACCACTGACACTGGCGAATAGCCTGCTTGTTGCAGGCTCTGGAGCAGGTTTTCTTTGGTGTAATAGTTGATGTGCTCGAAGGAGAAAAATCCAGGACATAAGCTATCTGGGTGTGCCATCAGTGGCACCTCTACATAGATGAAGCCCTCATCAACCTCCTGTTGAAGCGAACGGCACTTGGCTAGGATGGACTGTGGTGCATAAAGGTGTTCGAGCACATGGGTCAAGAGAATTAACTCGAAATTTTCCTCGGTGTGAAACGCTTCGGCTGAGCCGAGAATACAGTCTACCTGATAGAGGCGTTTGGCCAGTTCTACCGAGGCTGTACCCGGTTCTACCCCTAATACTCGTTTGACCCCAGCGTCGCGAAAACGCGACAGTGTGTAGCCATCGGAGCAACCAATTTGCAATGCCGAATCTGGCAGTTGACCTATGCCACGTTTGATAAACTGAATCTGTTCATCGAGATCTCTGATCTTGGCCTCGGATGGTTTTTCTGCTCGGCCCGGATTTGTGTACACCGCCATAGAGCTATAAAAGGTCATCATCTCATCGAAGCTGACAGTTGGACTTTGACAGACCGAACCACACTCGGGACAGACCGAGAAACCTATTTCTCTCGGCGTCAGCCCAGGTAGAGCCCAAGTGGTTGAGAATATGCACTCAATCTCAGTGTAACCACACAGAAAACAATGCCGATTCATCTTAATTACCTGCCTTTGCATAAAGCACTGATTCAAGAAGATGTTGTGAGTGATGCTCAAACCAGAACTTGTAGCTGGAATTTATACTGTTAATTTGTTCAATAAGTTGCCAAATATGATTTGGTTCGTGATAGGCACTTATAGCTAGTTTAGGAGAACAATGTTTTAATAAATCGGCTGCTCCATTCAAGGCTTGAGGCTCAGCACCTTCAATATCCATTTTTATGTAGCTAGGTTTTCGACCGATAGTTTGGCTATAGTTGTCCAGAGTTGTTGCGATGACCTCTGTTGCCTTCTGGTCAGTGAGTCCATCGCTGCTTACTCTAGATTGCATACTGTGAACGGCCTCTGCTGAGGCAACGAATTTAAGGGTTGTATTACAATCCCATAGAGCCTTTTTTATGACGGTACAGTTTGGGATATGTTTCTTAGCAATCATACTTGTTAGTATGTTGTAATTTTTTTCATCAGGTTCGAAACTGTGTATTTCAATATTTTTTCCACAAAGGTCTTTTAGCTCCAGAAGAGTATCACCTTGCCAAGCCCCCCCATCAATATAAACATCATCAGATGTTGGAAAAACATTTGGATTCATATAGTGGTCGTGCTTTGGAGACTCTAAATGCATAGGATCATAGGTTTGACGATATCGAATGCATCCAAGGTAGTTTTGTAGGTCAACGCCTTGAAGGAAATTCAATCCAACATTTACCGCTCTTTCTACGTCAAAAACTTCACAGTTGAAATGGTCTTTCCAGCGTAAAAATTCAACACAAAAACTGAAATCTAAGTATTTACATTCCAATTGCCGGAGTTGAGCGGCAATATCTTTTGCCCATAAACTGGCTATGAGTATTAGTTGAGGTGCCTTCTTTAGTTTCTCCGGAGCCATGACCTGCTTATCATGGAAAAGTAACTGTTGTTTTGCGATATCGTTGTCGGCATAGCACAGAATGTTGACCCCATACTGTTCTAATACTTTTGTAACGCTCTCCGCTGCGACACCCGTACCGAATACAATTACTTCGTTCAACTGTAAAAGTATGTTTTCTGGTGATGGCCACTGTAAATTGGTGAGAATGTCTTTTGTCAATAAGCTCTCTTTTTGTTTCTTATCCAAAATACATTCCTCCATTCATGTTGATAGTTTGTCCTGTCAGGTAAAAGGATTCATCTTGACAGAGGTGGAGCACTTGCTTGGCGACTTCATTTGCGTAGGCTAGACGTCCAGCGGGAATATTTTTGACTTTATCCTTGCCAGCTTCAGTCGCGAGTTCTTTAGCGGACATTTCGGTTGCAACCAAACCTATGGCTACAGCCATGCTTGCAATCCCTTCTTTGGAATAAATTTTGGCAATAGATTGAGTAAAATTGATTAATGCCGCCTTGGATGCAGCATAATGGACTTGGTTAAAACCTCCCCATTGCCCACCAATACTGGTAATGTTAATAACTCGGCCCCATTGTTGTTGTCTCATTCCCTCCAAGACCTCTTGTACCGCGATAAAGGGGCCTTGTAGGTTGACCTTCAACATTATCTCCCAGTCTTCGTCAGTGATAGTGTCAAATGGCTTTTCTTGAGCCAAAGCACCATTGTTAACTAAGATGGATACGGGGCGCTGAAAGTGTTTAGTCACAGCTTTTATCGCTTCTTGAATGCTTTCTCGGCTTCGGTAGTCCATAGCAACGGCCATTGCTTTCCCACCGGAAGCATTCAATTGTTCAGCTAAAGCTTCTGCTTTTTGTCGATTGTTGCTGTAGCCAATACCAACGGAATAACCATGTTGACAAAAGGTTGTACACAGGGCAGAGCCTATTCCGCCAGCTCCACCTGAGACAAGAATCAAATGTTCAATAGTCATCACTTGCCCACCTTTTCGATAACTTGAAAGACTTTTGATTTTATCGATTCTTTGTCTAAGCCATAGAAAGTTGCCAATTCATCAGGCTCACCGGAACGGCCTATTGTTTCATTAAGCCCCATTCTAAATAGAGGTACACTTGGATTTTCGGCCAAGACTTCAGCCACTGCTGATCCCAATCCACCGATCACATTATGATCTTCACAACTGATGATCGCCGAGGTCTCATTAGCTGCTTGAATGATAAGGGCGCTATCAATTGGCTTAATGGTGGGCATATGGATTACTCGCACACTAACACCTTGAGCAGCAAGTTCCTTAGAGGCGGCTAAGGCCCGGTGAGTCATGACTCCACAACTGATCAAGGTCACTGTATTACCATCTTGGAGTAGTCTGCCTTTACCTATGGTAAAATCAGGCTCTTGAGTAAACACGTTGGGACAAGGACTGCGCCCGGTACGCATATAGGCTGGACCTGGGTAATTAAGCAATGCCTTGGTAGCAGCTTGCACCTCCCAGGCATCACACGGTGAAAGTACTGTCATGCCGGGTAGTGCACGCATACAGGCGATATCTTCGATGCATTGTGCTGAGGCGCCATCAGGACCAACATCTAACCCTGGATGACTTGCAATTAACTTGACATTTTTCTGTGAATAAGCAATTGAAAGGCGGATCTGTTCGAGGCCTCTGAGCATGAAGGTTGCAAAGGTCGTCACAAAGGGCTTAAATCCTACCGTTGCGAGCCCTGCCGCCACTCCGATCATATTTTGCTCAGCGATACCGCACTGAATAAAACGTTTTTCGTGTTGGCGTCTAAAGTGGTGGGCGCCTGTACCGCCTGCGACATCGGCATCGAGTACAAGAACCTTAGGATCTGAATTCGCACATTCGGATATCACTTTGCCGAATGCTTCTCGTAGTGAATCAGATTGTTGGCCTACTAAAGTTGGGGCGTTAGACATTTTGATATTCCTCCAATTCGGCCAAGCTGCAACCAAGAGAAGTCATGGCATCAATATATTGTTGTTCTGATAATGTGACGCTACCATGCCATAGCGGCATGTTTTCCATATAGTCCACACCTTTGCCCTTAACTGTATGAGCTATTACTACTTTGGGTTGGGTAGATGCGGTATCTGCCATGAGTGTTGTCAGGAGTTGCGGGTGATCATGACCATCAACCTCTACCACATTCCAGCCAAATGTTCGCCATTTATCTGCCAAGGGTTCAAGATTACAAATTTGTTTGTTGGTCGCGTCACTCTGTAACTTGTTGTAATCCACTATTGCAGTGAGCTGAGATAATTTATGATGGCCAGCAAACATGGCGCCTTCCCATACTTGTCCTTCTTGTAATTCACCATCTCCCAATAGGGTGAAAACTCTTTTTAGGCTGTTTTTCAGTTGTAGTCCTTTGGCAATTCCTACAGCCACTGAAAATCCTTGACCTAAAGAACCAGTGCTGACATCTACCCATGGAGTATGTTGTACATCAGGATGCCCCTGAAGTGGCGAGTTTATGGCTCGAAGAGTCTTTAAATCGGCACGGCGAATTAACCCTTTAGAGGCCGCAACAGCATAAAGAGCTGGTGTTGCGTGTCCTTTGGAGAGGATAAAATAGTCATCACTGAGTCTATTTTTATTGCTTTTATTGGGTGACATCACCTGATGAAATAGCAGGGTTAAAATATCACTGCAGGATAATGACCCTCCGGGATGCCCCGATTTGGCGTGATAGATTGACCAAATAATATCTTTACGTACTTGCTGTGCGATTTTTTCTGTTGTAGTCATATTAATTACTCATAAGGAGCTCGAATTAGAAAGTCGTAACCATTTCATTATCGTAGTTGCCGCATATGCTTCAGCGGCCGCAAACCATCGCTGGGGTCGGCACGCCAGTCGCGATCCGGCGCTTCGCTGGGGGCCAGCAATTTGTCGCTCTGACCGTCGATAAGCTCGGCTTCGCGGCATTCGGCGATCACCGGCTGCATCTGCTGGGGTAGCCAGCAGTGCCCTGCGGCGTATTCGGCGCCCTGTTCATCCAAGTCGATATGGAATTCCACGCAATCGGCCTGCCAGCGGCCAACGGCGCGGCGAATCACTGCCGCTGATACGCTGTGATCAGACCAACCCACTTTAACTCCATAGCGCTCGCGAAAAGCGCCAATTACCGCCAGGTTGCAGTCGGATTTAGGCGTCGGGTAGGCCGATACGCAGTGCAGCAGGGTGATATCGCGGCAACCTGAGTCTTTCAACACAGAGATAGCGTGATCAACTTCGTCGAAGTTGGCCATGCCGGCAGAAATGACCACGGGTTTTCCTGTCTTGGCACAGGCGATCAGCAGTTCATCCCACAGTAGCTCGTAAGAGGCGATTTTGTAGAAATCGACATAGGGTTCAAGTTCTTTGACGGCATCGAGATAAAAAGGCGTGCAGGAAAACGCAATGCCGTGGCTATCGCAGCAGCGTTTCAGCTGTGGCAGAAAACTGACCGGCAGTTCCCAATCCTTGCGCTTTCTGTGCATTTCGCTCTTTTCGAGGATCTCGGGGGCGAACAGCTGATCAATTTTAAATAACTGAAACTTGACGGCATCACAGCCGATGGCCGCCGCAGACGCGATAAAATCAAAGCAGCGTTCCAGATCCCTGTGATGATTGCTGGATACTTCGGCAATAAAAAGCGTATGTTTCATCAGTTTCTTCCGCTTGGGTGATTCAAGTGCTTTATCGGCACTGAAAGAGTATTCCTGAGTGCTTAGGCCAGTAAAGGCACGAGTTCATATTCCAGGGTGTCGGCCAGCCCCAGCCAGTCATGGCGTTGTTGCGAGGCCAACATGCCGGGCACCAGTTGCAACGCTTCGCTTGGCAGCTGTTGCTGTTCCAGTCGTGCTTGCATCTGCTCGATGCAATCTTTCAGCCGCCCGGAGGCCTCGGCTTCTTTGCCGAGCCTGAACGCGGTGGCTGTGTCGAGCAGCTGTTGTGCCAATGAATTTTGGATCATGGTTTCAACTCCTTGTATTGGCAACCTTTAATTCGGGCGCCTGAGAGGCTGGTTTGATAAAACCTGACATGGGGCCGCTTGGCTATGTAGGTTTCCAGGTTTCGCAGGTAAGCCCTGAGGTTGAGATCGGTTGCCACCCTTTGGCCATGGCCATCCAGTACCCAGTGGCTGGCATTTTGCACTTTTTGGGTGGTGCATTTTACCCAGGTTTGGGTCATCTCGTCCTGAGAGGTCTTGGCAAAGTCATCCCAAAAGGCGTGGCTCTTGTTGTGGCAATAGCAAAAGTCGCAGCCCAGCAGGCTAATTTCCCGTCCGCCCAGTAGTACTGCCAGATCTATCGCCGGGTGGATCACGCTGCCATTGGTATAAAGGCGAGTCTTGGGTATCTCTTTGCCCAGCGCATCATAAAGTGAACTATTGCCATAGGCGTTAAACCTGGGGCCTCTCCAACCATTGAGGATCTCGGGGGCAACCCGGGGATAATAAGCCAGTGGAATGCCTTCGCTGAGTGCCAAAGGCAGGTGGTATTCGCCGATAAGTCCGTCGATGCAAACCACTATGTCGGGGCGGATATTGTGGTGCAGCAAGCCCTTCATGGCGGTGTCGGCGCAGATAATCAGCGGCCTTTGCCGCTGCGTTTGCAACTTGGCCAGGTAATTGTAGTGTTCTTCCAGCGAAGGCCCGGCGCCTATGACCAAGGCTTTATGGCTGTGAACCTGCCGCTTAAGCTCAATCACATCTGGGTCGTGCAGCAGAAAAGGGCGATTGTCCTGCAGACGCTTGATTATTGCAGGGTCGGTCGCCTGATGGCGGCGGTTGATATAAGGCAGATTTTGCTCGAGCACCAAGAGATCCCTGAGCCTGGCATTTTCATCACTGCAGAGTTCCAGGTCGGCTATCAGGGCGATATAAGGCTCGGTCACCTTAAGTTGTCCCGGTTGCAACTCCAGGGTGACGGCCATATGGCTCAACCACTCGGATTGATCTGTGTAGCTGAGCACCAGAGCGAAAATGGCCGGGTTGAGAACATTTACCGCCATCTTGGTGATGGCAGGATTATCCAACAATACACTGGGCACATCGCCCATCCCTACGCCATAGAGACTGACCTCGGTCGAACTGGCTGGCAGGGTATCAATATACAGTCTGGCCTCTGCCAAACGGTTGTGACGGCTGCTGAGCTGAATGCCATCGACACTGATAGTCTGATTTTGCCCTGTCACCAAGGCAGCATCCAGGCTGTCGGGGCTTGTTGTTTGAGCATCGCCCCCGCCAGTGGCCATCTGGACTGGATGATTTGCAAATTAGCTGCAAATAACTCTGTCATGGAGGTTTCCTCGTTGAAGATAGATTGGTGTCACAGTCCTGATTGTTACCTACCGCTTGGCAGACGATAGGGTTCTGACCCTAAAGTTTAAATAATACAGTATCTTGGTACTTAGCGTTTACCAAAGTCTTAATCGGTGCCTGAGAGCATAAGCTTCCAATATCCGACTCATTTTAGGGCAGTACGCACCTTGTTATATGCCAAGAAGCTGGAAGTTCAATGGTCCTGGTCAAACGGGATTTTCCCTCAATCTATTTATAAGCGCATGAAACAACATCTGGCGGTTCAATGTTCAGGCCTTCGAGTCTCGGCTGCAGTCTCTTGCGCTGTACTCACCTGGTAACCCGCTTGTCAAAAAAATGGCTTTGTTGACTCCATGGCTATGTCCGCTTCAGTGCAGCAAATCGCGTTCCAGTTTGTAAACCTTTTACGAGTTTAACTATGACGAGGCCGCAGAGCGGCTCTGTTTAATCGACCTAACAAATGTAAGTTACGTTTTTAGCGGTTTATTTGTGATTTGAGTCAAAAGGTTGATTTGATGTGATTGTTATCATTGCGCGCCGTGAGGCTCGGCACCGAACCACACCTCTTTATTTGGGCTGACTGTTTCGGCTCAAGTGCATTCCAAAGGAAATGACATGCGACTTAAATTCAGATTTATCAAGTTGTTATTATGCTCTGTGCTGGCGGTTCCTGCTGTTGGCATGGCGTCTGAGCTCGATCGCTTTGAAAACTTGTCCGGTACCTTGAACATTGCCGGTGGTACCGCGCATATCCCTGTGATGAAGCAGGCGGCAAAAACCATTATGTCTGCCAATAACGACATTCGCATTACTATTGCCGGTGGTGGCAGTGGCGTGGGTGCGCAGCAGGTTGCCAAGGGACTGGTTGAAATCGGTAATACCGGCCGTCCTCTGAAGCCGGGCGAACTGAAATACGGTCTGCTTTCTTTCCCATTTGCCATCGATGGCGTTGCGGTTATCGTCAATCCGACCAACCCCATTCAACAGCTGAGCTCGCAACAGGTGATGGATATCTATTCCGGTAAAATAACCAACTGGAAGAGCCTGGGCGGTGAAGATCGGCAGATCAATATTTTCACCCGTGATGAAGCCAGCGGTACCCGCTCGGTATTCGTTAAAAAGTTGCTGAATAAGTCGCCGGTTTCTACTCAGGCCAATGTTGTGCCTTCCAATGGTGCGATGAAAACTGCGATTGCCCGCGATCCCGGTGCCATAGGTTACAGCAGTGTCGGTTATATCGATCAGACAGTGAAAGCGCCAATATTGGACAATGTGCTGCCCACCAATGAAGCCTGTGCTTCCGGCGAATACCCTGTAGTGCGTAAGCTGTATATGAATACCAAGGGACAACCTCAGGGGCTGACCCAGGCGTTTATTGACTATATCTATGGTCCAGACGGCGCTGAATTTATCCGTGAAGCCGGATATATTCCTGTCGGACATTAATGACTCATGACCACACAGATCTCAGCTGAGCGGATACTGCAACTTCTGGCCGCATCAGTATTGTTGCTGATAGTGCTGCTGTTTGGGTTTCTGATGTGGTTTGCATTGCCGGTGTTTTTCAACCCGCAAACCAGCGTGTTGTCGTTACACTGGCAACCGGAGCAGGGGCAATTTGGCATAGTTGCCATGATTGCCGGCTCCGGTTTGTTGGGCCTGCTGGCCTTACTGTTGGCATTTCCTATCGCCCTTGGCATCACAGGGTTTTGTTTATTACCTCGCTATCGAAGGCCTGCGCGTTTTATCCGGGCGCTGATCCGCTTGATGGCCGGGATCCCGACCGTGGTGTATGGGTTGGCCGCTGTGTTTTTGCTGGTGCCGCTGATCCGGGAAACCTTTCGAACCGGTTCGGGGTTCAGCCTCATCAGTGCCACTCTGGTAATAGTGTTGTTGATATTGCCTGTGATGGTGATGATGTTGGACAGCCAATGTCGCCCTTTGGCCAAAGAACTCAGAATGGTGTCTGCTTCTCTGGGGTTCAGCGATCTCCAAACCTTGTATCATCTGGTATTACCCAATGCCCGCCGCGCCATGGCCAGCGCCGCCTTACTCGGTTTTGGCAGGGCCATAGGCGATACCTTGCTGCCTTTGATGCTGGCCGGCAATGCGCCGCAGCTTCCGGACAGTGTATTTGATTCGGTTCGCACTCTGACGGCGCATATTGGCTTGGTGCTGGCCACGGAAAATGACAGCGCCATGTACAACTCACTGTTTGCCGCCGGTTTGTTGCTGCTCACTATCAGTGTGCTGGTGACTCTGTTGATCCGCTATATGACCTCGTCTGCCAAGGCCACCACCGAGGGTTCTGAGTCTTGAAAGCCAAGTGTTTCCATTATTGGTGTTTATTCTGCAGCGCCATGCTGTTGCTGTGTCTCTTGTCACTGCTGGGATTTATTCTATATCGAGGCGTTCCCACGCTCAGCCTGTCGCTCTATTTTGGTGATACTGAACCCTTAAAAGGTTTCTTGGGACAGGCGCCTATCTGGGATGGTATTTGGCCTGCCTGTGTCGGAACCCTGGCGGTGGTTGCCAGTGCTTTGATGATCGCCTTGCTGCCCGGACTGGCAACCGGAATCTGGCTGGCAACGGCGAAAACATCCAAGACAAAGGCACTATTGGAGCTGGCGGTCGATATCCTGGCAGGCGTTCCCTCGATATTGATGGGCTTGTTTGGCTTTACCCTTATTCTGTTACTGCGCAACACCTTGCTGCCTTCTGCCAACACCTGTCTTGCACTGTCGGCATTTTGCCTGGCGATGTTGATCATTCCCTATCTGGCCGTTTCTACCCGCACGGCTCTGCAGGCGCTGCCTGTGTCTTTGAGTTTAACCGCACTCTCGCTCGGCATGACACAGTGGCAAGCTTTGCGCTTTGTATTGTTGCCCCAGGCCGAGCGCGGGATCCGCGGCGGCATCATGTTGGCCATCGGCCGGGCCGCAGAAGATACCGCGGTGATAATGCTGACCGGCGCCGTTGCCAATGCGGGGTTACCTGGCGGGATCTTTGAACGGTTTGAAGCCCTGCCTTTTACGATTTTTTATTACAGTGCCCAGTATCAGAGCGAGGCCGAATTGCAGATGGCGTTTGGTGCCGCGCTGACACTCCTGTGTTTAACTGCCACGGTATTTTCCATGGCCAACTGGGTGACACGTTTTCCCGGAAGGAATCATTAGTATGGCGTTATCAAAGGCTGCGGATGTCGCGGGCACAGTGTCTAACCTCAGTGTGTATTTTGGTCAACAAGCGGCACTCGAAAACATCAACATGCAGATCCATAGGCGGCGGATCAATGTGCTCAGCGGGCCGTCAGGCTCGGGAAAAACCACCCTGTTACGGGCGCTCAATCGCCTCAATGACGAATATCAACATAGTCGCACCCGGGGTGAGATAACGCTTTGTGTGGCAGATAAGCCGCTTTCGGTCAATCAATTGAAAACCACAGAGTTACCCTATTTGCGCCGCAAAGTCGGCATGGTGTTTCAACATCCGCAATTGCTTCCCGGCAGTGTGGCGCAAAACCTGTTACTTCCCTTGAAAGTGGTCGGTAACCTGCAGGGGGAGGCCGCGCTGAAACAGATGCAGCAAGCCTTTGAGCAGGCGGCATTGTGGGATGAGGTCAAAGATCGCCTGTCGGCACCGGCCTCAACCTTATCCGGCGGGCAACAGCAGCGCCTTTGCCTGGCCCGCACCCTGGTTTTTGAGCCGGATATCTTATTGCTCGATGAGCCTACCTCTTCACTCGATCCCGAAGCTACTGCACAAATTGAAGCCTTGATAAAACGCCTCGCAGGTCATTGTACCCTGGTGATGGTATCCCACTGCGAACATCAAACGGCCAGATTGGCCGATCATCTTTATCGTTTTGAGTACGGGAGATTACGACCCGAGTCGGCATGAGTGCGCCGAATCACTCTTTGCCTGGCTTAATCAAAGAGTGATTCGGACACGCTTTTGCAATTGCTCGGCTTAATCGTCGAGATACTTGGTCTGCTCGGTGTAATTCGGGGTCAGCAAGTTTTGATACAGCTTGGGGTTCATGTTGAAACCGCCGAATTTGCTTATGGTGTAACAAAGGACTTTCAGCTTGAGCTTTCTGAAGCTGGGAGGGATAGGTTTAAGGAATTTGCAGCAATCGATACTCAAGCGTTCCAGTTTCTCAAGCGCCAACATGGACTCGGGCAGAGACTCAGTGACAAAGTCCTCCAGAGATAAGGTATCCAACTCGGTAAACTCACCGATAAAATCAGGGATAACCTTGATATCGCCGCCTCTCAGAGAAAGCCGTTTTAACGGTAGTGCTTTCAGCTCCATGGGGAAATGATCCAGGCTCTTGTGCATTCCCATCAGTTTAAGGTGATGCAAGCGGGTATATTTCACCAGGGCCTTGGTGGCCTCCAGACCAAACTCATAACACAGGGCCAGTTTCAAGGTTTCCAATGCCGGCGCATCGAGTGAACCCAGGGTTTTAAGATCACTGCGTGAAATCAACAGGGTTTTCAGCCGTGGCAGTGAAACATTGGCGGGGAAATCGTCGAATTTGTTGAGTTTAACTGTCTCAAGCTTGGGGCTACTCGTTAGCAATGGGCCAAGGGTAACGACGTCTGTATTGTGCAGCTCCAGCGAGGTCAACTGGGTAACGGCGGGGCAATTCAAGCCAGGTAAAGTCTCCCTTTGGTCTGCGTATCCATCCCTATCCTCAAGCTCAGTCTCAACTTGGGCCGGGTCAATATTGAGCGACGCTAGATTGTGACAATGCATTAATAGATCGGCGATTTTAGCTGTCGCCAGTCTAGTGGTGAAGGAGGTGAGTCGCTCTGGCTGAGACAGGTATTGAGACAGCTCTTCCTCCGTGTCCGGCGTGTCATCGTCAGGGTAGTATTTCATCACAGCTGTAGAAATATTGCTGAACAGCTGCCGTTCGTTGTCCACCGGGCAATGGCTTAGAATGAGTTCATCCAGGGTTAGTAGCCTGGTCGGTGCAATAAGGCGATGACAGCGGTCGATTTCCAACTTTTTGATGTTTCGTGGCAACAATGACGCATCTATGGTGAGTTTTTGGCCGTTTATTATGCTGAGGCTGTCCAGCGCCGCTATCTCTTTAAACGACTCGGGTATGGTTTCCGAGCTGGTCGAATTAAAACTAAGATTTTTAAGGCTTTGACATAGAGGCAGTTCATCCCAGAAGCCGTCGTCGCCGAAATCTGCCCCCCAGATGCTCTCCAGTTGCGAAAACGCCTCAAAAGGGAAGCGAATGCCGGTTAAGTCTCTGGTATAACCCAGGTGCAACTCTTTGAGATTAGGAAAACATGCAGCATGCTCACAGACCAATGCCAGCAGTTTCTTTTCTTGGATTTTAAGCCGGGTTATATCTTCATATACCTTTGGGGCAAAGCGGATATCTATGCCATTAGTGAAAGATGTTTTTTGATTGCCAAGCACCGTATTGGCATGGATTGAACTCAATAACGGGTTTTTCCATAGTGTCAGCTTATTGAGGTTGGCTAAGGTCAGTTGCTCATCAATAGATGCAAGTTGGGGACAGCATGAGATTTTTAAGTGTTGCAGCTGTGGCAGCTTATCCAAGTTAGTGCCAAGGCGTTGTAAATCCGGGACTAACGCCAAATCAATCTTGGTCAATCCCGCCGGTAAATCAAACAGCTCGGCGTCGCAGATAGGGGTATCGTACCAGGTTAGGCTGCTGAGGTTTGTCAGTTGGCGAAAATCAAGATCCAGACTTTCCAGTGGCACAGAGTCAATTTTAAACTCTTGTAGTTTCTTTAGCTTTTCAATGCTCTTGGGCAGTGTCTTGTAATCGCCTTCAATGTTGAGCTTTTCAAGCAATGGCAGACTACCGATACTTTCCGGCAACCGTTGTCCACAAAAGGGCACCTCTTCGATGGCCAGAAAAGTCACCGAGGGGAAACGCGCCAATAGCTCGGGGCGCTCGCAGAGTGCCTCCAGTGACTGACCGGCTCGAATATCTATAATGGTATGTCCAAGCCTGGCATAGAGGTAATCGACATCCAGCTCGGCCGACAGGCTGGCATATTCGCAAAGGACACAGAAGACATCTCTCATATCCGGCTCTTTCTCGCCTTTAATCAGTTTCTTGCGGCACTTTAAGGCATTCTGAATATCCTGGCTCGCATGCAGTTTCAGCAGTTGGCGGATCTCTTTCACGCAGTCGGTATCGGCGCTGCATTTACCAATCAGGAAAAGGTCGTTGATGAATTTCTCAGGAAAGCCGTCACTGTTTTTAACAGTATTAAAGTAGTCGGGAAGGGATTCTATAAACTGGGACATAATATAAACAACTTATTGTAGGGTATGGTTATTAGCCTGTTGGCCACTGCAGATGCTTAACGCTGTAGTTTTATCGTTCTGATTAACTTGGGCTTAGAGGGGCACAGGCCCTGGATTTGGCCTGATTCGCTGTCGATAGTGCGCCGGAAGGTGTGGAACGAAATGGATTGCAAGATGCCCGGTAGAGTGCATCGAAAAGTGCACCGAATATGACATCGACAATTACAGATGGAGTAGCAGCATAAGATGCTGCGCAATGCGAAGAGCTGACTAATTCCATTTACAGATATTCCTTCCAGTGACCACAAAAGTGGCCCGCACTCAAGCTTGCTACCGTATTTTACAAGAGTTGAAGGCCCTGTACAATCAATGGGATAGATATAGGCCAGTAATACTGGAATGATGTTTATGCAGATAACAGCCTTACAGGTGGTGTGACCGAAAAATCCAGTCAGCGCAGCTTCTAGGACCGGATAACTGAAAGAGCGGGACTGCAGGCAAAGGCAAGGGCAAAAGTGTCACCATTCATGATCTGCGTCGGTCGATCACCAGTTGGAGCGTGATGCGCGGCGGCTGATGTTGAAACCACGGGCAAATCACCAGTAGGCTGCTAGGCCACAGTGACATTAGCATTACCGCCAGCACCTATGCCCACTTGGAAATAGAGCAGGTAAGAAGAGAGCTTGGGATTACTACAGCGGCTTTGTTGGGGGTGGGAACTGAGGTTGGCGAAGTCATGAAGGAAAGCAGGGTAGAGCGGCTGATAAGGGAGATAAAGGAACTCTCGCCGGAAGAGCGGCGAGAGTTGATGGGGAGAGTTTAACGCCGCGCTCTGCGGCAAATTTGGAGCGTAGCGGAAAATTTGTCCGACAGCAGCGCCTTGTTAGGGCTTACTTTTCTACAGTACGTCAAGTGTAGGTATGCAGAACATGCGGCCCTCAACATGATGTCCCTCTTCGTTATTTACCTTCTTTCCGGTTTTTTCCCAAGTAAAATAATCAATTTCATTACCATCATCATCTGAGGTCTTTGTAATTATGCATCTTCGGTCACGAGGGTTTTCTACGAATGCAAAATGATCAACTCTTACAATATTTCGATCTATCCGCTGACATAAACTACCCATATAAATTTCATTTTCCACATGATCACATTCAGAAAATGGAGCATGGCATACAGAGCATTTGCCAACGGTTTCAACAAAGCCTGGACTATTGTAAATTTTCCATCCGGGAAACAGCGATTGTTCGGCACCTTTTAGGCGAGCTTCAAGGTTTCTAACCCCTTCGTAATCATTTAGCCTCAAAGCGATAGCCGTATACTCCTGCGCATCGACTAAGTGAGTCCAAGCATTCTCAAAGCTACATTCCTTGAGCTCTATCCACATAAGGAGAGAAGATCTTAGAGCATGAATCATGCACTGCATGTGGAAAAACTGATTAGCAACTGGTTCGTTATTTTTTTCAATTGCTTGAGACTTATACTGCTTAATAGCTACCAGATAATTGTCGCACTCCGCAACTTTCTGACGCTGCGTTTCAATGGACCTAGTATAGAAGCTAAATTTTCCACAAGAATCTATAAACTCGCAGTACGCTTCGTGAATTTCATCATAAGAGACTCTTTTCTCATTCATCCTTGTTACTCTTACTAACGACTTTATTTATCGATTCTTCGAGTTTATCTAACCCCTCTAGACCACCTTCATAGGATATTTCTGTTAATTTTGACGTCTTCGTTTCCTTATGAATAACCTTTAATCGGATATTGGGTTTATCCGAGCTTTTAAAAAAGTCAGTAACGTAATTCGCAATAACTCCGCACATGATAGATACCAATTCAGGATTCTGTAGCAGAGCCGATGATGAGATAAATAGGAGAGGCCCAAACCAATCACCAGAACGTTGCTCGACCAACATTTCAGGCTCAGTAAAGTACTTAATATCAAGCTTATCTCTAGAGTATTTATAAAACGATATTGTTGTCGAGTGATACTCATATCCTTCATCTGATTGATAGTTGTGCGGAAGAATAACAACATCCTCAGAACTATAATCAAATTGTGGAGCATCTATTTCTTTAACTGTGATTTCCATATGACCTCTTTGGGATCGTGATGAACTCGGGGCCCTAACATTTTAATAGTGAGACCTTGCAAGGTAGCTTACCTTGTAAGCTTGTTCTACCTTCTAAGAAAGGGGGGGGATTTATGTATCGGCGAACCAAAAAGTACCAACAGCAGGTAGCTTATTTAGCTGCTGCGCAGACCGACAGAGAACAAAAGCAGCTCGACGGTGCCAATCCCGTTGTTCAAACAAACCTTCCTGAACTTAGACGTATCATTGAGATCACAGACTTCGATTCAGGCACGCCGATGACTCATCGCATAGAACTGTACCGGAGTGACCGAATCGATTGTTATAACGTCAACATCGATGGACAACCGTGGATGCAGCGCATGGGTTGGAGCCGTATCTTGGCGGCGTTGAGGAAGGCACTTCCGCGTCTCAGGCAGTTTTATTGAACCTCGATATAAGCTGTTATTGCTACAGAATCGACAGATGCGAGTCGCTTCCCTTCAGGGCAAGGTGTACTTCATTCTTGGTAGCTGATTACGTTGCTTTTGCACACGCTTCCGATCCGCGTGGCGGGCCAGAGTCCCTTCGGCTCCAGCTAAGTGACAGAAACTGTTCTGTCACTTGTCCTTTGGACACGCTTCCGCCCATGGATTTCGGACTCCAGCGCTCCTTCCGTATCTAAGGTTATGATAATAAGTATAAATATTTCACTTGAACCGAACATACCACGGTACTTTTCATTCGTCTGTAAGACTTTTGCTCTTTCTTACAAAAAGTTGCATCTGTTCAAGTTCTGACTTCGTCTGCTTTCAGGCAAGTTAGCCCTTAGTTCGAATTGTCTTCTTCGGTTACTTTGCCTCAGCACAGATTTTATCTCGGCGTTTAGCCAATTCAGGGCTGCTGTCTTGCATCGCTTTTAGTATGAGCTGATTACATTCCTTCTCTTTAAGCTGCTGCTCTGTTTGCCGTACGGGGTCGCCTGCGGCACCTGTCTTTGGATTGAAAAGAAATGACCTCCCAGTCTTAGGGGGCGGTTCGCCTATTTGGGCTATCACGGGTCTGTAATTTAGGGATGCATTGCAATACATTCGGGATAAGCTGCGGCCTTTTGAGTTGAGGTTTTTCATGCTGGATAGCTGATTACACAAATCCGTGAACATGGCTTTCGCTTGCAGTGTGCACTTGGAGTAGGCGGTAGCTTGCTGCTTTAGGTCGGCACAGACACTCTCTTGCTTTACCTGCCAGAGAAAGTGCTGGAATCGAATGTCGGTGCCCTTGTAGGTGAGTGTTTGGGCTGTGACATTAGTGTTTGCCGCATCAATGTAGGCGTTAGTGATGTTATTGCTCACCATCTCCAGATAGGCGGCGAACAGTTGCGACAGTGGATCCATGACTCATCCTTAAGTAGCTGCTTGCATGTAAATGCTTGGCTTCCCTTTAGTTAGCTAAAGATATTACCGTCTTTCATCTAGCTTTCAAATGCTTTGTGTCATGGTTGGTTTTCGGTTTTTACATAGTCTGTACACTTATTGATAGCACTCCACGGGAAAGCGGTCTGTGCTCTCTGCCTGATACTCTTTGTAGATTTCTCGTTGAGAAATGGTCCATTGGTGGACTCGGGTGATGACTTCAACCCCAAAGCTGATAATGCCTCTTAGGCGGGTTAGGGCTTCATCGCCGTAGCGGTTGGTTTTGACTGCCGGAATACCCGAAGCACAACTGAGTTGCTGAGTTGCTGAGTTGCTAAAGATATACACCTAATTCCCAGGCACAGGCGGAACTGTGACCTTCCGAGGCATGGATGCCGAGGCAGAGCTTACAAGGATGTACTTGCAGCGAGTCACAGGATCGCCTGTGCGAAAAGGACTGTTCTCGGACGTCCTGTCCTTCACGACATTCGAGCTTCCTGCCCATCCGCATCGCAGGTGAAGGGTTGTTGCTTAGCGGGAAGCTAAATCCAAGTTGGTTGGCTATTTAAGGCTTTAAAGCCACGATGGCCACATTGCTAACTCAATGTTTTCCTAAGAGAAAACTATCAGAGAACAAAATCACTAATTTGAAGCGCCTGGATCGGCAGGTGGATGGTTCTAAAAGAAGCTTGAGACTTGTGCAATCAGGCACAAGAAGAAAATGCTGGTCTCCCCACAGGGACTCGAACCCCGATCGGTCGCTTAGGAGGCGACTGCTCTATCCTGTTGAGCTATAGGGAGACGCCAGTGATTATACTGGTTTTCACCCGGATGAAAAGGCTTTAGATTTAATTGCTTAAATCTTAATCGCGATGTCATTCACTTGAATGTTGAGGGCGGCATTTTCACCGCTGAGCACTGCGATGGCACTTTCCTCAGTGACTTGATCTATGGTGATTTTCGCCCGGGTTTCTCCGGCCACGGCGCGCATCTGGTTCATGCGGTCGGGCAGGTTTTGTTGCAGCACGATTTGGAACTGATCGCCAACGCGGATGCCGTTGCGTCGCCCCAAGTTGAGTATCACTCTATCTTGTTGGCGCACGACTATCTGTGCCAGCAGAGGTCTGCATGCCAGCGCCATATCGATATCTTTACTGGCATTGGCCAGCACCTTGTCTATGGCCTGCCCGTAACTGGCACGCCAGAATCTGTCGCTGTTGGGGGCGACGGATTCATTTTTGGCAAACTCCCAGGGTGCAGAAATGCTGTAGTTCTGATACCAGATCTGCTCGCCGCTGATCCCATGATAGAGGCTGAGCTGCAACTGAAACAGTCGCTGAGGCTCGCTGTCCCACAGGCCCATAAAGCCGGACTCGGCCGGTTCGGTGGAGATATCTATGATTTGCGGCAGCAACAGATACTGGCTGTCGGTAATTTCACTTATCCAGGTTGGCAGGCGGTAACCACGGATATTGATAAGCTCCTCTTTGATATCCAGCCGCTCGTTGGCGTGCAGGTGGGCAAAGCTGATGGAGGATTGTTTATCCAGCGTTGCCGCTATCCGTTCGGACAGGCTTCGCTGGAAGTTTTCCAACTGACCATAACGCAGTTGGCTTCTGTCCTTAATACTGGCCTGTGGCACCAGGATAGCGGCCTTGATGGCTGAGCTTTGGCACTTGTTATCCGGGCCATCGAGAATATCGAGCCGCATAACCACCTTGAGCTTGTCTCCCTGGCGCATTTCGCTGACCAGTTCGACACTGCTTATCTGCGCCTGACTGGAAAGGCTGAAATCGTTTTGGGTCAAGCGCCCCTGGCTGACACTCTGGGTTGATTGAAAACTGCCGCCACGGGAGAGCAAGGCCATGTTGATGGCATTGTCCATTGCCGCTTCCCGTGCCTGGGTTAAATTGCCATTGATTATTTTGGCTTCACCTCGGGCCTCGGTCCACTCTGCCATGGCGTTGAGGCTGATACTCAGCAACGGCAGCAAGAGCAAGGGGCGCAATCTCATAAGACGGTTCCTCAAAATAGGAGTCAGGGTGACGGAATTTTGCCGCCACTTAAACTGGTATCGCTTGCTATTCAAATTTTATGCCAGCGCCATCCATTCACAGCTGATGTAGCGCAGTTTGCGACCATAACTAAAGAGCGGCAAGAGTTTGCCGATAAGGGAACAGAGAATATAAGTTCCCATTGCCCGCCAGTGGGTAAATTGAAGGGGCAAATGAAGGTGTGGGTAATGAAAAGGCGTAGATAAGCCCCTTAAACATCTTCGTAAAAGCCTGTAATAAGCTGCCAGGCAACTGGGTTTGTTCGCCGGTGTCATCTGTTTGCACTTGGTCTGCAGGCCTAACTTAGGTTGGTATTTTATTTGCATAGCCTTACCCCAGTGAAAGGAACTTGGCGCTAATCGAGTTAGCCGTGGTGCGAAATGACAACCTCGGAGAAAGTGCGGCATAAGTCAGATCGGCCAAGGTTCACGCCAGGTCCATGAGTCGCCAGGTTCCTCAATAAAGTAAGTGCCCGCTAGGGTACCAGAGAGACGGATATTATGTATAAAGCCCTGTGTATATTGCCTTTACTCTTGCTGCCTGCTTGCAGTACGACAGCACAGCAACCGCAGGCTGAGTTCAAGCCCCAACAAGCACCAGTCAATCTATTGGCGCATCAGTTGGTGGATGAATTGGTAACCCATAACGATGCTCTTAAACCGACTCAGCCGCTATTGGTGATGACGCCTGCGATGGTGGAAGATATGCAAGGCAGTAATGCACTGGCCTCACAACTACAGCAGAGCTTAATGACGGCTTTTCATCAGCGCGGCTTTAACCTGGTGGATTTGAACCTGGCCGAAGCGGTGCGGGTAACGCCACAGGGGGATTTTATTCTTACCCGCGACTGGCAACAATTGCCGACGGATATTGCGGTGGATCATGTACTGGTCACCAGCATGAGCCAGGCTAAAGGTGAAATCTTGTTCAACAGTCGGATTGTCAACGTCAATAACAATCGGGTGCTTTCGACGGCCGGGGCGCGGGTGCTTGAGGCGCAACTACCGGGTTATCTGGCGCCATCCCATAGGGTGGTGTCAAAAGAAGGCTTGCTTTATCGCTATGAAAATCGCGGAGAAGACAAGAGCCGGATAGTGGGAGACAAGTAATGAAGTATTGGAACAACACACTGACATTGGTCACGCTGGCGCTCGCGTTAGTTCTGGGTGGCTGCGCCGATAAGGACAGATATGTGCAGTGGGAGACAGAGGCGCCAAGCAGTTTCCCCAAGTTGACGGCAATAGGCTATGCTCCGCTGGCCAGCCAACCGGGCAAGGAACAGTCGCAAAAGGTGCTGATGGCGATGCAAGCATCCAAGATTGCCGCTTATCGGGAATTGGCCGAACAAGTCTATGGTCAACGTTTGTCGGCCGACAGCAAGGTCAGTGACTGGATGCTGAAAGGCGATAATATCCAGGCCTCGGTTTCCGGGGTGATCCGCGGCGCCAAGGTGGTGCGCAGTTATCCGGCCGGAGATCATTATGTGACCGAACTGGAGCTGGATTTCGCCCGAGTGTGGGATCTGTATCAGCAGCAAAATCGCCCCCAGAGAGTGAAAGAGATCACTTATTTTTAGGGGAATGGGTATAAGTCCAAAGCAGCCTTGTTTGGCTGCTTTTTTTGTGGCTTAAGAATCTTTGCTGAATTGAGAGCAGGGTATACGTTCTGTTCTGGAGGACAGGAGCTTGGGGCGCACCAATAAGCCGAACTTACTGAATTAGCTTAAGCAATGGGACAGGAGCAGGGCTTTAAATCAAGCCTTGAGATCGTTGCCCAGGGTGGCGATGGTTGAAGTCTTGCCTTTGCCGTCATAAGTCAGGCTGGAGGCATTGCGGCTTACCTGCAGCGCCTGTGCCAGACGATTGATACTGGCCATGCTCAGCTCTATCAGGCCGGCATTTTCCTGATTGCGCAGTTGGCAAGTAGCCAATAGTTCGCGGGCTTCACTGACCTGTTCGGCCAATGGCGATTGACTGAGTTTGGCTTGTTCAGGATGAGAGGAGAGCGCCTCATCTACTGTCTTGACCTCATTGAGCAGATCGCTCTTGTTTTGGGCCAGTTGCAGCAGATTATCGGCATTGCGATCGAGCAGGGCGTTTTTTTCCTGCTCAATCAAGTTCAGCAGACGCTCGAGTTGAGTCATCTGCTGTGCTATCAGGCTGGTTATATCCGGGGTATCAGGCATCAGGATCCTTTATTGAGTGCGCTCAGTTCTGATTCAAATTGAGATATGTTGGCTGCCAGTTTTTCCGGGTCAACCTTGTATCTGCCTTCGGCGATTGCCAATTTGATTTCGCTGATCTTCTTTTGATCTATTTCCGGCAGGGAGGCCATTTTACTCTGAACTCCTTGCAGCTGCTGCGCTTGCTGCGACACCACAACCGAGTCGGTTTTCTGCGGAGCAGCCCCTTGCTGAGCTGTTTGATTGCTCTGAGCCGTGTTCTTGGGGAGTGAACCTGTATTCACCCTGGGTTGATTTTGCAGTTGTTTAATATCCATAGCCATCGCGGCTCCAGCCTTTTCTCTGATTACCTTGCTGTCTTATCGGCATAGCCAAGGAGAACTTTAGCATTTTTTACATTCGAACTTCCACTTCGCCCACATTGGTGACGGTAGCCTCCAACACTTTGTCTGAGCGAGTGTTTTTTACCCTAATCTGTTCTCCAAGGTTACCATCATGCAGGGCTTCACCAACAGTTTTTATTTGAAACTTCTCGTTACCTGCATAAATAGAGACTCTGTCGCCTTTGCAAACAAAACAGAGATTGGCGGCAAATAACGGATAGTCTTTGGCTATGCGCCGCTTGAGGCGGGTACCCGTCACTGTGGCAATATCCTCGAACTGCTGGCCGCGCAGACTGGTTTCATCTATGTAACGCAGCGCCAGATTTTCCGGCCCCAGCACAGTGCCCGGAGCCAGAGTTTGAGTGGCCACCACCACAGGATAACTGATATCTACCCGTACCGAGACATAGATTTGCCACGGGTAGCTTAGCTCGGGGCTGTTACAACCTATGCGCACCGTATTGTTGCGGCTTATCTCTCTGTCGCTGGCAAGTTCGGCCGTCAAAGGTGAATTGCATCTAGGGGGCGTGAGCCTGGAATCCAGTCGTTGCGGGGTGATGGTAATTTGTGCATCTGTGCCCGCCAGCACTTTTTTGGCCACTGCCTCTTTAGCCAGGCTTTCCATGGCCGATATACTGGGAACAAAGCTGCTCTCTGCCGCCATTGTTGCGATGGGCATTAAAATTGTAGCCAAAAGGTATGCAATATTTACTTTCATAATGAACAGGCTAGCTTGTCTCGCCAGATTACACCTATACTTTCAATGATTCGCGGTTCCCAGTACTGGCTTCACCTTAGGTTTAGTCAGAAATTTGACTGGGCATCAGTGTCTTGGATAAAGCAAATAGTATGCCTGTCTGTGGGACAGCGGGTATTTCTCAATATAAAGACAACAAGGCAGCCTTATGTCGAGCATTCTTGAATCAGTCAATAAACGCACTCAACTGGTTGGACAAAATCGCCTCGAACTTCTGTTGTTCAAACTTAACGGCAGACAAAGATTCGGTATCAATGTATTCAAAGTCAAAGAGGTTTTGCAGTGCCCACCACTGACGATATTGCCCAAGTTGAACTCCTTTGTTAAGGGCGTGGCCCATATTCGTGGTACGACTGTGTCTGTTATCGACCTCAGTGCGGCGACCGGCGGTAAACCCATAGATGATGTCAAGGATTGCTTCATCATTATTTCCGAATACAACCGCAGCGTGCAGGGTTTTCTGGTTCGTTCAGTTGAGCGGATCATTAACATGAATTGGGAGTCTATCATGCCGCCGCCGGAAGGAGCGGGACGATACTCTTACCTGACCGCTGTGACGGAAATCGAAGGTGAACTGGTTGAAATCCTCGATGTGGAGAAAATTCTTGATGAAATTTCACCGGTCAAGACAGATATCAGCCAAGAAATGGATGAATCTCTCACAATCGACAGGGAGCAGCATTATCATATTATGGTGATTGACGACTCCTCTGTGGCGCGCAAGCAGATCATTCGTGCATTGTCTTCGTTGAATCTGCAGATAGATACCGCTAAAGATGGTCGGGAAGCATTGGAAAAACTGAAGAATATAGCGTCTGGTATGGACAATGTTGCCGATGAAATCCCGTTGATTATTTCGGATATCGAAATGCCGGAAATGGATGGTTATACTCTGACCGCCGAGATCCGTGATGATCCCAAGCTGAAAAATATCAAGGTAGTGCTGCATACCTCGTTGAGCGGGGTATTCAATCAAGCCATGGTACAGAAAGTGGGCGCCAATGATTTTATTGCCAAGTTCAACCCCGACGAACTGGCTTCTGCTGTTAACAAGCATCTGAGTCTATAGCCTTTGTCTGCTGTGACTTTTTATGGCTATAGTGAGTTGGTCTGCTTGTGTTGCAAAGGGGGCTGGGGTATAACGCAGCCCCAGTTTTTAAATGTTGCTGCCTCAATTCGCAGTGACGTTTTTACGGATAGTTAGGACACTAAGGTGCCAGATAAATCTCTCGCGGAAACTGAGTACAATCAATTCAGGCTGTTTCTTGAGCAGCACAGTGGCATTGTATTGGGTGAGAACAAACAGTATTTGGTTCGCAGCCGTTTGGCGCCTTTGATGGGGAAATATGGTTTGCCATCCCTGTCGGACGTTGTTAAGCAATCGATGCGACCCACAGAGCGCCAATTACGGGCTGAAGTCATTGATGCCATGACGACCAACGAAACTCTTTGGTTTCGGGACAAGTATCCTTTTGAATTACTTGGCAATACATTATTGCCTGGTTTTGCCAAGTTGGGTCGGCCGTTGAAGATTTGGTCGGCAGCCTGTTCATCCGGCCAGGAGCCCTATTCACTGGCGATGACAGTGCTCGAATATCAACAGCGTAAGCCGGGAGCTCTGCCGGGTGGGGCGATAATCCAGGCCACCGATCTATCGCCGTCCATGCTCGAGCGTTGTAAAAATGCCGAGTACGATAAGCTGGCATTGGCTCGGGGCCTGTCTGAAGAGCGCAAGCGTCAGTTTTTTGAAGCCCTGCCCAATGGCAATATGCGGGTAAAGGACAATGTTCGTCGTTTGGTCAGTTTTCGGGCTCACAACCTGCTTGAAAGTTACACCTTGCTTGGCAAGTTCGACATCATTTTTTGCCGTAACGTACTTATCTATTTTGCCCCGGAGGCAAAGGCAAAAATACTGCGGCAATTTGCTGCCGCTCTCAATCCCAAGGGGATATTGTTTTTAGGGGCCAGTGAGTCGATTGCCGGTTTGACCGATGAATTCGATATGGTTCGCTGCAATCCCGGTATTTATTATCAAAAGAAAAATTAGTTATCTAATTCCTTGATTTTCAATGTTTTTCAATGACCGCCTGTCAAGTTTGATGGGCTCTTTCTTTTTTATCTCTCAAGTCAATCGCAATCCATTTCTCATCTGTTGCTATAGCCATCATTCCTGGCACAAAGCTTGCTTTGTTTTTGTCGAGTCATTGGAGGAGGCGGTTTTATGGCGATCAGTTTTGATAAGGCCCTTGGCATACATCAATACACTCTGGGTATTCGCGCCCAGCGTGCCGAAGTGCTTGCCAGCAATATAGCCAATGCCGATACCCCGCACTACAAGGCTCGGGATGTGGACTTTTCTTCGGCGTTGCAGGCGGCCAAAGGGCGGCAACAGGGAATGAATATGGCGGCAACGTCTGAAAAGCATTTCGACCTCAAGGCGCTGACAGCCCAACATGTGCAATATCGGGTGCCGGATCAACCGGACACTGGGGATGGCAACACAGTCGATATGCAAAAAGAGCAGCAGGCCTTTATGCAAAATGCGCTTGAATATCAGATGTCGCTTGGGTTCCTCGACGGTAAGTTCGCCGGCATGAAAAAGGCATTGAAAGGAGATTAATCATGAGTTTGTACAATATTTTCAATGTTGCGGGTTCGGGAATGTCGGCGCAGTCGGTACGTTTGAATACTACCGCCAGTAACATAGCCAACGCAGATTCTGTTTCTTCCAGTATCGATAAGACCTACAAGGCACGGCATCCCATTTTTGAGGCCGAACTGGCCAAGGCTAATGGCCAACAGCAACAAGGGGCAGCGGTCAAAGTCAAAGGCATAGTGGAAAGCGATAAACCCTTGCTGAAAGAGTATTCGCCGGATCATCCCATGGCAGATGCCGACGGTTTTATCTACAAACCCAATGTCAATGTAGTGGAAGAGATGGCCGATATGATTTCCGCCTCCCGTTCCTATCAGATGAATGTTCAGGTAGCCGATGCAGCCAAGTCCATGCTGCAACAAACCCTGAGAATGGGCAAATAACGGAGGCATAGCCCATGAGCGTCAATTCAGTTAACCCTTTTCTCGACAGTATCCAGGTGCAATCGGGTACTGAAACCAAGAAAAGCAATAATCAACAACTGACCCAGGAAGACTTCTTCTCGCTTCTCAGTCGGCAGTTGTCTATGCAGGATCCTTTCAAGCCGGTGGATAACGATCAGATGATCGCCCAGATGGCGTCGTTTGCCACAGTGGATGGTATCTCTAATCTTAATAAGGAGATAGTTAACCTCAACACAGTGATGACTTCGAGTCAGGCATTGCAGGCATCAGGCTTGGTGGGGCAGAAAGTGCTGATCCCGGCGGGCACCGGCTATGTTTCCGAGGAAGACCCAACACTCAAAGGGGTAATCACATCACCGGAAAAGATCCCTTCAATTAAAGTAACGATTGAAGATGAAGCCGGTCAGGTGATCAAAACCTTCGAGGTTGATGGTAGTGCCGGCGGCAATATAGATGTGGAATGGGATGGCCTGGATAAGGACGGAAATCCTGTCGATAAAGGTATCTATACCATGAAGGCCAGCGGGGTTGTTGATGGTAAGCCACAGGATCTTATCGTTAGTTCCTATGCCCACGTGACCAGTGTATCACTCAACTCTGCCACCGGCGCCGTGTTGAACCTAAGAGGTATTGGCGGGATCAGGCTCGCCGATGTGCTGGCTGTTTCCGAGGTTTAATTCTGTTTCTGCCCCGGCGGTGCCGGACAGTATCTAAAAATCATGAGGTGAATTATGTCTTTTAACATTGCTCTGAGTGGGATTGCTGCGGCGCAGAAAGATCTCAATACCACGGCCAACAATATTGCCAACGTCAATACGATAGGCTTTAAAGAATCCCGGGCCGAGTTTGCCGATGTGTACGCCAGCTCGATTTTCTCCAACGGCAGAACCACAGTGGGCGGCGGTGTCACCACCACTCAGGTGGCGCAGCAGTTCCATCAGGGCAACCTGAACTCCACCAACAATGCGCTGGATATGGCGATCAACGGTGGTGGTTTCTTCGTGACATCATCCAGTGTCGGCAGTCAGGATTACTCTTTCACCCGCGCCGGAGCCTTCAAACGTGATGACAACGGCTTTCTGGTCGATGCAGCAGGTAATTATCTGCAGAGCTTCCCGGTCGATAAAGACGGCAACTCCACTTCTGTGAGTTTGACCACCACCAAGCCGGTACAGATCCCGGATACTGCCGGTAGCCCGCAGAAAACCAACAATGTTGGTATCAGCATGAACCTGGACTCGACCCAAGCCACTAAAGACCCGGCTTTGTTTGACCCATCCAAGTCAGACACTTTCAACAACTCAACCGCAGTGACTATTTATGACTCTTTGGGTAACTCCCACACCTTGACCACTTATTTTGTGCGTCCGGAAAATGGTGCTCATACCGGTGAGAGTAACTGGGTGGCCTACTACGCCATTGACGACAAGCCGGTCAATCTGGGTGGCGGCGCCGGAACCTACAACACGGACACTAACGGTGACGGTACTGCGGATGGTACAGGCACAGCACAAACTGCTGGCGGCTGGACTGGTGCTGTGCTCAAGTTCAACGATGTCGGCGGTTATATTGGTTCAGATCCTGCGGTGATCACCACAGAGCAGTTGGGAGTTGGCGGGGCCAACGTTCTTGGTCCGGCTGCTGACGGCACTCAAGCGATAACCATAGATTTCAATAATCCGACCCAGTTCTCGGAAAAGTTCAACGCCACGGAATTGACGCAGGATGGTGTGACAGTGGGCCGTTTGACTAATGTGGAAGTGGGTACTGATGGTTTGATCTCTGCCAAGTACAGCAATGGCTCAACAGTGCCCCTGGCACGGGTGGCGTTGGCACGCTTCTCCAATGAGCAGGGACTGAGCCAGGTGGGTAATACCTCCTGGAAAGCCAGCCTGGATTCAGGCGCGGCGCTGGCCGGTGAGGCCAACAGCGGTGTGTTTGGCAGTATCCGTTCATCAACACTGGAGCAATCCAACGTTGACCTGACCACTGAGTTGGTGGATTTGATTTCGGCTCAACGTAACTTCCAGGCCAACTCCCGTACTCTGGAAGTGAACAATACACTACAGCAAACCGTATTGCAGATCCGCTAAGCCTTCCTGTGCAAGACATTGCCGCCCGGCAATGTCTTGCCGCACCTTCGCCTATTAACTCCCAAGTTACTGAAGTTCTTCTGCTGTCCTAGTGCTCAACTGCTCATTTTATTGGCACGATGTTTGCTTTTACCTGAATAGGTAAAAAGATTGACGGAGCAGCAGGTGGACAAACTTCTCTATGTCGCCATGACTGGCGCCAAACAAAACATGAATGCGCTGGCGGTTCGGGGTAACAACCTGGCCAATGCCAATACTGATGGTTTCAAGGCCGACATGGCTCAGGCCCGTGCGATGCAAGCCTTCGGTGAAGGATTGCCGACCCGGGTGTTTGCCATGACAGAGTCGCCCTCGGCCAACTTTCAGTCCGGCCCTATCAAATCGACCGGGCGGGATCTGGACATAGCCATCAAAGATCAAGGCTGGATTGCGGTGCAGGCCGCCGATGGTAGTGAGGCCTACACCCGCTCCGGCAGTCTGAGTTTTGACACCACAGGTTTAC
>Ga0114983_1000148_pt1 | contig 28304 bp, 21 predicted proteins | sample Shrwel_input2_RT_FD_87182 | JGI IMG/M metagenome (GOLD analysis project Ga0114983, IMG submission 87182) | Subsurface microbial communities from deep shales in Ohio, USA - Utica-3 well 1 S input2 RT | ecosystem: Environmental > Aquatic > Deep subsurface > Shale gas/oil reservoir > Produced... | reverse complement strand
GTCATGATACGACTGTCTATGTTGTAGTGGATCTCTTTGGCCTTGGCACTGGCCAGACGGCCGTCTTCCAGTTTCTGGGTATAGGTAGCGGGTGAGCCCTTGGCCACCAGGATCCGCTCGCCACTCTTGTCTTCTGTGTAAGCCGTGAGTTCATCGGCCAGCAGTTTCAAACTGCCCTGGGTGACTGTGACAGGCCCGCCGTATACCACACGCTTGTTTTTGATATCGGCAAACTGATTGGCGGCTCTGATCTGTACTTTTTGCCGCAGATCTTCTTCAATGGCCACTGCCGACAGGCTTGTGATGCACAAGAGGGCACCGATAAAAAGCTTACTTGGTTTCATAGGTTCCTTTCACCTGACTGGTCAGCTTCACTTGCTGAGCATTGAGATCGGCGTACAGGCCGGATCCCTTGATATTAAAGTCTTTGCCTTCGATCAGGATCTCGCGATCTGAGGTCATGATCATGGTGTCCAGATCCAGCTCCACATAACTGGTTTTCAGGCTCTGGATCGGTTCATTGGGGCTAATGGCGTCGATGATAACATTATTTTCAAGTACCACTCGGTTACTCTTGCGATTGAGCCTGCCCTCGTTGGCAGACAGACGCCACTGTGCCTCGCCCTTGTCCGGATAGACCAGATAAACCGGTTGGTTGAAGAAGGTCTTTTCACTGGCTTCATAATGTTCCATGTGCGCCGCGGCGACCCTACTGGCGACATTGCCCTGCTCGTCAAAGTTGACCGAGCGCAGGTCATCGGCGACAAAGTCAGGCCTAACCACATCCACAGGCGCCTCACTCTGTTGAGCGTTGCGCTTGTTCTGCACCTGCCAGTAAAGGATAAGTGCAGTGGAGAAAAACAAAATAATGGCCAGGGTGACCCTATTCATATACTCATTCCGTGGGCATTTTCAAATTTGTCCTGACTGAGCAGGATAAGATCCGCCAGCTCCCGGAGTGCACCATGGCCGCCGGCAATCTGAGTGACCATGTGGCAGTGCTGCCTTACCCAAGGATGACCATCGGCCACGCAAACCGCCAGTCCAACTTGCTTCATCACCGGCAAGTCGACAATGTCGTCACCTATATAGGCCACTTGTTCAGGCTTGAGATCATAATGTTTCAGCAGCGCCTCATAGGGCTCCAGCTTGTTGTCTATGCCTTGATAAATCTTGTCTACCCCCAGGGCCGTCATACGGTTTTCGACTATCTGGGACTTGCGGCCGGTGATCACCGCCACCTGGATACCGCAGGACAGCAGCGAGCGCACCCCATAGCCATCGCGGGTATGGAAGGCTTTCAGCTCTTCACCGCTGTTGCTCATATAGATGCGGCCATCGGAGAAGACACCGTCGACATCACAGATAAGTAGTTTGATTTTGGCGGCTCTTTGCCAGTTATCTTCGCTTATTGGCCCCTAAAACCCTTGATGACTCATCAGATAACCCCCGCCTTGACCATATCCAGCATATTGAGTGCTCCAATTGGCTCATTGGCGCCATTGATGACAATAAGACCGTTGATGTCATTCTCGTCCATCACCTTGAGCGCCTGAGCTGCGAGGATATTGTCACCACTGGTGATGCAATTCCGGGTCATGACGTCGCTGATTTTTGTGGTACGCAGGTTGACCCCGGCGTCTATGACACGTCTCAAATCACCATCGGTGAAAATACCCACCAGTTGTTTCTGTTGATTGACCACTGAGGTCATACCCAGGCCCTTTTTGGAGATTTCATAGAGGGCGTCGGTGATACAGATATCTTCTGTGACCAACGGCAGCTCTTCGCCTTTGTGCATCACATCACTGACCTTGAGCAGTAGCTTGCGTCCTAAAGCGCCGCCGGGATGCGACAGGGCAAAGTCATCTTTGGTAAAGCCCTTGGCCTGCAACAGCGCGACCGCCAGGGCGTCTCCCATCACCAGGGTAGCCGTGGTGCTGGAGGTGGGTGCCAAGCCCAGCGGGCAGGCTTCTTCCTGCACCTTGATGCACAGATGCAACTGCGCCAGCTTAGCCATGGTGGATTCTGGCTTGCCTGTCATGGAGATCATAGGGATCCCCTGGCGCTTGATGACGGGTATCAGGGTCAGAATTTCGCTGGACTCGCCCGAGTTGGAGATAGCCAATACGATATCGTTTTCACTCAACACCCCCAGGTCGCCGTGGCTGGCTTCGCCCGGGTGAACGAAGAATGCCGGGGTGCCTGTGCTGGCGAGGGTGGCAGAAATCTTGTTGCCTATATGGCCCGATTTCCCCATCCCCATCACTATCACCTTGCCGCTGCAGTTGAGGATCAGTTCGCAGGCTTGGGCGAATTCGGGGGAATCAACAAACTGGTACAGGTTGTCCAGTGCTTGTTTCTCGATATCTATTACTCTGCGGCCCCATTGGCGCAGTTGCTTAGCTTCTGCCATAGTTGTCTCTCGTCTTTTTGCCCTTCATCGCTAGTGGGATTGAAACAGGCTGTATTGATAGCCAATGAAGCTTATCAGTAGTAAGGCACCGTGCCAGCGCTTGAGTTCACGTTGTTTGCCTGTGCTCAGCACCAGGAGTGCCAGGGCACAACTGGTGCCCAAAACCATATAAAAGTCGCGTCCGGCCGCCGCGGCATCGATTACGCCCGGGGCGATAAGACCAGGTATAGCCAGTACCGCCAAAATATTAAACAGGTTGGAGCCGACAATATTACCTATGGCCAAGTCGTCCTCTTTCTTGAGTACTCCGGCCACGCAGGCCGCCAGTTCCGGCAGGCTGGTGCCCACGGCAATGATGGTCAGGCCGATAACCAGATCAGACAGTCCAAAAGACTTGGCAATACCTACAGCACCTTCGACCATCCAGTCTGCCGACAGCGGCAAGAGTACCAAGCCTATGATCAACCAGAGTACTGCTTTGGCAGTGGGCACATCTTTGGGGATCTCGGCATCGGCTTCGTCGGCGAGCGGATCCTTGTTCTTGTTGGTCAGTGCATGCCAGATAAGATAGCCCATTAAGCCGAAGAACAGCGCCAGCAAAGTAACCCCTTCGCTGCGGCTCAGATACTGATCGTGCAGGAAGTAGCCTGCCAGCACAGTGGCGCCCAGCATCATGGGGATCTCCCGCTTCAGGGTCTTGGAGCTGACGGCAATAGCTCCGAGCAGGGCGGTTAAACCCAGGATCAAGCTGACATTGGCGACATTGGAACCCAGCACATTTCCCACGGCCGTATCCGGCATGCCGGCCATAGAGGCGCTGGCGGCAACGAACATCTCAGGGGCCGAACTGCCCATGGCGACTATGGTCAGTCCTATCAACATGGGAGGTAATCCCAGGTTACGGGCAAAAGCCCCGGCGCCATAAACGAATTTATCGGCACTCCAGACCAGGACGGATAAGCCGGCGAGCAGCAAGAAAATATTGAATAACATGCAGTAAATAAAGCTACGGATTCTGGCGTGCATTTTCGCCGTATTTGCTACAAATTGAAAGTATCACGGCGCGATACTATTGATTCAGTTGTGCGCTTATCCTCAATTGCGTACAATTTATCGCTTATCTTTGGCTTGGCCAGACGGGTTACCGGGCGCCATTCAGCGTCAATTCAGTAAGCCTGCGGCAGTATCAAGCCTTATAACGGCGGGCCTTATGTGCCGTGGTGCTACAGCCGCGCCGTAACTTGAATTCCACTAGACAAGGTCTCCATTTCATTTTGATGCCGGAATCCAACAAGCAGCAAAATCCTTCTCCCCTGGTCGAGGTCAACAACCTCGGCTTCAGTCGTGGCTCGAGGGTGATTTTTGAGCAGGTAAGCCTCACGATTCCCAGAGGTAAAGTCACTGCCATCATGGGACCCAGCGGCATAGGCAAGACTACGCTGCTGAAGCTCATTGGTGGGCAACTGACTCCGGATCATGGCGAGGTGCTGTTCGATGGTCAGGATCTTCACAAGCTGAGCCGCCACGAGCTGTTTGAAGCTCGTAAGCGGATGAGCATGTTGTTCCAGAGCGGCGCCCTGTTTACCGATATGAATGTGTTCGATAACGTGGCGTTTGCACTCAGGGAGCACTCAGGGCTGCCGGAAGCTATCATCCGCCGCATAGTGTTGATGAAGCTTGAAGCCGTAGGACTTCGCGGGGCGGCGCAGTTGATGCCGAGCGAACTTTCCGGCGGTATGCAGCGCCGGGCAGCCTTGGCTCGTGCCATAGCACTCGAGCCGGAAATGGTGCTGTATGACGAGCCGTTTGCCGGTCAGGACCCCATCTCCATGGGAGTGCTGGTGAAGCTGATTAAAGAGCTGTCCGATGCCTTGAATCTCACCTCAGTGGTGGTTTCCCATGACGTTGGCGAAGTGCTGAGCATTGCCGACTATGTGTATGTGATTGCCGACAAGCGCATCATAGCCCATGGCACACCGGCCGAGCTCAAGCAGGCCGACAATCCACAGCTGAGGCAGTTTATCGACGGTATGCCGGATGGCCCTGTGCCTTTTCACTATCCGGCGCAGGATTATCAGAAGGAGTTGCTCGGTGAGCTTGACTGATTCGATAGCCAACCTTGGCCGCAATGCCCTGGGTCTGATAACAGGTCTCGGCAAGGCCGGAGTGATGCTTTGGGGCGCCCTGGTGCAGCTGCCACGGCCGCGCAAAGGCTTGCCACTGCTGATAAAGCAGGTTTACGTCGTCGGCGTGCAGTCCATGGTGATCATTTTGGTTTCCGGGCTGTTTATTGGCATGGTGCTGGCGCTGCAGGGCTACAACATTTTGGTGGATTTTGGCACCGAAGAGAGCCTGGGCCCCATGGTGGCGCTGAGCTTGCTCAGGGAGCTTGGGCCAGTGGTCACCGCCTTGCTGTTTGCCGGCCGCGCCGGTTCAGCCCTGACTGCTGAACTGGGGTTGATGAAATCCACAGAGCAGCTCTCCAGTTTGGAGATGATGGCGATAGATCCGCTACGGCAGGTGATTGCGCCGCGCTTCTGGGCCGGGGTGATCAGCATGCCGTTGCTGGCCTTGATGTTTACCACTGTGGGTATCTATGGCGGTTATCTGGTTGGGGTTGAATGGAAAGGTATAGACAATGGCGCCTTCTGGTCGATTCTGCAGGCCGCGGTGGAGTGGCGGCAGGACATAGTCAACTGTCTGATTAAAAGTTTTGTTTTTGCCATAGTGGTGACCTGGATAGCCCTCTATCGAGGTTATCAGGTGGTGCCTAATCCGGAAGGGATTAGCCGCGCGACCACTCAGACTGTGGTGCAGTCCAGCCTGGCGGTATTGGCGCTGGACTTCTTATTGACGGCGCTGATGTTTGCCCGCTGATTTTGGCGCCGGCGCATAATGGATGATTAACTCTGGTGACTCTATGTTGACACGAAAAATTGAATTTATGGTGGGACTCTTCCTGTTGGCGGGACTGGTGGCTTTTTTGCTGCTGGTATACAAGGTGGCCAATGTGGAGGTGCAGTCCGCTAGCAATACTTACACTCTGACAGCTAAGTTCAGTAATATTGGCGGCCTTAAAGTACGCTCGCCGGTCAAAGTGGGCGGTGTGGTTGTCGGCCGGGTCAGTCAGATCACCCTGGATCCCAAGCAGATGGTGCCAGTGGTGACTCTGACCATGGACAAGCGTTACGACCAGTTTCCTGAAACCAGCAGCCTGGCTATCTTGACCTCTGGCTTGCTGGGTGAACAGTTTCTCGGCTTGACGCCCGGGTTTATGGATGACGATATCGCGATTTTGCAAGATGGCGATCGCATTGACGATACCCGTTCGGCACTGGTGCTGGAGGAGTTGATCGGACAGTTTTTATATAGCATGGGTTCAAAGGACAACTAGGAGCACTGAGATGTTTAAAGGGATAATCCGTAATCTGTTGGCCGTCGCCTGCCTGGCGTCTGCATCGGTGGCACAGGCGGCCGATATCGATACCAGCAACCCTTATGTCATGGTGGAGCAGGTTGCCGACAAGACATTTAACCGTTTTCACCAGGATAAGAGCATTATCGACAGCAATCCGGATCACCTCAAGGTGATCGTTAAAGAGGAGCTGATGCCTTATGTGGATTACAAGTACGCCGCTTACAAGGTGATGGGCCAATACCTGCAGCAGACCACCAGAGAGCAGCGTGATGCCTTTGTCGATGCGTTTGAGGGCTATCTGGTTTCCACCTATGCCCAGGCTTTTACTGAGTACACCAATCAGAAGGTGGAGTTTGGCCGCGCCATCGACTTCAGCCAGGAAAAGATAGTCGAGGTGAATGTACAGATCATTGAAGCGGGTCGTCCGCCCATCAAGTTGCAGTTCAAGGCACGTCGTTTGAAGGACGATACCTGGAAGGCCTTTGACCTGGTTGCCGAAGGTGTCAGCTTGCTGGCCTCCAAGCAATCGGAAGTCACTACACTCATTCGCCAAAAAGGCATAGATGCCGTGATTGAGATGCTTAAAGAGCGTACTCAGGCTCACGTGGATCCCGATGGCCCCAAAGGCAAGGATGCGCTATGAAGCTTGAGCCACAGGGCGATAGCTGCAAGTTGAGCGGGCGTTTGACTCAAGAAGAAGTCACCCGCTTGTGGAAAACGCGCAAGACACTGCTGCCGGCCGATGTGCGCCGGTTGGATCTCAGCGAGCTGACATACTCGGACAGTGCCGGCATGGCGTTTCTAATGGAGCTTGTCAGTCTCAGAAAGGGGGAGCTGACCCTGGCTTCTCCCTCGCCACAGGTGCGTAAGTTGATCGCCCTGTATGATTTGGATGCCTTCTTTACCAAAGAGGGCCAAACTAGGTAAGTTTCCTATGAATACCACAGAGATAGAACAAATATTAAAGGACTCACTCTCGTTGACGGAAGTTTATGTCAGCGCCGAAGGCAGTCATTTCAAGATAGTGGCCGTGGGTGAATGTTTCGATGGCATGAGCCGTATCAAGCAGCAGCAGGCTATCTATGCGCCCCTGATGGATAAGATCACCAGTGGTGAGATGCATGCGCTCAGTATCAAGACTTTTACGCCTACCCAGTGGCAGCGTGAAAAAATCTTCAACATGCCAGCCTAGAGTATCAATGTGGATAAACTGAAAATTCAGGCAAGCGGTGCGCTTGCCGGTAACGTGGTGATCTCAGGAGCCAAGAACGCCGCTCTGCCTATCCTGATGGCCGGGGTGTTGACTGAATCGGAATTCCTGGTCTCCAACGTACCTAATCTGAGGGACGTTAACACCAGCTGTAAGTTATTGCGTTGCCTCGGTGCCGATGTCAGCGAGCAAGGTAAAGGGCAAATACGTATCGATGCCAGCGGCATCAATGAGTTTTGCGCCCCTTATGATCTGGTGAAAACCATGCGCGCCTCGATTCTGATCCTGGGGCCCTTGCTGGCACGTTTCGGTAAGGCGGATGTGTCTCTGCCGGGGGGCTGCGCCATAGGTGCCCGGCCGGTGAACCTGCACCTGCATGGCCTGGAGCAGATGGGCGCCAAGATAGAAGTCGATGAAGGCTATATCAAGGCGCGGGTCGATGGTCGCCTCAAGGGCGCGCATATCTTTATGGATATGGTCAGTGTCGGTGCCACGGAGAATCTGCTGATGGCCGCGGCCTTGGCCGATGGTGAAACCGTGATTGAAAACGCCGCCCGCGAACCCGAAGTGGTGGACCTGGCCAAGTGCCTTATCGCCATGGGGGCCAAGATAGAGGGCGCCGGAACAGCCACCATACGGATTCAAGGGGTGGAAAAACTCAATGGGTGCCGTTATCGGGTGATGCCGGACAGAATTGAGACAGGCTCGTTTCTGGTGGCTGCAGCCGTGACCCGTGGCCGGATCCGTTGTCTGGATGCCGATCCTGGCTCGCTGGAAGCTGTGCTGGCCAAACTGGAAGATGCCGGCGCCGAAATCCTTACCGGCAGCGACTGGATAGCCCTGGATATGAAGGGCAAGCGTCCCAAGTCAGTCAATATCAAGACTCTGCCTTACCCAGGATTTCCGACCGATATGCAGGCGCAGTTCTGTGTGCTCAATGCACTGGCAGAAGGCACAGGCACTATCACGGAAACCATCTTTGAGAACCGCTTTATGCATGTGCCCGAGTTGAACCGTATGGGCGCCAATATGGAGCTGGAAGGCAATACTTGTATTATTCACGGTATTGAACAGCTCAATGGTGCTCAGGTGATGGCGACCGATCTGCGGGCGTCTGCCAGTTTGGTGATTGCCGGACTGATGGCCGAAGGCACCACAGTGGTGGATCGTATCTATCATCTGGATAGAGGCTATGAACATATCGAAGATAAGTTCAAAGGCCTAGGTGGCTCGGTAGAGCGCCTCTCCTGACCCGGTTGAACGACCAATAAAAAACCACTCTGAGAGTGGTTTTTTATTGGTGTCTTCCCGGCAAATCAATCGCTGAAAATACTGACGCAGTTGCGGCCGGAAACCTTGGCCTGATATAGGGCTTGATCGGCATTGGCCAACCATTGGTCGCTGTTTTCCACCTCGTCACTCAGATCGCAGATCCCCAAACTGATAGTAAAAGGTACCGGCTGACCATTGAAGCTGAAGCGACTACTTTCTATCTGAGTGCGTAGCCGCTCGGCAAAGGAGCGGGCATCTTCGGCGCTGGTGTGGGACAAGATCACGGCAAACTCTTCGCCGCCATAGCGCCCGGCGCAGTCGGTTTCCCTGAGGTTTTGGCTGAGAATATGGGACAGATGCTGAATAACCCTGTCTCCGGCGATATGCCCCAGGCTGTCGTTAATCCGTTTGAAGTGATCTATATCGAACATCACCAGGCTGGCTGGCTCGCCATAGCGGGTGTGGCGATCAAACTCCCGCTGCATGCAAAATTGCCAGTGTCTGCGATTGTGCAGTTGGGTCAGGCCATCGGTTTGACTCAGGTGTTCCAGGCGTTCGTTGGCGCTTTTGAGCTGCAGCTTGTTGATGGCGATATCCGTCACATCATAGATAATAATGCTGATATGGGAGATCTGCCCGGTCAGAGAGGCCAGCGGCAGCAGGGTGACATTCTGGAACATGAATTCGGCGCGGCCTGTGATGGGCCGATAGTTCTTGAATTTGAATACATAGGGCCTCTGCTCCCAACTGATGAAGGCGCGGTTTTTCAGCAGAAACACAGATTCCATCTTCTGCTTGAGCCAACTGGCCGGCAGATCCGGAAAACGTTCAAACAGGTTGTTGCCCTTGATATCGTTGGGAGAGACGCCACTGTGGTTTTCCATAAAGCCATTCCACAGCTGAATATTGTATTCTCTGTCCAGCACCACCAGGCCAACCTCTATGGTTTGCACCATGTCGATCAGCCAGTGCAGTTCATTTATTGCATTCAAATCCTTTGCCATGGCAAACCTGTTTTGTCAGTTCATCAGATAGCCGAGCTTGAAATTCAGCGTCGGCAAGGAGTCTTCGGTAAAGAGCAGTAGCAGATCACACTGCACATTGTGATCTTCGATGCGATAGTTGATCTCCATCGCCAGCGTGCGCTGCCAGCGATCTGAGTTATCGTGGATCAGATCGTTCACTGTGCAATGCCGTCCGAGCACCACAGGGTGTGCCTGGCTGAATTGCATATCCAGCTGCTCCGAGATGCCGCTGAGGAAGGCGCCGATCAACACGTTGGCTGTGTCGATCATCACCTCGATTTCCGTGTTGGTGTCTTCGGGGTCTGACAGGCCCATCAATTTGGCCATATCCTTGAAGCTGGAGTCGTGAAACAGCAGTAGCGCCTCACCGGCAATGCCGGCACCGATAAAACCCTGACACAGCGCCGATATCTTGGGGCTTTGCTCTGTGGCTTTGAGTGCCATGGTCAACTCACTGACCTCCAGCACATTGACGTTGGGAATGGGCAGGAGCACAAATACATCCAGCAACTTGGCCAGCAGATCGGCGGCGCGACCCATGGCAACGTTGGCGACTTCCTGGCAGGCATCACGCATATCCACCTGGATCATTGGCTCTTCGTTGCCGTCGCCGCCTTCGGCCAACTGTAAAATGCCATATTCCTGTAGTATGTTGCGAATGGCATCTGCACTGACGGGCTTTTGAATAAAATCCAGCGCGCCCAAGGCTTTGACTCTTTGATGGGCTTTAATTTGGATATCGCCCGAGACGACTATCACCATGGCCGGCAGATCTTGTTGTTGAATGGCTTGCAACACTTCATAACCGTCCATGACCGGCATATTGAGATCCAAAAAGACAATCTCACCCTTGCCGGCGCGGATAGCCTCAAGTCCTTCGGCGCCATTGGCAGCAAAGTTGATGTCGACTTCCCATTCTTTGGGAAGAGTACGGGCCATCTGCTTTCGCGCCAGTGCAGAGTCGTCGCATATGAGTACCGGAATCGCCATAGAGATTTCCTGTTCTACCGCATTACTTGAAGATAACACCTACAGCGGCATTTTTTGTGATTATCCTCTGACTATGCCGCTGGATCAGTGAGGACAGGGCCGATAGCAATATACCGGCGGATACGGACTTTATGCCCGTTTCTCATATTTGGCAGGATAAAATCTTATTTAGTGCAATGGCTTGCCTGTTGAGGGTCGATATTGTGAACACTTGTCGCCACTAAGTCAAAACCAATGTCAGTTTATTGACGTAAGCCAAAATTTAAACTGTGCTGTGATATTGAAATAGAGAGATTTTTGATCTGGCCTGACCTGTTTGATGGTGATACCGTTAACATAACTTCAACTTTCAAGGACCTGCAGATGCAGTGGCAGACTCTCAGCCTGGAATGGCAGCAACAGTTGGCTATCGTTAGCTTGAACCGGCCGGATAAGCTCAACGCCATTAATTACACCATGTTCAGCGAGCTCAAGGCGATGGCGCGTCATTTGCGCCGTCAACGGCATTTGCGGGCGGTGATCCTTAGAGGCGAGGGCGGCCAATTCAGCTCGGGCTTGGATATCAAGAGTGTGGCTAACTCTCCCTGGCAAGCGCTGAAGCTGCTGTTCAAGTGGCTACCGGGCAATGCCAATTTGGCGCAGCAGGTGTCTGTCGCCTGGCGAGAGCTACCGGTTCCTGTCATTGCCGTCTTGGATGGCCGCTGCTATGGCGGCGGCTTGCAAATCGCGCTCGGCGCCGATTTTCGTATTGCCGCCAATGACGCCGAGTTGTCAATAATGGAGGCCAAGTGGGGCTTGGTTCCCGACATGGGTGGCCTGGTGAGTTTGCGGGAAATTCTGGCAAAAGATCAGGCATTGAAACTCAGTATGACGGCGGAATTAATCCCGGCTCCCAAGGCGTTGGAACTTGGGCTGGTGACCGAGTGCTGCAGTGATCCTCTGGCCCGGGCACAAGAACTGGCATGTGGGCTCAATGAGCGCTCTCCGGATGCGTTGGCGGCGATAAAGCTGAGTATCAACCGCAGCTGGAAAGGTTCTCGCAGGCGCCTGCTGGCGCGGGAGTCCTGGAGTCAGGTACGTTTGCTCTTGGGGCGTAACAGAACCATTGCCGCCGTGCGGCAGGGCAAGGACCCCGAGCGGGCCTTTGAACCGCGGCGAAACTGGTGAGATATCCTTCACGGCTAAATAAATATTAACTTGACCTATATGACAGAAGCGCCTGAAAATCCGTCACTTTATTTATAAATAGGAATTGGGATGCGGATTTTTTTTGAACGCTTGCTCTGGGGCAGTCGCTTGTCTGTCATGGTTGGAGTCTTCTCCTGTGTGTTGGCGGCCTTGGTCACTTTTGTCATGGGAGTCAAGGACGTGCTGCATATGTTTGCCCTACTGTGGGAATACCTGCTCAGTGGCAGCTATGATGTGCGCAATGATCTTGTGATGGTATTGGTGGAGATACTGGATACCTTCCTGCTCGGGGCCGTGCTGCTGATCTTCGCTTTCGGCCTCTATGAACTCTTTATCCGTAACCTGGAACCGGCCAGTAACTCGGATACCGGCGGCAAGATATTGATCATCTCCAGCATAGATGCGCTCAAGAGCAAGCTGGGCAAAGTGATATTGATGATGTTGATCATCAAGGTGTTTTCCTTCTTTGCCGATATCAAACCCAGCTCGGCACTGGACTTGCTGTTCATGGGCGGCACTGTGGTGCTCATCTCCCTGGCGTTAATGTTCTCCAATGGCGGCAAGAAAGAGTAATCGCATTCCCGACATTTACTCTACGGAAAGCTTGGCCTGGGAGCCGATTTCGGCAGCAACTTCTGTATTAGACGGTCACTGATTGGCTTCAGTGGCCGTTTTTTCGTTTGCTGCCAGCTGTTTCAGCACCTTTCTGGCCATGCCTTCTATCATCATCAAGGTGTTTTCAAAGGCTACATCCTGACGCAGATCCAGCGCCAGTAATTGCTGCCGGTATTGATTGTCCGGCTGGCTCATTGCCAGCGATTTACGACTTTTTACCGTGGCCTGCGAGGCTTGATGACCGTCGGGGGATTGGATATCGAGTACCGCCAACTCCAATCCGGCCAGCTGCTTTGGCAAGGCCAGATTGGCATCGGGATCGTCAAGGTAGGGATTGATCACCACCAGCAAGTCCGGTTTGGCCAACTTCTGCGCTGCCAACAACTCAATTACCAAGGCGGCGGACTGATCCTGGGCTATCAGCAAGCGCTTGCCTGGAAAGGGGGCTCCCAAGGTGTCCAATTGCGCCAGACTCTGTTGGATAAAGCTCTGTTGCTGTTTCCTGAGTTTCTGCCATTCCTCTGCCTCTCGGCGGCTCGTTGCCTGGTTGCGTTTCCCCGGCATTTTGCCATCGCCTGCCTTGCTTATTTCCTGGGCCTCTGTGGTGAAGTTGGGCTGCTCAGGAAAGGGCGGTGGTGTGATGCTGAGACTGGCCCAGCCAGCGGGATTGATGTTGCGGCGCAAGAAGGCGTTGAGCCCGGGGGCATCGGCGTGGGTGCCGGGAGGCGGCAGTAACAGCGCCGCGCCCAATTGTTTCGGGCCACTCCAGGGGCGTATCAGAACGGCTTGCTCCTCGCCATCTACTTGGATCTTTTGCAGTTCTGAGGCGGCGACATGCTCCAACGCCCGGCTATTGTCTCTGGGTTTCATAGGGGCTGTTTCAGGTGTTTGCTTGGCAGGCTTCTGCACCGGTTGCGGTTGAGTCTGCTCCTGGTTGGCCATGTCTTTGTTGGCTGGTTCGTCGGCTGCCAGTGCTATCAAGGGGAAAAAGCACAGCATAGCTATCGTCCTGGATATCAGCGCCAAGTGAACTCCTTAAACTTTTCATAGGCTGGAATAGCATGATTCTGCAGCCTTTATTGACTCAATGCCAAAATTATAAGCCGCAAATTTGTGCACTAGTAGCCGTTGTATCGAAAGTTTGTGTGTCGATCCAATGCTTGAAGGCGTGGTGCATCAGGGCTGCTGAAATTTAGCGCAAAAAACAAGACCCGCAGTTAGCGGGTCTTGGGGGATGATATTTGAGTGGATTGTCAGGCGTGGCTGACCAGCACCAGGCGCACGGCATCGAGCTGCAGCTGGCATTGATCCAAATAGCCGCGTAGTTCGGCTATCTGATTTTGCAGATACTCAAGCTCGGCGTCACGGATATTGGGGTTCACCGCCTTGAGGGCTTCCAGGCGCTGCAGCTCGGCACCCAGTTGGCGTTCCATCTGCTGCTGGGCTTCGGCCTGCAGGTTGGACATAGCTTCCATGGCGTGGGCTTCGCCCTTGGCCAGCAATGGATGCAGTATCGCCTGTGAGGCGTTGACCAGTTTGCTGCCGATATGGCGGTTAACCGCGCTGAGCTGGCGATCAAAATGCTCGTAGCTCACCTTGTCAGACAGATTGTTGCCGTCTTTATCCAGCAGAATACGCAGTGGTGTCGGCGGCAGATAGCGATACAGCTGGCTGGACTTGGGCGCCGAGGCCTGTGCCAGATAGATAAGCTCCAGGAACACGGTACCTGCCGGCAACGCCTTGTTCTTGAGGATGGCAACACTTGTGGTGCCTGTCTCAGAACCTGTGATCAGATCCAACCCGGTTTGCACCAGAGGATGCTCCTGGGTTATCAGGGCGATATCGTCGCGGGACAGGGCGGTTTCCCGGTCGAAAGTCACGGTAATGCCATCTTCCGGCAGGCCAGGATAAGTGGGATACATCATGTGCTCACTCGGGCGCAGCACTATGGTGTTTTCGCCTCTATCGTCCTGATCCAGACCTATGATGTCCCACAGACGGATCACTGAGCCGATAAGCTGGGTGTCGTTATCCATCTGCGCCAGTCTCTCGGCCAATGCCAATGACCTGTCGCCGCCGTGGGAGTTGAGTTCCAGCAGCTTGTCGCGGCCCTGCTCCATTGCCTGCTTTAGCTCTTTATAACGGCTGCGGGTGTCGCGCAGCAGCTTAGCCATCTCTTCTTCGTTTTCTTCTACCAGCAGTGGCAGCAACTGGGCGCCAAACTCCTTGAACAGAATATGGCCGCCGGGGCAGGTGAGTTCGAAGGCGTTGAGGCCTTCATGGTACCAGGCCAACAGACGCTCCTGCGCCGTGTCGGTGAGGAAGGGCAGGTGGATCTCTACATCATGGTTCTGACCTATGCGATCCAGGCGACCTATGCGCTGCTCCAGTAGATCCGGGTTCAATGGCAGATCAAACAGCACCAACTGGCTGGCGAACTGGAAGTTACGCCCTTCGGAGCCGATTTCCGAGCAGATCAGCGCCTGGGCACCACCTTCTTCCTGGGCGAAGAAGGCACCGGCCTTGTCCCGTTCTATGATGGACATGCCCTCATGGAACACAGTGGCGAGGATCCCTTCACGGGTACGCAGTGCTTCTTCCAGACTCAGCGCCGTGGCGGCCTGACTGGCGATGATCAGCACTTTCTTGCTGCGGTTTTGCTTGAGGAAATCGATGAGCCAGTCGACCCTGGGGTCGAACTTCCACCAGGCGGCGGAGTTTTCATCAAACTCCTGATACATTTTTTCCGGCGCCAGCGCATAGGCGGCCTTCATTTCCAGGGTGCGGTGACCATTCATCATGGCACTGACTCGGGCCGCAGTGAGGTACTGTTCCGGCATGGCCTGTGGATAGGCGTTGAAAATGCGTTTCGGGAAGCCTTTGACCGAGGCGCGGCTGTTACGGTACAGCACCCGACCCGTGCCGTGTCTATCGAGCAGCTCTTGCAGCAGCTCGTCACGGGCGGCTTGCTGCTGCTCGGCATCGACGCCTTCAGCCTGGATAAGGCGAATGGCGGGGGCGATATCTTTCTCGGACAAGAGCTCGGTCAGGCTGTTGATGGCATTGTCGGGCAGCTTGTTGCCACTTGCCAGCGCCTCGGCGGCGAGGGCCACCTCTTTGTAGCCTTGTTCCTCTTTGATAAAGGCTTGATAGTCGTAGAAACGATCCGGATCCAGCAGTCGCAGTCGGGCAAAGTGGCTCTCATGGCCCAACTGATCCGGGGTCGCGGTCAGCAGCAGTACGCCGGGCACCACTTCCGCCAGAGCTTCAACCACCTGATAGGCCCGGCTCGGAGTCTCTTCGGTCCACTCCAGGTGATGGGCCTCATCGACCACCATAAGATCCCAGTCGGCATCCAGCGCCTGGTCGAGACGGCGCTTCTTGCGCAGCAGTTCCAGTGAGCAGATCACCAACTGTTCGGTGTAGAAGGGGTTGTCATGGTCGGCAAAGGCTTCGATGCAGCGATCTTCATCGAATACGGCAAATCGCAGGTTAAAGCGGCGCAGCATCTCCACCAGCCATTGGTGGCGCAAGGTATCTGGTACTATCACAAGTACCCGCTCGGCGCGGCCTGTCATCAACTGTTGATGAATGATGAGGCCGGCTTCTATGGTCTTGCCCAGACCCACTTCATCGGCCAGCAGCACCCGTGGCGCGTAGCGGCGCCCGACCTCATGGGCAATCCACAGCTGATGCGGAATAAGGCCGACTCTGGGACCTTGCAGCCCCAGCAGATCTGAGGTGGCCAGATTGTGGCGCAGTTGCTGGGCGGCGTAGCGCACCCCGAATCTGTCCAGTCTGTCTATCTGGCCGGCAAAGAGTCTGTCCTGCGGCTTGTTGAAACGAATATTGTGATCCAGCAAGGTTTCCCTCAGCTGCACTTCTTCGCCGGTTTCGCTGTGAATGCCGGTGTAGATCACCAGCCCGTCTTTTTCATCCAAAGAGCTGATGGTCAGTGTCCAGTCTTCATGGCTCTTGACCTGATCACCTGGGTTATAAATCACCCGGGTTAACGGGGCGTCGTTGCGGGAGAACATGCGGTTCTCTCCGGTGGCGGGGAACAGCAGTGAGACCATGCGGCCTTCCAGTTGTACTACTGTACCCAAACCAAGCTCTGATTCGGTATCACTGATCCAGCGTTGACCTAAGGCGAAGGGCATCTTTAACTCTCATCTCCAGGCGGATTCACAAAGGGCGCGTATGTTATACCAATCCGAGTATAATACCAATCCTGCCCAGCAGGCCTTTTCGTCCGCTTGTCATCCAATCGTCATCTTTAGCATCCTACACTCAAAAACGGATACCGCGCAGTGGCCATTAAAGAGACTGCAAAGGGTATTTGTCATCCGTTGCTAAAGGTGCCAGTATTAGTTTAAGCCATGTCACAGTGGTGAAACCTACCCGCAATCAGTTAGAAACAGGAGTGACATATACCCCAACCCCAGGCCTGCGCTGGCCCATGACAACAAAGCTGTGAGTAGCTCATTGACGCAAATGGAGGCGCCATGGAACAAGACGACAGAAAGTTGTTTGTACTTGATACCAATGTGTTATTACATGAACCCTTAGCGATTTACTCCTTTAAAGAACATGATGTTGTGGTCCCAATGACGGTACTGGAGGAATTGGACCAGATAAAAGACAGAAAGCGGGATGTCAGTCGCGATGCCAGGGTCGCCATTCGGGCGCTGGAAGATATCCTCGGCGGCAAGACCACTCCGGAACAGATAATCAAAGGGGTTCCCCTTCCAAGCCGCGAAGGGCACACAGATGCCACAGGTACTCTGGCCATCTTCCCCGACCACCAGATTGAATTCACCATAGGCTCGCTGCCCGGCGACAACAACGACAACCGCATCATCAACACAGCCCTGCATCTGCAAAATCAATACGAGCCCCGTACCGTGGTGCTGGTCACCAAAGACATCAATATGCGTCTCAAGGCCAAAGGTGCCGGGATACTCCTGGTAGAAGACTACCGCACAGATCAGCTGATCGATGACATACGTTTTCTGTCCAAGGGTTTTCATCAATTTGAAGGCAACTTCTGGGAGCATCTGCACAAAGTGGCCACCGAGCGTCATGGCCGTCATACTGTGCACGATGTGCCGCTCAAGGACCTGGGCGACGATCTGTTTTATATCAACCAATATCTACTGGACGATGAGTCCGAATTTTGTGGCCGGGTGGTCGGCCGCAGTGAAACCAGTCTCAATGTGCTGGATCTCGGTCGCGATCGCCTGATGAATATGGAGGCCTGGGGCGTGAGACCGAAGAACATCTATCAGGGCATGGCGCTGCAGGCCTTGATGGATCCCGATATCGATCTGGTTATTCTCACCGGCCCAGCAGGATGCGGCAAAACACTGTTGGCGATGGCGGCAGCATTGGAGCTGGTGGTGGAGCGAAATCTCTACGACAAGGTAATAGTCACCCGGAATACTCCGGAAATCGCCGAATCGATAGGCTTCCTGCCGGGCACGGAAGAGGAAAAAATGGCTCCTTGGCTGGCGGCAATTACCGATACCCTGGAGGTGCTGCACAAGCATGATGTTAACCCCAGTGGTTCACTCAACTACATAATGGAAAAGGCCAATATCCAGTTTAAGTCGATTAACTTTATGCGTGGGCGTTCGATTCAGAACTCGGTGGTATTGCTGGATGAGTGTCAAAACCTGACGGCCTCACAGCTGAAAACCATGATCACCCGTATGGGAGAAGGCACCAAGCTTATCTGTTGCGGTAACCTGGCGCAGATAGACTCCAACTATCTAACCGCGGTCACCTCGGGTTTAACCTATATGGTTGAACGCTTTAAAAATTTTGAGGGTAGTGCCAACATTTATCTCAACGGCGTAGTGCGCTCACGGCTGGCAGAGTTTGCCGAAGAGCAGCTCTGATAAACCCTGCTACTGAAAAAGGCCCCATTTCGGGGCCTTTGCTTTGTGCGGGGTACTGCATATGCAGCCAAATTAAGTATATGATATCTTTCTTCCCCACCGCTTGGGGATGGGCCGTGATGCAAGGGTAATGGATGAAATTGAGTGAGCCGGATCTGCAGCTGAAATCTCCGATCCAGAAAAATTACAACCGTGCAGTGTTTTACACCTATATGGGGGTGATTGTACTGGCGTTGCTCACCGCCTGGGTGTTTTTTGAACGCCAGAAGACCCAGCAGATGGAGCTCAGGGAAGAACAGGTCGACCGCCATGTGATGCAGATTGACCTCTTGCTGGAATCCAGTATCCGTGCGGTCAAGAGCCTGCGTAATGTGGCCGTGGACCACTTGCGCCTGGCCGAGCAGGTGCGCAAGGACAGGCTGCCTCAGTACGAGAAATTCAACGAAAGTGGGCAGTTCTTTACCCTGGAGCCTAATTACGCCAGGAGTGGTGAACCCTTCACCAACATGGGGCGGATAACCGGCTCAGGTACTCTCGATGGCCGCGGCGACAAGTTCTATCAGGAACTGGAGATGCTGTTTGAGCTGTCATTGTCGTTCCCGGTCGCCAAGGAGGCTGCGCCCAAGGCCTCGGCCATCTATTATCTGTCCAAGCGGCGGATGATGTCCTATTACCCCTGGCCCTCGGACGAGCAGCGTTTTCGCGATGAACTGCTGAACAAGAAACAGTTTCAACTGGCGACTCCGGCGATGAACCCCCAGCGCAGTGTGTTCTGGAGTGAGGCCTATGTGGACTCGGCCGGTAATGGCCTGTTGACCACCCTCGGGGTGCCCATCTATCTCGAAGATGAGTTTATCGGCTCAATTAATCTGGATATGACACTGGCATCGCTCGCCAAACAGATACGTCTCTATTTCAAAATGCCGGGCACTGTGATTTTGCTGGATCAGGGCAATAATATTCTTTCCCACAGCGATTTTGATACCTCCAGCATTAACCGGGTCTACCACATCAGTCAGCGGATCCCATCCGAGCTGCATTCATTGCCTGAGTCCGAGCTGTTCGATGCCCACGAGGGGATGATCCGTAACGGCTATTACATCCACTCAGTGGCGCTGCACAACGCCCCTTGGCGCTTGCTCTATCTGCAGGATGTTGACGATCTGTTTCTGGACTCGTTCGAGAAGCTGCAGCTGAGCTTTATTTTAGTGGTACTGGCCTTGTCTGTGCTGGTGACCATAGTGCACTGGCAGACTCGCCGCTCTTTCGTCAGCCCGGCCTCGCGCTTGCTGTCACACCTGGAAGACTGTTCCCGTGAGCCGATCCGGCCGCCGGCGAAGATCACCCAGGGCTGGGAGCCCTGGTTCCAGTTGGTCAGCCGCATTTTTGAAGAAAACCAGCAATATACCCGTCACCTGGCAGAGCAGAACAAGCGGCTGGATAAACTGGTGGCCCGGCGCACCGAGCGGCTGAAGGAAACCACAGAAAAGCGGGAGCGGGAATACGCCCTGCTGCGCTCTTTGTTGGACTCGATTCCTGAAGCCATTGTCTTCAAAGACAAAGAAGGCAAGTACCTCGGCTGCAACAAGTCGGCCGAGCGGGTACTTGGCTATACCGAGGCCGAGATGATCGGCCTGAATTCAGATACTTTGACTACCCCGGAGCAGGCCGCCAGAATTCGTGCCGAGGATGAACAGGTGCTCAAGGACAGGGCGCCACTGCGTTATCAGGAAAAGGTCGAACTGGCGGGCAAGCCCGTGCTGCTCGATACCCTCAAGCTGCCGTTTTATAACCGCCGCGGTGAGATGCTGGGCTTGATTGCCGTTTGGCGTGATGTGACTCGCGAATATGAAGCCGCCGAGCAGTTACGGTTGTCGGAAGAACGTTATCACCTGGCGATGGATGCGGTAGAAGATGGCCTGTGGGACTGGTATCTGGATTCGGAGCAGATCATTTGCAACCCAGCTTACTACACTATGCTGGGCTACAAGACCAATGAGTTTCCGGCGCTGCTGTCGACCATAGACGAGCTGATCCATCCGGACGACAGGATCCGGGTTGAAGAGTATCGCGAGCAGTATCTGGCCGATCCCATAGGCGCCTATGAGATAGAGTTCCGAATGCGCGGCAAGAGTGGTCAGTATCACTGGGTGCTGTCCCGTGGCCGGGTGGTGGAATTTACCGCCAATAATGAGCCCAGGCGTATGCTGGGTACCCACAAGGACATTACCCGCAGCAAGAGTAACGAGGTGGCCTTGCTGGAGGCCAAGAAAGATGCCGAACTGGCCAACCTCTACAAGAGTGAATTCTTGGCCAATATGAGCCATGAGATCCGCACGCCGATGAATGCCATCATAGGCATGCTGCAACTGGCGCAGCGCACCAACCTGACGGTGCAGCAGAAAGATTATCTGGAGAAGGCCGGCTTCTCGGCCCAATCATTGCTGCGGATCATCAATGACATTCTCGACTTCTCCAAGATTGAAGCCGGGAAGCTGGAGCTGGAGCGGGTCTCCTTCCCGTTGGACAAGGTGCTGGAGCACGCCTTGGATATCAACTCACTCAAGGCGCAGGAGAAAGGGGTCGAGCTGTTACTGTATGCCCCTGTGACCGCCGGACTTATGCTCAAGGGCGATCCTCTGCGTCTCGGCCAGGTGCTGGTGAATCTCTTGTCCAACGCGGTCAAGTTTACCTCTGAAGGGGAGATTGAACTCGGCTGTGAAGATGTCGGCGAACGCGATCATCGTATAACCCTCAAATTCTGGGTTCGCGACACAGGCATAGGGATCAGCAAGGAGCAGCAGGAGATACTGTTTGACGCCTTTGCCCAGGCAGATGGCTCTACCACCCGTAAATATGGTGGTACTGGCCTTGGCTTGTCCATCAGTAAGCATCTGGTGTCCATGATGGGCGGCAAGATGCAGGTGCAGAGTGAACCGGGTGTCGGCAGTGTATTCAGCTTTACCATCAGCTTTGAAATCGCCGAAGAGGCCAAGATTGAACCTCTGGTGATGCCGGAGCAACTCAACAGCCTGCGGGCGCTGGTGGTGGACGATAACTCTACGGCGCTGCAGATATATTCGACCCTGATGCGCGATTTCCACTTCGAGGTGGACACTGCTGCCAGCGGTGCCGAAGCCCTTTATAAGTTGGAAAAACAGGAAACCGACCTACTGCTAATCGACTGGATGATGCCGGAAATGGATGGCCGTGAGGTGATCCGTACCCTGGATGAAATGGTGGCCAATGGCAGAATAAGCAAGCGCCCCGTGGTGATCATGATGACGGCCTATGCCGCCGGTCCATTGGCCCAGGAAGTGGAAGATGCCAATGTGTTTGCGCTGCTGCAAAAGCCCTTCAAGGCCTCGACTCTGTTTGATGAGATAATCTCAGCCTTTGCCGAGAAACCTCATTCGGCGACTGTGGCTGAAATTACCGACAACCAGAGCGGTGATCATAAAGGCCTGGTACTGCTGGTGGAAGACAACCTGATCAACCAGCAGGTGGCCTCCGAACTGCTGCGCAGCGCCGGTTATGAGGTAGATCTGGCCGACAATGGTCAAATTGCCCTCGATATGGTGGAGCAGCGCCAATACGATGCGGTATTGATGGATATTCAGATGCCTGTGATGGATGGCCTGACGGCGACCCGGGAACTGCGCAAGAAATACGACAGGGAGACCTTGCCGATTATCGCCATGACGGCCCATGCCATGTCAGGCGATCGTGAGAAGAGCCTGGCGGCGGGAATGAACGCTCATATCACCAAGCCTATTATGCTCAATGAACTCTTTGATACCTTGAGTGAATGGGTGGGCAGGACTTGAGATAAACCGGCCGATCCCTTAACTTGAATGGCAACTTACAGATAACAATCAGGAGATGGGATGAAACCTCAAAGTTGGACCTTGTTGTTGGCGCTGATCGCGGTACCCGGATTGGCGCAGGCGGCACAGGAGAGGGAGGCCGCCGACGTCATCAGCGAAAGCACTCAGGCCGAAGGTTTTATCAATCTCTTTTATGATGCCAAAGCCGGGCAGCTGTATCTGGAACCGAGCAAACTCAACCAGCCTATGTTGCTGCTCTCCAGCTTGCCCCACGGCGCCGGATCCAATGACATTGGGCTTGACCGTGGGCAACTTGGGTATACCCGCATGGTGCAGTTTGAGCGTCAGGGGCCCTATATTCTGCTCAAACAGCTCAATACCCGTTTTCGCGCCGATACCGACGACCAAGCCGAGCAAAGAGCCGTGCATGAAGCCTTTGCCGAATCTGTGCTCTGGCGCGGCAAACTCCTGCCGGGAAAACGTCTGTTGGTACCGGTCAACGACTTGATGTTGCAGGACCTGCACGGCATCAGCCAACAGTTGGCGGCCAGGGGCCAAGGGCATTATCGTCTGGACACCAGCCGCTCTGTGGTGTTGCCAGCCTCGGTCAAGTCGTTCGAGCGTAACTCGGATGTGGATGTGCAGCTGACTTTCGCCAGTGATAAGGCCGGCGCCAGAGTCGCCGAGGTGACCCCGGATGGCCAGGCCCTGTCTCTGAGACTGCGCTATTCCTTTATCGCCTTGCCCGAGCCGGGTTATCAGGCGCGCCTCTATCACCCCATGAGTGGTTATCTGTCCGATGAATACAAGGACTATGCCACCGCCATAGATCAGGATATCAACCAGCGCTTCTTGCTGCGCCACCGGCTGCAGAAGGTTAATCCTGGCCCTGATCCAAGCGAAGTGGTTGAGCCCATTACCTATTATCTGGATCCCGGTGTCCCCGAGCCTATCCGCGGTGCCTTGCTCGAAGGCGGCCGCTGGTGGGAGCAGGCTTTCAATGAGGCGGGGTTTATCAACGGCTTCAAGTTGGAGCTATTGCCGGAAGGCGCCGACCCTCAGGATGTGCGCTACAACGTGATCCAGTGGGTGCACAGGGCCAGCCGTGGCTGGTCCTATGGCGCGGCGGTGACAGATCCCCGCAGTGGTGAAATCATCAAGGGCCAGGTCACTCTGGGAAGTCTGCGGGTACGTCAGGATCACCTGATTGCCCGTGGCCTTACCGCAGGTTGGGAAGACAGGCAAGCGGCCGATGAAGCCGCCATGGCCTTGTCTCTGGCGCGTATTCGCCAGTTATCGGCTCATGAAATCGGTCATACCCTGGGGCTGGATCATAACTTTGCTGCTTCCACCAATAACAACGCTTCTGTGATGGATTACCCCCATCCCTATGTGCGCCTCGATGGCAAGCGGGTGGATATCAGCCAGCCTTACGCCGAAGGGCTGGGGGCTTGGGATAAGTTTGCCATCAAGTACGGTTATGGTGACTTTGGTGATGAAGCCCAAACCCAGGCCGCGCTCAAGTCGCTGCTCAAAGAGGTGCAGCAGCAGGGGCTGAGATACATAGGCGAGGGTGATTCGAGGGCGACTTCAGCCGCCCATGCCTATGCCAGCCTTTGGGACAGAGGCGAGGATCCGGTTAAGGAGTTGGCAAGAATGCAGCTGGTCAGGCGCCAGGCGCTGGAGACCTTCTCCGCCAAGGCGCTGTTGCCGGAGCAACCCTTGGGCGAACTCAGTGATGCCCTGGTGCCCATCTATCTGTTGAATCGCTACCAGATCAGCGCCGCGGCCAAGTTTGTTGGCGGCATTGACTACAATTACCTGGCTGATGCCGGTAGCGGTAACTGGCACTTTATTGCACCGGAATTGCAGAAGCGGGCATTGGAGACTGTGCTGGCGACTCTGGATCCCAGAGAGCTATATCTGCCAACTGAGCTTTTGGAGCAACTGGTGCCCAAGGCTGGCAACTATTACCGTAGCCGCGAGAGTTTCGACTCATCTTTGGGGGTTGCCGTGGATCAATTGGCCATGGCAGAAGTGCTCAGTCGTCACACAGTGTCGACGCTGTTGAACCCTGAGCGGCTCAATCGAGTGGATCAGGCCTTTGCCAGAGACACAGAGCAGTTGTCGGTAGAGGATTTGCTGGATAGATTGCTGGCTAAGACACTGCTGAAATCACTGCCTTCGGGAGATCAGACCAGTATTGCGATGAGGGTAAATGCGGTAGTTTTGGATGGCATGTTGCAGAGTCTGGAGAGTGACGCCAGCGCCCCGGAAGTCAAAGCCATGTTGAGGATGAAGCTGGATTATCTGCTTAAGCAGTTGCCCAGAAAAGAAAAAAGAAGTTCAGGTTACAAGGCTGCCCACTATGGACAACTGCAAACAGTGCTTGAACAGGCACTGAAACAAGCCGGGGTCAGAGTGATCAGCAAGCCTGCGAAAATGCCACCGGGCTCACCGATTTAGTACGTCGTAAGGTATTGATTATGTGACACAATTAATTTCTTGTCTTATATTGGCATCTTTCATGTTCCAGAGGTTCGGGCCCTTTTGCACCGAACCTCTGTTTTTTTGAGGGAATTCGTTATGCCAAAAATCCTGTTTCTCAGAGCCTGGCTCGGCAGCTTGTTGCTGCTGTTCTGTTTCCTTGCCAAGGCCGAAGGGCTAAGCGTTAGCCCTCGCATTCATCAGGGCCAACTGGACAATGGTCTTAAATATCAATTGGTGGACAATAAGACGCCGGCCAACGCCATAGTGATGCGGATGCGGATCGCCTCCGGCTCACTGCTTGAGGCGGAAAATGAGCAGGGGCTGATGCACTTGCTGGAGCATATGGCGTTCAAAGGCTCGGCAGCTGTCCCGGAAGGGGATATGATCCCAAGATTGCAACGTCTTGGTTTAAGTTTTGGCGCCGATACCAATGCAGTGACTGATTTCGAACAGACGGTCTATGAGTTCAACATCACCCAAGGGGATGAGCAGAAGTTGGATACCGGGCTGATGCTGATGCGGGAGATTGCCGACAGACTCACTCTGGATCCCAAGGCGCTTGAACAGGAAAAAGCCGTGGTGCTGGCCGAGCTCAAGGAGCATCAGTCGGCTGAGCTTGAAAATTATCGTAACCAGCTGCACTTTTGGTATCCATCGAGCCTGCTGCCAAGACGTTTACCTATCGGTGAGGCTGATATCATCAAGGCTGCAGATGTGGCCAAGTTGCGCTCTTTGTACCAGCGTTTCTATACTCCTGAGCGAACAACACTGATCCTGGTAGGCGACTTTGACATCGCCCGTACCGAGGCTCAAATCAAGCAGTTGTTTGCCGATTGGAAGCCGCACTCTCAGGCGGTTGCCCCGGCACGGGTGAAGCTTTCACCGCCTGTGGTCAGAACGCAGCCTCAGGCGGACGCTTTCTTCAATCCTCGTTTGTCGACTCAAGTTTCTCTGGGGGTACTGACTCCCAGAACACCAAAGCCTGACAGTATTGAGCTCCGTCAACAGATGATACTCGAGTCACTGCTGGGGAGTATGCTCTATCAGAGATTGCAGTCACACCTGTTTGCCGAGGAAGGTGTAAGCCATGCTTCTGTTGAGTTGGGCACAGAGTTTAGCACTGCGGTAAGAGTGGAACTGGCGCTGGAGACCCAGGAAGACAACTGGCCGCAAGCCGTGGCTCTGCTGGAGCAGACCATACGTCAGGCCCTACAATACGGCTTTAGCAGCGACGAGCTGCAGCAAGCGTTGAAGAGCGAACACAAGCACTACCAGCGCAATCTGGCCGGTAGCAATACCATTCACAGCTTCGACTTGGCAGAAGTCTTGGTATCATTAGATGCCAACGACATGCTGATGTTGGCCCCCTCAGATCAACTGGCCATTTTTGAGGCCTTGGCCCCGCAGATTACCCCGGCTCTTATCCAACAGACATTGGCAGAGCTTTGGCAGGGGCAACCCGGTATCTATCTCTCCGCTGCCAAGGGCCCCGCCGATGTAGAAACACAATTGCTGAAGGCATATGAGCAGAGTCAGTTGCAGCCCGTTGCCCCCTATACAAGCACAAAAGCCAGCGAGTTTGCTTATCAAAGCTTTGGGGAACCGGGCAAAATTGTCGCCGACAACAGGGATCCCGATACCGGAATACGCCAGTTGCGTTTTGCCAATGGGGCTCTGCTCAACCTCAAGCCTACCGAATTTGAGCAGAGTAATGTGGCCGTCAGCTTGTCATTGGGATTCGGTGATTTGCCATTTCCGCGCCAAGAGGGTTTGGGCACCCTATTCAACAGCGCCTTTCTTCTTGGCGGGCTTGAACAGCACTCCTGGCAACAGTTGGCGGATATCTTTGCCGGGCAGGACATCTCGGCAAATATAGGAGTCAGTACTGAAGGCTTTGGCGGCGTCACTCATACCAATGCCGCTGAACTCAGAACCCAGCTGGGGTTACAGGCCGCCTTTTTAACCGCACCGGGCTGGCGCCAGGAAGCCATTACCCTCTTTCGGCAACAAGTCAAGGCAGAGAGCCAGAGTCGTAATACCAACCCGAATAGCGCTTTCTGGGATGGTCTGAGTGGACTCCTGCACCCAGGCGATCACCGTTATGGTTACGGCCGGGAAGAACAGGTATTGCAGCGGGACTTTTCTGAAATTGCCAAGGTGTTGGCATCGGCACTGGATAAGGGAATGCTGGAAATCGCGCTGGTAGGTGATTTCGATGAGGCTCAGGGGATAAAAGCGGTTGCCGAGACATTCGGTGCCATCAAGCGGCATCCTGCCAAGGCCCCGGCCTTCGAGCGGCCGGTATTTCCCAAGGTGCCGGCTCAGAGACAGATTTTCCATAGAGGCGCCGAGAACTCGGCGGCATTGGCCTGGCTGTGGCCGACAACCGACATGCAGGATGTTCGACGCCACAGTGAACTGATGTTACTCGAACAGGTGATGGGCATTTTGTTGAATGAAGAGGTCAGGGAAAAAGCTGGTGCCGGATATTCGCCTTATACCTTCAATCATTTCGATTGGCATCCAACAGGTTACGGTTATCTGGGACTGTTTACCGTCACAGATGCAGCCAAGCTGAAGGCGGCCGAACAGGGCTTTGCCGCAGTCGAGGCCAGAGTCAAGGCCAAGGGCGGCATAGATAGCGATCTATTGGAGCGGGCGCGCCAGCCCTTGTTGCAGTGGTTGGATAGTGCACCTGCCAGCAACGGTTTCTGGTTGGATCTGGCGGCAACGGCCCAGAGCCGACCGGGCCGTTGGCTGAGTTGGCAACAGCGCAGGCAAATGCTGGGGCAACTGGATAGTGAAGCTCTGGAAGCCGTGGCCCGTGAGTATCTTGAAAATGAGCGCCGCTTGAGTGTGACCACTACTTACGGCGACTAACCACCGCTCTTGGGGTTTCTCGGATAGAAGCGCTCCGGCTTGCGCTGCAGGTGCTCGAACCTGCGGGTATTTTTATAGGGTAGCTTCATAAACCCCGAGACCCCCTGGCCCTGGATCTTGTCGACATGACTGAGGATCCTGTCCAGACAGGCGCGAAACTGCGCCTGTTTTCTCGGGTTGAGCAGTCTCAGATAACTGTGGATCTTCATATGGGTTGGCAGGGCTTCGAAGATGATACAGCCTGTGTGGTGTATCTGGTTGAGCCAGTCCAGCTCTGTCATGATTTCCGCAGGCAGCTCCAGGTTTTCATCCGGATCCCGGCCATCTTCAAAGTAGGAGTGCAGCCGGGATTGATCTTCGAGTGTCGGCACATCGCCCACCTCAAAGGGCAGCAGCTGATCTGCTTTGGCCTTGAACGGCTCTGCAGGGGCGCTGCGCTCCAGGTGCAGGGTATCTTTGGCGTTGAAGAAACAGGCCTTGAAGATACCTATGCGATGAATGCCCCGGGCCAGGGTCACCATGTTGTTGACCGCCTGAATCAATGCCGGCCTGAGCTCTTCATCATAAAGCGCCAGGTTGGAGTCGATATAGACGCCTGTCTCCTGCCAATGAATCGCCAAACCACCCACAATCGGATACTGCCCCAGGCGGCCGACGGCAGCGATAAAGCCCTTCTCTGTGTCTCCCATACCGGCGAGGAAGTTGCGGTAGTACTTCTCCAGTTGAATATCTTCTGCGCGAATAACCTCGGCATCGGCGTCCGGATGATGGCTGCGCAGAAACGACTTACGCGAACTGTAGCTGACGGTTTCCACGTCCCGGGCCCGCTTCTGTACCCAGACGGGGATCTCGGCATTCAGCTCCTGTGGTAGCGGCGGCAGTAAAAGATGCTGGCTGTATCTCATGCTACGCAGGAAGTAGTCGCCGGCCTTGAGACGGGTGAGAGGATCCGAGCCCAACATCCCCTCGAGGATCCTGGCCAATTCTATCGGCAGACCTATGCTGGTGGGCGGGATCACCTGGGAACCGAAGCGGCTGGCCTGGCCGGACGCCAGCGCATAGAGGGTGGCGGC
>Ga0114983_1000146_pt1 | contig 28401 bp, 23 predicted proteins | sample Shrwel_input2_RT_FD_87182 | JGI IMG/M metagenome (GOLD analysis project Ga0114983, IMG submission 87182) | Subsurface microbial communities from deep shales in Ohio, USA - Utica-3 well 1 S input2 RT | ecosystem: Environmental > Aquatic > Deep subsurface > Shale gas/oil reservoir > Produced... | reverse complement strand
CCTCTGTTATTGTTAAATTCAAAGAAACCGCAAAGAAAGCGGACCGTAAGCAGTTAATGGCTCAATTCGGAGCTTCATTCAAAGATAAAAACAATGATGGCGTTGATGATCGTTTTCGCCATATTGCCAAAGGTCGATTGGCTGAACTCACGGTTCCCCGGGGGCTGGATGCCCGCGCTATGGTGGAACGGCTCAAGCACAACCCCCACATCGAATACGCTGAACTCAACCACAGATTTTATCCTTCGGTTATCCCCAACGATCCAAGCTACGGCCAGTTGTGGGGTATGCCAAAAATCAATGCGGAGCAGGCCTGGGAGATGGAAATGGGCTCGCGAGAGGTAGTCGTTGGGGTGATAGATACAGGTTTTGACTACACACACCCGGATTTGCGCGACAATATTTGGGTGAATCCCAATGAAGTCCCCAATAATGGCATTGACGACGATGGCAACGGTTACATTGATGATATTCACGGTATTTCTGCCATCAATGATAACGGTAATCCGCAGGACACTCATTACCATGGTACGCATGTTGCGGGAACCATAGGGGCAACCGGCAACAATGGCTCTGGAGTCGTTGGGGTCAACTGGAATACTGCCATGGTAGGTTGTTCTTTCCTGGGTAGCCAAGGCGGTACTACGGCCGATGGTATTCAGTGTATTGATTACATGGTTGATTTGAAAAACCGTGGCGTGAATATCCGAGTATTGAACAACTCCTGGGGCGGCGGGGCGTTCAGCCAGGCTTTGGAGGATGCTATTACGGCCGCCAACAATGCCGATATTCTGTTTGTCGCTGCTGCCGGTAATGATGCTATTGATAATGATGTCAATGACAGCTGGCCGGCCAACCATGATGTACCCAATGTGATGGCCATTGCCTCTACTACTCGCGATGATGAAATGTCTTATTTCTCTCAGTGGGGTCTGAACACAGTGGATATGGGGGCCCCCGGCTCTGACGTCTACTCCACTATTCCGGGCAATGACTATAACACCCTGAGCGGTACTTCCATGGCAACCCCCCATGTGGCTGGCGCCGCGGCCTTGATTTTGGCCGCCGATCCGACTCTGACTACGGCCGATGTCAAGAATATCCTAATGTCTTCTGGCGACCCCATTGCCGCATTGGAAGGCAAAACCGTGACAGGTAAGCGCTTGAACCTGGAGAGTGCTTTGAACATGGCCGGTGCCGGTGGCCCAGGCTATTATCTGCTGGTGAGTCCTGCCAGTCGCACTGTGAACCAAGATTCGTCTGTAACCTTTGATATCGACATGAACGCCGTGGGCGGATATAACGGCAACGCCAGTTTCAGTGCTGATGTGCCTGCCGGCTTGAATGCGGCGGTGAGCTTCTCCAGTAACACAGTGCCGGCCGATGGTCGCACCACAATGACAGTCTCCACCGATGCCAATACTACCCTGGGCAATCACATCATCACCATCAATGCCGTTGACGGTGATATCCACAAGAGCATCGATGTCAGTCTGCTGGTGTACCCTGCAGGTACCTTCAGCACTACTTACAGCAATGACAATCCGGTAGCGATTCCCGATGACAATGTTGATGGTGTAAGCAGTGTTATCAATGTGCCGATGAGTCTGACCCTGACCGATCTGGTGGTGAATGTGGATATTACCCACACCTACATCGGCGATCTTACCGTTACCCTCGCGTCGCCCAGCGGCCGTGCCGTGACCCTGCACAACCGCACCGGTGGCAGCGCCGATAACCTGGTGGCCAGCTACGCCGTGGAAGACTTCGATCTGGAAGATGCCTCCGGTGACTGGACCCTGCACGTGGTCGACGCAGGTTACCGCGATGTGGGTACCCTCAAGAGCTGGAGCATGGACGTGACCGGTGGCTCTCAGCCCGGCACCAACCTGCCACCCACTGTGACTCTGGGCGCCAACCTGAAAAATGCCCTGTACCTGCCGGGCGAGGTGATCAACTTTGTTGCCGATGCAACCGACTCCGAAGATGGTGATGTCCGCGCCTCACTGGTGTGGACCTCCAGTCTCGATGGCCAGATTGGCACGGGTGGCAGCTTCTCCCGCTCAGATTTGAGCCAGGGCACTCACCAGATTACCGTCACCGCCACCGACAGCCAGGGGGTAACGAGCAGCCGCGAGTTCTTTCTGTACGTTGTTAGTGACGGCACAGTCGTCTCTTATGAAGATGCCAATCGTCAGCCCATCCCTTCACTGGCAACTGTGGTGGCCGAGATAGAAGTCCCCCTGGGCGTGAAAATCAAGGACATGAGCCTGTTCGTGGATATTCAGCACAGCTTGGCCAACGACATGCTCATTCATCTGGTATCACCCAATGGCACCCGGGTTGAGATTTTCGATCGCACGGAGCCGGATGAACCCCATCGTAACCTGGTGAAGACCTTCTACCCAGCTGAGTTCAACGGTGAAATTGCTGCGGGTATCTGGCAGCTCGTCATCAAGGATGAGTGGGAAAACAACTCCGGCTGGCTGAACCGCTGGGTACTGAGCTTCACCCATGATGGCGGCACTACGACCCCGGACAACCAGGCGCCAGTGGTGAGCATCCATGCCCCAGTGGGTGGCAGCAGCGTTATCGAAGGTGACACTGTATCCTTTGTGGGCTCTGCCAACGATGCCGAAGACGGCGATGTGACCAACACCCTGGTGTGGACCTCGGATCTGGACGGTGTGATTGGCAACGGCGCTTACTTCAGCACCAACAGCCTGAGCGTGGGTAACCACACTGTGACTGCCAGTGCCGCCGACAGCGAGGCTGCCAACGGTGAGGCCCTGGTGACCCTGACAGTAGAAGCGGCCCCTGTGAATGAGCTGCCTACCGCCGAGTTCAGCTTCCAGGTTAATCATCTGGACGTGAACTTCGTCGATGCGTCCGGTGATAACGATGGGGCAGTGGTTGCTTGGGCTTGGGACTTCGGTGATGGCAATATTTCATCACAGGCCAATCCAAGCCACAGTTATGCCACAGGCGGCAGCTATGAAGTGACGCTGACAGTGACAGATAACAGCGGCGCCAGCCACAGCATCAGCAAGCAGGTGAGTGTTGCCGCGGCCATCAGCCTCAGTGGTGCAGGCAGTACAGATGGTAGCAAGGTGAATGTCAACTTGACTTGGAGTGGCTCGTCAGCCCGGGCTATCGATATTTATCGCGATGGTCAACTGATCGACAGTACCCGAGATAGAGGCAGTTACAAGGAGCGTTTCAACAGCAGTGCCGAAAGCTTTGAATACAAGGTATGTGAAGCCGGCAGCAATATCTGCTCTGAACTCATCACAGTAACACCCGAGTTAAGCCGCAGAGGAAAAGGTAAGTAACCCATTTGGGTTGTATTGAAAGCCGCCTTTGTTAAGGCGGCTTTTTTGATTTTAAGTGTTAAGACCGGCTTACAGAATGAAGCGACTCAGATCTTCATCCTGAACCAGGTTGTCCAGGTGAGCATCGACATATTCGGCATCGATAACAAACTTGCTGCCGGACTTGTCGCTGGCCTCGAAAGAGATGTCTTCCATCAGCCTCTCCATCACAGTGTGCAGACGACGGGCGCCGATGTTTTCGGTACGCTCGTTGACTTGCCAGGCAGCCTGGGCGATACGGTCGATACCTGACTCGGTAAATTCGATGCTGACTCCTTCGGTGCCCATCAAGGCCACATACTGCTCGGTGAGCGAGGCGTGGGGCTCGGTGAGGATCCGTTTGAAGTCGGAGGCGGTCAGGGCATCCAGCTCGACCCGAATCGGCAGACGGCCCTGCAGCTCGGGGATCAGATCCGATGGCTTACTCATCTGGAAGGCGCCGGAGGCGATAAACAGAATGTGGTCTGTCTTCACCATGCCGTGCTTGGTGTTGACTGTGCAGCCTTCCACCAACGGCAATAAATCACGCTGTACCCCTTCGCGGGACACGTCCGGGCCTGAGGTTTCGCCGCGCTTACAGATTTTGTCTATCTCATCGAGGAACACTATGCCGTGTTGCTCGACCAGCTCAATGGCCTGCTCTTTGAGATCTTCCTGGTTGACCAGCTTGGCGGCTTCCTCTTCGACCAGCTGCTTGTAGGCATCCTTGATCTTGAGTTTCTTGCGCTTGCTCTGTCCCTGACCCATGTTCTGGAACAGGCTCTGCAGCTGGTTGGTCATCTCTTCCATGCCGGGAGGTGACATGATTTCGACGCCAATTTGCGGCGCCGAGACATCGATTTCGATCTCTTTGTCGTCCAACTGGCCTTCACGCAGTTTCTTACGGAACACCTGGCGGGTGTGGGACTTGTCCTCGGTTTCCTGCTCCCATTCACTCTTTGGCTTGGGCAGCAGGGCATCGAGAACCCGTTCCTCGGCGGCTTCTTCGGCGAGGGTGCGGCACTTCTTCATCTGCTGCTCGCGGGTCAGTTTGACCGCGGCGTCGGTGAGATCGCGGATGATCTGCTCTACTTCCTTACCCACATAGCCCACTTCGGTGAACTTGGTCGCTTCAACCTTGATGAAAGGCGCATTGGCCAGCTTGGCCAGACGGCGGGCGATCTCTGTCTTACCGACACCGGTTGGGCCTATCATCAGAATATTCTTCGGGGTCACTTCCTGGCGCAAGCCGGCATCCAGCTGCATGCGGCGCCAGCGGTTACGCAGGGCTACTGCGACAGAGCGTTTGGCCTTCTGTTGGCCTATGATGTGCGCGTCCAGTTCGTGGACGATTTCGCGGGGTGTCATTTCAGACATAATGCTTCCTCACGCTCGGGATCAGTAATTCAGTTCTTCTATTGTCTTGAACTGGTTGGTAAATACGCAGATATCACCGGCTATGGTCAGCGACTTCTCGGCAATATCACGGGCACCCAGTTCGGTGTTTTCCAGCAGCGCCAACGCTGCGGCCTGGGCATAATTGCCACCTGAGCCTATGGCGATAAGATCATGCTCCGGTTGCACCACATCGCCGTTACCTGTGATGATAAGTGAGCTTTCATGATCGGCCACCACCAACATGGCTTCGAGTTTTCTCAAGGCTCTGTCGCTGCGCCAGTCTTTGGCCAGTTCGACCGCCGACTTCATCAAATGCCCCTGATGCATCTCCAGTTTGGCCTCGAAGCGTTCAAACAGGGTAAAGGCATCGGCGGTGCCACCGGCAAAACCGGCCAATACTTTATTGTGGTACAGGCGGCGTACTTTGCGGGCATTGCCTTTCATCACAGTGTTGCCCAGAGACACTTGGCCGTCGCCGGCGACAACAACCTGATTATTACGGCGTACAGATACGATAGTGGTCACGATAGATCCTCTTCTCGGGCGGACGGCGCGTCCGTCATGGGTCAAATCCCCAGGGTCTGCTGCATGAAACGGCCCATTGGGGCACAGCAAGGCCAACTAATGAGGTGATAGTTTTCTATATGGGGTTGGGGGCGGGAATATCAAGTGCCCGGCAGCGGCTTTCGTGCTGAAAAACAAAAAGGCTGCAAATCTTATTGTTTGCAGCCTTTAAATTGAGGAGGGGAGTTTAATCTTCCCAGAACCAGATCATACAGCCGTTGAGACCGGCTCTTTGCAGCACGTGGCGCTGCCGCTCGGCATCGCGCTTGCTGTCATAAGGGCCGAGTACCACCTTGTACCAGACACCGCTGGTGCCTTGTACCTTGCGCACCTGGGCTTCTAGCCCCTGGAAGGCGATCACGGCTTTCATCTCGTCGGCCTGGGACTGCACCCGGAAAGAACCGCATTGCATCTGATAAGGGCGAGATGGCTTGTTGCTCTCTTCCGGCAGATCCACTTCTACCTGCTTGTTTTCCAGCTCCTTGAGGTAGGTCCACTCCTCTTTGGGCTTGGGCGGCAGGGCGTTGGGGTCTTTCTTCTGGGGCACCGGCTTAGTCTGTGGCTGAGGTTGAGCCACTTCGGCCTCGGGGGCGCTGCTCTTCAGGCTCCAGAGGAAATAGCCAAAGCCGGCCACCACGGTAACTACCACCACAAGCAACAGCACAGGAAAGCCTTGCCTAGGCTGCGGCTGCTTGCGAGCGCCCCGCTTGGCTGGCTTGCGGGGCTTGGGCTTGCTATTGGCGTAATCGCGTCCCATGGATTACATGCGCTCCAGGGTCTCGATACCCAGCAGTGACAGGCCCTGCTTGAGGGTCTTGGCGGTCAACTGAGACAGCAGCAGACGGCTGTGCTTCTGGGTTTCGTTATCGGCCGCCAACACAGGGCAGGCTTCGTAGAAGCTGGAGAAGGCACCGGCCAGTTCAAACAGATAACCACAAAGCACATGGGGTTGGCCCTTGTCGACCATACGGGCAAGGATTTCACCGAACTGGGCCAGTTTGTTGCCCAGCTCTTTTTCCTTGTCGTGTTCCAGAGCGATAACGGCATTGCTCAGATCCACACCTTCGGCCCGCTTGAAGATCCCGGCTACCCGGGTGTAGGCGTACAGCAGGTATGGCGCTGTGTTGCCTTCAAAGCTCAGCATCTGATCGAAGCTGAAGATATAGTCGCTGGCGCGGTTCTTTGACAGATCGGCGTATTTCACTGAGGCGATACCCACCACTCGGGCGATTTCGGCCAGGGTGGCTTCGTCCATGTCGGGGTTCTTGCTGCGTACCAGCTCCAGCGCCCTGACATTGGCTTCATCGAGCAGGTCCACCAGTTTCACCACCCCGCCGCTGCGGGTCTTGAATGGGCGGCCGTCTTCACCGTTCATGGTGCCAAAGCCCATGTGTTCCAGTGTCATTTCCGGGCGCACAAAACCTGCGGTGCGGGCCAGGCTGAACACTTGCTGGAAGTGCAGCGCCTGGCGCAGATCCACGAAGTAGAGAGCGCGATCGGCATGCAGGGTACCCGAGCGATAGCGCATGGCCGCCAGGTCTGTGGTGGCATAGAGATAGCCGCCGTCGGCCTTCTGAATGATCACCGGCAGGGCTTCACCGTCTTTGTTACGGAATTCTTCCTGGAATACCACCTTGGCGCCGTTACTTTCAGATAGCAAGCCTTGGGCATCCAGATCCTTGACCACCTGTTCCAGATCGTCGTTGTAAGCGCTTTCACCATGGACATCGGCGCGGGTCAGGCTGACGCCCAGACGCTGATATACATCATGGCAGTGGCTCAGGGAGATATCGTTGAACTCACGCCACAGCTTGTTGCAGTACTCGTCACCGGATTGCAGCTCGACCACCAACTGGCGGGCGCGGGTGGCAAATTCGGCCGACTCGTCGAAACGCAGTTTGGCGGCGCGATAGAAGCTTTCCAGATCCGATAGCTCCAGGTTGGCGTTTTCGCCATTTTGTGCCCGCAGCTCTTCCATATAGGCCAGCAACATGCCGAACTGGGTACCCCAGTCGCCGACGTGGTTTTGGCGGATCACCTTGTGACCGAGAAACTCCAGCGCCCGCACAACGCTGTCGCCAATGATGGTGGAGCGCAGGTGGCCCACATGCATCTCTTTGGCGAGGTTAGGGGAGGAGTAGTCCACTACCACGGTTTGCGACTTGGGCAGACTCACTCCCAGATGCTCGTCGGCCAGTGCCGCCTGCAGCTGTTTGGCCAGGGCATTGTCATCAATAAAGAAGTTGATAAAGCCGGGGCCGGCTATCTCTACTTTGGCCACATGGCCGGAGGCCGGCAGATTGTCGATGATCAGTTGTGCCAGTTCCCGAGGTGGTTTGCCGGCAGCTTTGGTCAGCATCATGGCCAGGTTGGTGGCCAGATCGCCGTGACTCTTATCCTTGGTTCGGTCTACCTGAATCCTTGGCGCAGTCTCTTCGGGGATCAGCCCCTGTTGTTTCAAAGTGGCTACTGTCTGTTCAAGCAAAGATTGGATATGTGATTTCATTGGCGTTTTATCGACACTGACTGATAAAGGTTAAAAGGGGAATAACCGCACATTCTAGCGCTTTCGGCGGTAACATTGCTATCACCTGTACGGTTTTATCAGCAAATTTTGTTGTTGCCTGGGTTTGCCGCAGCCGGGTGCCTTTTAAGATCACTATTATGGATGAATCTTTGTTTAAGAATCGCTGATCTTCATTTTGGGGGAGTATGATGTCTCTCCGATCCTTCTCGGATCCAAGATTTCCCCATCGGCGCGTGCCGATAGTTTTAATGGAGATAAAGATGCTGGACTCCATCACCACAGTGTTACAGGCTATTTGGCAGCAGGATTTTACCGCGCTGCATGCTCCGGGTATCGCCCTGAGTATCTATGTTTGCATCTTCAGCTTTATCTTTCTGGAGAGCGCCTTGCTGCCGGCGGCCCCCTTGCCTTGCGACAGTGTGGTCATTCTTTCAGGTACCCTGGCGGCCATGGGGATCCTTAACCCCTTGCTGGTGTATCTGTTGCTGTTTGTGGCGGCCGCAGGCGGCAGCTATTTGGCATTTGTTCAGGGGCGGCTGCTCAATCGTCTGCCCAGGGTGCAGGGCTGGGTCTACAAGGTGCCGCCCGACAGCCTGGCGGCAGTGGATAAACTCCTTGGGCGTCATGGGCTGGTGGCGCTTTTCTGTGCCCGTTTCCTGCCGCTGGTGCGTTCGCTGCTGCCTTTGGTGATGGGCGTGCGCATGGCCTGTATCAAGACCTTCTATTTTTTTGCGGCTCTGAGTGCCTTCTTCTGGGTGGGGCTGTTGGTATCGCTGGGCTATATGATGCCGTTTCTGCCGGAGCGGATCAGCAAGCTGTTGACCATGGCGTTGATGGCGGCGCCGGTGATTACTCTGGTATTGGCGCTCGGCAGTTGGCTGACCTATAAGCTACTGCGCAAGCCGCAGGACAAGCAGGGGCCTCACGGTCAATTCTGAGCCGGATTAAAGCCGTTCAAGGGAGTTACAGCAGATCCTGCGGACTCTTATCAGTTACAGCAGATCCTGAGGATCTCGATCCAGACTCCAGCGGCAGCGCTTGGCCTCGGGCAGCTGTTCGGCCTGGGGCAACAGCTGTTCAAACACCTGTTGCAGCCTGCGTCTGTCCTTGGCCTGAGCCAACAACTGGCGCCGATACTTGCCGGCCTTGCGATCCAGCGGCGCCGGCAGCGGGCCTATCACTTCAAAATCCTTGTCCATGGGTAACATGGCGGCGAAGGCTGCCAGAAAGGCATCGGCATCCTCGGCGCGGTGGGATTCGGCGCGGATCAGTACCATATGCCAGGCCGGTGGCAACAGTGCCTGCTGGCGTTCATTGAGCTGGCTGCGGGCAAACTCGCCATAGCCTCTGTGCATAAGATCCCTGAGTAAAGGGTTGTCGCTCTGATGGGTCTGTAGCAGCACAGTGCCCGGCTTGCTGGCGCGGCCGGCGCGACCGGCCACCTGGGTATAGAGCTGGCCGAAGCGCTCAGGGGCCCGAAAGTCCGCGCTGAACAGGGCGCCATCTACATCGAGCAGCCCCACCAGGGTGACATCGGGAAAGTGATGTCCCTTGGCCAGCATCTGGGTGCCCACCAATATCTTGTATTCGCCGCGATGAATGGCGCTTAAGTGCTGTTCCAGCGAGCCTTTGCGGCTGGTGGTATCCCGGTCGATTCGCACCACGGGATACTCGGGAAACTCCTTGCTGAGCGCCGCCTCCAATTGCTCCGTGCCTATACCCTGACCCTGCAACATGGTGCTGCCGCAGTTGTGGCACTGGCGTGGAATTGCATACTGGTTGCCGCAGTGGTGGCAGCGAATTTCGCCGAGGGATTGGTGCAGGGTGAAAAACGCATCACAGCGATCGCACTCGTGCAGATGGCCACATTCGTGGCACAGCAGGGCAGGGGCAAAGCCGCGGCGATTGAGAAACAGCAACACCTGGTTGCCGGCCTGCAGATGCAGGCGCATCTCGTTCAGCAGCGGTTGTGACATGCCCGCCTGCAGGGGTTGGTTGCGGATATCGATCAGTCCCTGGCGCACCTTGAGGGCATTGCCGGCCCGCTCTCCCAATTGCAGATGCTGATAGCGGCCGCTGAGGGCGTTTTGCAGGCTCTCCAGCGACGGTGTCGCGCTGCCCAGCAGTACAGGAACCTGCTCCAGATGGCCGCGCATGACGGCCAGATCCCGGGCGTGATAACCCACGCCTTCCTGCTGTTTGAAACTGCTGTCGTGTTCCTCATCGAGAATGATGATCCCGGGCCAGGCCATGGGAGTGAACAGCGCCGAGCGGGTGCCGATTATGATGGCCGCCTCGCCGCTGCGGGCCAGGCGCCAGGCGTCGAGGCGCTGCTTGTCGGTCAGGCCGGAATGGATCACGGCAACCGTGACTTTGAATCTGCGTTTGAACCTGTTGATGGTTTGCGGCGTCAGGCCAATTTCCGGCACCAGGATCAGCGCCTGCTTGCCAGCCTTGAGTATGGTTTCCAGTACCGCCAGATAGACCTCTGTCTTGCCTGAGCCTGTGATCCCTTCAAGCAAGCTGCACTGATAGCCGCTCTGGGCATTGAGGCTGGCGACCGCCACGGCTTGCTCCGGGTTGAGCCTGTGAGCTTCTTCTCCCAGTTCAAGCTGTTGCCGCCATTCAAGATTGGCGCTGACTGACCGCTCTCGTTGCTCGGCCCAGCCCTTGTCCAGCAGCCCCTTGATGGCACTCTTGCTCAGCTCCAGCGCATTGACCTCTTCAGTGGTCAGTTCCCCCTGTTTGAGCTGTTGCAGCAGTTTGCGTTGGGCGGGAGCGCGTTTCAGCGACTCCAGCGTGGCCTCCTGGCCCGCACTGGTCAGACACAGATAACTGATTTTCTCCGGCGCGGCATCGGCACCCTTGCGTAGCGCCACCGGCAGGGCCTGGGTCAACATCTGCCCCTGGCTGCAGAAATAGTATCTGGCGGCCCAGAGGGTCAGTTGGTACAGCGCAGGTGGCAGCAATGGCGCGCTGTCCAGCACTTGATATACCGGCTTGAGTTGTTTGGGCTCGAGTTCGCACTCATCACTCAGGCCTGTCACCAGGCCTATGAGTTGCTGGCGGCCAAAGGGCACGCGCACCCGCATTCCCGGCTCGAGTGGCCAGGGGCAAGCTTTGGGCATCAGGTAACTGAAGTTCTGCCGCATGGGAACGGGAAGGGCAACTTCTACAAACTGCGGCATAGTCAGAGTTTTCGCAAATAATCACGGCACATGTTGCCCGTCAGTTTACTCAGGCTAGAATGAGAGAACCAGTCCCGGAAACAAAAAGCCGCAAAAACCGCAGCTTGAACGTGCTGACTTAACGAATCCAAACCAGAGAACCTAAGCCGGATAACCTAAACTGGGTAACTACAAATCAAATTAGAGAGGATATGGATGAGAGCGGGTTTACTGATGCTTGTACTCATGTTGCTAACGTCTGTTGCCAGAGCAGAAACCGCCCATGTCAGTATCAATCAAAGAATGTTTGAACTCGGGCATCTGCCGCTGATCAAGGTCAATGTGGTGGCCGACAGTGAGGATATGACCCGGCTTGAGTTTATTGTCAGGCAGCAAGGTGCGGCGGAAAAACTCATGGTGCAGCCCATAAACCGTTACATGGTGCTGCTGCTGGGGATAGATGAAGTGACCGACAAGCAGGCTGAATTACTGGTGCGGGAATACCGAATCAATCGCTGGCATGAACTCAAACGCTTGCCCTTGTTCGATACCTCAGTGCCTGTGGCGCTGCGCTCCAACCGGGCAAGAGTCTTTGCCGAGCAGATGCCGACTGAGTCACCGCAGGTTGCCGTGTCAACCCAAGCTATAGAAAACAAGGCCATAGAAAACAAAACGATAGAGGCCAGAGCTGTGCAAGCCACAGCAGTATCAAGCAAAGTCGTGCCACCGCCAGCCGTTCAAGCTCAAAGAGTTAAAGATGTCGCCGGTCAACCCCAGAGTGAGCCTCAAAGCCTTGGTGTGCCCTCGGCATCTCAAGCGGTTGCAGCGCCTGGCCCTCAGGTGAAGGCTCTGCCAATTGATAGTCGTGAGCCGGGATGCATGCTGGATTTCGATGGTACAGAAACCCTTTGGCGGGTGGCCAGCCGTTATGCACAGAACAGCCATACCCACGTCTATGGCGCCATGCTGGCCATTTTTGATGCCAATCCCCAGGCCTTCAGTCGCGGTGATATTCGCAACCTTCGCAGTGATGCCAAGTTGCACTGCCCCAGTAGTAGCTTGCTGCAGTCCTATGGAGATAAGACGGCTGCTAAAGAAAAGTTCGAGCAGATGTAGTCGCCTACTTGTCAGCGCTGGGTAGATACTGTACTATTCTGCGCCCTGAACTTTTGATATTAACCGCATGTGGTGTCCGACTTCGGGTTGGAAGAGCGACATGGCCTTAACTTGAGGTAACCCCAATGAAACCAGGTATCCATCCTGAATACGCAGAAATCACTGCAACTTGTACTTGTGGCAACGTCATCAAAGTAAACTCTACTGCAGGCAAAGCTCTGCACTTGGACGTTTGCGGTGCATGTCACCCTTTCTACACTGGTACTCAGAAAGTTGTTGATACCGGTGGTCGTATCGACAAGTTCAACAAGCGTTTCGGTATGCTGGGCAAAAAGTAATTGCCACTGCAACCAATCTAAAAGGCGTCCATGGGACGCCTTTTTTGTTGCCTTTACCCCGTCCTGAATATTCCTCATGGGGCTATGAATTCAGTTCGAAACCAAGTTGCTTTCATGCAATATAGATTATTATCTGCCATGAATCATATGGCGGTATGGGGCAACAGATTAATATCTATTGTTGGTACTTATCATATTTTGCGGCTTGAACTTTTGCATATTGTTCGACTGACAGCCTCTGGCATCTTCCCTACCCAATGGGCAGGGGGATAAGTCGCTGAAAATATCGATATTAACGCATAGTTTATTACTGACCCGTTTAAGTAAGTCTTGCTTCTTTAATTGACCAAACATGAGGTCCAACTTAATAGTGCTGATATGCAATATGTCGGCAATTTCGTCACGGGTTAATTTAAGATCTATGGTTAACCAATGTTTATCAAAGGGAACTTGAAGCACAACCAATATATCAAATAAGAACTTGATCAGTTTGTCTTCCGGTGATGAGGTCAGCAAGAAAATGGCCAATCCGGTCTGTCGTTCTGTATAATAGGCGGCGTCATACATGAACTGCATAAACAGGTCGATATCTTCTGTCACCAGCTTTTTTATTAGTTTCTTATCTATAGTGATGATTTTGCTGTCTCTGGCAGCAAGAATATTCTTACAACAAGTGCAGCCCTCATCCAGCAACAGATGATAGTCGGTCAGTCGCCCTGGGAATATGGCATTTAGAAATTTTGGCCGGGTAAAGTCATTGGTTCTTTTGGAGTAGAAAATCAGACCGCTTTCGAGATAGATAAAGTTGTTCAATAATAGATTTTTATTTAACTGCTCACCTTTTTTTAATTTCTGTGGTGCGCCATTGGCATAGAAAAATTCGGCAATGCGATCATTGACTCCGCCGGGAAAGAACAGCGTCGATTTCTTTTTTTCATCTGCTCCAAGTGAGATTGCAGTCAACATTATTCGCACCCAAAATATAACATTTGTAAGAATTGTAACATGGCTTCAGTTGGACAAATGTGGTGTCGATCTGTAAAAACAGGTTAACTTATGCCATTATGTTTTCTATATATCTACTTATATCCATATTTAACATATAGATTTCAGGCGTCGTTATCATCGAGTTCATTACTCACGGCTTGCAGATAACGAAAATACTCGCTGGCCAATAGTGATAAACCTAGATAATAGCCTGTTTGAGCATGTTCTTCCGCCAGTGACAGGCAGCGTTGCACCCAAGGTTGGACATGGTCAGTCAATAGCCTTTGCAATATTGGTGAATACTGTTCTCGATTATCTGTTGCCATTTTGTCCAGCAGGTAGGCGATGACAACGCAGATCAGTCCCAGATGGTCGACCGGCTCGTTGCGATCGAAATGGATCTGCAACCCATGCTGTTGATAAAAAGTCAGTAAATCTTGGGTGGAAGAGCCATTCAACAAACCTGAAGCAGACTGATAAACCGAGCCCCAGGGCGGCGCAACCGGAGTCCCGGGGCCGTTGAATAACTGGCCATAATCCAATTGCAGTGCAATCAGTTGCTCACGGCTTCCATCCCAGTGCTTGAGATAGTCGCTCAACTTGTTCAAAGCCATAGATTCGCGTTGTCTGTGAGTCAGCCTGGGCCACTGCGTGGCGATATCGCTCAGCGTAAAGTGTTCAACCAGCTCTGCCGTGGGCAGATCCAACAACACCTTATGCAATACGTTGGCGATACTCTGCAAACAGAGAAGTGTATCGGTTGAGATAGCCATAAAACTCCAAAGAGGGAGAGCAGCCAAGGCTGCTCTCTTGAGGGTTACACTTCCCTGATATTCAGGATCTGCCCATTGCTGCGGGCATTTCGTGGCGCTTTGACTATCAGGTTGGGTGAGGTGATGGATTGTGATGGCAGCGGGGCAAAATGGCCATCGCCATCGCCGTACTTGGCCCGCAGATTATCCATGGTGTCGAAATCCAAGGCCCTGAGTGGGCAGGCATCAACACAAATAGGCTTCTTCCCCTCCTGCAACCTATCCTGGCAACCATCGCATTTGGTCATGATCTTGCGCTGAGTATCCAATTGCGGGGCATCATAAGGGCAAGCTCGGGCGCAGGATTGACAGCCTATACACAAAGATTCCTCGACCAATACCAAACCCTTGTCTTGCTGTTTATGCATGGCACCTGTGGGGCAGGCCTTAACACAGACAGGCTCGCTGCAATGGTTGCAGCCTATGGAGGCGTAGTGGGCAAATACGTCCTGTTCATAGCTTCCGTCACCGTTTTGATTCCAACTGCCACCGCCGTATTCATACACCCGTCGCCAAATCACTCCGGGCAAGGCGGCCACCCCCAGTTCCCTGACGTTGTCTTTTGAGCGTAACAGGCCAACCATGCGGTCTTTACAAGCAATATGACAAGTCTTGCAACCTGTGCACTTGCTGCTGTCAAAGTAGAATCCATATTGAGTTTGCTGAGTCATTTTTTGATCCTCTATTATCTTTTCTTGATAACAGCAACACGGTTGGTGTGTTGAGGGTTACCCTTGGTAATGGGTGATGGGTGATACTTGGTCAAAGTGTTGATGCAACCGCCCAGATCGACAGTATGTCCGGAAGGCCCGGTACTCATTGCCGGATCCGGCTTGTACCAAGCACCCTGTCCCAGGGAACAAACACCGGGTATGACCCTGGGGGTCACTTTCACCGGTACTTCAATGGTGCCTCGTTCGTTATAGGCCCAGACTATGTCACCGTCGGCAATACCATGTTCAGCAGCGTCAGTTGGGTTCATCCACAGTGCGTCTTCCACCGCTTCGCGCAGCCAGGGCACATTGTGGTAACTGGAGTGGGTGCGACCCTTGGTATGGTAGCCACACAATTGCAGATTAAAGCCTTTATCAATCGTTTCCTGATCCTGATATCCGTCCCAGGTCACAACATATTTGGGTAATGCAGTGATTTGATCTCCAGGACGCAGTGTCCAGGTGGCTGCCTTGCGGGCCAGAGAGATGGAGTACAGCTCGATCTTGCCTGAGATGGTTGGTCTGGCATTGGCAACCGGGTCGGCCACAAAGGCCTGCATGGCAATGGTCGACGATGGCATGTATTTACGGAATACCCCGGCCTTTTGCGCTTCTGCATAAGTATCGGGCCAATTGATGTCCGGATGCATTGCTTTGGTCTGGGTATAAAGGTGCTCACACCACTGTTCGCCTGTACGACCCTCGGTATAGGCGGCTTCTTTACCCATGGCGCGGGCGATGCCGCTGCAGATTTCATACATGGATTGAGCCTGGCCCAAAGGTTTCAAGGCGCTGCTCATAAAGGTGGCGTAGGCCATCTGACCCGAAGCATAGCTGTCGTTGGCAAAGTCGTTGGATTCAAGCCAGGTGCTGTCCGGCAACAGATAGTCGGCAAACTTGGCTGATGGTGTCATCCAGCAATCGCAGACCACGATTAACTCACACAGATTTTCATCCTTCAAAATAGCCGCGGTACCGTTGCTGTCGGAGTGTTGGTTAACCAGGGCATTACCGGCGCAGTTGATAATGGCCTTGATGCCGGTTTTCAGCGTGGTGGCATTGTGATCCACCAGCTCGTTGCTGCTGCCGGCGATACGCACACCATCTTTGCTGCCGGTAAACTCCTGGCCGCGAACTATGGCATCGGACCAGGTAAATACCGGAATAGTGACCTCAACCGGGTTGGTGCCGGTAGGCATTGCCGGCACGGCAAAACTGTAGCTGGTGGGCATGGCCCCGTTGTTAACCCCTTCTCGGCCCAGTTTGCCCGTCATGATTGCCAGGGTGTACACGGCGCGGGTAGCCTGATCACCGTTGGCATGGCGGCTGATACCTGCACCGGCGCTGATATAGGGTGCGCTGGCGTTCATGATATCTGTGGCCAAGGCTTTGATTTTATGTTCCGGCACACCACATATTTCGGCGGCCCACTGGGTGTTGTGGGCACCATCGGCGGCAAATTTACCTACGCCCATGATGTAATCATGGTAGTTCTCTGCCGGATCTATGTACTGGGCATGGGAGGCAATGAAGGCGTCGCTGTTGAGGGCGACTGCGGCCTTAGCATTTTCCAGGGACTGTTGGTCGAATCCCACCACATATTTATCCAGGAAGCCTTTTACCTCGCGAGTGACAAACCCTGAGGTGATCATTTCATGAATAATGGCTTCAATCAGTGCGGCATCTGTGCCGGGTCTGATGGGAAGCCAGTGATCCTCGTTACCGCGCATTGAGTCTGTGTAGCGAGGCTCGACCATCCAAACTTTGATGCCCTTGGTATTGGCCGCCAGAGACTTGATAAAATCATAGCCTTCGCCGCTGCCGCTCATACGGATTTCATTGGGGTTGAAGCCAAAACCCACAAACAGATCCGAGTTGGCAATTTGATCCAGCGAAGTGCCGCCAATGCTATCCCACTGATCGCCATAGGTTGCAATACAGGCGGCGTAAACGCCGGCCCAGGAATAGTCCCAATGGTGGTCCAGGAAGCCACCATTCAGGTTCAGCAGCCGTCCCCAGGTTTTGGTGTTGGCAGCAAAACCATAGTAAGCGCCGGTGCCATAGTGCATGTAGATAGACTCGGGTCCCTTGCTTTGGTCTTGGGCTATCTGTTGCAGTTTTGAGCCTATCTCGGCATAGGCTTCTTCCCAGGTGATAGGGACAAACTTACCTTCGCCGCGCTCACCGACCCGTTTCATGGGTTGGCGTAATCTATCTGTTGCATAAGTGCGTTGACGCAGTGAACGGCCACGGGGGCAGCAACGGATCTGATGGTTGACGCCGTATTCATCAGTAGTTTCATGATCTGATTCAACGCGGGTGATGACCCCATCACGGCTGAATACCTTGACCGGACAGTTGGAGCCACAGTTCACCAGGCATGCCGACCAATTCAGTTGTTCGTCAGTTACCGGAGGCTTGGGAGGCACCACGTTAGCGTCCTTAGAGCTGGAATCACAGCCGGATACCGTGGCTGCAGCGCCAAGAGCAGCACTCATCTTCAAAAAGTTTCTACGTTCCATTTTTTATCCTCACAATGTAAGCCTTGCTCAAGGCAGCAGGTAGCTGAAGGACAACATCAGCTGATGGGCGTTGTAGTTATGGTTGAGCACCCCCAAAGTCGTTAAACCCGTCACTGCGTCTATCCCGACCTCGTTACCATCTGTGTCGAAATAGCGTTCATATCTATAGGTAAGTTTCAGTGCCATGGCGTCGTTCAGGTGGTAGCGGCCGTACAGCTCTGCGCTGTGGTTAAAGCTGTAGTAGTCGTCATAGGCCCCGCCTTCTGTCAGGGTGTTACCCTCAGAGTTGGCAAATTGATAATCAGCCCCCAAGGTCAAGCGTTCATCCAGCAAACCGCTGTAGGCTAGGCCGGCCCCGAGGGAGATAAAGTTATCCTTGATGTCACTGTGCCATGGTGTTAACTGATCCCCGTTTTGTTGGGAACTGATCCACTGTTGACCGGCCGTACCGTAGGCGCTCAAGCGTTCACTCAATTGCAAAGACAGATTCAGGTCGTATCCATAGTCACGGGATTCGGTCAATCCAATCACAGTGTCCCGGTAGTCATCCAGGGCATAGTGGCTGTTGAAATCCAGGGTCATCCAGTTCAGCGGCGTATACTGCAGCCCCATTTCCATGGCCGTCCGCCGCCGATCCGCCAGGTGGTACTTACGCAACAGGCTATTGGTTTCACTGGATGTCAGCTCGCCGGCTTGATAACGACTGCCGCCGCGGTCGCCATAACTGGCCTTGAGATCCAGCCGCAGCGGTGAAACCAACTGCATTCCCAGCTTGGCCCACAGGCTATGGTCACGGGTTTCTTCCCGCTCGCCATAGCTGCGCTCTACCTGCTTGAATTCATATCCACCTTGCAGTCGATAGCCGGGCGCCAGGCGATAACTGGCATTGAGCCGGGCACTCTGGCGCTCAATATCCAACAGTGGGTTTTGTCGTATGGCGCCACTGACGGGATTGAGTTCAAGCTGGACAAATTCAGCCACACTGGAGTCGTTGTCACGTTTGCGGTAATCCAGTTGTCCGCCCAGGCGTAGACGGCTATTCACTGCGGTACTGACGGCCAGGTTGGCGTCTGTGGTATTGACCTGACCATCCCAGCTCTGCAGAGGATTTCCCGTCATCTGGATCAGTCCTTCATCCTGCAGCATTCTCCCGGCGACTATCCGACCACTGAAAATCGTGCTGGCCAGGCGGTACTGACCGTTCAAGGTCAGTTGGTGCGCCTGGTTGTCCGGCGTAGCGCTGTAGAGGTCTGTGGCATAAGGCAGACTCAGGTTGTTGATATCATTGTTGTATTGGCTTCCTTGATAGGCCAGTTCAGTAAACCAGTTGTGGCCACTGAGCTGTAAACCGGCCCGCAACTTGTCATTGCTCTCATCCACCGGCAAGGCAAAGTTGACCGGTCTTGGTGTTATCAGGCTGGCACTGCGGTGGCCTTGCTTTTCCTCTCTGTCATAGCGCACATAGCTGCTCAAGTTGCCGAGTGATGCCAAGGCGCCGAAGTCATAGCTCAGCCCTATGCCGGCCTGTTGCCGCTCCAGCTCAAGATCCAGATAACGTAGATTGGGGCTGGGTTGCAGCAGCCCCTTGTCGTGCCACAGCCGAGTTGCTGCATCACTGTTTTCAAAGCGCGTCAGATTGCGGTAATCCAACGCCAGTTGATACTGACCTGGGCGACCGGTTCTGAGACTGACGAAGCCGTTATCCAACCCCAAATCATGGGCCCTAAGCTGGCTGCGATAGCCTCCTTGGCTGCGGTAACCGAGTTCGGCATCGACACTGGCTATCATGCCGTCTCGGCCATCTCCCAAGGCATTTCCACTATGGATATCATCACTGTCGTTGTACCCGGCATTGGCAGTCACTTCACCGCTTAAGCCGGGAGCCAACTGACACTGGCGACATTGGAAACCTGAGGTATTGACCTTGTCGGTATTGGCGCGGTTGACACTGAAGTCGGCAGCCATCGCTGAGCCTGAGAGCCCCAGCAGAGCCATGGTCAACAGATTCAAAGGAAATCTCATCTTCAACACTCCTGCTTAACGGGACAGCAAACTGCCGGCCGGGTGATTGGAACCATGGATTTGGCTGTGGCAGTTCAAACAGCTCTTGCCGGCCCCAAAGGCGCTGTTGCCACCCTGGGCCACCGCCCTTGCTGCATGACCATCGTCGGCGTGACATTGCTGACATAACTGTGGTACCCGGGCTTTGAGCAAGGATTCGTTCACACTGCCGTGAGCCTTGTGGCAGTTGGCACAGTTTTCCACCACTGGGGCATGCTCCCACAGCACTGGCCCACGCTTGTCGGCATGGCATTCATAACAAGTGGTATTGAGGCTGGTTTGTTTCAGCGCGCTTTCAGTCAGGGAACCATGAGGGTTGTGGCAATCGATACAGGTCATACGATCCCACTTGAGAGGGTGGGCTGAGCGCTTGCTCATATCGGCCTTGGCACGGGTGTGACAACTGGTACAGGCTTCGTTGATCCGCAGAGGGTTGAGCATGGGGTCTTCAGCGGCATGCACCTGATGACAATCGGCGCAGGCCACCTGCTCCAGGTTATGCAAGCTGTTGTGCCAAGCCATCTGTTTGGGGTCATTGTGGCAGCCAAGGCAAACACTGTTTTGGCTATCACTCGACAGTTTTGAACCCGCGCCGAAGCTTATCATCGGCTCTTTACCGCCACGGTTATGTTTGCCCATGGGACCATGACAGGCTTCACACTGTAATCCGGCCATGGGGGAGCGGCTGTTGTCCAGAGCGCCATGAACCCCCTGAAACAGGGCCATGACTTTCTGATCCCGCTTATGACACATCAAGCAGGAGTCGGCACCCTTGGGGGAATACTTTCCTTCACTGAACTTTTGCTCCAGTTGTTGCTCCAGTTCTGTTTGGCTTAAATCAGCCCAGGGGGCAGCATTCACAGCCGGGAACAATAATATTATCGGCACTATGAATGCTGATATTTTTAATGTGGATATCATATGTACTCCCGTTTATTTATATGCGTCAGCATAGAAATAAGGCCAGCCTAAATCTTGCTTGAAATACTTTTCTAATTCGTCATGGATACATTAATCCAAAAGGAATACCCATACCTTTATATGCATATAAAACACTGCACTCTTTCTGGTGATGATCGTCACATTTGTCACTCAAACAATTATCAAACAGAGCTGGATTCCAACAAACTTGTTATTGAGCTGAACGCCTTTCTAGGCTGGAGTCCTTGGGGCAGAGTTTGGCAGGCCTGGTTCTGTGTCTGTGAAATGTCACGGAGATTTATCTATAGCTCTGATTTATATGGTTTTGTGTGCTATTGGTTTATGAGCGATTTTAGTTGGAAGGGCTTAATTAGTTTTTGGGTGAACAGCCTAGGTTGATACTTACCTTAAATGGAAAAGATATTGAAAAATAGATAATAACCCAATGCAGGTTACCTAAATTTATACATTTACTCTGTTTTATTAATTGGTTCTCAATAAGATTTGCCTGATGCTTTTTAGGTATTCTGTACACTAACCAAAGACTATGCCGTTTCTGGATGCGGATTTCTAAACTATTTCTGTGTGCAGTGAAATGATGAGTGAATTTTATTGATTAAATCAAAGTTTCAACAGCTTGCTGATACCGACAGCGGAAATACTTTATTTCACTGACGCAAATGCGACTGATTTACGGTTAAGAGATATATAAAGTTTTGATTGGGAAAATTCTCACTTTGAGTGACCGCTTTAATTATCTGTTTTTATGTGACTTATCCCTATAGGAGATGGATATGAGCGTGATCCATGCAATAGCAGCCCAGTGGCAGAAGGCCGAGTTTGCCGAGCGTTTGGCTGCCACTCTAGCAAGCTATCAGTCTGCTTGCGGTTTATCCGGTGGTGCGACTTCGCTGACAACCCTGTGCAATCTGGTTGCCGCCATCAGCTACCGTCCCGATGACCCTGTCTTCAGACAGGCAAGGATAGATGAGGGGACGTTATTGGCAGTATTTTTTGATTGCTTCAGGCTCTTGTTTATCAAGGAAGTACAGCAACAATCAATCACTCAGGCCGAGCAGCAGATACTGCATTTGGCCCCCAAACTGGCGGCCGAGATGTCCGTCGAGGCTTTGAGCGAGTCTCAGCAATTGCTGCGGCAGCAATTACTGAGTATCAGTCGCCAGTTGGAGTCCTTGTATACGCAGCGGCGCCAACTCAGCCGCAATATGGGGTGAAGCTAAATTGGGGGGAAATTAGTCCAATACAAACAAGGTTTGCTGTAGTCCTACCGCTTCACCGTTTTCTGCCAGTATGGCTTTAACCGTGCCGCTCTGTTCTGCCTTGACCGGATTGAGGGCTTTCATCGCTTGCACATAGCCCAGTACTGTGCCCGGCTCAACTTCTGTGCCAAGCTCCACCAAGGGGACGCCATGGTCGCCGGCGCTGCGCAAAAAGGTACCGGCCACAGGCGCCAGTACTTGCACGCTGTCATTACCAATACTGAAACTGGCCTGGGGTTGTTGCGGACCAAAACGGCGGATACGCACGGCTTCCTGGCCTTCAGTAATTTCCAGCTCATTGATGCCGGATTCCTGCACCAATTCGATCAGTTTTTTGATTTTGCGGATGTCCATCGTCATTCTCAGCACTTAAGGGTGACCGGACCTTCCTCTGCTCAGCCTTGTTTGAGTGCCTCTATGGCAGCTTCCAGGGCAAACTCATAACCCTTTGGCCCCAGTCCTACTATCACTCCCTTGGCCTTGTCGGAAAAAAAGGAGTGATGGCGGAACGGCTCTCTGGCATGCACATTGGAAAGGTGCACTTCGATGAAAGGAATGGCGACCCCCAGCAGGGCATCTCTGAGTGCTACGCTGGTGTGGGTAAAGGCGGCCGGGTTGATGATCACAAATCCGGCATCTGTGTTGTGGATAGCTTCTATGAGCTGGTATTCGGCATTGGACTGGATATGTTCCAGTTCCACTCCGGCGGCAAGAGCCTTGTCCTGCAGTCCCTGCACCAGCTGCTCCAGCGTCCGATGACCGTAATGTTCCGGCTCTCTGCGACCAAGCAGGTTGAGATTGGGGCCATTCACCAAGAGTATTTTTGCCTGACTGCTCATATTGTTTTCCTTGCCTTGAGGGAGAGTTCGCACCTGGATCTGTGCCTCCCCGATTTCAGCAAAAGCTGTCGAATTTGTCGACCAATAGCCGCACAATCGCTGCACATTCCTTCCTGTTGTCAGCAATTATTGTCCATTCCCGCAGCGAGACTGGTCTTATCAGAAGCGGATCTTGTTCTGCCGCAGCGACTTTACTTCACCGCGTTGCTTCTTGCTGTCAACCCGGCGCCTTTGGCTGGCGCGGGTGGCCTTGGTGGGAATTCGTCTCTTGGCCACTTCGCCGACAGAGGCGACCAGCTCGATAAACTGCAGCAGGGCAATCTGGCGGTTGGCGTCCTGGCTGCGGCTTTGCTGGCATTTGATAATGATCTTGCCGCTTGGGCTGATACGATGATCCGCCTTGGCCAGCAGCTTTTCCTTGTAGAAATCCGGCAGTGATGAGGCCTTGATGTCGAAGATGAGTTGGGCCGCAGTGGAGACCTTATTCAGGTGCTGGCCCCCGGCACCACTGGAGCGGATAAATTGCCATTCGATTTCATTTTCTGAAACTTGGACACGGTTTGAGATCTTTATCATGGCAAAATAGCTGTTTTCTGAGGCAGTCGCTATATTACCATCCCATGGGAGAGTTTACTTACTCGACGAGGCGGAAAGTCTTGTAAGGTTAAACTTACTATAAGGGGATAACCCATAGTCATCAGATGCCGTGCCGTGAGCAGGGGTCGAAGGTTCAATGGAGTTTTGCTTATGTTGTGTCAAATTCCGGATATTGCCAAAGGCGTGATCAGCTTGTTTGCCAGCGGCCGTATCACAGCCGAGGATTACCGCACATATCTGCGTCCCGCCATCAAGAGCTACCGCCAGGAGTGGGGCCAGGTCTGCCTCTACATAGAGGCAGATGTGTTGTTGGAAGGCTGGGAAATGGCATCACTTTCGGGAGCCGGTGAGGTGCAACTGCCCCCCTTCGATGCCTTGGTATTTGTCGGCGGCCCAGACTGGGTAGGCAATGCGGTGCGCCTGCTGGGGCCCTTTGTCAGCGCTGAACTGGCCTGGTATCCGCTGGAGCATAAGGATGAAGCTATTCGTTGGATAGCCAAGCGTTCGGCCTGCTAGTTGCCGAACCCGCCTATAGGGTAAAGCCGGTTATTCTGCTATTCTGTGGCGATTAAGTAACTCAGATAAGGAAATTTCGATGTCATTATCCAAAATTTTTGCTGCATCTCTGGCGCTGGCTTTTGCCGCTGGATTGAGTGCTTGTGCCCCTGAAGTGGGCAGTGAAGCCTGGTGTAAGCAGATGGATGAAAAGCCCAAAGGTGATTGGAGCGCCAATGAAGCGGCCGATTACGCCAAACATTGTGTGTTTAAATAACTGAACTTTATCTTGGCCTGTAGGTCTATTTGGGCACGGGCCATTTTCTACCCTTAACCGGAATTATTCTTGACTGTATTTGTCCGCAAACTGACTCATATGCTTATCGCCTTGGTGGTGCTGCAATTTTGCGCCGCTAATCTCGGCGCGCATCAGTTGCATCTGGGCAATCCGGCCGAGGAAGAAAGCAACCATCCTCATCTCAAATTTGTCACCGAAGTCACGGTCATCAGCGAGTGTGTGGATTGTACCTGTGGCACAGATGAAGCCTTGGAAGCCGATATTCCCTTTGTCAGCCACAGTCATCAACTGACCCATACTGAATCCCAACAGTTCGATCTCTGCCTCGACTGTCAGTGTCATGGTGGTCATCTGTCACTGCCGGTTACCCTGGCACTGAGCCCGGCTCCCTTGATGCACCCCAGGCCCCAGAGTCTGGAGCCCGCTTTTCAACCCTATTTCTCCACTCCGGATTACCGCCCCCCAATAGCCTGATCTTTCTGATCATCAGTGCGTGTGAAGCCTGGGCATAGCTTGCCTGTGCCCCATTGCGTTTGTCTTGTGCTGGCTGCCGTCAGAGCCTGAAACGGTTCTCTCTTGCAACCAACTCTGGTCATGCGTCTTGGCGGGCGTTGCGCAGCACTGTGGTCAGCATCAACTCAGAAATTATCAAAGCCAACCCTTGACTTTAGATTTAACTCCAAGGTTTATGCTTTGGCCAATGTTCACCATTGGCTTGCTGCCAAATATGTCTTTCCAAGGAAAGTTTATGTTGAAATTTATAGTCTCTATGAGTCTATTGGGCGTGGGAGCGCTAACCTATCAGCCCGCCCTTGCCGGAGAAAAACCGGATAACACCTCTCTTGTGGCCGAGGTCAAGTCGGGGACCGAACCCTCACTGGCCTGGTTTGGCGAGCTCAAACAACAGATCCTCACCTTACCCGAGTTTCAGGCTCAGGAAGCCAGGATCCGTGAGGCTCAATATCTGGCCAAGGGCGCCGATCGCGCCATCTACAACCCCGAGTTGGGCTTGAGTTATCTCAATGCCCCAGAGGATGACACCTACAGCCTGTCCATTAGCCAAACCATTGACTGGGGCGACAAGCGCGCAGCCGCCAGCGCATTGGCGCTTACGGAGTTGATGCGCTTGGAGAGTGATATCACTCTCGAGCGCTCCCGCTTGTATGCCGAGGTGTTGCAGGCCCTGGTCGATCAGAGCCTGGCACAGAAGAAACTGATGTTCGTGCGGGCGCAGCAAAACTATGGTGAGCAACAGTTGCAGATAGCCAGGCAAAGGGCCGAGGTCGGTGATTTGTCCCAAGCGGAATTGAATCTGATGGAGTTGGAACAAGCCAGTGCCATCAGTGATCTGGCCTTGGCCCAGAAGGCACTGCTGGATGCCGATACCCGCATTCTGGCGCGTTTTGGCCGGGCAGAGCTTCCCTTTGGCAGTTTCGCCGGCCGTCTAGAATTGCCCGTGACTGAGGCGCCCGTGCCGGCGCTGACCAGCGCCGGATTGCAACTGGAGTTGGCGCGGCTGCAAGTCAATCAAGCCAAGGCCCAGGCGGCGGCCGACCCCAATTTCAGCCTTAACGCCGAGAGGGAAGGCTCCGACAACAAGCTGGGGATTGGCGTATCTGTGCCGCTGCATCTGCGCAACGACTACAGCGAATCGATTAAGGCGGCAATGGAGGCGGTCACCGCCGCCAAGGCGCAATACCAAAGCATTGAGATGGCGCTCAAACAGCAACAACAACAGTTCAACTACAGCTTACCCAGATTGAAGCAGAGCTGGCTCGACTGGCAACAGCAGGCCTTGGTGGCCGGTCGCAAGGCGGCCGAGCTTTTGGGGCAACGCTGGCGCAGCGGCGATCTCAGCACCAGCGACTATTTGACCAGCCGGCGACAGTTGGCCAGCAGCTTTCAGGCCGGTCTCGAACTGGAAGCCGCCCTCTACCAAAGCTGGCTCGAGTGGATGGGAGCTTCGGGGCAACTGCCCGGCGCGCTGCCGGAAATAGCCGTATCCCAGGAGAACGCCCAATGACAGCCCCATACACACTAAGGTACCGGACAATGAACAAGACTCTACAATACCCACGGCTGCAGGCCGCTTTACTGGCGATGATGTTAGGGCTGTCCAGCCCCTTGACTATCGCCGCCGAAGAAGGACATGAAGATGAACATCAGGCGCTGCAGCTCTCAAGTGAGCAGCGCCAACTGGCCGGCGTCCAGACCCAGGAGGTCAGCGCCGGTGGCTTTAGCCTCAATGCTTTTGCCAATGCCACCTTGCTGGTGGATCGCGAGCGCACAGTGGTGCTGGCGCCGCAGCTGGAAGTGCGAGTGCTGGAGCGGCATGTGGTGCCGGGGCAGGAGGTAAAAGCGGGCGATCCTCTGCTGACCTTGGGTGGCGCCGCCGTGGCCCAGGCCCAGGCTGACTATATCAATGCCGCCGCCGAGTGGAGCCGGGTCAGCCGCATGAGCGAGAGTGCCGTCAGTGCCAGTCGCAGGCTGCAGACTCAGGTCGATGCCAGTTTAAAACGCGCCATTCTCAAGTCGCTGCAGATGACAGATCAACAGATCAAGGCGCTGGAAAGCCGGCCGCAGGGAATAGGCCAGTATCAACTGCTGGCGCCCATAGATGGTCGGGTGCAGCAGGATGAGGCGCGCCTCGGGCAGTTGCTCGGTGCCGGCAGCCAACTGCTGCAGCTGACCGATGAGCGCTCACTGTGGGTGGCCGCCGAGCTAACCCCATCGCAGGCCGAAAGCCTGAGTGAAGGCAGCGAAACCCTGGTGCGGATTGGCGATCGCAGTGTCAGTGCCAGTGTGATAGGCCGCTCCCATGAGTTGTCCAGCGTGACCCGCACCGAGCGGGTGCTGGCGCGACTGGATAACACCCAGGTGCGTTGGCACGCAGGTCAGTTTGCCGAACTGTTTTTGCCCGATCCCCGCGGTGAAGGTGTGATGCTGCCGGATGCGGCGCTCAGTCGCAGTAGCGACGGCGATTGGCAGGTGTTCATCGAGGATGATGACGGTTTCGAGGCCAAAGAGGTGCAACTGCTGGCCAGCGAGCGCGGCATGAACCTGGTATCCGGCATAGAGCCCGGAACTCGGGTCGTTACCGCCGGGGCCTTCTTCCTGGCATCCGAGCTGGCCAAGGCCGGCTTCGACATCCACAACCACTGAGGACAGCACTATGCTGCAATCGTTAATAGATTGGGCGATCCGCAACCGCTTTCTGGTGTTGCTGGCCTTGATTGTCGTCCTGGTAGTGGGTGTGTTTTCCCTGCCAAAGCTTAATCTTGATGCCTTTCCCGATGTGACCAATGTGCAGGTCACTGTCAATACCGAAGCCGAGGGGCTGGCGGCCGAAGAGGTGGAAAAACTCATCTCTTATCCGGTGGAGTCCAGCATGTACTCACTGCCCGCGGTGACAGAAGTACGTTCACTCTCCCGCACCGGCCTGTCCATAGTGACTGTGGTGTTTGAGGAAGGCACGGACATCTATTTTGCCCGCCAGCAGGTGTTTGAACAGCTGGCAGCCGCCAAAGAGATGATCCCGGACGGAGTCGGGGTGCCGGAAATCGGCCCCAACACCTCAGGCCTTGGGCAGATTTATCAGTACATACTGCGGGCCGAGCCGGACAGTAATATCGGCGCCGATGAGCTGCGCAGTCTCAATGACTATCTGGTGAAGCTGCTGCTGATGCCAGTTGGTGGCGTGACCGATGTGCTCTCTTTCGGTGGCGAAGTGCGTCAGTATCAGGTCAAGGTCGATCCCAATCGACTGCTGGCTTACGGTTTGTCTATGTCACAGCTGGAGCAGGCGCTGAATGCCAATAACCGCAATGCCGGCGGTTGGTTTATGCCCAATGGTCAGGAGCAGCTCGTGGTGCGCGGCTATGGTCTGTTGCCTGCGGGCCAGGCTGGGCTGGATGCCATAGGCCGCATTCCGGTGAGCGAATACCAGGGCACACCGGTCACTGTCTCCGATTTGGCCGAAGTGGATTTTGGCAGTGAAATCCGGGTCGGCGCTGTCACCATGACCCGTCGGGACGACAATGGCGAAGCCAAGGCCTTGGGCGAAGTGGTTGCCGGGGTGGTGCTCAAGAGGATGGGCGCCAACACCAAGGCCACCATTGATGAAATTGCTGCCCGCGAGCAGCTGATAAGCCAGGCGCTGCCCGAGGGGGTCACCTTCGAAGTGTACTACGATCAGGCCGATCTGGTGACCAAGGCGGTGACCACAGTGCGTGATGCCCTGTTGCTGGCCTTTATGTTTATCGTGGTGATCCTGGCACTGTTTCTGGTCAACGTACGGGCCACCTTGCTGGTATTGCTGTCGATTCCTGTCTCCATTTTGCTGGCATTGCTGGTGATGAGCTATCTGGGAATGTCGGCCAACCTGATGTCGCTCGGTGGTTTGGCGATCGCCATAGG
>Ga0114983_1000145_pt1 | contig 28429 bp, 26 predicted proteins | sample Shrwel_input2_RT_FD_87182 | JGI IMG/M metagenome (GOLD analysis project Ga0114983, IMG submission 87182) | Subsurface microbial communities from deep shales in Ohio, USA - Utica-3 well 1 S input2 RT | ecosystem: Environmental > Aquatic > Deep subsurface > Shale gas/oil reservoir > Produced... | reverse complement strand
TATATCTTCTGGTGTTTGTGCTTATGGTTGGGTTGCCGTTGTTTAGGCGAACAGTGATGTTTTCCCTTCCTTTGGTGGTGTCCATCTTGGATCCTATTGATTTTTGGCTTCAACCTAATCTTCTACATGTTTTCATTCTAATAATAAGTGATAAAAAATCCAGCAGTTCAGGTTATAAATTGTTAATCAAAGAAATGTTAACATTGCAACTTGTTGTTTTGCTGTGAAAATTGTTGGATTTTGAGTTGTTATTTGTCTTCTTTTATTTATTAGGTTTTATAACTATAAGAACAATGATTTTGGTGAGAACCTCCAGGTTACCAGGCTAATGTTATTGATTTAACAGGGTGTCATCTTGTTTGTGGTAGTTGATTCCTGTGGTTTAAGGAGGGAGTATGTTAACGCAGCAGAGAAGCAGCAATATCCATACATGTAAGGAGGGAATCCCTACAGGAGTATCTCACTTTCAAGCGGATTATAAACCTTTGACGCGGGCCCACTTACAAGAAATAGTTACCAGAGAGGTTAATGGCTGTATAAAGAGTATTGCATATGAGGTTTTGTTTAGGCCGGGAATGCAACACAAGAATGTAGAGTTTTTTTATCAGAATCTAGAATATAAAGAACTATTGAATCTATCATTGGAACAGTTACACCAGTTAGCTGTGATTGATTATAGAAACCTTGATGTACTGGCTTTGACCGGACGTAAAATAAAACGTTTGTTTATTAATGTGGAAGCTAGGGTGATAATGGCATTGGAAGCTGAGTTGATTTGGCTCAATGACACATTAAAACAGCAAGATATTGAGTTGGTTATTGAGATAACTGAGCGTTTAAACCCTGATTGTGCTCACCCGGCTTTTATTAGTGTGGCAAAACTACATGATCTGGGGTTAAAAATAGCTTTAGATGATTTTGAGCCTGAAGGAGATCTAAGGCAATGTTGGATAAGGACAGGATGTGTTGACTATATTAAGCTGATTTTGCCTAATGGTTTTGAATACTCTGAGAAGATAAGAGCAGATTTTATTGAGCATGTCTATCAGTTGAAGGATAAAGCCTTGCTTAAAGTGATTGTTGAAAAGGTCGAGAATTTGGATCAGTTTTTAGCGATGGAATTTGTGCCCTATGATGGTTTACAAGGATATCTCTTTTCAGTACCGGCAGAACTTCTTCCTGTACGGCTAAATAACCATGCCTTACTACGATGACTTATCTGGCGATCGGATAAAAAAGGTCACTGTCACGGCAAAAATTTCTCGTTATCTGAATGTAAAATCTACTGGTAGATTGTGTGAGACTTCTCTGTGCCGTTCCATGGAATGGCACTTTACTCACTCAAGGAAACAAGATGAAAAGCTTAACTCTACTGTTGGCCGGTATGTTACTCAGTGGTGCTGTTTTGGCGGTCGATGAAGAACAAGCATTGCCTCAAGCCAGTGAAACCGACGTTCAACAACTGCAGCAAGCTTGTTTGCAGATGGCTGACGAAGACGCGGTGCCAGCCGAAGAGCGTCAGGAGTATCTGCTGACTTGCGTTAATGATCAACTCAATGAAATGGGTTATCAGTCTTTGGAAAGTTTGCCAGAGGTTAATTAATCTCCACAAAAGCAGCTCATTTGTGTTTTAATTCTCCGGTATACGAGATGTGTTGTTTACCCGGGGGAAGGATACCTTGCTGTTGAGTCTACTTAATACGTCGTGGGGAAATTGCTTCATACCACGACGTAAACTTCTTTTGTTCATCCTACCTTGGCTAAGTGTTTTTCTGGTTTATCCTGCCAAGTCTTCGGCTCAAACTCAACCGTTACGGGTGAGCTTTATTAATCCCGGCTCTGCTCAGGAAAGTTTCTGGGGCGATATAGATAGCCTTATGCTGGTAGCAGCATCAGAGCTGAATATTGAGTTGGAAATATTGCACGCCGACAGGGATCATTTTCGGATGATAGCCTTGGCACAAGAGTTGGCTGCCCGTGAACAGTTACCTCAATATATTATTTTGGTTAATGAAAAAAATGCTGCCGTAAAAATGTTGGCCGCCTTTGAAGGTTTACCTATTAAGACTCTTTTATTGCTCAATGATGTGGCTCCTGAAGTGCGCCATTTGTTGCAACAACAGCCATACTGGCGACAGCATCTGTTACCGCCTTTGGTCCCTGATAATGAACGGATAGGCTTTCTTACTGCGCAGGCCTTGGTGCAGCAGTTGGGGGCCGGGTCGCAACAAGTACTGCTGATTTCCGGCGATAAGGGAACGCCTGCATCAATAGCGCGGACTCAAGGGGCAATAAATGGCTTCAGAGAAAGAGGGGTAGAGCCATTACAAGTCGTCTACGGTCATTGGCAAGAACTAAGAGCCAAGACGCAAACAGAAATTCTGCTGAAACGTTACCCGGGGCTGAAAGGGATCTGGACCGCCAATGATCATATGGCCTTTGGTGCTATTGCGTCGCTGGAGGAAAAGGGGCTCAGGCCAGGAGAGGATATCTTCATTTCCAGTATCAATACTTCCAACAAGGTGCTTGATTGGCGTAGCCAGGGGCGTGTCAGTGTCTTGGGTGGTGGGCATTTGCTGGCGGGGGCAGAGGCGCTCAGGCGCATCCGAGACGACAGTGAGGCCAGGCCCTGGAATAATAAGATACCTTCTATGTTCAGGCTGTTGGTTCCGGGGACAGAGCCTTTCAACTTACTTGAGCAACGAAATTGGCGGGCACTGCTCGTTTGGTACCAACAGACATCGGAAGTAATGCATTGAAACAAAGTTCCGTCATCAGTCATAAGATGACCTTGGTGATCATAGGCGTCAGTTCATTCTTTGCCTTGATGACCATGGCGGCCCAGCTGTTCTGGAATTACCAGGATGGTGTTGAGGGGAGTAATCGCAGGCTTCATGAATATGTTGAGGCAAATCTGCCCGGCATGGCTCAGGCCATTTGGGATGTAGACCATAAGTTGCTGCGGGACATACTGATAGGTATAGGTATGCAGCCTTATGTTTCCGGTGCTTCTTTGTCCAGTGCCGATGGTATCGCCCTGCAGGTAGGAAAGAATCAGGCACTGGACAATGAAATCTTTCTGTTTCCAATAATCTACCGTCAGCAACAGATAGGTGAGCTTAAGGTTCAACGCAGCCGCAACCAACTTTATTATGAGCTATGGCGGCAGATGATCCTGATAGTCGTGGGTAATGGCTTGAAAACCCTGCTGATGATCTATGTGATCCTGACGCTGGTACGTAGCCTGGTTACCGGAAGATTGGCGGCGCTGGCCGCATACGTTAATCGTATCGATTTGGGACAACCGCGAAAAGTGCCCTTGCCTAATGAGGTCGGAGCGGCAAATCAAGATGAAATTGGCAGCGTGGCCCGCGCCATAGAGCAGATGTACCGACGTATTAGAACCGACTTTGCCCGCAAACGCTGGCAGCAGAGGCATTTGACTCGAGGGCAAAGGCAATTGTCCGAGCAGGTGGAATTTAGCCATAAAGAACTGGCTTGGCAGGCCAGAGCCAATGAGTTATTGGCGGATCTATCATTGCAGTTTCTGAAGGTACAGCCAGGGGACGTAGATCAGGCTTTGGCCGATGTGGGTCGTCAGATTGCCGAGTTGTTTGCAGTCGAGCGGGTCACCTTGCTGGAGATCAAAGAGCAACAACTCTGTTATCGTAGCGTGTGGAGTCGCCGCGACGACTTGCTGTCTTCAAGTTACATAGATATCAGTGAGTTGAATCGTTTTTCAGAGCAACTCAACACCAGACATATGATAGTCGTTGAGGATGTGGAAACCCTGCAGTCGGATGATAGCGCCGAATATAGGTTACTCAAACAGTTGCAGTTACGTTCCCTGGCGCTGTTTGCCATCACAGATGGGCAAGACTTGCTGGGGATGTTGTCGCTAAGCAATAGTCAATCTCCAAAACTTTGGCCTCAATCCCGCCGTGCCATGCTGACCCAGTTTGCCGCTGCGCTCAACGAGCTCCTGGTCAGGGAGCGCAGAGATTTGCAGATGTTGGGGCTGCAGCGGGAGCTGTTGGGGCTGAATCACAAACTTAAACAGCTGTCGGAAACCGATGAACTAACTGGATTGGCGAACCGCCGTCCCTTTACTGAATCCCTGGCGCGGTTGCTGGCTTCGAAAGAGGAGGGCGCCTTGATAATGCTGGATGTCGATCATTTTAAAGCTTTTAACGATTGTTTCGGCCATCCAGCCGGTGATCGGGTATTGCAGCGTTTGGCCCAGGCCATGCGTAAAGCGCTTCCTGAACGCGCCTTGCTGGCCAGAGTCGGCGGCGAAGAATTTGCTTTGGTGTTGCCGGGAGTCGACCGCAGGCAAGCTGAGGGTGTTGCCGAAACCTTGTTGACTCAGGTTCGGGAATTGCAAATTACTCATGGCTCAGCCCCCGCAGGTATAGTCACTATCAGTCTTGGGCTGGCACTCCTGACCCAGAATACACGGGATTTGAGTGAGGTTATTCGGGTGGCAGACAAGGCGCTCTATCAGGCTAAACATCAAGGGCGTAATACTTGGTGTATTGCGTAATAGCCTGGAACTCAGTGGTCTGTGAAGGCTTGCAGTAACAGTTGCAACTCGCCGCTTTTTTCCAGTAGGGTGACGCCGCTATTGAATTCTTCCAGCAGTACCATCTTGTGTGGGCTTTGTCTGGATACCAGCATATAGAAGGGTTCTGGCCGGGTGTTGGGAACCGCTTGCGTTGCTAACCCAAAGTCCTGGTGGGTGCGATTCATCTGCTTTAAGGTGCCGCTGAAAACCTCCAGCCGTGCCAGAAAGAAGTCACATCGACCCCGTTGCAGTAACTCGGGGATCAACGGCAGATCTTTGCTTAGGGATAGTGGCTGAGAGTTGTCCCAACCGAAGTTACGATAATTGAAACCGCGAATGCCGCAAACTGTGCCTATCTGCGTTAGCTCCGTTAGCGAGTTGAATCTTAGACCCTTTGGGAAGCTCTGTTTGAGAAATACCACCCCAGGGGTGAGGTGGTAATACGAGCGCGATAGCAAGAACTTACGCCGTCGCTCGGGGTTGGCTGAGGCGCTCATGGCGGCATCTATCTTGCCCAATTCCACTTCCAACATGCACCTTGGCCAGGGAAGGGCGATGATGTGTAACTGCCAACGCGGTGGTGTAAACAGTCGATAAAGCAACTGAATATCATAGCCGTCACTGTTATGGGACTTACGGCCATCTATTCTGGAAAAGTAATTGAAAGGAGGAAATTCAGACTCTTCGACACATATTTTTAATGGTATGCCGCTAAGCTCATCTTTTGCGTTGGAGACCGGTGAGATAAGCATCACTGTCAAAAATGCTGCAAACGGATATAATGTGAACTTCATTCCGGTAGAAGAAGCCTGCAATGGGTTTCTTGGAGTATAGCAAAGCCACTCAATTCGCCAGTTTAGTACCCGTACCGGTAACCAGTTAGCCTTTAGACCTCCCAGTCACTCCACATTCAGGCCTGGACAAGGGCACGGCATAGAAGCGCTTTGTAACTAACCTAAGGTGTTGTATGAGTTTATTCGATAATTTGGTGATTATCTTTTGCCTGATCGGAACCAGCTGCTTTTTTTCCATGTCTGAAATTGCCCTGGCCGCTTCCCGTAAAATCCGTTTGCGACAGATGGCCGATGAGGGAGATTTGCGCGCCGAAAAAGTGTTGGCGCTGCAAACCACTCCGGGTAGTTTTTTCACCGTAGTGCAGATTGGTCTCAATGCCGTTGCCATCATGGGTGGTATAGTCGGTGAGTCTGCTTTTACCCCTTATTTTGCGGCAGCTTTGGCCCATGTGGTTCCGCCGCCCTGGGTCGGACAACTCAGTTTTGTGTTGTCTTTCGTATTGGTGACCAGTCTGTTTATTCTGATCGCCGACCTGATGCCTAAACGGGTTGCCATGGCCTTACCGGAGAAAGTGGCCGTTAACTTGGTAAACCCTATGCTTATCTGTATTGCCTTGCTGCGCCCCTTTGTATGGGTATTCAACGGCATGGCCAACGGTATCTTCAAACTGCTGCAGATACCTACTGCTCGCAATGATGAAATCACCCCTGACGATATCTACGCCATTATGGATGCCGGTGCCGAGGCCGGTGTACTGGATAAGGGTGAACAGCAGATGATTGAGAATGTGTTCGAGATGCAATCTGTCAGCGTCACCTCGGCAATGACCGCCCGTGAGAGCCTGGTGTATTTCCTGTTGCAGGATGATGAAGACGCTATCAAGAAAAAAATCGCCGAGGATCCGCACAACAAGTTTTTGGTGTGTGATGGTCAGCTGGACAATATCAAAGGGGTGGTGGACGCCAAGGAACTGCTGCTGCGGGTGATCAACGGCCGCAAGATAGATTTGAAAGATACCTCGTTAGTGCGCAACTGCCTGATTATTCCCGACACCCTGAGCCTGTCGGAAGCCATGGAATATTTCCGTCATCACAGAGCCGACTTTGCCGTGGTGATGAATGAATACGCCCTGGTGGTGGGAATAGTGACCACTGACGATCTGCAAAGTGCGGTAATGGGCGCCTGGTCGCTGCATGAAAGTGAAGAACAGATAGTGCCCCGCGACGCCAACTCCTGGTTGGTGGATGGGGTGACGCCGATAACCGATGTGATGCGTGCCTTTGGTATTGAAGAGTTTCCGCAAAACCAAAACTATGAAACCATCGCCGGTTTTATGATGTATACGTTACGCAAGATCCCCAAGCGCACCGACTCGGTTAACTACGCAGGTTATAAGTTTGAGGTGGTGGACATAGATGCCTACAAGGTTGACCAGTTGCTGGTTACCCGCCTCTTGCCTCAGGAAGATCAACTGCCCAAGGATGAAGAGTCACTCGATATTTAAGGTAAGCTCGAAGGGCGTGGCATACAGACCATAGACTGAGTTATGCATCTTGCAGAGGACTCGGTCATAGTCGGTAAAGCCCGCCCGACTTTCCAAGCCCCGAAGGACGTGGCTTACAAGCCTGCCTGCTGTGTTGTGCTTCTTGCAAAGGACTAGGGCCATTTGCTGCGAACCACGCCTTGTATCCAGGCCTGTAAGCCGACGCAGAGCACGCATGGGACTTGTTCGCACCTTCCTTTAGCTAAATAACTTCCAGAAACGCACTTACCAAGGGATCCTGGCGCCGCTTGGCCTTGCAGCAGCACCCCAGTTCAAAGGGGGCTATCTCGGCCGGTGAGGCCAGGGTTTTTATCCTCTCGCCCAGTGGACTGTTGGCTACCACGACATCCGGAGTGATGCTGACACCGCAGCCCAGAGCCACCATGGGCACAATCGCCTCGTGGCCCGATACCTGGGCATAGATATTGGCCTTGATCCCCATCGCCTTGAACCAGCGCTCGGCCCGTAAACGCCCGGGGCCGTGGTCGGGCACGATAAAGGGCAGTTGCTCCCAGGGAATAGGATTTTGCGCCAGCAGCGACTGCAATTGACAGTTGATGGTGGGCGCGATAATCGACAGCGGCACTTCACCTATGGGGGCAAAGTGCAGACTCGGCGGAAAGTCCTGCGGCAGGGCAGCGATGGCGATATCTGCCCTCTGCTGCTGAATTTCCTGCACCGCATCGGCAGCATCACCCGTGGTGAGTTTGATGTCGACCAGAGGCTGCTGGCGGCGAAACTTATCCAATAGGGCCGGCAGGTGGCTGTAGGCGGCCGTGACCGAACAATAGAGTTGCAGCGTGCCCCTCAGCAGCTTTTGCTGCGGATCCAGCTCGCGGCGCAGTTCCTGCCACTGAGTCAATGTCTGGCTGGCGAAGCGGCGAAAGGCTTCGCCAGCGTGGGTCAGGGTGACGCTGCGGTTGTCCCGCTCCAGCAGCTTGCTGCCCACTTCATCTTCCAGCCTTTGCAGGGTGCGACTTAAGGTTGAAGGGCTGACATGCATCCGGGTGGCGGTGCGGGAAAAATGCAGGGTGTCGCAGAGATCCAGATAGAGTTTTATCGCCCGAATATCCATGCCGTTTTGCCTCTTTTGTTGTTGCGCTTTGTGCAACATGACATGCCGAATATATCATTTCAAGCAATTTAAACCATGGGCTATAGTGATTTGCATCACTGAGCCGTTTCGGCTTGGTCCCAGGAATTCGGTTAAACAGGTGGCTAAGATGGCAAATTACTTCAATACCCTGAATCTGCGGCAGCAATTGGCACAGCTGAGCCAATGCCGTTTTATGGAGCGCAGCGAGTTTGAAAACGGCTGTGACTATATCAAGGACTGGAATATTGTCATCCTTGGCTGTGGTGCCCAGGGGCTCAATCAGGGGTTGAACATGCGTGACTCAGGGCTGAACATCGCCTATGCCCTGCGCAGCGAAGCCATAGCCGAGAAACGCGCCTCCTGGCAGCGGGCCACCGAAAACGGTTTCAAGGTAGGCACCTTCGAAGAGCTGATCCCCACAGCCGATCTGGTACTGAACCTGACACCGGACAAGCAGCACACTCCTGTGGTCAATGCGGTAATGCCCTTGATGAAACAAGGTGCGACCCTGTCCTATTCCCACGGTTTCAACATAGTGGAAGAGGGGATGCAGGTGCGGCCGGACATCACTGTCATCATGGTGGCGCCCAAGTGCCCCGGTACCGAAGTGCGTGAGGAATACAAGCGTGGCTTTGGGGTACCGACACTGATCGCCGTGCATCCTGAGAACGATCCCAATGGCGACGGTCTGGAGATCGCCAAGGCCTATGCCAGTGCTACCGGCGGCGATCGTGCCGGCGTGCTGCACTCCTCGTTTATCGCCGAGGTGAAGTCTGATCTGATGGGCGAGCAGACCATTCTCTGCGGCATGCTGCAGACAGGGGCGATTTTGGGTTACGACAAGATGGTGGCCGATGGCGTTGAGCCGGGTTATGCCGCCAAGCTTATCCAGCAGGGCTGGGAAACCATCACAGAGGCGCTCAAGCATGGCGGTATCACCAATATGATGGATCGCCTGTCCAACCCGGCCAAGATCAAGGCGTTTGAAATTGCCGAAGAGCTTAAGGTGTTGCTGACCCCGCTGTTTGAAAAACATATGGACGACATCATCAGCGGCGAGTTTTCCGCCACCATGATGGCGGATTGGGCCAATGACGACGCCAATTTGCTGCGCTGGCGTGAAGAGACCAATAACACAGGTTTTGAAAAGGCGCCGACCTGCGCCGAGCAGATAGATGAGCAGACCTATTTCGACAAGGGGATCTTGCTGGTGGCCATGATCAAGGCCGGGGTGGAACTGGCGTTCGATACCATGGTTGATGCCGGGATCATCGAAGAGTCGGCCTATTACGAGTCGCTGCATGAGACGCCGCTGATTGCCAACACCATAGCCCGTAAACGCCTCTATGAGATGAACGTAGTGATCTCGGATACCGCCGAATATGGCTGTTACCTGTTTAACCATGCCGCCGTGCCGCTGTTGCGTGACTATGTCAACGCCCTCTCTCCCGAGGTCCTGGGCGCCGGTCTCAAGGATTCGGGCAATGGGGTCGATAATCTGCGTCTGATCGAGGTCAACGAAGCGATTCGCCATACGGCCGTCGAATATGTCGGTGCCGAACTTCGCGGTTACATGACTGAAATGAAAAGGATAAACCTGCAAGATTGACGTAAACGTCAGCTTGATTGCCGCCGGCGGCAATCAAGCTGTTTAGGCGAGCCATTGGCGAGGGTGCCATAGCCAGGTCAAGTTGGAAGATTTTCAGGTTGTGAATTTTTTTGTTGTGTTCTGAAAACACTTTATGGTAATGGTTAATAAGTGCGCCGCCAAAGGGCTCGCCAAGCAGATAAATTGAATACAGGAAACTGTCTGAGAAATGTTTAACTTAAGCGCCAAGCTCCTCCTCGTGATTATTACCGTCGTGATTATTCCATCACAGCGGGGGCGGCTCGTGGCGCGACGACAGACCAGATAGGGTCAGAAATTGCAAACAAACCCCCCGCTCCGAAAGGACCGGGGGGTTTGTCGTTTCAGGGCCATTGAAAACTTAAACAGCAGCAAAAATAGGCGAGATAACAAGATGGAACAAGGGCAGAAGATCAGCGGCAGTGAAGCAGTTATCAAGGTATTGGCCGCCCATGGGGTGAACACGGTTTTTGGTTATCCCGGCGGAGCCATCATGCCTATCTACGATGCTCTCTACGACAGCCAGATCGAACATCTGCTCTCCCGTCATGAACAGGGCGCCGCCTTCGCCGCCGTCGGTTATGCCCGCTCAAGCGGCAAGACGGGGGTCTGCCTGGCTACCTCGGGCCCGGGGGCGACCAATCTGATCACCGCCTTGGCCGATGCGCTGCTGGACTCAGTGCCGCTGGTGGCCATCACGGGCCAGGTTTCCACCTCTGTGATAGGCACAGATGCCTTTCAGGAGATGGACGTGCTGGGCATGAGCCTGTCATGTACCAAACACAGTTTTATGGTGACCCGCGCCGAGGAACTGGTTGCTACCCTGTACCGTGCCTTCGAAATCGCCGCCTCCGGCCGTCCCGGTCCTGTGTTGGTTGATATCCCCAAAGACATCCAGCTTGCTCAAGTGGAATACAAGGCGCCGCTGCAGGCGGTGCCCGATGAGCCTGAGCTGGACCAAGCGGCTTTGGCAGAAGCCAACGCCTTGCTGGCGGCCGCGCGCCAACCCATGTTGTACGTCGGTGGCGGCGTCGGTATGGCGGGCGCAGTAGAGCCGCTGCGGGCCTTTATTCAGCGCAGCGGTATTCCTTCGGTGGCAACGCTTAAGGGGCTGGGCGCCATAGCCCACGGCACTCAAGGTTACCTGGGCATGCTGGGGATGCACGGCAACAAGGCCGCCAATCTGGCGGTGCAGCAGTGCGATCTGCTGCTGGTGATCGGTGCCCGTTTCGATGACAGGGTCACGGGTAGGCTGGAGAGCTTTGCCAGCAAGGCCAAGGTGATCCACCTGGATATCGATGCCGCCGAACTTGGCAAACTGCGCCAGCCGGATGTGGCCATGGATGGGGACTTAAGAAGCATATTGACGCAACTGGCGCCGCAAGCGCTGCAGATAGCACCCTGGCAGGCGGAAGTCGAGCACCTGCGGGCGCTGCACCAGTGGGATTACGCCCACCCAGGCTCACTCATCTATGCGCCTGCCATGTTGCGCCGTCTGGCCAACAAGCTGCCGAGTGACTCTGTGGTGAGCTGTGATGTCGGCCAGCACCAGATGTGGGTTGCCCAGCATATGCACTTTCGCCGCCCGGAAGATCATCTTTCCAGTGCCGGGCTTGGCACCATGGGCTTTGGCTTGCCGGCGGCCATAGGCGCGCAGATGGCAAGGCCAGATGCCACTGTGGTCACGGTTTCCGGCGATGGTTCTTTCATGATGAATGTGCAGGAGCTGACTACCATCAAGCGTCGTAAACTGCCGGTGAAGATACTTTTGATAGATAACCAGAAGTTGGGCATGGTGAAACAGTGGCAACAGCTGTTTTTTGAAGAGAGATACAGCGAAACCGACCTGTCCGATAACCCCGATTTTGTTACCCTGGCGTCCTCCTTCGATATCCCCGGACGCACCATCTACTCGGCCGATGAGGTTGAGCAGGCACTGGATGAGATGCTCAGTGCCAAAGGCCCCTTCCTGCTGCACGTCGCCATAGACGATGCCTTTAATGTCTGGCCGCTGGTTCCCCCCGGCGCCTCCAACTGTGAAATGATGGAACAAACGGAGAAGCGATCATGATCCATAATCTGGAATTGACCCTGGAACAACGCCCCGAAGTGCTGGAACGTGTATTGCGGGTAACCCGTCACCGCGGCTTTACCGTCCGCGATATGCATATGACACTGGCCGAGGATCAGCGCCTGCAGCTGGCAATGGCGGTCGACAGTGACAGAGCCATAGAGCTGCTGAGTCGTCAGTTGACTAAGCTGGTAGACGTGGCCCGCTGCACTGTGCGGCCCGCAAGCAGCCTCTCCCGTACCGTCAACGGCTAACCAAGAATCATCAGAATAAGCGTAAGGAATTGAGCAATGCCCAAACTCAGATCAGCAACCAGTACCGAAGGCCGCAACATGGCCGGAGCCCGAGCCCTTTGGCGTGCCACAGGGGTCAAGGAAGGCGACTTCGGTAAGCCCATTATCGCCATTGCCAATTCCTTCACTCAGTTTGTTCCCGGTCATGTACATCTGAAAGACATGGGCTCTCTGGTGGCATCGGCCATCGAAGAGGCCGGTGGCATCGCCAAAGAGTTCAACACCATAGCGGTCGATGACGGCATCGCCATGGGTCATGGCGGCATGCTCTATTCCCTGCCTTCCCGTGAACTGATTGCCGACAGCGTCGAGTATATGGTCAATGCTCACTGCGCCGATGCTCTGGTGTGTATCTCCAACTGCGACAAGATCACCCCCGGCATGTTGATGGCGGCGTTGCGGCTCAATATCCCTGTGGTATTTGTTTCCGGCGGGCCTATGGAAGCGGGTAAGACCCAACTGTCCGATAAGCTTATCAAGCTGGATCTGGTGGATGCCATGGTGGCGGCGGCCGATGACAGGGTATCCGATGCCGACAGCGAGAAAATCGAACGCAGCGCCTGCCCAACCTGTGGCAGCTGCTCCGGCATGTTTACCGCCAACTCGATGAACTGCCTGACCGAGGCGTTGGGGCTGTCGCTGCCGGGCAACGGCTCCATGTTGGCGACCCACAGCGACCGGCGCGAACTGTTTTTGGAGGCGGGCAGGAGAGTGATGGCGCTGGCCAAGCGCTACTACTCGGATGATGATGCCTCGGTATTGCCGCGCAATATCGCCAACTTCAAGGCGTTCGAGAATGCCATGACTTTGGATATCGCCATGGGCGGTTCTTCCAACACTGTGCTGCACCTGTTGGCGGCGGCTCAGGAAGCCGAAGTGGATTTCACCATGACGGATATCGACCGTCTCAGCCGCAAGGTGCCGCACCTTTGCAAGGTGGCACCTTCGACCCCTAAATACCATATGGAAGATGTCCACAGAGCCGGTGGCGTAATGGGGATCTTGGGTGAGCTGGAACGCGCCGGTTTATTGCATACTGATGTTAACCATGTGGCTTCCGATGATGGCTCGCTTGAGTCTGTGCTGGCCAATTATGATGTGATGCGCACCGAGTCTGCGAAAGTAAAAGACTTCTTCCGCGCCGGCCCCGCGGGGATCCCTACTACCCAGGCCTTCAGCCAGGATTGCCGCTGGCCATCACTGGATACAGATCGCCGTGAAGGTTGTATCCGCAGCCGCGAGTTTGCTTTCAGTCAGGAAGGGGGCTTGGCGGTACTGTCCGGTAATCTGGCCGAGCATGGCTGCATAGTGAAAACCGCCGGGGTGGATGAATCCAACCTGAGGTTCAAGGGCGTGGCCAGGGTATATGAGAGCCAGGACGAGGCCGTTGCCGGGATCCTCGGCGGTGAAGTGGTCGCCGGGGATGTGGTGGTTATTCGCTACGAAGGCCCCAAAGGTGGCCCTGGCATGCAGGAGATGCTTTATCCCACCAGTTACCTCAAGTCCCGCGGTTTGGGCAAGGCCTGCGCCTTAATCACAGATGGCCGCTTCTCCGGCGGTACCTCTGGGCTGTCCATAGGCCATGTGTCACCGGAAGCCGCCTCAGGGGGCACTATCGCCTTGATTGAAAATGGTGATGCCATTGAAATCGATATCCCGGCCCGCAGCATCACGCTTAAGCTGAGTGATGCAGAGCTTGCCCGGCGCCGTGAGGCGATGCAGGCCAAGGGGCCTTTGGCCTGGAAGCCGTTGGCGCGGGTACGCCCTGTGTCGCTGGCGCTCAAGGCTTATGCCATGTTGGCCACCAGTGCCGACAAGGGCGCCGTGCGTGATCGCACTAAGTTGGAGGGCTAGTATGTTGGCGCTGGCATCCAAGAGTCAGCTGTCGCTGGCCAACTATTATCTGCAGAAGATCCTCTTGTCCCATGTCTATGATGTGGCGCGGGTTACCCCGCTGTCGAGTCTGAACAAGTTGTCGGCCCGTCTGGGCTGTCAGGTGTTTCTCAAACGCGAGGATATGCAACCGGTACACTCGTTCAAGCTGCGCGGCGCCTATAACCGCATTGCCGCCTTGAGCCCTGCTGAGTGCGAAAACGGAGTGGTATGTGCCTCGGCCGGTAATCACGCACAGGGCGTTGCCATGTCGGCTTCGAGCCGCGGGGTCGACGCCGTGATAGTGATGCCAACCACCACCCCGGACATCAAGATAGATGCGGTGCGCCGCCTTGGCGGCAATGTGGTGCTTCATGGGCAGTCGTTCGATCAGGCCAATCAGTATGCCATGTCGCTGGCCCAGGATGAGGGGCGGGTGTTTATTCCCCCCTTTGATGATGAGGCGGTAATCGCCGGGCAGGGCACGGTTGCCCAGGAGATGCTGCAGCAGCAAAGAGATCTTGAAGTGGTGTTTGTGCCAGTGGGCGGCGGTGGCTTAATCGCTGGCATTGCCGCCTACTACAAAGCAGTGATGCCCGAGGTGAAGATCATCGGTGTCGAGCCGGAAGATGCCGCCTGTCTCAAGGCAGCGCTGGAAGCGGATGAACCTGTGACGCTGGAGCTGGTGGGTTTGTTTGCCGATGGGGTGGCGGTTAAGCGTATAGGTCAGGAGCCTTTTCGATTGGCGCGGGAATATGTCGATGAGGTGGTGACTGTCAGCTCGGATGAGATCTGCGCCGCGGTCAAGGATATCTTTGAGGATACCCGCGCCATTGCCGAACCGGCCGGTGCTTTGTCGCTGGCCGGGCTGAAAAAGTATGTCGGTGACAAGGGCAAGGGCGAGAAACTGGCGGCGATTCTCAGCGGAGCCAATGTCAATTTTCACAGCCTGAGATATGTGTCCGAGCGCTGCGAGCTGGGCGAGCATAAAGAGGCGGTACTGGCAGTGACCATTCCGGAAAGGCCTGGCTCCTTCCTGCATTTTTGTGAACTGCTGGAGCGGCGGGTGATGACAGAGTTCAACTATCGTTTCAGCGGGCGCGATCGCGCCGTGGTGTTTGCCGGGATCCGTCTTAGCGAAGGTGTCAGCGAGCTGCAGGCGATTATCTCATCTCTGGAGAGTGCCGGTTTTGCGGTGCAGGATCTATCTGCCGATGAGGCGGCCAAACTGCATGTGCGTTATATGGTGGGCGGCTTGCCACCCGAGCCTTTGGAGGAAAAACTGCTCAGCTTTGAATTTCCGGAGCATCCGGGGGCCTTGCTGCAGTTTCTCACGACGCTGAAGAGCAAGTGGAACATCAGTTTGTTTCACTATCGCAACCATGGCGCCGCCTTTGGGCGGGTGCTGGCCGGCTTTGAAGTGCCCAAGGCCGATGAAGCCGCCTTTGGTCAGTTTCTGGATGAGTTGGGGTTTGTCTGTCAGGACGAGACGGATAATCCTGCCTACCGGCTGTTTCTGGCGCGCCCAGACCAGTGAAATCCTGAAAGGGAAAAGGTCGACTGTCTTCGCCAAAAGCAGGGGCAGTCCGGCGGTCAGTTTTATGCTATGGTCTTGAGTTATTATTCTAATCCGTACCCTGAAACCTCTTGTAAGGAGAGCCAAGATGTTTGCTGCACCCTCGGTTAGCGCTTTTAACCCTCCCCGCCGGATCCTGATGGGCCCCGGCCCTTCGGATGTCTATCCTCAGGTATTGGCGGCGCAGTCGCGGCCGACGGTTGGGCATCTGGATCCTTTGTTTGTGGCCATGATGGATGAGCTCAAGAGTCTCATTCAATATGCGTTTCAAACCCGCAACGAGATGACTATAGCGGTATCTGCCCCGGGCAGCGCCGGTATGGAGACCTGTTTCGTTAACCTGGTAGAGCCGGGCGAAAAGGTGATTGTCTGCCGTAATGGGGTGTTTGGCGACAGAATGCGCCAGAACGTCGAGCGGATTGGCGCCGAGGCGGTGATGCTGGATTTCGAATGGGGCACAGCGGTTGACCCAGAAGTGGTGGAAGCTGCGCTGAAGGCGCATCCCGATGCCGCCTTCCTGGCCTTTGTGCACGCCGAAACCTCCACCGGCGCGCTTTCCGACGCCAAAACGCTGTGCGCCCTGGCGCGTGAGCATGGCTGTCTGTCGATTGTCGATGCCGTAACTTCCCTCGGAGGCGTCGAGCTCAGAGTCGATGATTGGGGCATAGATGCCATCTATTCCGGCAGTCAGAAGTGCCTCTCCTGTGTGCCGGGTTTGTCCCCTGTGTCTTTCTCACCGGCCGCAGTGGCTAAACTAAAGGCGCGCAAGAGCCCGGTGCAGAGCTGGTTCCTGGACCAGTCTCTGGTGATGGGGTATTGGAGCGGTGATGGCAAGCGCAGTTATCACCATACAGCGCCGGTTAATGCCCTGTATTCACTGCACGAAGCGCTCAGGTTACTGGCTGAAGAGGGGCTGGAAAATGCCTGGCAGCGCCACCGGGAGATGCACCTTTTGCTGCGTCAGGGGCTTGAGTCCATGGGGCTAGAGTTTGTGGTGGCCGAGCAGAGCCGCTTGCCGCAACTCAACGCAGTTTATATCCCGCAAGGTGTCGATGATGGCGCCGTGAGAAAGCAGCTGTTGGATAATTATAATCTGGAGATAGGTGCCGGCCTCGGCGCCTTGGCCGGAAAGGCTTGGCGTATCGGCCTGATGGGTTACGGTGCCAGACGGGAAAATGTTGCCCTGTGCCTGCGGGCTCTGGCCGAAGTGCTTAACTGACCTTTAGATAAACGCCCCGCCTAATGACGGGGCGTTTTCGTTTTAGCCTTTACTCATAGCCCCGTTAAACCAAGGTTCCAGGCGGCGATAGCTGTGGCTGCCGACATAGATAGTCAAGGCCGACAATATTCCTCCCAGCAGGGTCGAGGTCAACACATCGACACTCCAGTGCATTCCCAGCAACATACGGCTCAGCCCCATCAACAGCGCCCAGCAGATAAGCAGCGCCGGAAGCCAGAGATTGTTGTGCCTTAGCAGAAAGAAACTGCTGCACATAGTCAGGGTCACGGCAAAAATGGTGTGGCCGGAGGGAAAAGAAAACCCCGTTTCTATCTGCCAGTGGCGCTGGATCTGTGCCGAGATGGGCATATCCAGCGGTGATACCCCGGGAAGAACCTGGGCCAACAGCTCCCTGCGGGCATATTTGTCTATGCTGTAGAACTCCTTGATATCCAGATGCTGCTGGTGGGACAGCCATTCGATATAGGGCCGTGATTCGGCAAATACCAGCTTGAGCTGTTCATTGAGTAACAAACACAGCACCAAGCCCAGCGAAGTGCAGAACATCATCTTCAGCCAGCTGCCCCTCGGCAGGATAAAAAAGCTGATGGCAAACACCAACAACACAGTGCTTACGCCCCAGGGGGCCGAACCGGATACGGTTAACCAGTACCAAAACTGAGCGGCGGCACTATCGAGATTGAGCCAGGGGAAGAGCGGCTCTGACAGGGAAAACAGCGCCAGCGGCAAGCTGAGCAGAAACAGCCAACAAATGGCCAGGGAGGTCAAAGGGACGGCTGCATATTTCATTAATACACCCTTATCGGAACGGACAAACCGCCATTGTGCCAGAGAAAGGAAGTGCAGCAAGTACTATTCAGTGTTTGGTTAAGCTGAGTGTCATGTTGCGCTAAACAGGGGCCGAAGTTGTTTTCTGCTACCGGGGCGCGCTGGCAATGAGGGCAACAATTGATGATACTGATTAAAAACGGCTACAGAGTACCCAGAGTTTCTGATATGGCATTGTCTTGATATAGCCAATGTGACTGAAAGTTGAATATAAAAAAGCCCCTGCTAGAGGGGCTTTCCAAGAACTCAAATACCAAGTGGATTACTTGATTTTGGCTTCTTTGTAGATAACGTGCTGACGAACTACGGGATCAAATTTTTTGATCTCCATTTTCTCAGGCATGTTACGCTTGTTCTTGTCGGTAGTGTAGAAGTGACCAGTCTTGGCGCTTGAAACCAGCTTGATCTTCTCACGATTTCCTTTAGCTTTAGCCATTTTCTATTACACCTTCTCGCCACGGGCACGAAGTTCAGCAACAACGACTTCGATACCTTTCTTGTCGATAATGCGCATACCCTTGGTAGAAACGCGCAATTGTACGAAACGCTTTTCGTCTTCTAACCAGAAACGGTGGTTCTGCAGGTTAGGTAAAAAACGACGACGAGTTGCGTTTTTTGCGTGCGAACGGTTGTTACCAACCATTGGTCGCTTGCCAGTAACTTGGCATACTCTTGACATGTCAATCTTCTCCAAAAAACAATTTTAACGCTCGAGCATTAATGTGCCTCGTATGGCCGTCGCCCGAGGCACAAAGAGGGCGCATGTTATACAGGATAACTGAGGAAAGATCAAGCGATGGATCAAACTATCCATCCGCGTTCTGCGAAGGAAACTATCTCGCAATCCCCTACAACCATATGATCCAGAAGTGAAACATCTATGGTTGCGAGCGCACATTTCAACCGCTCAGTAATTCGCCTGTCAGCCTGGCTGGGCTCAGCCACGCCGGACGGGTGATTATGGCAAACTATGACCGCCGCGGCCTGTTTTTCCAGCACCAGTCTAACCACCTCTCGCGGATAGACGGATGCAGAGTCCAGGGTGCCATGGAATAATTCCACGAATTGGATTACTCGGTGCTGACTGTCCAGCAACAGAATCGCAAACACCTCGGTGGCACGGTCTGCTAATTGTCTCATTAAATAGTCGCGAGTCAAATCCGGATTTGTCAAAACCGGCCCTCTTTGCAGCTTTTCCCGGGAAATTCGCCTCGAAAGTTCGGCGGCGGCCTGCAATTGGGTATATTTCACCGGTCCCATTCCCGGAATTCGGGCAACTTGATTCAGCGGTGCCACCAAAAGTTGCCGCAGTGAGCCGAATGCCGCGAGCAAATCTCTGGCCAATTCGACCGCACTCTGTCCCGCCGGGCCGTTACGCAGCAAGACCGCCAGTAACTCGGCATCACTCAGGCTCTTGGCTCCCTGCTGCAGCAACTTTTCCCTTGGGCCCTCTCCTGTAGGCCAGTCTCTGATACCCATCCTTGGCTCCCGTCCCTGTGCCCTATACTTTGTTTCAATTATGGTCGAGATTTTTGAAGCTGCATCCTGCCAAGTCGGGGGAGCTTTGTGATATCTTAGCCGCCAATTACCATCAGTTGATTGTCTCTATGAGCCTGAAGCATAAAAAAATCCTCTTGGGGATTGGCGGTGGCATTGCCGCCTACAAGAGTGCCGATCTGGTGCGGCGCCTGCAGGACAGAGGTGCCGAAGTCAGGGTCGTCATGAGCCAGAGCGCCATGGAATTCATTACCCCGCTGACCTTGCAGGCGTTATCCGGCCATCCTGTGGCCTCAGATCTGCTGGATCCTGCGGCCGAGGCTGCCATGGGGCATATCGAATTGGCCCGCTGGGCCGATCTGGTTATCATTGCCCCCGCTACCGCCAACCTGTTGGCCCGCATTCGTGCCGGTATGGCCGATGAACTGATCACCACCACCTGCCTGGCAACGGCGGCTAAGGTGATGCTCTGCCCGGCGATGAACCAACAGATGTACCAAAACGCAGCGACCCAGGAGAACCTTAAGGTGCTGGCCGAGCGCGGTTATGGTATCTGGGGCCCGGATAGCGGCAGCCAAGCCTGCGGTGAAATCGGCCCGGGGCGTATGCTGGAACCCAATGATATCGCCCAGCGAGCCGCCGCTTGCTTTGAGCCACAGCTGTTGGCCGGCCAAAAGTTGCTGCTCACCGCCGGACCGACCCGCGAAGCGATAGATCCTGTGCGTTATATCTCCAACCACAGCTCAGGCAAGATGGGGTTTGCACTGGCCACCGCAGCGGCGCAGATGGGCGCCGAAGTGACTCTGGTCAGCGGCCCGGTTAATTTGGCTACCCCGGCAGGGGTGACTCGAGTCGATGTGCAATCGGCCAAAGAGATGCTCGATGCCGTGATGCAACGGGTGGAACAACAGGATATTTTTATTGGCTGCGCCGCAGTGGCAGACTATCGTGTCGCCGATGTCGCCGAAGCCAAAATAAAAAAATCTTCCGAAACCATGGCATTGGCACTGGTGCGTAACTCGGATATTCTGGCCACGGTCGCCAGCCATTCTATCCGGCCCTTTACCGTGGGTTTTGCGGCAGAAACCCATGAAGTGGAGACCTACGCGCGTGACAAGCTCAAGCGCAAGAAACTCGATATGATTGCCGCCAACGATGTGTCTGTTCCGGGTCAGGGTTTCAATGCCGACCGGAATGCTCTGAAAGTATTTTCTGCAACAGGTTGTGATGAACTGCCGGCCACCGACAAGTTGAGCCTGGCCAAACAGTTGCTGATCCTGATAGCGAAGCATAAAAACCACTCATGAAAACACCCATAGAACTGAAAATTCTCGACTCGCGTATTGGCAGTGAATTTCCGCTGCCAAGCTATGCGACCCCAGGCAGTGCCGGTATGGATCTGCGCGCCATGCTGGACACCAGCATCACCATAGCCCCGGGTGAAACAGTGTTGATCCCGACCGGAATTGCGGTTCATGTGGCCGACCCTTCTCTGGCGGCGGTGATCCTGCCCCGCTCGGGGCTGGGCCATAAAAACGGCATAGTACTCGGCAACCTGGTCGGCCTGATCGACTCTGACTATCAGGGCCCGCTGATGGTTTCCTGCTGGAACCGCAGCCAGACACCTTTCACCCTGGAGATAGGTGACCGCTTGGCCCAATTGGTGTTTGTGCCCGTCGTTCAAGCCCAGTTCAAACTGGTGGATGAGTTTGACACCTCGGACAGAGGCGAGGGTGGCTTCGGTCACTCAGGCACTCAATAATCCCTGCCACTGACAGAGCGAAACATGGCTGTAAAAGAAAAAATCAATCGTCGTGAACACATACTCCAATCCCTTGCCAGAATGCTGGAAACCAATCCGGGGCAAAGGATTACCACTGCCAAGTTGGCCTCGGAAGTTGGCGTGTCGGAAGCGGCGCTCTATCGCCACTTTCCCAGCAAGGCGCGGATGTTTGAAGGCCTGATTGAGTTTATTGAAGACTCTCTGCTGTCACGCATCAACCTCATCATGGATGAGGAGAAAGACACCATGAAACGCTGCCAACAGGCACTGCAGCTGTTATTGGTGTTTGCCGAGCGCAACCCAGGGATCTCCCGGGTTCTGAGCGGTGATGCCCTGCTGGGCGAAAATGAGCGTCTCAGAGAACGGATCAATCTGTTGTTTGCCAAGTTGGAAACCCATCTAAAGCAGATCCTGCGGGAAAAGTCCCTGCGAGAAGGGCAAAAATTCGCCCTGGATGAAGCCATTCTGGCAAATCTGCTGTTGGCGGTGGCCGAAGGTCGCATTGCCCAGTTTGTTCGCAGTGAATTCAAGCTCAAGCCAACGGCTCACTTCGAGGAGCAGTGGCAGTTTATTCAAAGCCAGTTATTGCAGAGCTGAATACCCTATTTTTTCGGGATAAAGGACGGTAAAAACCGTCCTTTTTTTATGGATTTAGCCTTGTCCAAACCCAAGCATTTAATTAACATTGAACAAACATAGGTTACTTATAATAAACACAAGGATGTAAAATGAAATTCCAACCTTTGTTGACCGGTATATTATTGCTGGCCCCCGCACTCGCACTGGCCCAGAGTAATCAAACGCCCACGCCGGCAGAAATTTTCAGCCAGGGGGCGCAATACACCAATGTGAAAATCTCCCCCTCCGGTGACTATCTCAGCGTGATCATGAATCACGAAGGAAAAGATAAGCTACTGATCCTGAATACTGAAGACCTCAGTGCCAAGCATATTGTTTACTTCCCGGGCAATGCCCAAGTGGGCAGTTACACCTGGGTCAACGATGAACGTGTCGTGGTCGCCAAGGAATACCTCAAGGGCTGGGATGATCGCCCGCTCTACTATGGTGAATTGATGGCGGTGAATGCCGACGGCTCCAAGGTTGCTTATCTGTTCGGTTACAATTCGGGCCAGCAACAAACCGGTTCCCACTTGAAGAAAAACACCGCCATCCAGGCCACTGCCTATGTGCTCGATCCCTTGCCGGATGATGACCGTTACATGTTGGTTAATGCCATCCCCTGGAACGGCGGTCGCAGCCTGGATTACGAACAGTTGCAGGATGTCTATCGGGTTGATGTCTACCGCGGCACTCGCAAGAAAATTACCCGCTCTCCCATAGGAATGGCCAGCTTCATGACAGATGATGACGGTGAGGTGCGCTTTGTGGCCGGTCAGGACAGAAGCAACAACACCCGTATTTTCTACCGTAATGACGGTGAATGGATTGACACCGACAAGCTGAATATCGGCCTGAAGGACTTTACCCCAATCTCCTTCACCGAAGACCCCAACAGCGTCTATGCCGCCGCCTCCCAGGCCGATGAGCCCAAGGCCGTGTATCGGGTCAACCTGAAAACCGGTGAAAAGAAGATGATGGTCAATGACGCCAGAGTCGAGCCGGACAACTTCTGGATCAACGGCCAAAACAAACAGCTCTACGCGGTGGAGTTTGCCAACGGTTACCCAACCTACGCCTTTGTTGATCCGGAAGATCAGCATGCAGTGTATCTGAAGCAGCTGCTGGCCAGCCTGCCGGGGCATCAGGTTCGCATCATCAGCGAGACCCGTAACGCCGACAAGATGATCATTCTGGCCTTCAACGACCGCAACCCGGGTGATTACTATCTGTTTGATACTAAAACGGTCAAACTCAGACATCTGCTGCGTACCATGGAAAGCATAGATCCGGCCAAAATGGCTGAAGTGAAACCCATGGATATCAAGGTGCGTGACGGCATGACGATTCAGGCTTATCTGACCTTGCCTCCCGGCAAAGATCCCAAGCAGTTGCCTTTGGTGGTCAACCCGCACGGCGGCCCACACTATGTCAGGGACAGCTGGGGCTTTGATCCTCAAAACCAGATGCTGGCCAATCAGGGCATAGCCGTACTGCAGGTTAACTTCCGCGGTTCGGGTGGTTATGGCGAAGCCTTCCAGCAAGCGGGCTACCGCAAGTGGGGCAGTGAAATTCAGTACGACATCATAGACGCCACCCGCCATTTGATAGATCAAGGCATAGTGGACAAGCAGCGCATCTGTATCGTCGGCGGCAGTTTTGGCGGCTACAGCGCGCTGCAAAGCTCGGTCATGGAGCCGGATCTGTTCAAGTGCGCCATCGGCTTTGCCGGGGTGTACGATCTGGAAATGATGTTTAAAGAAGGTGACGTGCAGGCACGTGACTCGGGCACTAGCTACCTGCGAACTGTGCTTGGTCAGGATCAAGCCGTGCTGCGCGCTATGTCGCCCACTCGCAACGTCGACAAGCTCAAGGCCAACCTGCTGCTTGTGCACGGCGGCAATGATGAGCGCGCCCCCATAGAGCAGTTTGAAGCCTTGGAAGATGCGCTCAAGAAGCGTAACTACCCCTACCAGAAAATCATCATGGATGATGAGGGCCACGGTTTCTACGATGAAAGCCACAGAGCCATCTACTATCAGAAAATGCTCAACTTCCTGAAGCAGAATCTGGGCGTTTAAGTTTAACTGCCGTAAACCAAGCCGCTCTCCAGAGAGCGGCTTTTTTCGTGCTATGGGGCTTTTCTGGTATGAATTTACAGCAAATAGCGGTATCCTCCGCTTCCCGCAGATAAATGTGAAAAGCGTCACACAGCTTGCGCGGACAGTAACAAACGGAAGGCGCTTGCTTGGCGTCTATCCGCCGGAGGAAAACAATGGCATTGAGTGAAGCAGCTTTGATGGTTCAGACCGCGCTCCTGGAGCGAGGACTCGAGACCCCCATGGTACCCTGTGGCTTATCGGCCGAGGAGCGCAAGGAAAAAATAGAGGCCCATATGAAGGCCATTTTGACCTTGATGTCGCTGGATCTGAGCGACGATAGCCTGATGGATACGCCGAAACGTATCGCCAAGATGTATGTCGACGAAATTTTCTCCGGCCTCGACTATGCCAACTTCCCCAAGATCACTGTTATCGACAACAAGATGGGCTTCGATGAAATGGTGCGGGTGCAGGACATCAGCCTCACCAGCACCTGTGAGCACCATCTGGTGACCATAGACGGTACGGCCACTGTGGCCTATCTGCCGCGGAAGAAGATCATCGGCCTGTCGAAGATCAACCGCATAGTACGTTTCTTTGCCCAGCGGCCACAGGTGCAGGAGCGCCTGACCCAGCAAGTACTGGTTGCGTTGCAGACCCTGCTGGAAACCAAAGATGTGGCGGTAAAAATGGATGCAGTGCATTACTGCGTTAAATCCCGCGGTGTGATGGACTCCACCAGCTCCACCACCACTACGGCTCTTGGTGGCGTGTTCAAGTCCAACCCGGCCACCCGTGCCGAGTTTCTGCATCAGGCCAAATAGCCTCTCCGTAATAAAAAAACGCTGCCAAGGCAGCGTTTTTTGTTGGACTGTACAGAAAGTTACTCAAGCTTCTTTAAGAGCCGATATTCTAGACGGCATTAAATACCGTACTGTTCACGATAGGCGCTAACGGCGGCCAACTCCTGCTCCATCCCCGGTTTCTCGGCCAAGTAGGAAATCAAATCGGCCAGCTTGATGATGGCCACTATCTGGCAACCAAAGTCGCGCTCCACTTCCTGAATGGCAGACAGTTCGCCCTTGCCCTTCTCCTGACGGTCGAGGGCAATCAATACCCCGGCCAGAGTCGCGCCATTGGCCTGAATGATCTCCATGGACTCGCGAATAGCGGTACCTGCGGTGATCACATCATCCACCAACATCACCTTACCCTTGAGCTCGCTGCCAACCAGATTGCCGCCTTCGCCGTGGTCTTTCTTCTCTTTACGGTTAAAACAGTAAGGAATATCCAGATCATGGTGTTCGGCCAAGGCTACAGCTGTGGTTGTGGCGATGGGGATCCCCTTGTAGGCCGGGCCAAACAGGAGATCGTAGTCGATACCGGCATCCACCAGCGCAGCAGCATAAAAACGGCCCAGGCGGGCCAGATCCCGCCCTGTGTTAAACAGACCGGCATTGAAGAAGTATGGGCTCTTGCGGCCGGACTTCAGGGTAAACTCACCGAATCTCAACACCTGACGCTCAAGGGCAAATTCAATAAACTCGCGCTGATAGGCTTTCACGATCTCTCCTCTTGTGATTATGGGTAAGCCCTTAAGGCTCACGGGTACGAAAAAGTACTCTCTGGAGTACGAAAAAAAGGACCCTCATGGGGTCCTTAAAAAAACTTAACTCAATGCAGCCTTCTGCACATCGATAATCTCACGAATGCCATGCTTGGCCAGCTCCAGCAGACTCAGCAACTCTTCATGGCTGAACGGCTCGCCTTCTGCGGTGCCCTGGATCTCGATGATCTTGCCGGTTTCTGTCATCACCACGTTCATATCGGTTTCGGCGGCGCTGTCTTCGATATATTCCAGGTCACAGATAGGCTCACCTTCAAAAATCCCCACGCTCACGGCGGCGATCAGGAATTTGAGCGGATTAGCCTTGAGAATCCCCTTGGCACGAGCCCAATTAAGCGCATCCACCAGAGCCACACAGGCACCAGTGATGGCTGCGGTGCGGGTACCGCCGTCGGCCTGAATCACATCACAGTCGATCACTATGGTGTTTTCACCCAGCAGCTTCATATCCACAGCGGCGCGTAAAGCACGGCCGATGAGGCGCTGAATTTCCTGGGTACGACCAGACTGCTTGCCCCGGGCCGCTTCACGATCCATACGGCTATGGGTAGAACGGGGCAACATGCCATATTCTGCCGTCACCCAACCTTGGCCCTGGCCTTTGAGAAATCTCGGCACCCCTTCGGTAAAACTGGCGGTACAGAGTACTTTGGTATCGCCGAACTCGACCAGCACAGAACCTTCCGCATGGGCGGTAAACTGGCGAGTGATTGAAATGGGGCGGGTTTGAGCCGGAGTTCTGTTGCTGGGACGCATAGTGAATTCCTGTATTTTGTCGTCTGGACTGAATTGGCTGCATATTATAGGGCCTTGCGGCGCTTGACGCCATGACGGATCTGTATCGAACCGACAAAGTGTATACACTTCACTTTAACCCCGGGGGCAAGCTGTCTATAATCCTCTGCTACACCCGTCTTCAAGCAACTGGAATATCTGATGATCCACAGCATGACCGCCTACGCCCGTATCGAGCATAAAGCCGACTGGGGCACAGCCTCCTGGGAAATCCGCTCAGTCAACCAGAGATATCTGGAAACCTATCTGCGCCTGCCGGAACAGTTCCGCAGCCTGGAGCCTGTGCTGCGAGACAGACTGCGCAAGCGTCTCAATCGCGGTAAGGTAGAAGTCAACCTGCGCTACGAGCTGAGCGATCAACAAGGTACCCAGCTGAATATGAATCAGGACTTGGCACTGCAACTGTTGCAGGCCGCCAACTGGGTAAAACAGCAAGCCGGCCAGGGTGAGCTCAATCCAGTGGATATTCTGCGCTGGCCTGGGGTCATGTCCTCATCTGAGCAAGACATGGATGCCATTGCCGCCGAACTGCTCAAAGCCTTCGATGGCGCCGTCGATCAGTTTATCGAAGCCCGCGGCCGTGAAGGCAGCGCCATCAAAGAGATGCTGCTGACCCGCCTGGATGCCGTTGAAGCCCAGATCGCCATAGTCCGCGAGCACATGCCCAAGGTGATGGAATGGCAAAGGGAAAAACTCAGTAACCGCCTGGCCGAAATCCAGGGCGAACTGGACCCAGCCAGACTGGAACAGGAAATGGTATTGCTGGCCCAAAAACAGGACGTGGCCGAAGAGATGGACCGCCTTGAAGCCCACGTGGCCGAAGCCCGCCGGATCCTCAACAAGGGTGGCAGCGAAGGCCGCAGACTGGACTTCATGATGCAAGAGTTCAACCGCGAATCCAACACCCTGGCCTCCAAGTCAATCAGCAGCGAAATCACCGCCGCCGCAGTCGAGCTTAAAGTGCTGATTGAGCAGATGCGAGAGCAGATCCAGAATGTGGAATAGAATCCACCCGAGCCAAATACTGACATTAACCACTTGTTTTTAATGGCATACAAGTTAAATTCCGTCTATTGACATCCAATAACACCCATCAACCTCCACAGCTAAGTGGTGGGTAAATTGGTGGGTAAATAGTACTTAACAGGATAGTGAAGTGGTGGGTAAAATGATGAACAGTCAAGTTCACCCACCACGGCTGATACAGTGCAAAGGGAGGTCGCCACAATGGGCTCACTGACAGTAAAGGAAATTGAAGCAAAACTGAGGCAATCAGCTATTGGCCGCCATGCCGATGGCGATGGGCTCTATCTGGTGATCCCCAAGTCTGGTGACCCATACTGGATGCTGAGATACAGTTATGCAGGCAAACGCAAGGAAATGACGCTCGCCAAGTATAGCGATCTCAAACTTGCTGATGCTCGCCTGAAAGCTGCAGAGCAGATGAAGCGAGTACGATTAGGTAGTGACCCGATACAGGTAAAGCGCCAAGCTGCCCAGACCAGAGTAGATACTGTGCAGGACCTGTTTGATGATTGGTACTCAGGGTTAGAAAAGCGCCTTAAACACCCCGAGATCCCACTCAGGATATTCTCAAAGGACATCGCGCCTAAAATCGGAAAAATCCCACTCAATGATGTAACCCCCATGGATATCAGAGATATTCTGAGAAAGATTACCGAAAGTGGTCGTCCAACCATTGCCAACGATGCGCTGATGTACTGCAAACAGCTTTTTAATCACGGCATCAAACTTGGCTTAGTTGCCTTCAATCCGGCCAGCGCCTTTTCGGTAACCGATGCTGGTGGTATTGAAAAAAGTAAGGATCGAGCCTTAACCATTGAAGAATTAAAGCAATTCTTTAAAGTTGCTCGTGAAAATAACAACAGCTTCAGCCGTGATAACTATCTCGCCTGTGCATTATTGGTCACACTCGGTGTTAGAAAGTCTGAACTAGTTGAAGCTAAGTGGGAAGAATTTGACCTACAGAGAAAAATTTGGAGTTTGCCCAAAGAGCGTAGCAAATCAGGCATGGGTATCGATATTCCCTTACCCCAAATAGTTCTAACCTGGATACAAGAATTGGAAGTCCGGGCTTGCGGCTCTGAGTATGTTTTTCCCTGTAGGCGTTCAAGTAAAAATCCATACATGGGTAAAGACACCTTAAATAGAGCGATTACGAAGCTCTTCGGGCATGAAGCTGGCAAAAAGACACAACCACCAAACCTAATGGGAGAAATCCCGCACTTCACCGTACATGATCTCAGACGCACCTGCCGTAGCTTGCTAGCGAGACAAGGCACTTCCGGGGATGTGGCCGAACGTTGTCTAAATCACAAACTCAAAGGTGTTGAGGGTATCTACAACCGGCACGACTACTTGGAGGAACGGCGTGAAGCGATGACCAAGCTTTCACAAACCGTTGCTCGGCTTATCAATTAGCCCTGCGGTAATCCTCAAGGGAAGGTGCGAATAAGTCCGAGATATGAGATCATCGTGTTG
>Ga0114983_1000144_pt1 | contig 28430 bp, 25 predicted proteins | sample Shrwel_input2_RT_FD_87182 | JGI IMG/M metagenome (GOLD analysis project Ga0114983, IMG submission 87182) | Subsurface microbial communities from deep shales in Ohio, USA - Utica-3 well 1 S input2 RT | ecosystem: Environmental > Aquatic > Deep subsurface > Shale gas/oil reservoir > Produced... | reverse complement strand
TTTTATTACTGGGGTGAGTTGAATGACGATCAACAAGAGGTATCTTAAATATTTTTTAATGTTTTTATCTTTATTATTAAGTTTAGTTATTTTAGAACATGTTTTTATATATTTTACCCCATTTATTATTGCAGCTGTTATTGCAAGTTTAATCAACCCAATTGTTGATTATGTAGATAAAAAAACATCTATTCACCGCGGTTTTACAGTAATTATTGTACTTATTTTAGTATTATTGATTTTAGTGACAATGATTATTATTGGTGGAGCACAGGGGTATTTAGAGTTGAATAGACTGCTTAAAAACTTACCTGATTATCGTTCTATTGATTCTCAAATTAAGTGGATTTCAGAACAAAATCAGCAGCTTGAAAATTTTATGGTAAACTGGGAAATTTCGGATGCTGTTAAAGATGCAGTTAACAGTAATTTGCAGCTTTTATATAATGGAATTAGAGATAGTATTATTTCTATAATAAATTCAGCTTTAGAGTTTTTAACAAAACTGCCGAGTCTGTTAATGATTCTATTTATTGCCTTTATAGCTACCTTTTTTATTAGCAGAGATCGAGATAATATTAAGAAATTTTTGGTCAATATTTTTCCAGAAGATGTACAACCTAAAATTGCAAATGTTTTTACTCAGTTAAATCGTTCTGCAGTTGGTTATATAAGAGCAATGCTCATTTTAATATCAATTACTGGTATAGTTGCAGGCATTGGAGTTAAATTAATGGGTAATCAATATGCTTTAATTGTTGGGGCGGCAGCAGCTATTTTGGATTTAATTCCTATTATTGGTCCTGCTCTGTTATTTTATCCCTGGATTATAATGTCTTTGGTTTTTGGTAATTTTTCACAGGCTTTTGCCCTTTTTATATTACATCTTTTTTTAGCAGCAACTCGTTCAGCTTCAGAAGGGAAAATACTGGGTAAAAGTTTAGGACTGTATCCTCTAGCAATTATGATCGCTCTTTTTTCAGGTTATCGGATATTGGGAGTAATTGGTTTTGTAGTCGGACCAACTTTTTTAGTTATAATTAAGGCAATAGTTGATTCAGATTTAATAAATATTAAAAGATAAATTTATTTTAATCGGTAAATTATAGAGGTGAAAAGATGAAGGAAATTATAATATTAGGATCTACAGGCTCAATTGGAACCCAGACTTTAGAAGTAATAGATAATTTAAAAAACTGGCAGGTTAAAGCTTTGACTGCCTATCAAAATATAGAGCTGCTTTTTGAACAGATTGAAAAATATCAACCTGAATTTGTTGTAGTAGTAGATCAAAAAGCTGCAAAAAAATTGAGGTCTAGATTAGAAAATAGTAAAATAGAAGTTTTAAGTGGGAAGGATAATTTGCAGACTGCTGCGGCAGAAAATGTTGATCTTTTATTAAATGCAATTGTTGGTTTTGCCGGGCTTGAGCCTTCAGCTGCAGCTGCGAAAGCAGGTAATGATATTGCACTGGCAAACAAGGAAAGTTTAGTCAGTGGTGGATCTGTTTTAACACAATTGGTAAAAGAAAATGACATTAAATTGCTGCCTGTAGATAGTGAGCATAATGCAATCTTTCAGCTTTTAAAGGGTCATAAAAAGGAGTTGGACGAAATTATTTTAACTGCTTCTGGTGGTCCATTTTTTTCCTACTCTAGAGATGAATTGAGTCAGGTATCTGTCGAAGATGCCCTTAATCATCCTAACTGGGAAATGGGCAGCAAAATAACTATTGATTCTGCTTCGCTGATGAATAAAGGATTGGAAGTTATAGAGGCCCACTGGTTATTTGATGCTAATTATGATGATATTAATGTTTTAGTTCACCCACAAAGCATTGTCCATTCAATGATTAGATTGGTTGATGGAACAATACTGGCAGAGATAGGGCCGGCAGATATGAAAATACCAATTCAGTACTGTCTGACTTATCCAGAGCGAATAAAGTCTGCTGGAGATAATTTAAAATTAGATCAAATTGCTGCTTTAGAATTTTTTCAGGCGGATACTGAAAAATTCCCCAATTTAAAATATGCTTATACGGCTGGTAAAGCTGGTGGTACTTTTCCTGCAGTTTTAAATGCTGCAAATGAAATAGCAGTTTATAGTTTTTTAAAAGGGAAAATCCCATTTTTAGCTATGAGCCGTGTTGTAGCTTCTGTTTTAGATCAGCATCAAAATATTTCTAACCCTAATCTAGAGTCTATTTTAAACTCAGATCAGGAAGCACGCCGCTTGGCTACGGAGGTTATTAAAAAATGGTTTTAACTATTGTTTCATTTATTATAGTTTTAGGAGTTTTAGTTTTTATACATGAGTTTGGTCATTATATTACAGCAAAAAAATCAGATATAATGGTCTCAGAATTTGCTCTTGGTTTTGGACCTAAATTACTTTCTAAAGAGGTTGGAGAAACTGTTTATTCCATTAGAGTGATTCCACTGGGTGGATTTTGTAATATGGTTGGGGAATTTCCTGCTGATGATTCAATGCCGGAAGAGGAAAGAGAAGTTTATGATCAGGCAAAAGAAAATGGACGTCTTTTTACCCAGAAGTCTACTTTTAAGCGTCTGGCAGTAATTTTAATGGGACCGATCATGAATTTTTTACTCGCGGCTTTTATTTTCATTTTGTCTTTTGCTATTTTTGGTGTACCAACTTCAACAACTGAGGAAGCTATTTTAGGTGAAGTTATACCACAACAGCCGGCTGCAGAAGCTGGTTTGAGACCAAATGATCGCATACTTGCAATAAATGATCAGAAAATTAATAGCTGGGAAGAAATGTCTGAGTTAATTAGAATTAATGCTGATCAACAAATCTCAATTCGATATCAGCGAGATGAACAGGTAAATACAATTAATATAATACCGATACAAAGTGAGGATAGTGATCGGGGAATAATTGGTATTTATCCTCAATTAGTTAGAGAAAATGTTTCAATTGGAAAATCATTTACTCTTGGAATTAGCCAGACTTATCAGGTTTTCAAAATGACAATAATGGGTTTTGTACAGATGTTTAGAGAGAGCTCTACCGAAAATATTGGTGGTCCAATTATGATTGCTTCGATTATTGGTCAGGCTGCAAGAGTGGGGATTTTAAATGTTTTAAACTGGACAGCAATAATTAGTATAAATTTAGGAATTATTAATTTGCTTCCTTTTCCAGCTTTAGACGGTGGAAGAATTTTATTTATTGTTATCGAGATGATTAGAGGTAAGGCAGTAGATCCCCGCAAAGAAAGCTATGTGCATATGATTGGTTTTGCTATTTTAATGATTTTAATGATTTTTATTATTTACAATGATCTGATGCGGACTTTCTTTTAATTATAAAATTATTTAAAAAACTAATTTAATATCAATTAAAGTTCTATGTTGATTAGTGATAATTTACAGAGGTGAATTATGTATAATAGAAGAAAAACTAAAATCGTTAACTTTGCTAAAAAACAGGTGGGTGGAGATGCCCCCGTCTCAGTTCAGTCAATGTGTAATACTAAAACCGAAAATATTGAAGCTACTGTCAGTCAGATTAAAAAACTGGAGGCAGTGGGCTGTGAGATAATAAGGGTTGCAGTTCCAGGTCAGAAAGCTGCGCAGGCTCTCACAGAAATAAAAAAGAGAATAAATATTCCTCTAGTAGCAGATATTCATTTTGACCATCAGCTTGCTTTAATGGCAGTTGATAATGGGGTAGATGCTTTAAGGATTAATCCCGGGAATATAGGCAGTGATCAAAAGATTAAAGAGGTTGCTTTTGCCTGTAAGGAAAATAATATTCCAATCAGAGTTGGCAGCAACTCCGGTTCAATTGAAAAGGAATTATTAAAAAAATATGGTGGACCAACAGCAGAAGCAATGGTAGAAAGTGCCTTAAGAAATGTCAGGGTTTTAGAAGAAAATAATTTTGAGCAGATTGTTATTTCCCTGAAGTCGAGTCATATATCGACAACAATTGAAGCCTATAAATTAATGTCTGATAAGGTTGATTATCCTTTTCATATTGGAATTACTGAATCCGGAACTCCCTGGCGGGGAACAATTAAATCAGCTGCCGGAATTGCTTCACTTTTAACTCAGGGACTGGGTGATACCCTACGAGTTTCTTTAACTGGTGACCCGGTGGAAGAGGTTAGGGTAGGCTGGCAGATTTTAAAATCTTTAGAACTCAGGCAAAAGGGAGTAGAAATTATTTCCTGTCCAACCTGCGGCCGCACCAACATTGATTTAATTGCTCTGGCAGAAAAAGTAGAAAAAGAACTGATGAAAATTGATAAAAATATTACAGTAGCTGTCATGGGCTGTGCTGTTAATGGTCCTGGAGAAGCTAAGGAAGCAGATATTGGAGTTGCTGGCGGTATGGAAGAAGCTTTGATTTTTAAAGCAGGCGAAATTATCAAGAAAGTAAAAGAGGATCAACTTTTAGAAGAATTGATGAAAGAAATTAATAAATTATAGAGTAGAAATAGTATTAAGCTGAACTACAAAAATATTTATTGATTAGAAATAGGAGTGGTTTAAGATGCGCATGTCAAAATTATACTTACCAACATTAAAAGAAGATCCAGCTGAGGCTGATGTAGTCAGCCACAAGCTGATGCTGAGAGCAGGAATGATGAGAAAACATTCTTCAGGTATTTATTCTTATCTTCCCTTAGGTTATAAAGTAATTAAAAATATTGAAAAGATAACCAGAAAACATATGGATAATAGTGAGGCACAGGAAGTTCTGCTGCCAATAATGCAGACTTCTGAAATTTGGAAGGATTCCAAGCGCTGGGATAAATTTGGTCCTTTAATGATTAAATTTAATGACCGCAAGTCCCGTGAATACTGTCTGGGTCCAACTCACGAAGAGGTTGTAACTGATCTGGTTAGAGATGAAGTTCGTTCGTATAAGGATTTACCATTAAATCTTTATCAGATTCAGACAAAGGTTAGAGATGAAATCAGGCCTCGTTTTGGAGTTATGCGTGGTCGTGAATTTATTATGAAAGATGCCTACAGCCTGGACATTGACTATGAAGGTTTGGATAAAAGTTATCAGGCAATGTATGATGCCTATGAGAGAATATTTGCAGAATGTGGTTTAGAAGCTGTAGCAGTTGATGCAGATACTGGTGCTATGGGTGGAAAAGACTCACATGAATTTATGATGCTTGCGGATTCAGGCGAAGATGAGGTTGCTTTCTGCAGTCACTGTGATTATGCAGCTAATGTAGAAAGAGCTACTTCTAAAAAAACTGAGATTGACTTTGAAGTTGAAGCAGAATCTGAAAAAATACATACACCGGATATAAAAACTATCAGTGAATTAGAAACATATCTGGAAGTTCCAGCTGCCAAAATGATTAAAGCAGTAGCAATGATTGCTGACGGAGAGGCCATATTAGCCTTAGTTTCTGGTGAAGATGAATTAAATGAAATTAAATTAACTAATTATCTGCAGGCAAATGAACTGCGGGCAGCAGAAGATGAAGAATTTGCAGAGTTTTTCAGCAGTGTACCTGGTTTTATTGGTCCGGTTGCCTTAGAGAATGTTAGAGTTGTTGCCGATCAGCGTTTAAAAAATATGTCAGGAGCCATTGTTGGTGCTAACGAAAAAGATTATCACCTTAAAAATGTAAAAACAGGTAGAGATTTTGAAGTAGAGACATTTACTGATCTCCGCTCAGTTAGAGGTGGAGAAAGATGCCCTAAATGTGATCAGGGTAAATTAAATATCAAAGCCGGGATTGAAGTTGGCCATATTTTCAAACTGGGAACTAAATACAGCGAAAATATGGGAGCAAATTACTTAGATGAAAATGGAAAAGCACAGCCAATTGTAATGGGGAGTTATGGAATTGGGATTACTCGTCTGGTTGCCGCTGCAATAGAGCAGAATAATGATCAGTATGGAATTAAGTGGCCCAAAGCAATTGCGCCCTATCAGATTATCATCCTTCCTTTAGGTAATGATGAAGCTGTTCAGGAAAAATCGGAAGAAATTTATCAGGATTTAAAAGCAGAAGGCTGGGAAGTATTAATTGATGATCGGAAGGAAAGAGCAGGAGTTAAATTTAATGATTCTGAATTAATAGGAATTCCACTGCGTTTAACCATTGGTTCTCGTTCCCTGGAAAATGGGGTTGTGGAAGCAATGATCAGAAAAAACAATAAAAAATTAGAGTTAAAATTGGATAATTTGAAAGACAAAGTAAATGAGTTATTTGCAGAAATCTCTTAAGTATTAATTTTTCATCTGGAAGGAGTATCACATGACAAAAGCAGTAACCTTAAGAGAAAATACAGATCTATATAAATATTTAATTTGTGATCAGGAAGAAAAGATGATCTATTGTATTACGGATAATTCTGATTCAGCAGCTGTAGAAGCTGAATTAAAACAGAAAATTTCTCTTAGAGAAAATTCTTTTCAACTGGAAATTATTTTTGATCTAAGTTTAAAAGAGGAGTTATTTTTAGTCTGGCCTCAGATAATTAAAGATTTTGAGCTTTATTTTTCTTTTAGTAATAACTGGTTAAAAAGAGCACAACTCTTTTTAGAAAATCAGGAACTTAAAATCAAAGTAGAAACAAAAATGGCACAGAAAAAACTGGCACAGCCAAAGGTAATTAACTTTTTAGAAAATAACATTGGTAAATATTTAAGTCAGATAAAAAAAATTAGTGTTCATAATGGGGATTTTCTGCCTGAAATCGAAGAAAAAACTGATCCAGGTAAATTTAAACAGCGTACAGAAAGAAAAGCCCCTCCATCTCATAATAATTCTAATGGGTCATCTCGTTCTTCTAAAAGAAAGAGGAAAATGAATGCGGATCGTTATGGTCGGGTAATTAGAGGTAAAAAAACTCATGCTATTGTAGAGCTGGATACGGAAATACCATCAGTAATTGTAGAAGCTGATTTATTTGATATAGATGCCCGTCAGACACGTAACGGCAGTTATCTATATATTTTAAAAATCACAGATTATGACAGCTCAATTTCAGCTAAATGTTTTTCTGATGAAAAAGATGAGTTTTTAGAAAGCCTGTCAAAGGGACAGCATCTAAAAATCAGAGGCAAGGTAGCATTTGATCCTTATAGTAAAGAATGGGGTATTATGTTCAATGATTTAAATCCTTTAGAAAAAGAAAAACGCCAGGATAATGCTGATAAAAAAAGAGTTGAACTGCATCTGCACACTCAAATGAGTGCTATGGACTCAGTTATTAATGTTAAAGATGTAGTTAAAAGAGCCGGTGACTGGGGTCATAAAGCAATTGCTATTACTGATCACGGAGTTGTACAGGCCTTTCCTGATGCTTATGCTGCTGGTGAAAAACATGGAGTGCAGATTATCTATGGAGTTGAAGCTTATTTAGTTGATGATGGGGAACCAATTATTCATAATCCTTATTCGGAAAACTTAGCTGAAACAGAATTTATAGTTTTCGACTTAGAGACTACCGGTCTAAATCCATCTCAGCATGAAATAATTGAAATTGGTGCTGTTAAATTTAAAGGTGGAGCCAAAATTGATGAATTTAAGTCATTTATCAATCCAGGGGTTAGGATTCCGGCTAAAATAACAGAAATTACAGGGATCAATGATCGGATGGTTAAAGATGCTCCTGGCCTGGAAACAGTAATTAATGAATTTGTTGACTTTGCCGGTGACGGAGTTCTGGCTGCTCATAATGCTGATTTTGATTATGGTTTTATTAGAACAGCCCTTGAAAATTTAGAGATAGAAAAAGATGATTATACTGTACTTGATACACTTGGGCTTTCCCGGGCAGTAGTTAAAGACAGTAAAAATCATAAGTTAAATACACTGGCCAAATATTTTGGTGTTGATCTAGAAAATCACCACAGAGCTTTAGATGATGCGGCTGCCACAGCAGAAGTGCTTAATAATCTACTTGAGATTATCAAAGATGACGGCTGTCAGAATTTAAATCAAATTAATAATTATACTTCTAAAATTGACTGGAAAGATTTACGACCCTTCCACGCTGTAATTCTGGCTAAAAATAAAAAGGGTTTAAAAAATCTATATAAATTAATTTCGATCTCACATTTAAATAACTTTTATAAAAAACCGAGGATTTTAAAAAGTGTTCTCTTACAGCATCGTGATGGATTAATTATCGGATCAGCCTGTGAGGCAGGCCAAATTTATAAGGCTTTTGTTAATAATAGGCCCAGAAATGAGATTAAAAAAATAGCAAAGCTTTATGATTATCTTGAATTACAGCCGCTTGGTAATAATCAATTTTTAATACCAGATAAGGTTAATTCCAGGGAAGATTTAAAAGAAATCAATAAAAAGATCTATCAGCTGGGTCAGGAATTAGATAAACCGGTTGTGGCTACTACAGATGCTCATTTCCTGGATCCAAAGGACAGCATTTTTAGAGAAATATTGCAGACCGGACAGGGATTTAATGATGCTGACCAGCAGCCGCCTATTTATTATCGAACTACCAGGGAAATGCTGGCTGAATTTGATTATTTTGGGAAGAAGACTGCTAAAGAGATTGTAGTTGACAATCCAAATAAGATTGTAGATCAGATAGATAAAATAAAACCGATTCCGGATGGACTCTTTACTCCTGAGATTGAAGGAGCAGAAGCAGAAATTCGTGAAATGTCCTATGAGAGAGCCCATAAATTTTATGGAGAGGAGCTGCCGCAGCTGGTAATAGACAGGCTGGAAAAAGAGCTTTCTTCTATTATTAAAAATGGTTTTGCGGTAATTTACTTAATAGCTCATAAACTTGTTAAGAAATCATTAGAAGACGGTTATCTTGTAGGTTCCAGGGGTTCAGTTGGTTCTTCCTTTGTAGCGACAATGACTGAAATTACAGAGGTTAACCCACTGCCTCCTCATTATCGCTGTCCTCAATGTTCTAAACACGAGTTTATTACTGATGGCTCAATCGGTACCGGAGTGGATTTACCGGATAAAGTCTGTCCTCACTGTGGGACGGAATATATTAAAGACGGTTTTGATATACCTTTTGAAGTCTTTATGGGCTTTAAAGGAGACAAAGTACCTGATATTGATCTAAACTTTTCTGGTGAATATCAGAGTAAGATTCATAAATATACAGAAGAGTTTTTTGGTAGAGATTATGTATATAAAGCAGGTACAATTTCTACAATAGCAGATCGTACTGCTTTTGGTTTCGTCAAAAACTATCTTGATGATAAGGGAATGGATGTCAAAAGGGCAGAAATTGATCGTCTGGTAGCTGGTTGTACAGGAGTCCGCAAAACTACCGGTCAGCATCCTGGTGGTTTGATGATCGTTCCAAAGGCTAACAGCATCTTTGATTTCAGTCCAATTCAGCATCCTGCAAATGATCAGGATTCAGATATCAGAACAACCCACTTTGATTATCATTCAATTAGTGGTAGAATATTAAAACTTGATTTACTGGGACACGATGATCCAACTTCACTGAGACTGCTGCAGGATTTGACAGGGATTAAACCAAAGGATATACCCTTAGATGATCCGGAGACGATGAGCATTTTTTCCAGCACTGAAATCTTAGATGTTGATCCAGAGCTGCTGGGAACTGAAATTGGAACTCTGGGAATTCCGGAATTTGGTACTTCTTTTGTGCAGCAGATGCTCAGAGATACCAGACCAACTACCTTTGCTGAACTGGTTCGAATAAGTGGTCTTTCTCATGGAACAGATGTCTGGCTGAATAATGCTCAGAATTTGATTAGAGATGGTAAAGCCGAATTGGCTGAAGTTATTTCTGTTCGTGATGATATTATGAACTACCTCTTACAGCGCGGTGTAGAGCCTTCTCAGGCTTTCTGGATTATGGAGCATGTTCGTAAGGGTAAGGGTTTAACTGAAGAAGAAGAACAGGCAATGCAGGAAAATGATGTGCCAGACTGGTATATTGATTCCTGTAAGAAGATTAAATATATGTTCCCTAAGGCACATGCTGCAGCTTATGTGACAATGGCCTATAGGATTGCTTATTTTAAAGTTCATTATCCAGCTGCTTTTTATACTGCCTATTTCTCTATTAAAGCTGGTGATTTTGACGCACAGCTGGCCTGTAATGGTAGAGAGACAGTTATTAATAAAATTGAAGAACTTGAAGCCTTAGGTAATGATATGACTGCCAAAGAAAGTGGAACTTTGACTGTCTTAAGAATTGTACTTGAGGCAATGATGAGAGGGATTGAGTTTCTGCCGGTTGATATTTATGAGTCTGAGGCAGGTCGTTTTATCAAAAAAGATGAGAATAAACTTCTAGCACCTCTGATCAGTTTGCAGGGGCTGGGAGTAAGTGCTGCCGAAAGTGTTGTTCTAGAGAGGCAAAAATCAGATTTTACCTCAATCGAAGAATTATCAAATAGAACCTCACTTACTTCAACCGTAATTGAAATCTTAAGAGAACATGGTTCGCTGGCTGGAATGCCGGAGCGGAATCAACTTTCTCTGTTTTAAAACGATAGGTACCAGGTACAAAAACATGTTTTTGTACCTGGTACCGTTCGGTTCGGTACCGTTCAGTTCTGCAATTCACGCGGTACTGTTAAACGATTAAAAAACTTGCATGTCTAAAAAAGCTATGATAGAATTGTAAAGGAAAGAGTTCTGATAAATACTTATGTTGACTTTAGGAGTGGGGATGTCTTCCCACTCTTTTATTATAGTTTATGAAAAAAATTTAAATACTAAAATTAAATATTTAAGAAAGTGGGGTGTTTTATTTGGGGAAAGTTGCGGATACAGTAACAGATTTTGTGCTTCCTATTGCCCATAGTGAAGATTTAACTTTGATTGATGTTGATTTTTTAAAAGAAGGTAGTGACTGGGTTTTACGTATTTTCTTAGAAAATAAAGATGGTGATTTAACTATAGAAGAATGTGAAAAAGTAAGCAGATCTTTAAGTGTTATTTTGGATGAAGAAGATCCAATTGATAAAAGCTATATTCTGGAAGTTTCTTCTCCTGGTCTGGAAAGGCCACTTAAAACAGAAGAGGATTTCGAGCGTTTTAAGGGAGAGTTAATAGCAGTTAAAACTTTTAAAAAGATCAACGGTCAAAAAGAGTTTGTAGGAATTTTAAAAGAGTTTGAAGCAGAAAAGATCACTTTAATCTTAAAAGATGATCAAGAAATAACAATTGATTATAGTCTGGTAGCAAGATCTAATTTGACGTTTGAAATTTAAAACTGAGGGGGGAAAAATATGAATGTAGAATTCATTCAGGCCCTGGATGATATAGAAAAAGATAAAGGTATATCTAAAGATGTATTATTAGAGGCCATTGAAACAGCTTTAGTTTCTGCTTATAAAAAAGATTTTGGTTCTAAAGATAATGTTAGAATAGAAATTTCTGCAGAAGCTGGAGAAGTTAAAGTATATTCGCGCAAAGAAGTCGTAGAAGAAGTAGAAAATTCAAATAGCGAAATTTCTTTAACTGAAGCTGAAAATATAGATAGCAAATTTGAAATTGGTGATATTGTTGAGATTGAAGTCACACCTGCTAATTTTGGTCGTATTGCAGCTCAAACAGCTAAACAGGTTGTAATGCAGAGAATCAGAGAAGCAGAAAGAGATGTGATTTTTGATCGTTATAAGGAAAAAGAAGATGAACTTATAACAGGTACAATTCAGCGTTTTCATAATGACAATATTTTAATTGATATGGGTAAAACAGAAGCTTTATTACCACCTTCTGAACAGATTGCTGGAGAAAAATATGAAATTGGAGAACGAATTAAACTTTATGTAGTTGAGGTCAGCACAACTAATAAAGGGCCCCGAATTCTAGTTTCCAGGACTCATCCAGGTCTTTTAAAAAGGCTTTTTGAAATTGAAGTTCCCGAAATTTTTCAGGGTCTGGTAGAGATTAAGGCAGTTGCCAGGGAGGCGGGACAGCGCTCCAAAATGGCTGTAAGCAGTTCTGACAAACAGGTTGATCCAGTGGGAGCCTGTGTAGGACCTAAAGGAATGAGAGTTCAGGCAGTTGTTGATCAGCTAAATAACGAGAAAATTGATATTATAAAATGGGATGATGATCCAGAAGAATTTGTTGCTAATGCATTAAACCCGGCTGAAGTTATCAGCGTTGATATCAACAAATCAGATAAAATTGCCCAGGTTGTAGTTCCAGATTTTCAGCTCTCACTGGCAATTGGAAAAGAAGGGCAAAATGCTCGTTTGGCTGCTAAATTAACCGGATGGAAAGTTGATATAAAAAAAGAATCTGAGATTGAAGCTGAGCCTGATAATATTGAAGAGATTGAAGAATTAGAAGGAAATGATATTGAAGATGTTGAAAAGCTGGATTAATGTTATTGTAAAAATTAAAAAATCTTAAGGAGGATTGAGATTGCAGAGCAGAAGTCCTATTCGTAAATGTGTAGGTTGTGGTGCCAGAAGAGACAAGATTGAACTTGTAAGAGTTGTAAATAATAAAGGAGATATTTTAGTTGATCCAGGAGGAAGAACACCTGGACGAGGTGCTTATCTCTGTCCTAACTTGAAATGTTTGGATAAAGCAGTAGAAAAAAATTCACTAAAAAAAGCTTTAAAGATTGAGATTTCTGATGAAATTTATGAACAAATTTCGGAGGAGATTAAACATGATTAACTAACAGTAGAATATTTTGGAGGTGCAAGAATGGCAAAAATTAGAGTATATAATCTAGCACACGAGCTAGATATGGATAGTAAAGAAGTAATTGAAATATTAAATGATCTTGGTATTGAAGTATCAAGTCATATGAGTACAATAACTGACGAAACAGCAGAACTTGTAAAGGGTATGTATGCCGGGGATAATACTGCAGCTGAAAATGAAGAAGCTCATCAAGAAGCTGTCAAGGCAGAAGCTGAAAGCAAAGCAGAGGAAGAAAATGCAGCAGTAAAATCTGCTGTGGAAGCTGCTTCGAATTCTGAAGCAGAAGCCGAAGCAGATTCGGTAGAAATTGAAATTCCAATTACTGTCAAAGAATTTGCTGAAGAAATTGGTGAAGCTCCCAATAATTTAATTGTAGAATTGATGAATATGGGGGTTATGGCCAATGTAATCAGAGTCTGGACGAAGATACCCTGGAATTACTGGCTGAAGAGCTGGGGATAAATATTAAATTCAAATCTGAGGAGGAAGAAGCATCCTTAAGAGTTGGACCAGAAATTGAAGATAAAGAAGAAGATTTAATAGTTCGTCCACCAATTGTCACCGTAATGGGACATGTTGACCACGGTAAAACCACTTTACTTGATTCAATAAGGCAAAGTAGGGTAGCCGGCAGTGAAGCAGGTGGAATTACTCAGCATATTGGTGCTTATCAGGCTGAGGTAGACAATAAAAAGATAACTTTTATTGACACCCCGGGTCATGAAGCTTTTACAGCTATGAGAGCAAGAGGGGCTAAACTCACTGATATTGCAATTTTAGTTGTAGCAGCTGATGATGGAATTATGCCCCAAACTGAAGAAGCAATTAACCATGCTAAAGCAGCTGGTATTCCAATTATCGTTGCAATTAATAAAATTGATAAAGCTAATGCCCAACCTGATAGAGTTAAGCAGGAATTGACTGAATATGGCTTAGTTCCTGAAGATTGGGGTGGAAATACAATCTGTGTAAATGTTTCTGCTTTACAGCAGCAAAATATAGATGAGCTTTTAGAAATGATTATTTTAGTATCTGAAATGGAAGAGTTAAAAGCTAATCCTAATCGCTTAGCTGATGGGATTGTTATCGAAGCAGAACTGGATAAGGGCCGCGGACCGGTAGCAACTGTACTGGTTAAAAATGGCACTTTAAAAGTAGGAGATCCTATCTTAGCTGGTTTAACCTCCGGCCGAGTTAGAGCTATGTTCAATGAATATGGTGATTCTTTAGCTGAAGCTGGACCATCTGCAGCTGTTGAAGTGCTTGGATTTAACGCGGTTCCTGCAGCGGGTGACTTTGTACAGGTCTTAGATGATGAACGCCAGGCTAGAGATGTAGCTTCGGATAGACAGGATAAAAGAAGACAGTCAGAACTTAAATCTGATGCTAAGGTTTCATTAGATGACCTTTATAATCAGATTCAGGAAGGTGAAGTTAAGGAACTGAATATTATTATCAAAGCCGATGTTCAGGGTTCAATTGAGGCTTTAAAAGCTTCACTTATAAGACTTGGAACAGATGAGGTTACAGTAAATGTTATCCACACCGGTGTTGGCGGAGTAAATGAAACTGATGTTAACCTGGCAAGTGCTTCTAATGCCATTATTATTGGCTTTAATGTTAGACCAGATAATAAGACAATTAAACTTGCTGAAAAAGAAAAGGTTGATATTAGAACTTATAGAGTAATTTATAAAGCAATAGAAGATATTAAAAATGCGATGGCAGGTCTGCTTGATCCAGAACTTAAAGAAGAGGTCACAGGTAGAGCAGAAGTTAGAGACACATTTAAGGTACCTGATGTTGGTATCATTGCTGGAGCATATATTACTGATGGTCATGTAAATCGTAATTATGATGCTCGTTTATTAAGAGATGGAGTAGTTATCCATGAAGGCACAATTTCTTCTCTTAAGAGATTCGAAAATGATGTCAGAGAAGTAAAGTCTGGTTATGAATGTGGAATTGGAATTGAAAATTATAATGATATTAAAGTTGGAGATATCATTGAATTCTATACTTATAAGGAGATCAAAAGAACCTTATAGATAGAGGTGAGGAAAAATGACAAAAAAAAGAGCAATTAGAGTTGGAGAATTGTTAAAAGAAGAGATAAGTCAAATTGTACTAAGAGAAATGAAAGATCCAAGAATTGGTTTTGTCTCTGTGACTGATGTTGAAGTCAGTGGTGATTTGAGACATGCCAAAGTATTTATTAGCGTTTATGGCAGTGACAAAGAAAAAGAAGAAACCTTAGAAGGCCTACAGCAGGCTCAGGGTTTTGTACGTAAACTTGTAGGTGAAAGAGTTAAAATTCATCATACACCAGAGATTATTTTCCGTTATGATGACTCTATAGAAAATGGAGTTCATATCTCTGAAGTTATAAAAGGCTTAAAAGAATCGGGAGAGATAAAGGAGTCTGACTCTGATGCAGGAAAAAAATAAAAAAATCATTAAAATAATAAATGAAAATGATAATTTTTTAATTGTCGGTCATGTAGGTGCAGATGGTGACAGCATTGGATCAGTAACTGCTTTAACCCGATTATTAAAGAGAACAAACAAAAAGGCCAGAGCTTATCTGAATCGTGATACTCTGGCTCCTTTTTCTTTTTTGGAAGTTAATGAGGATCAATTTTATACTGATTATGAAAAATTGCAGGAAGCTTTAAATCAGGAAGAATATATTTTAATCACTTTAGATTCCGGTAGTTTAGAAAGAGTTGATTTAAAAGAAGATTTGATAAATTCAGCCCGTTTCATTATAAATATTGATCATCATGAAGATAACACCTGTTTTGGTAAAATCAATCTAATTCAGGATGATCGAGCAGCGGTTGGTGAAATTATATATAATTTTGTGACTGAGATGCTTGACAGTAAAATACCACTGGCAATTGCTGAGCCGCTGGCTACAGCTATTATTACAGATACCGGTGCTTTGCGCTATGAAAACACTTCTTCTAGAGTACTTAGAATTCTAGCTGAACTGATTGATTTGGGGGTTAATATTTATAAAATAAACAAAAAAGTATTTGGCAGCTTAAGTTATAAAGCCCTGCTCTTAAAAGGTCTTGCTCTTGCTACTCTTGAGAGAAGTGAAGACGGTAAAATTGCCTGGCTTTATGTCAGCCGCCAGATGATGCATCAGGCTGAAACTGATTATACTGAAGGGTTGGTCAACCTGCCTAGAGACATAGAGGGCGTAGAGATTGGAATTCTATTTACAGAGGAAGAAGAAAAAGAAATAAAGCTTAGTTTGCGTTCTAATTTTTATGCAGAAGCAAATAAATTGGCTGCAGAATTTGATGGTGGTGGTCACCCGCGAGCTGCCGGTGCAACTGTAGAGAAAACTCTGCAGGAAACAATTGAATCTGTGCTGAAGGCTGCGCATAAATATGTTTAATGGAACAGCAAATATATTAAAACCACCTGGAATTTCTTCTTTTGCTCTCATAAAAAAATTGCGCTGGCTTTTAGATGAAAAAAAGGTTGGTCATACAGGCACATTAGATCCAGCTGCTGCTGGTGTCTTAGGTGTCTGTTTTGGTAAGGCAACAAAAACTATTCCCTTTTTAGATGACAGCCGTAAAGAATATATCTGTGAGATGAAACTCGGTTTTGGAACTGATACACTTGATTTAGAAGGTAAGGTTATCAGAGAGGACTTAAAATGGAATCAACTCTCTGATGCTGAAGTTGAATCTGCAGTTATAAGTTTTCAGGGTAAACTGGAGCAGGTCCCCCCAATGTATTCTGCTCTTCATTATCAGGGTAAACGCTTATATCAATTAGCACGGAGGGGAATTGTAGTTGAAAGAGAGAGTAGAGAGATTGAAATTTTTAAGATTGAGCTGCTGGAAATCAACTTACCATTAATTCGCTTTAAGGCTGAAGTTTCGCGGGGAACCTATATTCGTTCTCTGGTAAGAGATATAGCTGATAATTTAAATACAAATGCAGTTATGATTTTTTTGCTTAGAACTAAATCTGGTCCTTTTAAATTAGAAGATGCAGTTAGTTACGAGGAAATTGAAGCAAAGGGTAAAGATATATTGCTAAATTCATATGAACTATTAGATTTAGCTCACTATACTATTAAAGATCAAGAAATTCATCGAGCAGAAAATGGGAATTATTTGATTAAAGAAAATTTTGTTGAAGCTGAAATCGAATTGGAAATAAAGGATTATTTTCTTCTTTTTTCAGAAGCTGGTGAATTCTTAGCAATATGTCAATTTGAAGTAAAAGATGATTATGAAATATATCAACCACTTAAAGTTTTTATTTAGTTTTGGAGGAAATTTATATGCAGGTAATAACAAGTAAAGAATATAATGAATATAAAGATAGCAATACCTGTCTTGCAATTGGAGCATTTGATGGACTACATAAGGGACATCAGTTGATTATTAATCAGGCAATTAAAGAAGCCAGAAAAATTAATTATCCTGCTGCAGTTTTATCTTTTTATCCTCATCCCTTAGAAATTATTCCTGGGAAAACACCGCCGCCTTCTATAGTTTCTCGCAGACAGAAAATTTCTATTCTGGACGAAATGGGAGTGGATTATTATTTTGAGCAGGAATTTAATCACGATTTTGCTCAATTAAAGGCGGAAGAGTTTATAAAGAATATTTTGCTCGATAAAATCAAAGTAAATACTATAGTAGTTGGAGATGATTTTCGTTTTGCCTATCAAAATGAAGGTAATGTTGAAATTTTAAAAAAAATGGGAGAACTGCATGGTTATCAGGCAGAGATAATTTCCCAACTTCATGCCAGCGATGCCAGGATTTCCAGTACCAGGATTAGAAATTTGTTAAAAAAGGGTAGAATAAAAAAAGTAGAAAATTTACTGGGCAGGCCATATCAGATCTGTGGTGAGGTAGTGCATGGTAAAAAAAGAGGCAGAAAACTTGGTTATCCAACAGCTAATCTTAAATTAGAGACAAATTATGCCCTTCCACCTGAAGGAGTTTATGCGGTGCGGGTTCAGTATAATGGCGAAGAATACGTAGGTGCTGCCAATTTGGGCTATAACCCTACTTTCAATAATCAGGACATTTCTTTTGAAGTTTTTATTTTAGATTTTGAAGAAGATTTATATGGTGAGAGATTATGTGTTGATATGATAGATTTTATTAGAAGAGAAAAAGATTTTGCAGATAAAGAAGATTTAATTAAACAGATGGAGCAAGATATTCTTTACACACGCAAGCTTTTATGTTAAAATTATAAAGAAAGTTTTAAATTACCACTGGCTAGGATTTCGACTCTCCGACGTTTTCTTGGCCTTTGGCGAATCAATTATTCAGGAGGTGAATTTTATATGTTAAGTAAAGAAAAAAAGCAAGAAATTATTAAGGAATATCAGTTAGAAGAAGGTGACACTGGCTCTTCTGAAGTTCAGATTGCTCTTTTAACTGCTAGAATTGCAGATTTAACTGAACACTTAAAAGACCATAAAAATGACCACCATTCAAGAAGAGGTTTATTAAAAATGGTTGGACAGAGAAGAAAGTTACTTAGATATTTAAAAAATAATGATGTTCTGCGTTATCGTGAACTTATTTCTAAATTAGGTATTCGCGGTTAATAATGCACACTAAAAGAGCGGGGCAATCCCCGCTCTTTATTTGAATGAGGAGGAAAAAATATGAAAGAATGGACAATTGATTTTGCCGGTGACGAATTTAATTTACAGACCGGTAAGGTGGCCAAGCAGGCCAACGGGTCAGTAGTAGTCCGCTGTGGTGACTCACAGGTTTTAGTTACAGCAACTATGGATGATCCAAGACCAGGAATGAACTATTTCCCACTGATGGTTAACTATGAGGAAAGAGTTTATGCTATCGGCCAGATTCCTGGAAGTGTTATGAGAAGAGAAGGAAGACCGAGAGATGAAGCTACTTTAGCTGCTAGAGTAATTGACCGCTCAATCAGACCATTATTTCCAGACGGTTACAGACGTGATGTACAGATAGTTGCTACTATTTTATCTGTAGATGATGATCATGATCCAGAGGTGCTTGCTCTAAATGGAGCTTCTGCTGCTCTGACTTTATCTGATATACCTTTTGCTGGACCAATTGGTGGAGTAAAAGTGGGCTTAGTTGATGGAAAAATTATTATTAATCCAGATGAAGAAGAAAGAGAAAACAGTGATCTCGATCTGGTAGTAGCAGGAAGTAAAGATGCAATTATGATGGTAGAAGCCAGTGCTAATGAGGTAAGTGAAGATAAAATCTTGGAAGCAATGGATGCTGCTCATGAAGAAATAAAAAAGTTTATTTCTCTGCAGGAAGATATCAGAGAAGAGGCTGGAAAAGAAAAAATGCCATTTGAATCTCCAACTGTGGATGATGAAATTCAGACTCAGGTTGATCAGATTCTTGAAGAAAAAATGAAAGAAGCAATTCAGATTCAGGAAAAGAAAGCAAGAAATAATAGACTGGATGAATTAAAAGAAGAATTAAAAACCACAATTAATCCTGATGAAGATGAAGATATCAATGATCAGCTTGAATTGGCTTTTGAAAAAATGATTAAGAAGTCTGTTAAGAGCTTAATTATTGATGATGGAGTTCGTCCTGATGGCAGAGATTATGATGAAGTAAGACCTATCTGGGCAGAAGTTGATTTTGTACCAAGAGCACACGGTTCCGGAATTTTCACCAGAGGTGAAACTCAGGCCTTAAGTGTTTTAACTTTAGGCTCAGCTAGAGATGAACAGACTATATTTGGACTCGGTGAAAATGAGACCAAACGCTACATGCACCACTATAATTTTCCATCTTTCTGTGTTGGTGAAACATCTCCAATGCGTTCACCAGGAAGAAGAGAGATTGGACATGGTACCTTAGGTGAAAAAGCATTACTGCCGGTTATTCCATCTGAAGAAGATTTCCCATATACAATTAGAATTGTATCTGAGGTATTAGAATCAAATGGATCTTCCTCTCAGGCAAGTATTTGTGGTAGTAGTTTAGCCTTAATGGCTGCTGGTGTACCAATTAAAGCACCTGTTGCAGGTATTGCTATGGGACTAATGAAAAAAGATGATGAGATTGTTGTCCTATCTGATATTCAGGGTTTTGAAGATTTCCATGGAGATATGGACTTTAAAGTTGCTGGAACTAAAGACGGGATTACAGCTTTACAGATGGATATGAAATTAAAAGGCCTATCTTTTGAAGTCTTAAAAGAAGCATTAGAAAAAGCTAAAAAAGGTAGAATGCATATTATGGGTAAAATGCTGGATGTTATACCAGAACCTCGGCCAAAATTATCCAAAAATGCACCTGCTATTATCACTATGAATATTAATCCAGAAAAGATTAGATTTGTTATTGGTCCTGGCGGAAAGATGATTAATAAGATTATTGATGAAACTGGTGCTGATATTGATATCGAAGATGATGGTCTGGTTAAAATTATGACTGAAGATCAGGAAGGTGGACAGAAGGCTAAAGAAATGATTGAACGCCTGACTGAAGAGGTAGAAGTTGGTAAAATCTATCAGGGTACAGTAAAAAGAATTATGGATTTTGGTGCCTTTGTCGAAATTCTGCCAAATAAAGATGGACTTGTTCACATTTCTAAATTAGCTGACCATCATGTAAAAGAAGTTAGAGATGTTGTTTCTATCGGAGATGAAATCCCTGTAAAAGTTATTGAAATAGATGATCAGGATAGAATTAATTTATCTCTTAAAGATGCAAAAAAAGAATTAAAAGATAAAGAATAAATTAAAAAAGTATGAATTTAAAATATAGATATATATCTAGAATAGATAATTGGAGATGAGTTTTAAATGATATTGGGTAAACATGTTTCTATAGCTGGCGGCCTTGATCAATCTTTTAAAAGAGCAGCTGATATTGGCTGTAATTCAATGCAGATCTTTGTCAAAAACCCACGTGGGTGGAAGATGCGCGAAGTTGAAGCAGATGAAGCAGAAAAGTTCAGGGCAGAACGAGAAAAATATAGAATAGATCCAGTTGTAGTCCATGCTGCTTACCTAATTAACCTTGCTTCTCCAAAAGATGAACTATGGGAAAAATCAATTTCAGCTCTTAAGTCTGAATACGAAAGTTGTGACAGACTCGGAGCTGAATACCTGATTTTTCATCCAGGCAGCCATACAGGTTCTGGCTTAGAAAGTGGTATTCATAAAATCGCCGAAGCTTTAAATCAAATTTTAGCTGAAGTTGATTCAAAAACTATGATTCTATTAGAAAATACTGCAGGAGCGGGTACAAGTATTGGAGACGAATTTTCTCAACTTAAAGCAATTATCGATCTGGTGGACCAATCATCAAGACTTGGGGTTTGTGTTGATAGCTGTCATGCATTTACAGCTCAGTATAATCTGGCAGAAGCAGAAGGACTGGAAGAACTAATTACTAATTTTGATCAAGTTATTGGTCTTAAACATTTAAAAGTTATTCATCTCAATGATTCTAAATATGACTGCTGTACAAATAAAGATGAGCATTCTCATATCGGAGAAGGAAAAATTGGGAGTAAAGCTTTTAAGAGGTTAATCAACCACTCTAAATTAAAAGATAAAATTTTCATTCTGGAAACACCATGGTTTGATAATCAGGAAAACGATGATGATGTTATTTTATTAAAAGAATTAAGGGAGGACTAAATTTGTCTGCTAGTGCTGAAATGCTATTAGAAGTTGGTAAAGAAATTGAAACAGAAATTAAAGCAGCTTCTGGTAATGAAATATTTATAAGAGCTCAATTAAATAATAAAAATGTCATAGAAGAAATAGAAGTGCTGGCCAGAGGTAATAGTTATTCTGCACCTGCTGTAATCAATAATCTAATGGCAGGGGAAATGATAATTCACAATCATCCTTCCGGGGATTTAACTCCATCTGCAGCTGATATCAGACTGGCTGCAAAAATGGCAGCAAGAGAAGTTGGTTTTGCTATTATAAATAATCCGGCTGATCAAATTTATGTAGTAGTAGAGGCCGGCAGTAAAAAAGAAAATAAAAAATTGGATAAAGAGGAAGTTTTAAGATATTTTAAAAAAGAGGGGAAATTAGCCCGGGAATTAGAAAGATTTGCAGAAAGAAAAGAACAGCTGATGACAGCTGAAAAAATTATTAATTCCTTTAATCAACATCAATTTGATTTTATTGAGGCAGGAACCGGAACAGGTAAATCTTTTGCCTACTTAATCCCTGCTCTTTTTTATAATAATTTAAATCAGGCCCGAATAGTAGTTTCGACAAATACGATTAATTTACAGGAACAATTGATTAATAAAGATCTGGTTACCCTGCAGCGGGTTCTAGATTTTGATTTTAATGCTGTTTTAGTTAAAGGCAGAAATAATTATTTATGTCTGCGTAAATTTAAAAATTTTAATAAAAACTTTGACACTAATGAGTTAAAAATTGACGAAAAGATTTTTAATGAATTAAATGACTGGAAAAAACATACTGAAAGCGGCGAAAAAACAGAGATTAATTTTCAGCTTAAAAATAAAGTCTGGAATCAAATTGCTGCTGAAAGTGACCTCTGCTTAAAAACTTCTTGTCCTTTTTATTCACATTGTTTTTTTATGCAGGCCAGAAAGAAAATATATAAAGCTGATATTTTAATCGTTAATCATCATCTTCTATTATCTGATGCCCGGGTAAAAGATGATACGGGATCTGCTGATAGAGGAATTTTACCCAATTTTAATCATCTAATTATTGATGAGGCCCACAACATTGGAGAGATTGCAACTGATCATCTTGGTTATCCCTTATATCAGCCGCTTTTAGATAACTGGTTAAAGAGATTAAGCGGAGACAAAAAATCTCTATTATCGGAAATTAGAGAAGATATAGCCTTTACTGTTGATTCTGATCAAAAAAGACTGAGAGAAATTCTCGATAAAAAAATTATCCCAACTACTCAAAAAATAAGAGACTTAATTCCACAATATTTTAATGAACTTAAAGATTTGATTTCAGATTATAAGGATAAAAAAATAACAATAGATAATAACTTAAAAAAGAACCCTAAGTGGCAGGAATTTTATAAAACTGCTGAAAATCTGGCCGCCTATTTAAAAAATGACTTTTCATTTCTGCAGATTATATATGAGAATTTATATCTTGGTTTGGAAGCAGAAACTGAAGAAAGTGAAATGAAAATTAAATCCAGCCTCAATCGGTGTCAGGATCTGATAAAAAGGATTGAATTTAATTTAAAAGCTGAAGATGATGATTATGTTTTTTGGCTGGAATCGAGCTATTATCGAGGCTCTGAGCAGATAGTTCAGAAGTCAGCCCCAGTTGATGCAGGTAAATTTTTGCCGGATATGATCTGGTCAAAGTTAACTAATGTTATTTTTACTTCTGCTACAATCACAGCTGCCAATTCATTTGATTATTTTTATAGAGAAACTGGAATCAAAAAAGCTGAAGAATTAAAAATGGAATCTCCTTTTGATTATTCTAAACAGGCAGAACTACTGCTTCCACTAAATTTTCCAGATCCGGGAAATAAAAATTTTTTAAACGAACTTGTGATTAATCTTAATGAAATTATAACTAAAACTCAGGGTTCAACAATGGTCTTATTTACTTCTTACAGAATGCTGAGCTACTGTTATAATAATTTAAAAGATGAGCTGGAGGATAAAGGAATTAGAATTTTATCTCAGTCAAAGCTATCCCGCAATTATATAATGCAGGAATTTCGCAGTCAATATAAAACAATTATTTTTGGAACTTCAAGTTTTTGGGAAGGCGTAGATTTACCTGGTGATTTACTTAAGTATCTGATTATGGTTAAACTTCCTTTTCCAGTGCCTGGAGAGCCTCTTTACAGAGCAAAGGAAGATCTCTTAAAAGAAAAAGGTTTAAATCCTTTTTATAATCTTGCTTTACCGCAGGCAGTAATTAAGTTTAGACAGGGTTTTGGCCGTTTAATTAGATCAAAAAATGATACAGGGTTTATAATTTTATTTGATCGAAGAGTAAAAACTAGATCCTATGGAAATAAATTTCTGGATTCAATTCCGGCAGGATGTCCTGTTTCAGAGTTAAACCGCAAAGACATTCTTGCAAAAATAGATAATAATGGGGCTTTAAAAAATGATAAATAAAAAAAAGTTTTTTAAAATCTTTATGACACTATTAATAATTTCTGCGCTTTCTACTGCTGTTTCAGCTGCTCCCAGTTTAAGCTTGATTTATGTTATTCAGCAGGGAGATACTCTTTCGGAAATTGCAGCTGAATATAATGTTGATCTAAATCGACTAAAATCTATGAATAATATTTCTAATGAAGCAAATATTAGGATGGGAGATGAATTAATAATTTCCCAGAATAGTAAAAAAAGAGAAGAGAAAGATAAGGAAAAATTATTTTCAAAATACAGCCCCCAGGAAGAGGAGCTCTCTTTTGCTATCAATACTCATTATGCTGTTCGAATTAATCCAGGACATCAGGTGCCTGATATTGATAAAATACCGGAAGATAAAATTATAGATTATTATGTTGGGCCTGGTGATACTCTCTATGATCTGGCAAGAGATTTTAATACATCAATAGGGGTTATTCTTGCTTTAAATAATAAAGAAAACAGCTTTTTGCGGAGGGGAGAAAAAATTCGCCTGCCGGTAAATAATCTAACCGATCATCAAATTTTGAATCAGAGAGTCAGTAAGCAGGAATTGGACCTTTTAGCCAGAGCTATTTATGGAGAATCCAGAGGTGAACCTTTTATTGGTCAGGTTGCTGTAGCTGCAGTTATTATCAATAGAGTGCTCAGTCGGCAATTCCCGGGTACCTTTGCTCAAGTTATTTATCAAAGAGGACAGTTTTCTGCTGTCAGTGATGGCCAGATTAATTTAACTCCAAATCGGACGGCCTATCGGGCAGCCAGAGAGGCTTTAAATGGCAGTGATCCAACAAATGGCGCTCTTTATTTTTATAACCCTAAAACCGCTGCTAGAGTTAGTTTTTTTAAAGGGAGAAGGGTAATTACCAAAATAGGAGATCATGTTTTTGTAGAATAGAGGTGAACTTTTTGTTTAATATTTCAAATAAAAACTTCCAGCTTTTTAAAACAAAGCTGGCTTATTTTTTTCTAATATTGTTTATCTTAACTTTTAACCAAACTGTACTGGCAGAAGCTGATTATTTAAAAGATTACAGCAGCAGTCGGCTGGTACCGATTTACCGGGTTCAGAGAGATGATCAAAAAATAACTTTGACAGTTGATGGAGCCTGGGGCAGCAATCAAACAACAGCACTGCTTAAATTATTTGAGAGAGAAGAAATACCAGTTTCTTTTTTCTTTGCTGGAATCTGGCTAAAAAATAATCCCGAACTTGTTAATAAAATAATAGCTTCCGGACATCAAATATATAATCATTCTTACAGTCATTCTCATTTTAATACTTTAACTAAGACAGAAATTAAGAATGAACTGCTGAGGACAGATTCTATTATTAACAGTTATCAGGGTTCTCAGTCAGGGATAAAATTATTTAGGCCTCCATATGGAGAGTATAATAAACTTGTAATTGAAACTGCAAGAGAAATGGGATATCAGGTTGTTCAGTGGAGTCTGGATTCTCATGATTGGATGAATCCGGGAAAAGAATATATTATCCAGAGGGTCAAAGATAATATTGATTCAGGAGATATTTTGCTTTTTCATAATGATTCAAATAATATTGTGGAAATACTGGCTGAAGTTATTCCAATCTTAAAAAAGGACTATCAATTTGTCAAAATTGAGGATCTAATTTATAATAATAACTATCAGATTAGTTCGCTAACTGGTCTGCAATATAAAATAGAGGGTGATGCTAATGGAAATTAAGGTAGAAAGAGTTAACAAAGATATAGAATTACCCAGATATCAACATTTTGGTGAGGATGCTGGCCTTGATCTGCATGCAGCAGAAGAATTAACAATAAAAAGTGGCGAATATGAGCTGATTAAAACAGGTCTTAAAATTGCTGTCCCTAAAGGTTATGCAGCTTTTGTTTATCCCCGCAGTGGTCTGGCTTTAAAAAACGGAGTTACTGTTTTAAATGCTGATGGAGTTATTGATTCCGGTTATAGAGGGGAAATAGCTGTGATTTTGATCAATCACGGTCTAGAAGATTTTAAAATTAATTTAAATGATCGGATAGCACAGTTAATTATTCAAAGGGTAAATATCATAAAATGGAAAGAAGTTGAAAGTTTAAGTGAAAGCCAGCGTGGAGATGGTGGTTTTGGTCATACTGGTGTTAAAAAGAATTAAGAAAGGAAAATAAATATGCCTCAATTAAAAGTTCCTGCAACATCAGCAAATCTGGGCCCGGGTTATGACACTCTGGGGCTTGCCTTAACTTTATATAATAATTTTAAAATAACTAGAAGAAATGATCAGCAGCTGAAGCTTAAAATTATTGATAAGAATAATAAACAGGAGATCAAAATAGCTGATTCAGAGAATCTAGTGGCTTTAGCCTATCAAAAATATTTTGAGTTTATTGAAGAGGACTTGATTGGTGTAGAAATAATAGAAGAGATGTATACTCCACTTGCTAGAGGTCTGGGCAGCAGTTCTTCTGCAATTATAGGGGGGCTGGCAGCAGCAGCAGTGGTATCGGAAACTTTGATTAGTGAAGCGGAATTTATCCAGCTTGCTGTAGAACTTGAAAAGCACCCAGATAATGTAGTTTCAGCTTTAGTTGGTGGTCTAACAATAAATTTTAATTGCAGTGATAGCTATGATTATTATAAAATAAATGTAGAACAGGGTCTTGATTTTATTTTGGTAGTACCGGACTTTGAATTAAAAACAGAAAATTTGCGTCAGGTTTTACCTGGTAAAATTGACTATGCAGCTGCTATTTCTAATTTAAGCAGAGTCAGCCTGCTGACAGCAGCTTTTATAAATAAAGAATATCAGCTCTTAAAAATAGCTATGGAGGATCAACTCCATCAGCCATTTAGGAAAAAACTAATTAAAGGCTTTGATCAGGTACTCAATGCAGCCTATGATAGTGGGGCCTATGGTGCGGCTTTAAGCGGCGCCGGGCCCACAATTTTAGCCTGTACTGATCATAATTCAGAATTAATTGCAGAAAAAATGAAAAATGTATTTAATTCTTATTCAATTAATTCAGCTGTCTATATAGTCAAAGCTTGTAATCAGAGTTTATATCAGAACTTAAAAGAGGAGATATCTTAAAATGTTAAAATTGGCTTTAATTGCTAATCCAGAAGATTCTTTGCAGAAATTTCTTAGTTTTTTTAAGAAAATAAAAACAAAATTTAGTTCCTCAGGATAGTTTTCTAGCCTCAATTAATGAATCAGTCAGATTTTATTTTGCATGACAATTTAACAGAAACTCCCCTGCTGCCGGTAATAATTATTACAAAAAGAATCAAAGAGAAAGATTTAGAAAACTTATTAGAAGAAGTCGAGAATTTAGAAGGGGTATTAACTGTTAATAATATAATTGCAGTTAAAGCAGATTAACAATTTTATAATTAACAATAGGAAGGTGAAACAGTTGTCATTAATTGTACAAAAATATGGAGGAAGTTCAGTAGCAAATCCTGATTTAATTAAAAATGTTGCCAGAAGAGTAATTGAGGGTTATGAGGAAGGCAGTCAAATGGTAGTTGTAGTATCCGCCATGGGAGATACAACAGATCATTTAATAGATTTAATGAGAGATATTACTGATGATCCAGATCCAAGAGAAGTGGATATGCTTTTAACAACAGGTGAACAGGTTTCAATTGCTCTTTTAACAATGGCAATTCATTCTCTGGGCTATCCGGCAATATCTTTAACCGGTAGTCAGATGAAAATTAAAACTGATGAGCAGCATAATCAGGCAATGATTATAGATGTTGATACTACTCGTTTAAAAAAAGAACTTGCAGAAAATAAAATTGTAATAGTTGCTGGTTTTCAGGGAGTAAATGAAAATCACGATTTTACAACTCTAGGTAGAGGTGGTTCTGATACTACCACAGTTGCTGTAGCAGCAGCCATGAAAGCTGATCGCTGCGAAATTTATTCTGATGTTGATGGTGTTTATACAGCTGATCCAAGAATTGTAGAAGATGCAAGTAAACTGGATTCTATTTCGTATCAAGAAATGCTTGAACTTGCAAATTTGGGAGCCAATGTCTTACACCCCAGAGCTGTGGAGCTTGCCAATAATTATAATTTAGAATTATATATTGCATCAAGTTTTAATAAGACAGTGGGAACAATTGTTAGAGGAGATGAGAAAATGGAAGGTAAAAAAAATGTAGTAGGAGCAGCGAGTGATTTAAGAGAAATTAAAATTACTGTAGAAAGAGTGCCTGATGAACCTGGAATAGCAGGAGAAATTTTTCAATCCCTTGCAGATGCAGGAGTCAATGTTGATATGATTATTCAGAACCTGCAGCGCGATGAACTGAATGATATTACTTTTACTATCAATCAGGAACAGGAAAAAATGGCTGTCAAAGTACTGAATAGGATTAAATCAGAACTTAAATTTAAAAACTATACTATTGACCATGATGTTGCAAAAATATCTATTGTTGGAGCAGGAATGCAGTCAACACCAGGTATTGCTGCTAGAATGTTTAGTTCTTTTGGTAAAAATGACATCAATATTGAAATGATAACAACTTCTGAAATTAAAATTTCCTGTTTAATAAAAAAAGAAGAGGCCAACAAAGCCTTAAATGTATTACATCAGGAATTTAACTTAGATCAGATCAATAA
>Ga0114983_1000143_pt1 | contig 28470 bp, 29 predicted proteins | sample Shrwel_input2_RT_FD_87182 | JGI IMG/M metagenome (GOLD analysis project Ga0114983, IMG submission 87182) | Subsurface microbial communities from deep shales in Ohio, USA - Utica-3 well 1 S input2 RT | ecosystem: Environmental > Aquatic > Deep subsurface > Shale gas/oil reservoir > Produced... | reverse complement strand
AAATAAAACAATAAATTGCAATCGCAAGGGAGATAGGACCTATGAGCAGTACCTCACAGGCGGCCACTGAAATGACTGCGTTGGTGACCAATGACGCCACCGCGCTCGGCATTCTGGCCGCCATTCTCGGCTTCGTTTTTTATACCAACAGCAGCAGTCATCCTTTCTGGCAAAAGTTTTACCGTTTCATCCCGGCCTTGTTGCTGTGTTACTTCCTGCCATCCTTGCTCAATACCTTTGGGATTGTCGATGGCAGCAGCTCCAAACTTTACTATGTGGCGTCCCGTTATCTGCTGCCTGCCTGTCTGGTATTGTTGATCCTCAGCGTCGACCTCAAAGCCATTCTGGGATTGGGTCCCAAGGCGGTAGTGATGTTTTTGACCGGCACCATGGGCATTGTCATAGGTGGCCCGATTGCCCTGCTTATCATGTCGGCAATCGACCCGACATTGACCGCTGGCCATGGCCCGGACGCGGTCTGGCGCGGCATGACGACACTCGCCGGCAGCTGGATTGGCGGCGGTGCCAACCAGGCGGCGATGAAAGAGATTTATGAAGTGGGCGGCAATATCTTCTCCGTGATGGTCACTGTCGATGTGATAGTCGCCAACATCTGGATGGCCGTGCTGCTGTTTATGGCATCCAGGGCCAAGGAGATAGATGCCAAGACAGGTGCAGATACCAGCGCCATTGAAAGCCTCAAGGCCAAGGTGGAGCAATATCATGCCGAAAACGCCCGGATTCCCAGTCTGCGCGACATTATGCTGATAGTGGCTGTGGGCTTTGGTATTACCGGTCTGGCCCATGTCGGCGCCGACCTGCTGGCTCCCTGGTTTGCGACCAACTATCCCTGGACCGAGCAATACAGTCTGACCTCCGGATTCTTCTGGCTGGTGGTGATAGTGACCACCATAGGTTTGCTGCTGTCATTCAGCCCAGCCCGTCATTTGGAAGCGGCCGGCGCCTCCAAGATAGCCTCGGCCTACCTCTATATACTGGTGGCTACAATCGGTTTGCATATGGATGTATCCCAAATTCTGGATACGCCGATTTACTTCCTGGTGGGCATTATCTGGATGCTGGTGCATTCGGGATTGATGCTGCTGGTGGCCAAGCTTATCCGTGCGCCGCTGTTTTACATGGCGGTGGGCAGCCAGGCCAACGTTGGCGGCGCGGCGTCTGCGCCCGTAGTGGCTGCGGCTTTCCATCCGGCACTGGCACCCGTAGGTGTACTGCTGGCGGTATTCGGCTATGCTTTAGGCACTTATATGGCCTGGCTCTGTGGCCAGTTGCTGCAGGCCGTGGCCGGCTGATTTAAGTTAACGCCGCATGAGCGGCATTCAAGAGAGAAGTTGCGATGAGTAATAAAACCATACATCTGGGGGCTATCGAGATAGCCAATGACAAGCCCTTTGTGCTGTTCGGTGGCATGAATGTACTCGAGTCGCGGGACTTGGCGATGACCATTGCCGAAACCTACGCGGAAGTCACTCAGAAGCTGGGGATCCCTTATGTGTTCAAGGCCTCCTTCGACAAGGCCAACCGCTCATCCGTCAACTCCTATCGTGGCCCCGGCATGGAAGAAGGTTTGAAAATCTTCCAGGAGATCAAGGACACCTTCAAGCTGCCATTGATTACCGATGTGCATGAGCCTTACCAGTGTGCGCCTGTGGCAGAAGTCGTGGATATCATCCAGTTGCCGGCCTTCCTGGCGCGTCAGACAGATCTGGTGGTGGCCATGGCCAAGACTGGGGCTATCATCAATGTGAAAAAGCCTCAGTTCCTGGCGCCCCATGAGATGCGACACATCATCAAGAAATTCAACGAAGCGGGTAATGATGAGATCATTCTCTGTGAGCGTGGCAGCTGCTTTGGTTATAACAACCTGGTGGTGGACATGCTGGGCATGGATGAGATGAAGCAATCCGGCTACCCGGTGATCTTCGATGCCACCCATGCGCTGCAGCGCCCTGGCGGCCGTGAAGATTCTGCCGGTGGTCGTCGTGCCCAGGCAACCGAACTGGCCCGCAGCGGTATGGCGCTGGGACTGGCCGGGCTGTTTATTGAGGCGCACCCGGACCCGGATAATGCCAAGTGTGATGGCCCTTGTGCTTTGCCACTGCAGCAACTGGAAGGATATCTGAGCCAGATGAAGGCCGTTGATGATCTGGTGAAGTCTTTCCCGGCGCTGGATACCAGTCGCTGAGCCAAGCGCTTTGTTAACAGCGCATAAGCTGTTGCAAGCTGCGCCTTTGGTGGAATAGCGAATCACCAGGATAGCGTGTTAGTCTCAAACGCCCGCAATCGCGGGCGTTTTTCGTTTCAGTCATGGCTTGCGGTTCATCGGCAAGCATTCTCGCGCTTAAAAGCTTGTCCTTCAAGACGCTGCTGCTGGGGTTGGGGTGCGGCAGCGCCTTTGCGCTGACTTCGCTCTGGGTTCGGGAAGCAAGCCTGGTGCTGGGCTTGCCATTTCCTCACCGCGCCGCCTGGGTACTCTTGTTGGTTATTTTGCTGCAGACCTTGTTGCTGCTCGCCTGGCTTCTTATCAAAGATAAAGAGACCCTTAAAAAACTCTGGCAAAGGCCCAAGTTGACCCTGGCCATCAGTATCAGCAGTTGTCTGGGTTCAATAGGTTGGTTCAGTGCCATGTCGCTCACGGCCGTGCCTTATGTGAAAACGCTCGGGCAGGTGGAAGTTTTCTTTATGATGCTGATCTCCAGCCTTTGGCTCAAGCAGCTGGTCAAGGTCAAGGATATGGGCGGCCTGGTACTGATTGCCCTGGCCGCGGTATTGGTACTTTGGGGATGATTTAGTTGCGTGGCTCCAGCGCTTTTATCTGGGCCACCAGTTCGCTGTTGATTGGCAGTGTGAGCCCATATTGCTCGGCGCGCTGCTGCAGGTAACCGTTGATATAGTCAATTTCCGTCTTGCGGCCATGCTTGAGGTCCTGATACATGGAAGAGTAGTTGGCGGCGGTTAGCCGTATCACTTCCTTGACTCTGGCGTGCAGCGCATCGAACGTCAGTGCTATGCCTTCCTGCTTGGCCACCTGTAACAGCTCATCGAGAATGGCGCAGATTGTTCCCTCAAACTCGGGGGCGGCCAGGGCACCGTTGTTGACTCTGTGAATGGCGGTCAGCGGATTGATAACGGCGTTGACCGCCAGCTTTTGCCACAGGGCTTCGAGAATGGCATCACTCCACTGACTGCCGGGAATGGCATTGAGCAGAGCGGTTTTCATCGCCTCTGGCGTGGGGGCGCCGATTAAGTCACCTATCTGGGTCAGGCCCCTGCCGGTTTGGCGAATATGATTGCTGCTGAGTTTCAGCGCCGCCTGGCTGGTGGTGCCCAGGCTCAGCGGCCGGCCATTCAGCTTGGCAGCCAGACTCTGATGTGGGCCAAGCCCGTTGTGCAGCAGCAAGATGCGGCAATCCGGGTGAAGTTTTGGCAGCAAAGGCTCCAGCGCCGCTTCAACCTGATAGGCTTTGACTGTGACCAGCAAAAGATCGAGCTGCTTGAGCTTGCTCGAGTCCTGCGCCAGGCACAGAAAGGATGTTTGCAGACTCTGGTCGCCAAGCTCCAGGGTATAGACTTGCTCTTCGCCCTGCTCAGCCAATGGCGGGGTGTTAGCTCTGGGTAATAACCAAGGTTCAAGCCCGGCTGCGGCCAGTTGCTGCGCCAGCAGTTGCCCTATGGCCCCAACGCCGAGGATCCCTATCTGCATCCGGGCTACTCCCTCAACATGGCGGCGCGAAAATACTTGCGATAGCCCCAGAGTGAGAAGTAGAAGAGTACGACTCCGGCCATATCGGCGACAAAGTCGGCCATATCGGCACTGCGGTAAGGCAGGCGGGATTGCACCATCTCTATCAGAATGCCGTATCCGGCCAGGGTGGCAAACATCAAGTACCAGCGGGGACGAAATGCCAGATAGGTCAGCCAGGCGAGGGCAAAGAAACTACCTATATGACCCACTTTATCAAGGTTAGGGATGCTCTGAGGGTAGTTAGGCTTGGAAAAAACCAGGTAGCTGATCACCGCCAGGGCAATCAACAAAGCAATTTTAAACAGCAGCTGTCGGTTAATCACAAATCACGCAGGGTTGGAAAGCTTGGCGAACATCATAGTCAAAATAAAGCCTGGCTGTCATCAGCAGACGTGGATTTATTCAGCTCGGCTTCAACTTAGGGTAGACTGGCGCTATTGGTTTGGCTGATAAGTAAAAGGCGACGAAATGCCCTCATTCGATATAGTGTCAGAAGTAGATGCTGTAGAACTGCGAAACGCGGTGGATAACAGTAAACGTGAATTGGATACCCGCTTCGATTTCCGCGGGGTGGAATTTGCGGTGGAGTATAAAGACTTTGTGGTGACTCTGTCGGCAGAGTCTGACTTTCAGTGCAATCAGATGGTGGATATTTTAAGAACCCAATTGAGCCGTCGTAATGTGGATCCCAAGGCGATGGAAGTGGATGAGAAGGCGATCCACAGCGGCAAGATGTTCTCTTTGAAGGTCAAGTTCAAACAAGGCATCGAGACCGATGTGGCCAAGAAGCTGGTAAAACAGATCAAAGACAGCAAGATTAAGGTGCAGGCGCAAATCCAGGGCGACTCGGTACGGGTCACAGGCAAGAAGCGTGACGACTTACAGGCTGTGATGGCGCTGGCCCGCAATGCCGAGCTGGGCCAGCCGTTCCAGTTCAATAACTTCCGCGACTAGTCGTTAATCTGCGACTTGAGCGCATCTTGAGCAGTATCGGCCCGCTTCGGCGGGCTGTTTTTTTGCACCAGCCAAATCAGCAGCAGCACGGGCAAGCCTATGATGCTGGCGCTGACAAAGAAATTCACATAGCCAAAGGCGTTGACCCAGGCGCCGGAGAAGCCGGCAATAAACTTGGGAAACAGTAACATCACCGAAGACAGCAGCGCATACTGAGTGGCACTGTAGCCACTGCTGGTGAGGCTGGAAAGGTAGGCGATAAAGGCTGCTGTGGCGATACCGCCGCTGAAGTTGTCCACCGAAATTGCCAGGGTCAGCAGCGGCACGTTGTAGCCTACCATGGCTTGCAGGGCGAACAACAGATTGGTGGTGGCCACCAGGAAGGCGCCGACATAGAGGATTTTTATGGTGCCGAAGCGTGCCAACAACACCCCGCCGAATGCCGAGCCCACCAGGGTCATGATCAGACCATAGACCTTGCTCAAGGTGGCGATCTCTTCCTTGCTGAAGCCCATATCCACATAGAAAACATTGGCCATGATCCCCATGACAATATCCGAGATCCGGTAGCAGGAGATCAGCATAAGGATCAGAATCGCGCTCTTGCCGTAGCGGCGAAAGAAATCGATAAAGGGCAGGGCCACGGCACTGTAAAGCCAGGAGATAAAGGCGGCCATCCTATCTGTTCCGGCCTGGGTCAGCTGCTTGGCTTCCTGCTCTTGAATTGCTCTGTCTTTACTTTTGACGCCGAAGATCAGCAACCAGAGCAGCAGAGTGAGCCCCATAGTGGCCAGCGTGACTGCATCTGTATTCAGGGCCTGACTCGGAAAGTAGGATTGCAGTACCTGGGTGAAGGGTTCAGCCAGGCTAAAACAGAAATAAAGCCCCAGCAGCAGGAGCAGCAACTTGCCATGGCGCAGGATAAACAGGTTGGCCGGCGCGGCCCAGACAGAGAGTCTGGGTGCCAGGTTGGCCCTGAGTCTGTCTCTGAGGTTGGCTTCCTCTTCCCCTATCGAGCTGATATCTACTGCCGGCTCTTTGGCAAAAAGTGTCGCCAGTATGCCTATGCCCATGAGGCCTGCCATTACCAGATAGGCGGTTTGCCAGCTCTGGAGATCATAGCTTTCCGGCGTGGGAGAAACCCAGGCGGCGATAGTCAGTGAGCCTGCAGTGGCTATGATCATCGCGCTGCGATAGCCCACCTGATAGGCGGCGGCCAGTGCCGCCTGCATTTTTTCCGGCGCCGACTCGATACGAAAGGCATCGACCACTATGTCCTGGGTGGCGGAGGAAAAGGCCACCATCAGCGCAAAGAGTGCCAGATGGGTGAGATCTTCCATGGGGTCACTGCCGGCCATCCCCAAAATGGCAGCTATCAGTAATAGCTGGGAGAACAGCATCCAGCCGCGGCGGCGGCCAAAGAGTTGGCTGAACAAAGGCAGGGGCATGCGATCGACCAGAGGGGACCAGGCCCACTTAAAGGCATAGATCAAGGCTACCCAACTGAAATAGCCGATGGCGGCCCTGTCTACCCCGGCTTCCCTGAGCCAGAAAGACAGGGTGGAGAATACCAGCATCAGCGGCAGGCCGGCGGAAAAACCGAGCAGCAATAAGATGAGTACCCGTTTGTGGAAATAGATACTCAGGGCGTCTCGGGTGCTGGCAAAAAAAGATTGAGGCATGGCACGGCTTGGTGAGAGTCAAAGGCCTTAGAGTAAAAGCCCGCGCCTGCGACTTCAAGGCGTGCTTGGGTGTTTGCCCAATAAAAAATCCCCGGCAAAGCCGGGGATTGGTCGCCCGTGTCATTAAAGTGTCACCCGGGCGGGGTAGATTAACGTCTGTCTCAGGGCCTGACGCCGATACAGCCTTCGGGTATGGGGCCACCACCGAACAGGTATTCACAGCAGTCGTCCAGTTGCTGGCGCAAAAACTGGTTACCGCGCAATACCCAATCGGGCCATTTATCGAAGGCGTACAACAAGTGCCAAAATACGCGTTCGACATCCGTTTGCGCTTCCCCCTGCAAGTTCAGCTGATGCCATTCTTCCAGGGTATCCCACAGATACAATCTGACTTCATTAAATTCCAGCTTGTCGCTCAAGAATGCTTTGCCGTAATGAGCCAGTTGGGGCGCTTTCACATCGATGAACTCTTCCGGGGTCATCAGATCGCCTCCTTATGTTTGCCAGGTTCAGTATAGACAGCTTTTTGATACTGAACCGGGCCTGGGGTTAATTTCTGGGCAGAAGTGTGGCTTTCTTCAACAAAACCTGGGTAACCGGCACGTCGGGCCAACCCAAGGTGCTGTTGGTGCCTGTCTCTACCAGCGCCATATTCTGCAGAACTTCAAGCCCTTGGCTGACTTCACCGAATACGGCATAGCCCCAGCGCCTGGAGGATGGGTCGAGCTTTTTGTTGTCGGCTACATTGAAGTAAAACTGGCGGGTGGCCGAATGGGGAGCATTCTCTCTGGCCATGGCTATAGTGCCTAGGCTGTTGGATAGGCCGTTGCCCGACTCATTGACTATCGGCTGGTCTGACGGCAGTTCTTCATACTTGGGGCTGAGGCCGCCGCCCTGAACCACGAAATCAGCAATAATGCGGTGAAACAATGTGTTGTTGTAGTCGCCGCGCACCACATAGGTGAGAAAATTGTCCACAGTAATGGGCGCCCGGGTGCGATCGAGCTCGACCACGATTTTGCCCATGCTGGTATCAAATTCCACTTGGGGGTAGAGATTGTCTTTTTGTATATCCAACGCCAGCGCCAGCTGACTGGTCAGCATCAATACGGCTGCGAGTATCCATCGGCTCATGACCTGATTCCTTATCGTGGTGTTGCAGACGGGCCTGCCCGTGAGTCACAGACCGGCCCAATAAATTACTGTTGCAAAAAGCTGTGCAGCTCGGGGTCGTTGAGTATTTCGCCGGTCAACTGGGTGATCAGCTTGTTCATGTCCAGTTCCAGCGAGGCGAAGTCGGCACTGAATGGGCCCTTGAGCAGTCCCTTGGCCTTATAACGCTTGGTCAGGGTATGGCTGCTGTTTTTCGCCAGCAGATTGATGCTGACATTGGTTTTGGCTTCGAAGCCGAAGCTGGATTCATCCACATCAGTGAGCAGTTCAATCAGCTGTAACTGCACCTCTTTTCCACTGGCGGGATCGATTCGGTATCCGGCCTTGGCAAAACCTTGACGGAACAGTTGATCCAGCTGGACCCTGGGTGGCTCCGCCGGGCTGACCAGACGTGCGGCTTTGCCATCTTCATTGAATCGCACAATAAAGTTGGCGGTGCGGGTATCCAGGGTTTGCAGCGCCAGAGCCGGCTCTAGCGAAGTCTGTGGCGTGACCGCAGGCAGTTCAGGGCTCAGGGCAATAAAGTTGGGGGTATGACTGGCGCAGCCAAAGAGCAGCGCCGACCCCAGCATCAAGGTAGCAAGCCGTTTCATAAAAATCCGAAGCTGTAAAAAAGGTGGCATCAGGATAACCAGATTTGAGTTTGGCTTCCAGCATCTGGTTATGTCAGATAACCGGCTTGGGTTCGGTCTGGGGGAGATTTTTTTGCGGGTTCTTTGCGCGCAGGCCACCAAGGGACAAACTCGAGTATCAATCTGGGAAAACCGCTAGCTTAGATTATCAAGGAACATCGCTGTCAGTTACCGTTTCTGAATGACACAGTAAACCGGATAAGACCCCGCATAGCGGTTTTTTCATTTTTGTAACATTCAAGGCTTCAATCTCCGACGGCGACAGGGTAGAGTCAAGTTATTGCTCTAAAAACAGCTGTTGGGAATATGTTGGAATTGAAATCCGGGCCTTTGCCGACGACTCAATCCGGGGTTGCAACCCAGGCCACGCCTGACTCTTTGATAGATGTTCACGGCCAGCCTCTGTTTGGTCATTTCGACGGGCCGCCGAAAAGCCTGGGATTGGCAGACTTTCAGCTGTTCAATGAGATGGATCGCAGGGTTTCACGCCTGAAACAGCGTTGCAGTTATAAGCAGTTTGAGTTTATTGGCCTTAACAGCCCCAGATGGATGCTGGGCGTTGCCCTGGCGGATATCGCCTATCTTGGCAGTGGTTTCTGTTATCTGTTTGATTTGCAGAGTCGTCGCATGTATCAGCAGAATCTGCTGCGGCCACCCGCTGGTTTTAACCTGAGCCGTTCGCCATGGCAGGGGGAGAGCCGTATGGGCGGCATTCACTTTCGGCGTGAGCAGGGACAATGGCAACTGAGCCTGGATCTTAAACTACAGGGAATGCCACTTGAGGGGGAAATGACCTTGATTCCCGAACCGCTCAGCTTGCCGATGGCGCTTTGCAGTCCAACCGGTTACAGCGGTTGGACCTATACCCAAAAACACAATGCCCTCAAGGTCTACGGCCAGTTGTCCTTCAATCATGAACCCCAGCCGCTGCTGCATGCCAGAGCAGGTTATGACTTTTCCGCAGGCTTTATGCGCCGGGAAACCAGTTGGCGCTGGGCCTCTATCAATGCCGATATTGATGGCAAGGGGGTGGGGCTAAACCTGGCGGCCGGAGTCAACGAGACCGGCTCTTGTGAAAACGTGCTCTGGGTTGATGGTGCCAGGCATTTGCTGTCGCCGGTGCATTTTGAGTTTGACCGCAGGGCAGCATCCGGCGGCCAATGGCGAGTTTGGTCTGAGCGCGGCGAGCTGGAGTTGGCATTTTCGCCCTTGGGGTGCCGCAGCGAAAGGCTCAATCTGGGGCTGCTTAAAAGCAATTTTCCAGTATACCGGGCTGTTTTCCGGTTGGGTCAAAGACTCCCTGGGCCAGCGCCATGAGCTGGTGCAGCAGAGCGGCCTGACAGAAGATCACTTTGCCAAGTGGTGAGCTGGAATAAAAGGAATAAAAATGGATTTCAATTTACTTATTTCACATCCTGAATGGCTGCTGCTGGTATTGGCGCCGCTGTTCTTCATCTGTATGGCATTGGAGTGGTTTTTCGGTGACCGCCTCAGACGTTTACCCGAGAATGCCCGCTATCGACCGGCGGAGGTTTTCTGTAACTTTGTGCTGGCAGGCATGCACCAGGGCGCCGATATTCTCACAGGGTTACTGCTGGCCAAACTGTATTTGTGGTTATTCGGCTGGCGTTTGTTCGACATTGAGATGAATGGCTGGACCTTTCTACTGCTGATGCTGGGACAGGACTTTTGCTATTACTGGTTCCACCGGGCCAGCCACAGGTGCCGCTGGATGTGGGCCGCCCATGTAGTGCACCACAGCTCGGAAAATATGAATTTTTCCACCGCCTTTCGTCAGAGCCTGATGTACCCATTGGCGGGCATGTGGCTGTTTTGGCTGCCTTTAGTGATCATAGGCTTCGATCCCAACTGGGTGATATTTGTGGTGTTGCTTAATCTGGGCCTGCAATTTTTTGTCCATACCCAGGCCATCAAACGTCTTGGGCCCTTGGAGTGGATATTCAACACTCCGTCCCACCACAGGGTGCACCATGGCCGTAATCCTCAGTACATAGATAAGAACTACGCCGGGGTGTTGATCATTTGGGATAGATTATTCGGCAGCTTTGAGCCGGAGCGGGAAACCGTGCGCTATGGTATTACCAAGCCAGTGAACAGCTTTAATCCTGTGACAGTCACTTTTGCCGAATGGCGCGATATGTTGGCGGAAGTGAGTCGCCCCGGGCTTAGTTTCAGGCAGCGTTGGCGTTTGCTGTTTGCGCCGCCGGCCAGTCAGGTGTTGCCCAGCTCCGGCCTCGGAGGATATGCTGATGGCCCTGACAGTTCCAAGGAAGCTAAGGAGTACTGATGAAGCTTTTTGTGTTTGACCATTGTCCCTATTGTGTCAAGGTTATGATGCTGGTGGGGCTTAAGGCGTTGCCGGTGGAGCGGGTCTATCTGCAAAACCATGATGTGGAGTCCAGAATAGCTATGGTCGGCGCCAATATGGTGCCCATTTTACAAAAAGCCGATGGCAGCTTCATGGCCGAGAGCCTGGATATCGTCAGTTATCTGGATAATCTGGATGGTAAGCCGGTCATTGCCGTTGCCAGCCAGGCCGATGCTGTCAGCCAATGGCAGGAGGCATCCGGTTATTTCAGCAGTCGCTTACTCTATCCACGCAGTGTGTTGCTCGGCCTGCCTGAATTTGGCTGCCAAGAGGCGATTGCCTGGTTTACCCAAAACAAGAGCGCCATGATAGAGATGTCTTTCGAAAAAGCGCTTGCGCAAACGGCCGATTTTCTTGAGGGCCTGGCTAAGTGTTGGCCACTGCTCGACTGGCTGCTATTGCCGTCGGAGCGGGGCAATAAGTTGAGTATTGATGATATCAACCTGTTCCCCGGTCTGAGAAACCTGACCATGGTCAAGGGGCTGGTATTTCCGGCCAGAGTGCGCGCCTATATCGAAGAGGTGGCGGCGCTGACTCAAATCGACTTGTACGACGACAGAGCCGTCTGAGCGGCTTTATCTGAGTCATACAACTACATCCAAAAAGACAGGCCAGTACTGGACCTGTCTTTTTCATTCGTTTTCACTTTAGGGCAAGTGCTACTTTAACCCGGCATTTTCAACTCAGCTTTTTCAACACTCTCTTTGTTCAACGCTCTCTTTGTTGATGCACTGCTCGTTGTCTGTGCTCCTGAGCGCGGCTGGGCTGGCGTCGCTCCGCCTGATGGCGCTGTGGCTGAGCTCGCTGCTGATGCTGCACCTTCGATTGACTATGAGGCTGATAGTGTCTCTGTGGCTGCTGTTGTTTATCTGCCTGTTGCCGGCGCTTTTCAGCTTGTCTATAAGTAGTGTTAGTGTGCCGGTTTGAGGCCTGTTGCAACTGTCTGTCTCTGGCCTGATGTTTAACCCGCATCGTTTTGTCGGCGGCGTTGGCACTGTTATTGGCACTCCTATATGACGGCTGCTGTGACAGCTGGCGAACTTTTTGTGGCTCGCCCTTATGCATCTTTTCCCTCTTGTCAGCGGCGCGCCATTCGCGGCTATTGTGTTCCCTGCGCTTTTTTAGCTCATGTTGCAACTGCTTTTGTTGCTTGTTTCTGTCCTGATGCAGCCTCTGGTTATGGTTGAAGCTGCGGGCCTGGGATTCATAACGCTTGTGCGGCTTGTTGTATACCGCCTTGTTGTAGCGTTGTTGCAGCCCAGGGTGACGATAATGGGCGCCACGTCTGTGGTGCGGGTTATGGCTCCAGCGCTGGGCTCCCTGGCTATAGGCCAGTCGCGGACGGTAGTGATTATAGTGTTTGTGGCGATAATCGACCCAGATCACTCTGTCATGCCAATGAAAGGCGCTGAAGAAGAAGTTAAATGAAATGCTGACCCCGGAACTGCGCCAGTAAAACGGACTGGAGTGGTAGCGCACATATCCGGGGAAAGGGTCCCAATAGATAGGCGGATAGCTGCTCCAGTGCCAATGGCCATAGACACGGCGACTGTCGTAGTAAGGGACATAGATCACCTCGGTGCGGGTCGGCGCTATCACTATCTGACGTTCGTCGCGTCTGGCGTTGAGGTTACCCAGGTCGTTTAATGAGTCGGCATCCCAGGCGGCTTGTCTCAGGGTTTGAATCCCATCCATTACCCGGCCTTCATCGGCGATAAAGGCTTCGCCCAAACGGGCAGTCCAGTCCAGATCTGTGCTCATCTTGTTCAATACTTCCGGAAAGGCGATAAGCGCCATCACACTGGGGTCCCAATCCTGGTTCTCGGCTTCGGCCATCAGGCGTTCATTGCTCCAATGGTTGCGCTGTTTGCGCCAGCGCTGTGCCTGCACCAGTTCCAGTGGATAGGTTGAGGCGATCAGCATATGGGTCAACAAGGTGTCCGGATAGAGAGCGATAGGGGAGAGCAGCTGCATCAGCTCGGGTTCCCGGATATCACTGCCGGATTCGGCGGCCTGCAGCGCCGTAGTTGGCAGGCCAAACAGACACAGGACAAGTACACTGTGCTGCAGCCAGATTTTCAGCTTGTTCATGGTTGCCTCCTTTAGGCCGGTATGGTTACCAGCCTGGCAAGTGAGCTAACTGAGGCCTTGCGATGCAATTCCCCATCAGTGACTTCAGGATAAGTGGCCTTTGATGAACATAAGCTGAAGGCTTTTGGGTGGCTAAATATTATCCAGTGAATGGGCAAAAGGTTTTGCTTTTTTAAGGTCAGGCCCTGGTTGTGAGCGGTTTTATCAAAACAGTCATTTAGATCGTAATTGGGAAGCTTAAACTGGACAAACTGTGTACTGAGTCACAGTTTATGGGAGCACAAGTCTTCACCCTGTTATAGCTATTTATCTTTAGTCGCTATTGAGTGCGGCTATCGCCAACAAGCAAAAGGAGTGTATATGGCAACCAAGAAAGTCAAGGCACCCAACATAGATATAGGTATCACGGATGCGGATCGTAAAATAATCGTCGCGGGGCTTTCCGCGCTGCTGGCCGACAGTTATACCCTGTATCTGATGACCCATAATTTCCATTGGAACGTCAAAGGGCCGCAGTTCAACAGCCTGCATCAGATGTTTATGGATCAATATACAGAGCAGTGGAATGCTCTGGATGAAATTGCTGAGCGGATCCGCGCCCTGGGGTATCCGGCGCCCGGGACTTATAAAGAGTTTGTGCGTCTGGCATCCATCAAGGAAGTGGAAGGCGTGCCCTCTGCCAATGAGATGATATTGCACCTGGTCGAAGCCCAGGAGGCTACGGCCCGCACCGCCAGAGCCCTGTTCCCCGTTATCGACAAGGCCAATGACCAGCCGAGCGCTGATCTGCTGACCCGCAGGCTGGAAGTCCATGAAAAGACTGCCTGGATGTTGCGTAGCTTGCTGGAGGAATAGCCTAAACGCTAGGCGCTACGCATCAAAAAGCCGCCCCGGAGTGCTCCGGGGCGGCTTTTTTTTAATTGCCTTTATTGAAGTGGCATTTGTGTTGGCAAGGTTCGCTTACCCCAATCACATAGTTTGCCCATGTTGATGGAGAGCCACTCACTTGTCGCCTGGCTGCCACGCCAAGTCGTTTGGCGCTATCTATTCAAGGCTTAAGTGCCTTAATCAAGGTATCAGGCCTTTTCGGGAATACGTTCCAGTACCGCCAACAGCAGCTGCCAGTATTGGCCCACTGTGGTGATATTCACCATTTCATCTGGGCTGTGAGGGAAACGTATGGTGGGGCCGATAGACACCATATCCATGGCCGGATAGGGCTCCTTGAACAGGCCACATTCCAAACCGGCATGGATCACCATGATCACCGGCTCTTTATGGTAGATGTCCTGATAGGTGTCGCGCACAATCGCCATTACAGGAGACTGGCTGTCTGGCTTCCAGCCTGGGTAGGCGCCGGAAAGATCAATCTCGGCACCGGCCAGGTTGGCCAGGGCGATCAGCATGCCTTCAACCTGGCTGCGACCAGAGTCAATTAAGGAGCGGATCAGGCACAGGAGTTTGACATCCTGTTCGCTGGTATTGATCACCCCGAGGTTGAGTGAGGTCTCGGTCACGCCTTCAATCTCGTCACTCATTCGCATGACACCGTTGGGGCAGGCATGCAGCAGATCGATAAGAGTGTTCTGACTCTGCTCGCTCATCACCTTGGCAGGCAGCGGCACTTCGGTGAGAGTCAGGCAAGCGGCCGGATCGGCAACCGCCAGCTCTTCTCTAAGCAGTGCCTGGAAAGCCACGGCGGTTTCGCTCAAAGCTGTGGCTTGTTCGGCCGGTACCAGAATAGTGGCACTGGCTTCGCGGGGAATGGCGTTACGCAGCGAGCCGCCGTTGAATTCGGCCAGTTCCAGCTGCAGGCTTTCGCTGTGTTCAAACAGGAAACGGGCCAGCAGCTTGTTGGCATTACCGCGTCCCAGATGAATGTTCACCCCTGAGTGGCCACCCTTTAGCCCGGAGAGCGTCAGGTTGAATGCCTGGAAACCCTCGCCTGTGGCTTCCCAGACCATGGGCAGGGTGATCTCGGCATCCACGCCACCGGCGCAGCCCATGTAGATCTCGCCTTCCTGCTCGGAATCTGTGTTGATCAGGATTTCACCGCGAAGCATACCGGCTTCCAGGCCAAAGGCTCCTGTCATACCAGCTTCTTCATCTATGGTCAGCAGCACTTCCAGCGGTCCGTGGGGAATATCGTCACTGCCGAGAATGGCCAGCGCCGATGCCATGCCTATGCCGTTATCGGCACCCAGAGTCGTGCCCTGAGCCTTGACCCAGTCGCTATCAATCCAGGGCTGGATCGGATCTTTGACAAAGTCATGCTCTTTATCGGCATTTTTCTGCGGCACCATATCGATATGGGCTTGGATCACCACGGGTTTGCGGTTTTCCATCCCGGGAGTGGCATCTTTGCGAATAATCAGGTTACCGACTTTATCTTCGATAACATCAAGCTGACGGTCTTTGGCCCAGTTCTGAATATACTGGCTGAGCGCGGCTTCATGCTTGGATGGGTGAGGAATGGCACAGATTTGTTCAAACCACTGCCATAGAGGCTGAGGTTGCAATTGGCTGAGACTGGACACAGCAAACTCCTGATCTTTTCGTCTGGTTGGCGGGCTTGGACCGGGCCAAGCGCGAGTTGTCATCAGTCTATCACAGAGCGACGTAAGGGCGCAGAACCCAGTTGGGACAATTGTTTATTTGTGGCAGCGAAACTTGCCAGCCAGATATTGGTAATCCGGCGCCGGAAAGGGAATAATGCTGGGCGCCAATAAAAAATAATTAGGATGGGTCATGGTTGAATTTATTGATGTTACTGACCAGGATGCAATTTTCAGTGAGGCAGACTGGGATGCATTACTGGTGGTCAGCGCCGATGTGACGGCGTGTCCAATCGAAGAGGTGGCTATGCTGGCCTCCCACGGGGCTCAAGTTGACAAACGGGTGGGCAAGAGCCCAACCCTGTTGTTTGCTCCCGGGCTTGCCGGTGGCCGTTTGATTATCGCCCCGGTCGCGCCGCTTGGCGATTATGACGATGTGCGCGCCTTCGCCAATGCCGCCCGTGCCGGTATCGCCATTGCCCGTGACGCCGGAGCCAAAAGGCCGCTGTTGTGGGTCGATAAGCCTGCATCCTTAGGCGATGAATACGCCAAGGCAGATATGGTTGCGGCGCTGGCAACGGCGCAGGAGTTATGGCAGCCATTGGAAGCCCGTGAGGCGGGTGCCGCCCTTGACAGCATAGAAGCCATAGGGGTGATGAACGGCGCCGATGCTGGCATGCTCAATGCCATTGAAGCCGGCCGCACCCTTGCCAGAGATCTTTGTGGCACTGAGCCCGAGCGCATGGGCGCCCCTGCCTTTGCCGATTACTGCCTCAACGCCTTCAAAGAATCAGGGCTGTCGCTACAGGTCGTGGAAGACAGAGACATTCTCGAGCGGGACTATCCCTTGCTGAGCGCTGTGGCGCGGGCCTCTTTTGCCGTGGCCAGACATCAGCCCAGAGTCGTTAAATTGGAGTACCGCGGCGAAGGTGACATCCAGCACAACTATTTCTTTGCCGGTAAGGGCGTGGTGTATGACACAGGCGGCGCCGATCTGAAAGTGGCCGGCGCCATGGCCGGTATGAGCCGCGACAAGGGCGGCGCGGCTGCCGTGGCCGGTTTGATGAAGACCTTGTCATTACTCAAGCCCAAAGGCATTCGTGTGGTGGCCGAACTGGGGCTGGTACGCAACAGTATAGGCAGCGAAGCCTTTGTCACGGACGAAATCATCACAGCCCATTCGGGTGTCAGGGTCAGGATCGGCAATACCGATGCCGAAGGGCGTTTGGTGCTGGCCGACTTGCTGTCTCATCTGCGTTTAAAGGCGCAGGGCAGTGCGGCGCCCGAGCTATTCTCTGTGGCAACCCTGACCGGCCATGTGGTGCGAGCCTATGGAGCTTACAGTGCGGTAGTGGCCAACGCCGTTGCCGAGCAACAGGCATTACCCAAGCGGTTGCAGGCCAGCGCCGAGCGTTACGGTGAAGGGCTGGAGCTGTCCCGTTTGCGTAAGGAAGATTTTGCCAAGGTGCGTGATGTTTCCGGTGCCTCTGAGCTACTTTCTTCCAATAATGCGCCCTCATCGGTTACCGCCAGAGGACACCAGTATCCGGCGGCCTTCCTGCTAAAGGCTTCCGGATTGGCACAACACGGGTTAAAAGACGTTCAGCCCATGGCCTATAGTCATCTGGATATTGCCGGCAGTGCCACTGAAGGCGATCCCCTCTATGGCAAACCTACGGCGGCGCCGCTGCTTGGGTTGTTTGCCTATATGACTGAGTAAGTCCTCAATGCCTCCCGGCCGACGCTGTCGGCCGGGTTATCCCTGCACTCTGTCCGTTGGCTTTTCTTTACTTGGCGACCGCTATGTTGGCATTACATGGCTCCGACATTTGCTGGATGTCATCTTACCTAAGTTCTCCATTGCAAACGGTTGGGTCAGATCTGATTTGAAGCCGTTTGAATTGTCATCCACTACGAGCACTGAAAACAACAGAAAACTTTCAGACGGATTTTTAGTCAATCCTGTAACCGGGTGATCTAACTCACTTTAACTGGTCTTACCTCTTTGGGGTCACGCTTTTACCCCTGTGGGGAGACTAACATTTGGGCACTGACTGACAGTCAATTACAGCGTTAGATTTTACTTAATTGGAATTAGCTTAGTTTAATTTGTTTTTGATTTATTTGTTTAGAATCAAGTGGTAAGGCGTATTTTTTACTGTGTTTCGAGATGTGTTATTCGGTGCTTTGGGTAAATCTTGTGTAACTTTTATGTAATTACCTTACAGTTTTAGGTGTGTTTTAAATTTTTCGCCTTAATACTTGTAATAAAATTACAGATAGCTATAATAGCTCTCGTTGGTTAGGCAAGCGCCTTCCACCTCTAGTCAATCCAGGATGGATAACTATCTCCAGGGAAATGAGTGACAAGTTGTCTCCACGGATATGAGAACCTCTAGTTCCAGGGAACCGAGCCAAGCTTCACTAGAGTATTTATTTCACAACTTTGTTAGGAGTATCGGCTATGTCTTACACAGGCAAAAACAACCTAGTTTATTGGAGCAACACCTGGTTTGATTGTCAGGTTTTGCGCGGCGGCATGTTCGCCATGAGTTTCAAGGGCTGACTACCCCTTTAAGTAGTTCCATCATCCATCAACCTTTGTTCACCACTTTGTGGTGTATTTAGACTCAAGTCGCAATAGAAGTTTTGCTTCTGTTGCCAGGTGTTACCCGCTAGCGCGGTAGACTCTTTCCCTTTTGGGTGCTTGATACATGTCTTGGCCTGCTCTTTGAGCAGGCTTTTTTTTGTTTGCGGCAAAATGTGAATAAATTGTGAGCTGGTGGGCATTTAATGGATACCACTGGCTGGCTAACTACTCTGGTGCTGGTCTGAGCAGAGCAAACTCCCTATAATCTGCCGCCGATGACCTCGTTAAAGAAGTGTCACAAACCTCCCTACACTCAAATTCAAGGAACCTGGTTCCATGTTGGAAAAACTGTTCAAGTTAAAACAAAACAAAACCTCTCTGAAGCAGGAAGCTGTGGCGGGTCTAACCACCTTTCTGACCATGGCTTACATCATCTTCGTTAACCCCGCTATGCTGGCCGATGCCGGTATGGATCAGGGCGCAGTCTTTGTGGCGACCTGTATCGCGGCGGCGATAGGTTGTCTGGTCATGGGACTTTTGGCCAACTATCCCATCGCCCTGGCGCCGGGAATGGGTCTCAACGCCTTTTTTACCTATACAGTTGTGGGTGAAATGGGTTACAGCTGGGAAACCGCGCTTGGCGCCGTATTCCTCTCCGGGATCTGCTTTATGATCCTCTCCTTGGTACGGATTCGGGAATGGGTGGTCAACTCTATTCCTATGTCGCTGCGCCTCGGTATTGCCGCTGGTATCGGCTTGTTTTTGGCGCTCATTGGCCTCAAGAGTGCCGGTATTGTGGTTGCCAATCCGGCAACTCTGGTGGGCATGGGTGATATCACTGCATTTCCGGCGTTGATGTCGGTATTGGGGTTCTTCCTGATCATCGCTTTTGTTCAGCGTGGATATAAGGCGGCGGTGATCCTCAGCATTCTGGCCATCACTCTGCTAGGGCTGGCCTTTGGTGATGTGCAATATACCGGCCTGGTATCCATGCCGCCCTCCATAGCGCCCACCTTTATGAAGATGGATCTCTCCGGCATGCTGGAGATCAGCATGATTTCCGTGGTGTTCGCCTTTTTATTTGTGGACTTGTTTGATACCTCCGGCACCTTGGTGGCTGTGGCGCAGCGTGGTGGTTTCCTGGATGACAAGGGCCGCCTGCCAAGGCTCAACCGTGCCCTGACCGCCGACAGCGCTGCCACTATTGCCGGGGCCATGCTGGGTACCTCGACCACCACAAGTTATGTCGAGAGTACCTCAGGCGTCAGTGCCGGTGGCCGTACCGGCTTGACCGCCGTCGTGGTCGGACTGCTATTTTTGGCCTCACTCTTTATCTCGCCGCTGGCCGGTATGGTGCCTGCCTATGCGACCGCGGGCACCCTCTTCTATGTGGCGATTCTGATGATGTCTGGCCTGGTGCATGTAGAGTGGGAAGATTTGACCGAAGCTGCCCCTGTGGTGGTGGTCTGTCTGCTGATGCCATTGACTTTCTCAATAGCCACGGGTATCGCCTTTGGCTTTATCGCCTATGCGGCGATTAAACTCCTCTGCGGCCGTTTTCGCGATCTCAATGCCGGGGTTGTGGCACTGGCGCTGCTGTTTATTCTCAAGTTTGCCTACGGTGGTTAAAAAAGCTAAAGCGCAAGCATCTGCTTTATGAACTGCATTTATTGAGGGTCATACTTTGTATGGCCCTTTTTGTATGAGATATCGCAATAAATAACGATTTTGTCCGCTTGAAAGCCGACTGCCGCTAGGAATCCTGCGGCGGATTGGGTATAAGATTTATCCCCGACTTTTTTAAGCAAATACAAGTGATGAACTTGAGTGACACACGCTACCGCCGGGTAGTGGTAAAACTGGGTACCAGTGTGCTTACCTCCGGCAGCAAGCGCCTGGACAAGGCCCATATGGTCGAGCTGGCCAGGCAGATGGCGACCCTGATGCGCGCCGGTATCGAAGTGGTTTTGTGTACCTCCGGCGCCATTGCCGCCGGGCGTGAGCATCTGATGTATCCGGAGTTGCCGGATACCATGGCCAACAAACAGTTGCTGGCGGCCGTGGGCCAGAGCCAGTTGATCCTGGCTTGGGCTCAATTATTCAGTATTTATGGTCTGCACGTGGGGCAGTTGCTGCTGACCCGGGCGGATCTCCATGATCGTGAGCGCTATCTCAACGCCAGAGATACCCTAAATGCGCTGCTGAAACAGAATATTATCCCCATCATCAATGAAAACGATGCCGTTGCCACCAATGAGATCAAGGTAGGGGACAACGACAACCTGTCCGCCCGCGCAGCGCTTTTGTGCGATGCCGACTTGCTGATCCTGCTGACAGACCAAAAAGGCTTGTTTGATGCCGATCCGCGCCACAATCCCAATGCTCATCTTATCAGCGAAGTGGCCAATATCGACGACAGCCTGCGGCAACTGGCCGGCGGCTCGGTTTCCGGATTGGGTACCGGCGGCATGGCAACCAAGCTGGAGGCGGCCGATATAGCTCGCCGCGCCGGTATCGAAGTGGTTATCGCCTCGGGTCATCATCCGGATGCCATCGAAAAAATCGCTGCCGGCGAGTCAGTGGGGACTCACTTCTGCGCCATCGAAACCCCACTGGAGAGCCGTAAGCAGTGGATCCTTGCCGGGCCCAAGGCCAAGGGGAAACTGACCTTGGATGAAGGCGCGGTGCGGGCGGTAACCGAAAAGGGCCGCAGTCTGCTGTCCAAGGGGATTATCGCCGTCGAGGGCGAGTTTGAACGCGGCGCCACGGTGCAACTCTTGGATCCCAAGGGCCGTAAACTGGCGCGGGGGATCTGCCGATACAGCGCCGTGGCCCTCAAACGTATCGCGGGCCAGCATTCAGATAACATTGAATCCTTGCTGGGCTATGACTATGGTGATGCAATAGTGCACCGCAACGACATGGTGGTTTTATGACAGCTGAATATCTGCAACAACTGGGGCAAAGGGCCAAGGAAGCCAGTTTTGCCCTGGCCAATCTTTCCGGCACCGCCAAGCAGCAACTGCTGCATAATATCGTTGCCGCTCTCAAGGCCGATGAAGCGGCTATTCTCGCGGCTAATGAGCAGGATGTCGCTGCGGCCAAAGAGGCTGGTCTCAACGCGGCCATGATAGACAGGCTGCTGCTGGATAAGTCGCGCCTGGCCGGAGTGATAGCCGATATCGACAATGTGATTGCCCTTGCCGACCCCATTGGCCGCGAATATGACAGCCGGGTGCTGGATAACGGCTTGCGCCTGTGCCGCCGCGCCGTGCCACTGGGGGTGATAGGCGTTATCTATGAGGCCAGGCCCAATGTGACTGTGGATATTGCCGTGCTGGCCCTTAAAACCGGCAACGCGGTGATCCTCCGTGGCGGCAAGGAAACCCTGAAATCCAACCTGGCACTGGCCAAGGCCATTCGCCAGGGCGTTAAAGCCAGTGGTTTGCCGGAAGATGCGGTGCAGCTTATCGACAACCCTGATCGCACCCTGGTTACCGGCCTGCTCAAGCTGGATCAATATGTGGATATGATAGTACCCCGCGGCGGCGACAAGCTGCAGCGGCTCTGCGCCGAACAGGCGACTATCCCGGTTATTCTCGGCGGTATCGGTATCTGCCATCTCTATCTGGATAAGGCGGCCGATCTGGAGAAGGCTATTCCTGTCATTCTCAACGCCAAGGTGCAGCGCCCAACCGTATGTAACGCCCTGGATACTCTGTTGGTGCACAAGCAGATAGCCAAGGAGGCATTGCCCAAGGTGGTCAAGGCCTTAGTCGATGCCGGAGTTAAGCTGGTAGGTTGCCCCGAGACAGTGGCTATTCTTGGAGCCGAGCAAGTGGCCGCCGCCAGCGAGGATAGCTTTGCTACCGAGTGGTTATCTCTCAATCTGGGGATCCGGGTAGTCGATGATATCCAGCAGGCCATAGGTCATATTCGCCGCTATTCCAGCGGTCACTCCGAGGCTATCCTCACGGATGATATCAACGCCGCTACCGAGTTTATGAATCAGGTGAATTCGGCGGCGGTTTACCTCAATGCCAGCACCCGTTTCACCGATGGCGGCCAGTTTGGCCTGGGCGCCGAGGTGGCTGTCAGTACTCAGAAACTGCATGCCAGAGGCCCCATGGGACTGGAAGCACTGACCACTTACAAGTGGTTGGGTGTCGGTGATTACACCGCCAGAAGTTAGTGTTTACTTCTTGTAAAAGGTATTCAGAGCATCGTATAACCCAAGCCCCGCAGTTGCGGGGCTTTTGCTTTGGCCGCTTACGATTCAGCTCTTAATCGCTGCAAAACTGCCGCGGCAGAGCTTGGCCAAGTCCTCTGCGGCAAGACAGATCTCCAGTCCGCGGCGACCGGCGCTGACATAGATGCTGTCAAACTCCTGGGCGCTGGCGTCTATCACTGTGGGTAACTGCTTTTTCTGCCCCAGAGGGCTAATGCCGCCCACCAGATAGCCGGATGAACGCTGCGCCAATTGCGGATTGGCCATCACCAACTTCTTGGCCTTAATCGCCTTGGCAACGCATTTCAAGCTGAGTTGATGATTTACCGGTACCAGGGCCACCGCCAGTGGCGGCGACTTTTCATCGCTGCTGACCAGCAGAGTCTTGAATACCCGGTTGGGATCCAGCCCAAGTGCACTGGCGGCCTCTTCCCCGTAGGAAGGGGCATTCTTGTCATGGTGATATTCGTGAACGGTAAAAGAGATCCCCGCCTTGGTGGCGAGATCGATTGCGGGTGTCACAAGTGTCTCCTTAGGTGATGGCGTGAGTAGCGTTAGTATCGCGTTTTAATCCGGATATCTGTTGCGCCAAAACCTGTCTAACTATCAAAACAGGTGTCATAGCATAAGCCTCAAGCCTTTCTGGGTCGAGACAGCGGGTCACTCTTTTAAGACTCAGTTTAAGAGCAAGACCACAAAGCGGTACAAAATCTTAAGTATTAACTCAGACAATAGCTTAGAAAATAGCCAAGAAAAATAGCTTAGACTAGAGCCTAGACATGAGCTCAAACAACAGCCTAGATATCAGTGGCGATTCAATCTGAATTCGAGGCTAAGCAAAGGCTGGCAAAATCGATAGGCCAAGGAAGGGCTTTAAACATGAGTCAAGTCAAAATACAACGCCCGGCATCTGGCCGGGCATTTTGAAAGGCTATGGCGGCTCTACTTCTGCGTTGCGCGGTAGTGGTCGAAATTCTCGATATAGTCGTCCATCGAGCCTTCAAGCATCTCCTTGTAGCGCTCCATATAGTAATCCATCATCTCTTGCTTTTTCGACTGCATCTGCTCCTTGGTGGCAAAACCGGTAGAGCCGAACCAGGCATTGTAGCGAGCCAGGGCATACATGAAGGAGGCACTGACTTCACCGGTTTGGACTTCAGTATTCTGGTTCTGTTTGTTAGCCAACTCGATGAGTTCACTGGCACGCTGAAAAAACGCCTTATCTGTATCAGACATCTGAGATTCCTGTTTAAAGTCGAGAGCTTGCCTCTCGTTGTTAGGGTTAACTTACCCTAGAGTGTTTTGCTGCAAACTGCTGTAATCCGCTTCACATTCCTGATTGCTAAAGCTCAACAAGCATGAGTTGAATCGCAAAAGAGAGCAACTTTCCCCCAAATAGCAATCATTTCGGCGCCGACAGCTAAAGCAGTATTTTATCGTTTTTACTTCATTTCTCCCGATTGGCGATTGTTTCACTCATTCAATCTAGTTATTGTAGATACAATTCAACTTCTTATGTTAAGCCTTTGCTTAACTGCAGTGGATATGACACTCAGTGTAGTAGGCCATAATAGGGAATATTGGCCTGACACAGTTCCCGGACCGTTCTCGGCGGTTTTGGGGTATCTTCAGGGACGAAGTCAGTTTCGTATCCGTGCGGTAGCTATGCCTACAGCAAAATGCTCCGCAAAAGCGCACCTGTTATGAATGATTTTAGCGTTAATCTGTTGGAAAAATTGAAAATATCAATAAATTCAGTTGGGTATAACTAATTGCTGGCCGATGATAGGTTTAGAGCCGCACATGCGTACTCTACAGCTGTTAGTGGGTTTGAGTTGGATCATGAGGTATTCTGAGCTTGTAGCTGATACCTAAGCAGTCTTGCTTGAATTAGCAGAGTTAACTGGTATCGCGTACGAAAAGCAGAATTTACGGCGTTTAATAAAGCGGCCCAACTTTTGCCCGGTGTTAACACGTCTTCGCCGAACTCAAAGGAAAAATGTATATCTAACCAATAGTTGAACACTAGATTTCGACCTGGGAATGCTCAATTACCAAACAATACTTGAGCGAAAAATAAGTTGTTTTTAGTGGGTTGCTAGATTTTTTGATGCCTTATTGGGAAAAGGAGTTTCTTGATGAATGAACTGGCCAATGAACTAGAAAGCAAAGGGTACAATATCAAGATTCAAGGGAATACGATAAAAATTCGCTTGGGGGGCCTAACCAATCCGGTATCGGTTACCTATGATTTGGCAAAAGACCAATATGATGTTGGTACTAGAGATTTACCTCTAGGTATCATCTACGCGTTTCTTTTTTCTATTTCTCTTTACGGAGCCTTAGTTTTCATCAGTTTTTTGCATGCTTTTATGATTGTAGTCTGTGCTTTTGGGTTTGTTTCTCTGATCATCACAGAATTGAGGGTAAGTCCATTGAGGTATTTTATAGAGCAAAAAAATGGGATGAAAAACCTGAGTTCCCTTCCTTAATGGCGAGGTAGTTAGCCTCCTGTCATGTTGGAAAAGGTTCGGTTTAATCAAACATCTGCAATGCAAGTGCAGATAGAAAGAAGATTAATTTTTCGTTCTATAATAGGGGGCTTGATTTTTATTGAAGAGGCGAAATGGTAGATTTAAGTATTTCACAAATAGGTGCTCTGATTCTGCTCCGGAATTTTAAGCTTTCAAACTTGCTAGAGTCAAAAATAATGGGGGCACCATCAAAGGCTGATATCTGGCACTTGCGTTGCAGAAAAGAGGAGCTGCTAACGCTTCAGAAAGCATTGGCCGAAAAACTCAAGCAAAATGAACAAAAATCTTCTCTAGGCTTGGTTCTGGAAGAGATTGATGAAATATGCAAAAAACACAAAGAGCAAGGCTAGGTTGTATTGCTCATTCTGGGGTGAACCTCGCTACGATTAGCAGTTGTCGGTATTATGCATAGAGGATTATATGGAATACGTAAACAAACCACCGGGAGTAAGTCGAGAATTGATTAGCGAGCTTGAAGGGGCTTTTGGTGTTAGCTTACCAAGTGAGTTTTATGATTGGTGGCAGAAAAGTAATGGGGCGGACATCTTTTTTGGTTTTAAAGAGCTGCAATTTTTCTCAATCATAGAAATACTCGGTGAGGATATATACGAGTTAAAGAAGTATATGCCTAACTCAATTCCTGTTTGCATGGATGGGAATGGTAATATTTGCGTGGCAAAAATTGAACAGGGAAAAATTTCTGGCTATTACATCGCTAATAGTGGCGATTTAGGTTGGGATGAGGCCAAATTTGTTGCCAAGTCTCTTGTTGAATTGATAAATGATCAAGTTTCGCCAGAGAGTAGGTTAAAAGTTTAAGAACTGGCTATGGCATTAAGTTTGAATTGCAACGCGTAATTTATTTTGTTCGGTAAAATTATTTGTTTGCATTATTTGGATGTTGTTTTTTGGAAGGGGAGTGATTGTGATATTGCCAAGTTATTATACGGAATGGCTCAATAGTATTGATACGGCTGAAGCGGTCTGTTACAGAGGAAGTGAGTTCTATTTACTCTCAGAGAGTGAGCTTGCAGATGAAATCACGATAGATAAAAATACAGTTAATACTTTTAATCAGCTTTATGCCTTCATAAAAACTCAATTGGAAGTTTCCGGTAGTTCTCCTTTAACCATTGAGCAATGCAGCACTTGTATTACGATCGGAACTGACAATGGTAACCCGGTTTTTATCGACCTAATGCGTGATTCAGACTTGTTCTGCTATTACCTTGATGGTGGTTATATTGAAGCGAAAGGTGGTAATTTGCTTAGCTTAAGCATGGAAGCGATAATTGATGAGACATGAGGATTGTAACCTACTGGACATACTGGGCCGCTTCCAGTCGAAATTCCGCTGACATCTTCCTCCACATTATTTATCTTCGTTCTAAATGGCTGTATGTACCACAAGCATGACGGATGATAATGGAAGAGTATAGAGATGGAACCCAGTACGTAAAAGAGGATATTTTGCACCATTCATCAGCATCAGGTTTATCAGTTCTAGCCTGATACTGTAACTTTGCTTCCAGAATGCAAAACGTGTCGTGTGGCAGTTGAGCTGGACTAAAAGGTTAGCAACTTTGATTATGTAACAGAGCGAAATGCACTACTGGGTAATACTTGCTGTTTGGCATTTAATTAGGTAATTGAGTGATTGAAAATAAACACCCGAAAACAACAAAGGCTTAGCTAAATTGAATTAGCTAAGCCTTCGAAAAAGTGGTGGCCCCTCCCAGACTCGAACTGGGGACCTAACGATTATGAGTCATGATTTTGGCGAAACATCCTGAGACCATAAAATAATCTAATGAGACAAAAATTATAGCCTAATCAATAATCTATTGTTATTCCATTTGTCCCGTCATGTGTCGTATTATCTTAGTGAGTCGTATCACTACAGCACCCACTACAGCACCCAAAGGCACGAGGCAGTATTATGGCAGGCGCAACTTTAACAGAGCGTGAGATTCGAGGCGCTAAACCCAGAGCAAATAAATATGAGCTTACTGACTCCACTAGAGAACGGGGAGCAGGTCGCTTAGTGGTCAGGGTGTCGACCACTGGAGCCAAGGAGTTTGCTTTTAAATATCAAATGGACGGCAAACGCCAATACATTTCATTAGGTCGCTATCCATCGATCACATTGGCCGATGCTAGAGAAAAAATTGTACCGCTTGCAGGGATGATTAAAGAAGGTATTGATCCCAAGGTTGAACAAGCTAAAGACAAAGCCGAAAAAGAAGCTAAGCAGCAACAAGAAGCTAAAAAGGGAAGCATTGAACAGTTATTTATTGGATACACTGAACAAATGGCCGTAGATGGTAAACGCACCTATAAAGCAGTAATGGCGGCGCTTATCAAAGAAGTCTTACCAATAATCCCACCAGCAACCAAAGCCAAAGATGTGACAACCGATGATATTAAATTGGTATTGGGGGGCATGATCCGCCGAGGTTCGGCAACGCAAAGTAACCGAGTCCGTTCATACCTAATGGCTGCATTTAACTATGGCTTGAAGCACGATAACGATCCCGCCCATATCGGCAGCAATGTGTTGTTTGGCATCCAATACAATCCTGTTGCTGCAATCCCTAAGCAAACATCGGCTGAACGTGTGGGGGAAAACTACCTCAATTTTGATGAGGTGCGCTTACTCATGGCCGATATGGAGAGCCGCGAAGGTTTTCGCATGGGCTTTCATGTGGCTAAGCTCATTCAACTTTGCATTTACACAGGCGGACAACGTCCCTATGAGCTAGCATCAAGCCGTTGGGATGCAATCAATTGGAATGAAAAGACGTTAGAAATTATTGCTGATGTTTCTAAAAACAAGCGTCCTCACTTGTTACCGTTAACTGACACCGCCCTTAAGCTACTGGAACAGCTCCACCAGCAACGCGACCCGCTAAACCCTTTCATATTCCCGCACCGCTTCAATACTGGCGAGCATATCCGTATGGACTCCCTATCCCAAGGCATTAGCCGCTATCGTGCGGCAAAACCAGATTTTAAAGCTTTTGTGGCAAGGGATTTGCGCCGCACCTGTAAAACCTTAATGGGGGCATTAGGCATTTCCAAGGACTTACGTGACCGCTTACAAAACCATGCGCTCAATGATGTATCGAGCAAACACTATGACCGTTACAGCTACTTGCCAGAAAAACGCATAGCGCTTGAGGCGTGGGAATCGAAGTTAAACGAAGTCGCACGAGATAACGTCATCTCAATAAAAGGAAAGCAGGCATGAATGATAGCCGTAAAGAGACAACCTTCGAGATAAGAGATTCAAAGTGTTTCATTTCTTTGAATGATGGACTGTGGCAACAGATCGGTCAAAAGAGTCAAAAGCACGCTGAGCTTATGTCGATGCTCGACAGTGCAGATCTTAGTGGTTATGGCTTCATGATGAATCGTGTACCAATAGAGATTTATGAACGGCTAATGGATGAAGCCAACAAAGTTTGTGAGTTGCTGTGGAATATCCCAGATTTAATCAGTGTCTTAGGTGAGAACAGAGAGGGCAGAAAGCCAAGGGGGGGCGTTGAAATATTTAAAAAAGAAGTCGTAGAACGTAAAGTTCATTATCAACTTAAAGATGATGATTATGAGATTTATCAGGCGTTATTTAATAGAACGCCATCAAATGGGTATATGGATGACTGGTTTCCCGTATGGATAGCAGCGTGTATCTGCATATTTGAAAACAAAATCTATGATGCACTGAACCAAGGTGCTGATCTGGTTGAGCTAGATGCGGATTCCGATTTACTTGAACATCCATTCCGGTTTTATTTGAACACCTTGGATCAACGCATCGTTGGCTAACTCATTTTTACCTCAGGTGTTCAAGTGACGTCAACATCCGCCAACTTT
>Ga0114983_1000142_pt1 | contig 28480 bp, 27 predicted proteins | sample Shrwel_input2_RT_FD_87182 | JGI IMG/M metagenome (GOLD analysis project Ga0114983, IMG submission 87182) | Subsurface microbial communities from deep shales in Ohio, USA - Utica-3 well 1 S input2 RT | ecosystem: Environmental > Aquatic > Deep subsurface > Shale gas/oil reservoir > Produced... | reverse complement strand
GCCGGCGGCATCAATAGCTCGCGCCGCGCCAGTTGCGCCAGACGCTCACCCTCCTGAGTGCCGTGAAAGTGCGCCAGCAGCACTTGCACACTGCGATAGCGCCCGGCTCGCAGCAGCTTGACCAGCTCCTTGAGCAGCGCCCCATCGGCATCCCCCTCGGGGCACCAGTCCAGCGATTCGGGCAGCCGGTCGACCAGGGTCGGCTCATGCACCAGGAGCTGCAGCGCGCGAGCGATCAGACTCATGGCGCCGCTGCGCTTTGGAGCAAAAGGCGCACCCCCTCGAGCCGCCCGCTCATCAGGACCGCCCCAAGCCTCGGCGGGCATATCGTCCTCCGCTTCAGGACCAAAGGGCTCTGCCGGTGCCTTGGCGGCCAGCAGCGCCGTAAAGCGCGCCTGATCCACGCCGGTGCGCGAGGACAGCTCGCTGAGCATCAGCGACTTAAGCACGCCCTCCGGCAACTGCTCGATGGCCTTGAGCACCTGACTGGCATAGCGCTCACGGTCCTCGACGCCTGCCAGGTCGCGTCCGCGGCCGGCCTGCTCGAACAGAAACTCCGATAGCGGGCTTGCGCAGGTCACCCGATCCTTAAAGGCGTCGGGGCCTTCCCGTCGCACCAGGCTATCCGGATCCTCGCCCTCGGGCAGGAACAGGAAGCGGGCCTGACGGCCGTCGATCATCAGCGGCAACACATTGGCCAGCGCCCGGCTGGCTGCCTGGCGTCCGGCCTGGTCGCCGTCAAAGCAGAACACCACCTCGCCGACCATGCGGAACAGCCGCGTCAGATGTTCCTCGCTGGTCGAGGTACCAAGCGTCGCCACCGCGTTGCGAATGCCGAACTGGGCAAGCGCTACCACGTCCATGTAGCCTTCGACGATCAACACTCGCTCAAGGTTGCGATTCGCCTGACGCGCCTCATAGAGACCGTAGAGCTCGCGGCCCTTGTGAAACACCGGGCTTTCCGGCGAGTTCAGGTACTTGGGCTTGGCATCGCCGAGCACCCGACCACCAAAGGCAATGGTACGCCCCTTGAAATCGCGGATCGGGAACACGACCCGGTCACGAAAGCGGTCATAAGTGCGGCCGCTATCCTCACGGTGAACCAGCAGGCCATACTCGACCTGCACCGCCTCCGAGACGCCCTGGCTGGAAAGATGACGCTTGAGCGCCTCCCAGTCATCGGGGGCATAGCCGATGGCGAACTCTGCCTGCACCTCGGGCGACAGGTCGCGCCGCTCCAGATAGCCCCTGGCCTGCTCGGCCTCGGGCATCTTCAGCCGCTCGCGAAAGAAGCTTGCCGCCAGCTCTAAAAGATTGACGCCTTCCTTGCGCTTCTGTTCCCGAGCCTGAGCGCGAGGATCGTCGGCACCTTCCCGAGGCACCTCGATACCCTGGCGCGCCGCCAACTGTTCGACGGCCTCGGGAAAGCGCAGGTTGTCGTACTCCATCAGGAAGCGTAGCGCGTTGCCGTGCGCCCCGCAGCCGAAGCAGTGATAGAACTGCTTGTCCTGACTGACGGTGAACGAGGGCGACTTTTCCTGATGGAAGGGGCATAGCCCCGCATGGTTGCGCCCATTCTTCTTGAGCGTCACCCGCTCGCCGACGACCTCGACCACATCCACACGGGCGAGCAGGTCATCGATGAAGCGTTGCGGGATCTGGCCCATGGCCATCGCGAGTCATCCTGGAAAAACGACGATAAGTGCCCGCTTCGGGACATCCCGAAGCGACCACTAGAAAAACAAACGGCCACCGTATGGCGGCCGCTTGGCATCCCTCTAGGACGGCATGGCCGCCCTTAGTACGGATTAATACAGCCGTTCGAAACGCTTGCGCTCGCGCTGGAGCTTCTTGGCGTGACGCTTGACGGCGGCAGCTGCCTTGCGCTTGCGCTCGGCGGTCGGCTTCTCGTAGTGCTCGCGACGACGCACTTCGGACAGAACACCGGCTTTTTCGCAGGAACGCTTGAAGCGACGCAGCGCGACGTCGAACGGCTCGTTATCACGTACTTTGACAGAAGGCATTAAGCACTCACCTACCTTGGAATCATGAGTTCGGTTTGAACGCACGCCTCGAGTCTCTTCGCATCGCTTGAAACATAACGTCCAAGCCGCCTTGGGGCGACACAGGGAATCATGAGGAAGAAGCGAAATGCAGGGTGGAACCCGGGCGCACGACCCAGTCATACAGCGCACAGTATTCTAGTCGTGGCCAGACGACATTGCAAACCTTGACGTCCAACCGGTGCCCGATGCCGCACAAAGCACGTATAATGAGCGGTTTACTGTTAGCCAGATACCATGAGCCTGGGGCCTTACCATGCGCGTATTAGGGATCGAAACATCCTGCGACGAGACCGGCGTTGCCCTCTTTGACACCGAGCGCGGCCTGATCGCCGACGCTCTCTACAGTCAGATCGCCATGCATGCCGATTACGGCGGCGTAGTGCCAGAGCTCGCCTCCCGCGACCACACCCGCAAACTGCTGCCGCTGATCGAGGAGGTCCTCGACAGTGCCGGCGTAACGCGCGCTGAACTCGACGGCATCGCCTATACCGCAGGCCCTGGCCTGGTCGGCGCTCTGATGGTCGGCGCCTCTACCGCCCATGGCCTGGCCCGTGCGCTGAATATCCCGGTGCTCGGCGTGCACCATATGGAGGGCCACCTGCTGGCCCCCATGCTCGAGGATGAGTCGCCGGCGTTTCCCTTCGTTGCCCTGCTGGTGTCGGGTGGTCACACCCAGCTGGTCGAGGTGCGCGGACTCGGCGACTATAAACTGCTGGGTGAATCAGTGGACGACGCCGCCGGCGAAGCCTTCGACAAGGCCGCCAAGATGCTGGGCCTTGAGTACCCTGGCGGCCCCAACGTGGCACGCCTGGCCGAACAGGGCGACCCGACGCGCTTTCGCTTTCCGCGCCCGATGACCGACCGGCCGGGGCTCGACTTCAGCTTCTCCGGGCTCAAGACTCACACCCTGACCGCGATCCGCTCACTCAAGGAAGCCGACAAACTCGATGACCAGGCCCGCGCCGATGTCGCCCGAGCCTTCGAGGAAGCCGTGGTCGATACGCTGGTGATCAAGTGCCGGCGCGCCCTGGATGCCACCGGCTTGAAGCGCCTGGTGGTGGCGGGTGGCGTCAGCGCCAATACCCGGCTTCGCGAGCGTCTGGCCGTGGAAACCGACAAGCGGGGCGCCAAGGCCTTCTATCCCCGCGGGCGTTTCTGCACCGACAACGGCGCCATGATCGCGTATGTGGGAGCTCAACGGCTCTTGGCCGGCGAGCGGGACGACAGCGCCATGCGGGCGGTGCCTCGCTGGCCGCTTGACCAGTTGACCCCAGCCGGGCACTGATCACGGCTCACAGCCATGATCGCGCTCTCTAAGGTTCCAGCGCTCAACGGCTGCTGGCCGGCGAGCGGGACGACAGCGCCATGCGGGCGGTGCCTCGCTGGCCGCTGGATCAGTTGACCCCAGCCGGGCACTGATCACGGCTCACAACCATGATCGCGCTCTCTAAGATTCCAGCGCTCAACGGCTACTGGCCGGCGAGCGGGACGACAGCGCCATGCGGGCGGTGCCTCGCTGGCCGCTGGATCAGTTGACGCCTGCGGGATCCGCCTCGGCCTGATCGATGCGACACGCGCCTACTCTTCCTTGCGGGTACTATCCGCCGATAGCGCCTGTTCCCCGCCACGCCCCAGGCGCTGGATATTCCACACGTGACGCACCAGCACCAGCAGCGCGAAGACAACGATCACACCGCCATACTCTGGCGCCAGCCAGAGGCTGACCAGCGGTGCGAGAGTCGCACTGGCCAGCGACGCCACCGAGGCGGTGCGCACCCGCCAGGCGAGTAGGACCCAGCAGGCGGCACTGACCAACGCCACCCCAGGCGCCAGCACCAGCAGCACCCCGAAGGCGCTGGCCACCGCCTTGCCGCCGCGAAAGCGGTGCCAAGGCGGATAGCTGTGGCCCAGCAGCACCGCAAGCCCCACCATGCCCTGCGCCCAGGGTGAAAGCCCCAGCGCCTGGGCGGCGAACAGCACCGGCATGCCCTTGGCGGCATCAAGCGCAAGGGTCGCCAGCGCCAGACGCACGCCATAGAGGCGCAGCACATTGGAAAACCCTGGGTTGCGCGAGCCGGCCAGGCGCGGGTCGCGCAACCCGGCCAGCCGACACACTGCCAGCGCGCCAAGGGCGCTGCCGCTAAGATAGCCCAGCGCCAGCAGCGACCCCAACGCAAGGGCCAGATGACTTGGCGACATGAGGGTCCTCCTGAAGGTCACGGCGGCCAGTCATGATTCTGCCCGCGGACTCACGTACAATCGAGCGCCGGCAATTCTTACAGACCGACAGGTGGGGGATGCATTGATGGATTGCGTGCTGATCGAGGCGCTCGAAGTGGACACCGTGATCGGAGTCTACGACTGGGAGCGCGACATACTCCAGCGCCTGGTCCTCGACCTGGAACTGGCCACCGACATCCGCCCCGCCGCGGCCGATGACGACATCACCAAGACGCTTGACTATGCAGCCATCAGCGAGCGCGTCGCCGCCTTCGCCGGCGAGCATGACTTCGCCCTGGTGGAAACCTTTGCCGAGCGCCTGGCCGCCACCCTGCGCGAGGAATTCGGCATCGCCTGGCTTGCCCTCACGGTGCGCAAGCCAGGTGCCGTGGCAAGCGCCAGCGCCGTCGGCGTGCGCATCACCCGGGGCGAGCCGTCATGAGCCGCGTCACGGTTAGTATCGGCAGCAACATCGAGCGCGAGCAGCATGTTCGGGTCTGCCTCGACGCCCTTCAAGCCTCTTTCGGCGAGCTTGCCGTGTCGCGGGTCTTCGAGAGCGAGCCGGTGGGGTTCGAAGACGGGCGCAACTTCTACAACCTGGTGGCGGCCTTTGACAGCGACGCCTCGGTGGGCGAGCTGCAGGCCTGGTGCAAGCGCCTGGAATTCGCCAATGGCCGGGTAAAGAACAGCGCCAAGTTCAGCCCCCGCACCCTCGACATCGACCTGCTGACAGTGGGCGCACTCACCGGCGAGCACGACGGCGTCGAACTGCCTCGCGATGAGATCACCGAGCATGCCTTCGTCCTCAAGCCGCTGGCCGAACTACTGCCCGAGGCCACCCATCCGCTCAGTGGCGAGCGCTATGACCGCCTGTGGCAAGCCTTCGATGCCGGCGATCAGAGGCTGTGGCCGGTGGACTTCTGCTGGCAACAGCAGTGGATCTCCCGCGCCGACGTGTCGAAAAACGTCTGACGACGCGCCCGGTCACGCTGCTGGCGTTTAAGGGCAGGTGTCTGCGAGTGCGCAGCCCTCTTCCATGGGCGCTACTTTCGTTCTCTTGATCGACACCCCTCGCCCCCGCCTGCCCCATCGCTCGAGAGCGAAGGTGGTGTTGATTGATATAGCCCCCAAGACCTGTATCGCAGCCAGTCTCTCAGCTAGCGTCCGCCAGTACCTCGGCGATCGCCGCCTGGCGCCGCCGGTCGAGTTCTTCGCCCAGCGCCTTGCCCTTGAAGCCTTCCGCGAGCAACTCCTTGGGCGCAATCGCCTGCGCTGCCTGATAGGCAGCATCCAGCAGCCGGGCGAGCCCGGGTTCGTCCAGCGCCAACAAGGCCAACTGGGGAGCCAGGCGCTCGTCACGCCGCCAGACATCGATGCCGTCATACCAGTCAAGCACCTGGCGGGCGGTGAGCGGCGCGACCTCACTATCCAGACGCAGGGCTCGGGTACGCGCGGCCTGACGCGCCAGGTCGGCGTAGGCCTTGGGCAACTTGAGACGCTCGGCCAGCGCGGCCCGGGCGTCGCCGTCGAGGTGCTCGAGAAGCCGCGCCCAGCGCCAGCGGCGCCGCTCACCTATCTCGCTGTCAGCCGCACCTTCGGCATCGGTCTTCCCATCAGCCTGTGGCGCCGGCAGGCAATGCAGCCGGTCCAGGGCGGCGGCCAGGGCGACACGATCTTCGGTCAACTCGGGCATCAGCACTTCAAGTGCCCCGCAATCATCTAGCGCCGTGAAATAGGCCTCGGGGGATGGCTCCCCCAGCGCCTTTTCGGTTTCGGTCCAGACCCGTTCGGCGACCAGGTGGCCAAGCTCGCCGCTATCGGCGAGCTCGCGCATCAGTGCCAGCGTATCCGAGGCGATAGCAAAGCCGAGCCCCCGATAACGGGCCAGGAAGCGTGAGGTGCGCAGCACCCGCAGCGGGTCCTCGACGAAGGCCGGGGAGACATGGCGCAGCTGTCTGGCGGCGAGATCCCGCTGGCCGTGGTAAGGATCGGTCAGGGTGCCGTCGGCCGACTCGGCCATGGCGTTGATGGTCAGGTCGCGTCGGGCCAGATCATCCTCGAGGCTAACCTCGGGGCTCGCATGCACCACGAAGCCGGTATAGCCGTGACCGCGCTTGCGCTCGGTGCGTGCCAGAGCGTACTCCTCGTGGGTCACGGGATGCAGGAAGACCGGAAAGTCGCGACCCACCGGGGTAAAACCGCGCCGAGTCATGTCCTCGACGCTTGCGCCCACCACCACCCAATCATGGTCATAGACCGGCCAGCCTAGGCGCGCATCGCGCACTGCACCGCCCACGCAGTAGACCTCGAGACCGTCAAGGAAACGATCGTCGCTCATGCCGGTGCCGTGGCCACGCGGGTGGGATGCTGGGCGGCCCAGTCGGTAAAGCCGCCGTCCAGGCTGTAGACCCGGGAATAGCCCTGGCCGGCGAGCCAGGTCGCCGCCTGCTGGCTGGAGTGGCCGTGATAGCAGACCACCACCAGCGGCGCTTCCTTGGGCGTCTCGTCGAGCAGTGCACCGACGCTTGTGTTGTCCAGGTGACGGCTCGCCGGGATATGGCCGCGGGCAAAGCTCATCGGATCACGGATATCGACCAGCGTCAGCGGCTCCCCCTCGTCCAGCCAGGCTTTCAGGGTGGGAATATCCAGGTGCTCGAAGGGCGTCGCGCTCATGGTAGCTCCATGGGTAAAGAGGATAAAACAGCAAGAAGCGAAAGAAGGACGCGGGGCGATCAGCCCCGTGAAAGGCTCGGTTGACGGGTCCGCTTGCCGGTGGTGAGATCCAGCGCGGTCAGGCTGCCGCCCCACACGCATCCGGTGTCCAATGCCTCGGCGCGCACCTGGCTGCCGGGGGTCGCCCCTTCCAGCGCCGCCCAGTGGCCGAAAAGGATATGCGGATCGTCCTCGCGGGCATAGCTGAACCAGGGGGCGAAGCCATCCGGCGCCGAGTCGAGCCCCTCCTTGGCCGAGAAGTCGAGATGCCCGTCGGGATCGACGAAGCGCATGCGCGTGAAGGCGTTGACGATGAAGCGCGCGCGCTCGATGCCGTCGAGATCATCCTGCCAGCGGTGGGGGCGATTGCCGTACATCCGTTCGAGGAAGTCGCCGGCGTCAGCGGCGAGCCGCGCCTCGACCTCTCCGGCAAGCGCCTGGGCCTTGGCGGCCGACCATTCGGGCAGCAGACCGGCATGGCACATCACCGTGTCGCCGTCCTCGCGTGGCTCGCGCACCATCAGCGGCTGTTGCTGCAGCCAGTCGAGCAATGCCTCGCGATCCGACGCCTCGAGAATCGGCGCCAGGGTGTCGGAGCGCTTGGTCGATGCACCACCGCGAGCGACCGCCAGCAGATGCAGGTCATGATTGCCGAGCACCACCTGTGCCGAATCACCCAGAGCGATCACCTCGCGCAGGCAGTCCAGCGAGCCTGGCCCACGATTGACCAGATCGCCGGCCAACCATAGTCGATCGCGGCCCGGCGCGAAGTCGAGCCGCTCAAGCAGCGCCACGAACTCCCGGTGGCAGCCCTGCAGATCGCCGATCGCATAGGTGGTCATGACATCTCCTGATGACGTAGCGGGTGAAACGGGTGATAACGCGGTGTCCTGACGTGACCGGGTGGCGGCTCAAGCCCCGATATGGCACCACCGGAAGCCGGTATGGCGCCGACATCGCCCGGCATGACGCATAGGACAAGGCACTGCCCGTGCCGACCCAGACTTGCAGTCGCGCCGGCCGCGGTCAATGCACCTGATGGGGACCGGCCAGACGGAAGGGGGCGATGGGCACCTCGATGTGCTGCTGGGTAGCGGCATCGACACAGGTATAGTCACCTTCCATCACGCCCACCGGCCCATCCAGCACCGCGCGGCTGGTATAGGAAAAGGTCTGGCCGGGGCCGATCATGGGCTGCTTGCCGACCACGCCCTTGCCACGCACTTCCTGCACCTTGCCGCTGCTCTGGGTAATTTTCCAATGCCGCGCCAGCAGCTGCACGCTGTGAGACGAGTGGTTGTGCACGGTGACGGTGTAGCTGAACACGTAGCGGGACTCGGCCTCATCGGACTCCTCGGCGCGAAAGGCCGGCTCGACATCGACGGAGAGCGCCGCCATCGTCGCCTCGCGGTGGCTGTCAGTCATGCGACCTCCTCGGCCAGGTGGTCGGCAATGCGAACGAACTCCTCGACGGAGAGCGTCTGCGGGCGTCGGGTCGAATCGATGCCCAGCGCTTCCAGGGCCTCGGCGGACACGCGCCCCTTGAGGTTGTTGCGCAGGGTCTTGCGGCGCTGGCCAAAGGCCTCGCGGACCAGATCGAACAGCAGGGCCGGATCCTTGGCCGGATGCGGCAAGGTCTCATGGGGTGCCAGCCGCACGATGGCCGATTCGACCTTGGGCTGCGGCACGAAGGCCTCCGGCGGCACCACGAACAGCGACTCGACCTGGCAATGGTACTGTGCCAGCACCGACAGCCGTCCCCAGTGGGTGCTGCCGGGCTCGGCGGCCAGGCGCTCGACCACTTCCTTCTGCAGCATGAAGTGCATGTCGGCGATCGCCCCGGTGGTCTCGAGCAGATGCACGATCAGCGGCGTGGAGATGTTGTAGGGCAGGTTACCCACCACCCGCAGCGCCGGGCCGTCGCCACGCAGGGCGGCGAAGTCGAAGGCCAGGGCATCGCCCTCGTGAATCACGAAATCAGGGTATTGGAAGAACTGCACACGCAGGCCGGGGATCAGATCGCGGTCGAGCTCGATCACCTCCAGGGCGCCGCCGGCAGCGTCGATCAGCGGCTCGGTCAGCGCTCCCTGGCCGGGGCCGATCTCGACCAGGCGCTCGCCGGCACGGGGGTCGATGGCCCGCACGATGCGCGAGATGATGCCCGTATCGCGCAGGAAGTTTTGGCCGAAGCGCTTGCGGGCCCGATGCATGGGTGGGCGTGAAGACATGCGATGGATGATCCTTTGGTTCTGACAGGGGTTAGAGCTTACCGACAGCTAGCCCGACACCGATCTGCGATGGCGGCTAAGCACGCTTGCGGGAATAAACGCACGGTCGAGGCCGGCTAGGACAGGGTGTCGCACGCGGCCATTTCAGCCGCCAGGTTCATGGCGACGCGCAGGCTGCCAGTGTCGGCGACGCCGCGACCGGCAAGATCCAGAGCCGTACCGTGATCCACCGAGGTGCGCACCAGCGGCAAGCCCAGGGTGATGTTGGCGGCGCGCCCGAAGCCTGCGTACTTGAGCACAGCGAGTCCCTGGTCATGATACATCGCCAGCACCGCATCGGCGTCATCGAGATGTCGCGGGGTGAAGAGGGTATCGGCGGGATAGGGACCACGCACGTCGAGCCCTTCGGTTGCCAGGCGCTCAAGCGTTGGGGTAATGGTCTCGAGTTCCTCGCGCCCCAGATGACCGTCCTCGCCGGCATGGGGATTCAACCCACAGACCTTGAGGCGCGGTGCGGCGAGGCCAAAATAGCGCTTCAGGTCGGCATCGAGGATGCGCAGCACTCGACTCAGCCCCTCGGCGGTGATGGCATCGGCTACCTCGCGCAGCGGCAGATGCGTCGTGGCCAGTGCCACCCGCAGGGCGCAGCGCGCCGGACCATCGAGCTGGCCGTGGAGCGCCTGGTCGGTGGCGAGCATCATTACCACTTCCTCGACCCCGCAGGCATCGCGCAGGTACTCGGTATGGCCGGTGAAGCCGGCCTGGCCGCCGTCGATGATCACGCCCTTGTGCAAGGGCGCGGTGACCATGCCCTGAGCCCGGCCCTCACGACAGGCGGCGACGGCCAGGTCCAGCGTTTCGAGTACATAGGCGCCGTTAGCGGGATCGAGTTCGCCGGCACGACACGGCGCCTTGAGGGCCACCGGCCACACCGGCAGCACGCCGGAGCATGGCGCCGGCGGCGACTCGCCCGGCGCCAGCACCCGCACCGTCACGCCCAGCCCCAGCTGTTGCGCCCGCGCCTCGAGCAGCGAAGGGTCCCCCACCGCCACGATGGTGAAATCCGGAGCGGCGCCAGGGTCTGCATCAGGCGCCACACCTGCGATGCCCTCGGCGGCCAGCATCAGCGCCAGTTCCGGGCCGATGCCGGCGGGTTCGCCGGTGGTCAGCGCCAGTACCGGCGGGTTCATGATGCGCTGGACTCATTCAGGCGATTGTCGATGTAGGCGCCGGCGCGAATCTCCTGCAGCCAGACCTCCATCTCGTCATTGGCCTTGCGCTGAAAGAGGGTCTGGCGGACCTGGTCGCGCTGGGTCAGGTTGCGGCCCTGGCCGCCTTCGCGGTCGGCGAGCTTGACCAGGTGGAAGCCGCTGGGGCTTCTGATCGGCGCAGAGACCTCACCCACATCCAGCGACGGCACCGCGTCGGTGAAGATGCTGGGTATCTCGGCACCCGCGCGCCAGCCCAGATCACCGCCGTTGAGCGCCTGGCCACCATCGGACTCGGCGGCCGCCAGACTGGCAAAGTCGGCGCCGTTCTCAAGCTGGCGACGCAAGCCCTCAATCTTGGCGCGGGCATCGTCGATCTGCGCCTGGCTGGGCGACTGGGGCAGTGCGATCATGATGTGCGACAGGCGATAGCGCACGTCGTCGTTGGCGCCCTGCTGCTCCAGATAGCGATCCACCTCGCGCTCGCTGACGGTGACCCGGCTAGCGACCCGGCGCTGCTGAAGCTGGCGCATCAAGAGCTCGCGGCGCACGTCCTCGCGCACTGCAGCCAGCGTCAGGCCATCGGCCTCGAGGCTATCGGCGAACTGCTCGAGGCTCATGCCGTTGTTCTCGGCGATGCCACGCACCGTGCGATTAAGCTCGGTGTCGTCGACGCTCAGGTTGGCATCACGGGCCATCTGCAGCTGGACTTCCTCGACGATCATACGATCCAGCACCTGCTGCTCGAGAGCCGCATTGCTTGGCGGTGTGACGCCGCGCTTGGACAGCTGGTCACGTGCCCGGGCGACTCGGCTCTCGAGCTCGCTGTACATGATCGCGCCCTCGTTGACGACTGCCACGATGTGATCGAGCGGCTTTAACTGCTGGGCCGTTGCCGTCAGCGGGGCCACGCCCAAGGGCAGGGCCATCATCAGGGCCATGGCCAGCGGGGCGATCAGTCGACTGCGCATATATACCTCATTGACTCGTCTCGTGTGTCGATGCCTTCGCGCCGGGGCGCTCAAAAGGCGGTGGAGCGATAGCCGGGAATGGCCCGCTCGAAGTAACTGTCGGCTTCCTGGCCCACTCCGCCGAGGCCCTTGAAGATGAAGCGCAGGAAGATGCCGCGATCGGTGTAGTCGTCGGCGGTGGTATTGGCGGTGTCGTTGTCCTCGACCCAGTCACGCCATACCAGCTGCAGACCATAGCAGCAGTCGTTCCACTGCACACCCGCCAGGCGCTCCAGGGAGCGGCCGTTGGTGTTGTCATACAGGTAGCGGCCGATCAGGTCGACTTGTTTACTGGCTCGCAGGGCGAAGGAGACATCGAACTCTTCGCGGTTGTAGCCGAGCCGATCCTCGGGGTCGTCGGCAGAGGGGTCGAAGCCCTGCAGCTCCCAGCGATACCCGAGGTTCAGTACATGGCCGCGGGGATCCCGGTAGGCCAGGTCGACCCCGTTGCGCTCGGTCACTTGCCGCTCGGTGTCATAGAGCCAGGCGTAGCGGGTGCTCCAGTAATCGCTGATCTGCCAGTCGATATTCGTCACCAGCGGCGTACGGTCCCGGGTCGCGCGATACCAGGCCGCGTAATTGGTGTCGCGATCCGGGAGCGTATCCGGGTCGCCGTTCATGTCGATACTGCGATCTTCGAAGTAGAACCCCTGGCCGACACCGATATCGAGGCGCTGGCGGCCACTGTCATCCTCGAGGAACCGGGAACTGAGGCCGGCCGATAGGCGGTTAAGATCGCCCACCCGGTCCACACCGGAGAAGCGATACGGCGACCACAGCTGCCCCCAGGAGAAGGCCTGCTCGTTGGTATCGAAATCTGGAAACGCCTGCTGATCCTCGGCCGGCACATAGGCATAGTTGAGGCGCGGCTCCAGGGTCTGTCGGTAGCCATCACCGAAGGCCGAAAGATCACGCTCGAAGACCAGGCCGCTATCCAGCGAGCTGACCGGCACGGTCCGCGAAAGCGTGGTGTCACGATCGGTATTCAGGTTGCCGTAGTCGAGCTCATAGGCGGTGTGCAGCAGCTCGACCTTGGGCTCCAGAAAGCCCCAGCTGGGATCGCCGCGCCAACCAAGCGCCGGCGCCAAATGCACACGGCTACCGGTCGCGGCCTCGCGCAACGGCACTTGCTGCTCGATGACATCACGCCAGAAGTAAGTCGCATTGGAGCGCCACTGCTGATAGAAGCCACTGTCCTGATCCCAGCGGGCATTGGCGGTCAGGCTCGGCAGGCGGTAGAACGGCTTGTCACGCTCGGCCAGCGGGTAGTCGAGCCGCTGATACCCCTGGGCGCGGGCTTCGAGCTGCCAGGTCTTTCCGCTGTAGTCGAACAGCGCCAGTCGCGGCAGGTAGGCGGTATCGGATTCGCCGAAATCGCGTCCGAAATCATCGAAGTAGCGCCCATCGCTGGCTGCACCGTAAGCGAGCTGGTAGTCCAGCCGTGGGCTCAGACGGCCCTGATGGCGATAGTCCAGGTACCAGCGATCCTCACCGCTGAAGGCATCCGGCGGATCGTTGGGGTTGGAGGAGGTCTTGCCCTGATCATTGGCAAGATAGGCGCCCTCGATCGTGCCGGCATAGCCCTGTTGTGAATGGTCATCCTGCAAATAGCGGAACTCGCCGCCCAGCAGGAAGCCACGATCGCTGATGAAGCGCGGCGTCAGGGTCGCGTCATAATTCGGCGCCAGGTTGAAGTAATAGGGCTGGGAATAGTCGAGGCCATCGCCCGAGGCACTGATCACCGGCCACAGGAAGCCACTCTGGCGTCGATCATCGATCGGGAAGCGCACCCAAGGCCAGTAGAAGACCGGCACATCCTGGACCTCGAGGCGAGCATGAGTCGCGGTCCCGTACCCCTTCTCGCGATCCAGCATGATGTCGTTGCCTACCAGTCGCCACGCCTGACTACCCGGCTCACAGGTGGTGAAACTGGCGTCGGTGAGCTGATAGCGGCCGTCTTCGAGACGGGCCAGCCGCTGGGCGTCGCCGCGCAGGCGAGCCTCATGGGCCACATAGTGCGCGCCATCGACCGACGCCGCATCGCTTTGCAGTGCCACTTCGGCGGCGTCGCCGCGCACCAGCAGCCCCTGATCGCGCAGAGCCAGCGGCCCCGTCACCTGGGCACGCTCGCGTGCAGGACCCACGCGCACCGCAGGGGCCTCGACCTGGCTGTTACCGCGGCGCAGCAGTACCTCGCCGGCCAGACTCACCGAGCCGTCTTCGCCATAGCGGGCCCGATCCGAGGAGGAACGGATATCGCCGGGGGTGTCGGCGGCCGGAAGCCGATATGCCGGCATCACGTAGTGGCCGCGGCACAGCGCATCCGACGGCGCATCATCGCCCCAGGGTTGCCAGTCGAGCTGTTCCGCTGGCAGGGGCGCCGGAGGCGCTGCCAGGGCATTGCCGCCGGCGACGGCGGTGAGACCGGCCAGGGCAGTCCAGTAGAGTCGCTTGCCCATCTTCCTCGCTGTCCTTGACGGGTGAAATCGGTATTATACAGGCCGAATCTCGGCTGTCTGCCACCGCTCGGCCGGCGCCGCTGCTGTCTGTCGATGATCCGGCCACTGGCGAACACGGATTTCAGCATGCGTTGCGCCCGGGTGAGCGTCAACAACAACGCCGCGACACGCATCACCACAGGAGAGCCCATGACCTCGGCAGACCCCGCGCGCCTTGGCCCCCTCACCGCCTGGGCGGCCGAGCAATACGGCCTGGCCCCCGACGCGCTAAGGCTGACCCTCGCCGCCGGCGACGCCAGCTTTCGCCGCTATTATCGTCTGACGCTGCCTGACGGTGCCACCCGCATCCTGATGGACGCCCCGCCGGCGCAAGAAGACAGCCGGCCTTTTCTTGCCATCGCCACCGACTGGCTGGCCGCCGGGCTACCGGTACCGCGAGTGCATCACGCGGATCTGGACATGGGCTTCCTGGCACTCGATGACCTGGGCGACACCCCACTGCAGAATAGCTTCACTTCACGCAAGGCCACTCTCGACGGCTTCGATAAGGCCATCACCCTGATCCATGAGCTCCAGGCCAAGGCCCCTAAGGATGCCCTGCCGATCTATGATGCAGCGCTGCTCACTCGCGAGCTCGAGCTGTTTCCCGAATGGTGCCTGGATGGCCTGCTGGGCATCGCTTCGCCGCCCGGCTGGACGACGCTGGTCACCCAACTGGTAGACAGCGCCCTGGAGCAGCCGCGCTTCGTCGTGCACCGGGACTTCGATGCCATGAACCTGATGCTCGAAGACGACGCCCTGGTGCTGATCGACTTCCAGGACGCCGTGGCCGGCCCGCTGACCTATGACTTCATCTCGCTGACCCGCGGGCGCTATCGGCGCTTCGACGCCACGACCCTCCACCACTGGCAGGCGGCCTTTCGCGAGAGTGCCATCGTCGACGGCCGCCTCGACCCGGCCATCGACGCCGAACGCTTCCACTTCTGGTGCGATGCCATGGCGGCCCAGCGCAGCCTCAAGGTGCTCGGCATCTTCTGTCGCCTGACCCTGCGCGACGGCAAGGCTGGCTACCTCGCGCGCCTGCCCCACTTTCTTGCACATCTGGATGACAGCCTGGCTCCCTGGCCCGCCTTCGTCGACTTGCGCCACTGGCTTCATTCAACCTTCACCCCGGCACTCGAGGAAGCCCTGGCGTCGCGCAGCATCGAGGCACCGGCCAGTGAGGTGATGACTCAGGAGGCGACGGCATGAAGGCGATGATCCTGGCGGCGGGACTTGGCAAGCGCATGCGTCCGCTGACCGACAGCTGCCCCAAACCGCTGCTGCCGGTAGCCGGCAAACCGCTGATCGTTCACCACCTCGAGCGCCTGGCCGCCGCCGGCATTACCGATGTGGTGATCAACGTCAGTTACCGGGCCGAACAGATCATCGAGGCGCTGGGCGACGGTGCGGCCCATGGCGTCAGCATCACCTGGAGCCGGGAAGACAGCCCGCTAGAGACCGGCGGCGGCATACAGAAGGCGCTGCCGCTGCTCGGCGAAGCGCCCTTCCTGCTGATCAACGGCGACGTCTGGTGCGCGCCGGATCTCACAAGACTGCCTACGCTTGATGGGGATCTCGCCCACCTGTGGCTGGTCGACAACCCCGACCAGCACCCGGACGGCGACTTCCACCTGGATGCCGCGGGTCGAGTAGATGCCAGCGGCGCGCCGCGCCTGACCTTCGCCGGCCTCAGCTTGATCGACCCAGCGCTATTGGCCAACCAGGCACCCGGCGCCTTCGCCCTGGCGCCTCTGCTGCGGGACGCCATGGCCGCGGGGCGGGTGGCGGGCCACCACCATCACGGCGCCTGGGTCGATGTCGGCACGCCTGAGCGTCTAGCCGAACTGGATACCCGGCTGCGTGCCATGGCAGAGTAAGCGCCTCGTTTTTTCTTGTGTAGCGCTAAACGTAGCGCCAAACGCCTCGTTGGGCGCCAAGGAACTCGCGTCACCCTTTGAGTGACGTGTTCATCCCCTCTTTATTGATGCCAGACGGAGAAGTTGCCTCATGAAAGCCAGCGTCAAGTGGACCGACGGCCGTCAGTTCGTCGCCGAATCGGGTAGCGGCCACAGCGTGGTTATCGATGGCCCCCCCGACCACGGCGGCCGCGACACCGGCCCCCGCCCCATGGAGATGATGCTGATGGGGCTCGGCGCCTGCACGTCCTTCGACGTGCTGCAGATTCTTGAGAAGTCGCGCGCCCCAATCAGCGACTGCGTAGCCAGCGTCGAGGCCGAACGCGCCGACAGCGTGCCCAGCGTCTTCACCAAGATCCATGTGCATTTCACGGTTACCGGTAAAGGCCTCAAGGAGAAGCAGGTCGAGCGGGCGGTGGCGCTATCGGCAGAAAAATACTGCAGCGCCTCCATCATGCTCACCAACGGCGGCGTCGAAGTGACACACTCCGTCACTATCGTAGAAGAGTGACCCGTTAGAAAACTCCCCGGAGCGGGTGCGCCCGTACCCCGGGGTGTGCATAATACCCGCCTTTCATGCAGCCCCGGCCTAGTCCGACAGGCATACCACGCACTCAAGCACCTGAGGGAGGCTCGGACGTGAGCAACAATCTCCGACTCCACGGCTTCAACAACCTGACCAGTTCGTTGAGCTTCAACATCTACGACATCTGCTACGCCAAGACCGAAGAGCAGCGTCGGGCTTACATCGATTACATCGATGAGCTCTACAACGCCGAACGGCTGACGCAGATCCTCAAGGATGTCACCAACATCATCGGCGCCCATGTGCTCAATATCTCGCGTCAGGACTACGAGCCCCACGGTGCCAGCGTGACCATCCTGATCGCCGAGCACGAGCTCGAGGACCCTGCGCCGGAGCAGACGGAGCCTGGCCCGGGCCCGCTACCGCAAACCGTGGTCGGTCATCTGGACAAGAGTCACGTCACGGTACACAGCTACCCGGAATCCCACCCGGACAACGGCATCAGCACCTTCCGCCTGGACATCGACGTCTCGACCTGCGGCATGATTAGCCCCCTCAAGGCACTGAACTACCTGATCCACAGCTTCGATTCCGACATCGTCACCATGGACTACCGGGTGCGCGGTTTCACCCGCGACGTCGACGGCAAGAAGCTGTTCATCGACCACGACATTACCTCGATCCAGGACTACCTGGCCGAGGACACCAAGAACGCCTATCAGATGGTCGACGTCAACGTCTATCAGGAAAACATGTTCCACACCAAGATGTTGCTGAAGGACTTCGAACTCGACAACTATTTGTTCGGCACCTCGCGTCGTGACCTCACCTTCGAGGAAGCCCGCAACATCGAGAGTCGCCTGCGCAAGGAGATGCTCGAAATCTTCTACTCGCGCAATATGGACTGAGCCGCCGCTCGTCCGGGTTCTGCCCTAACGACAACACCCCGCCGGAGCTCCCGGCGGGGTGTTGTCGTATCTGGAAGAAGGAAGAAGGAAGAAGGAAGAAGGAAGAAGGAAGAACAAGGCTCGGCGTGACTCAGTTGCCAAGCAAGCCCCCGACCTAGAGCCGGTAAACGCTGGTGGTCATCAGCTTGGACATCAGCCGCATGCCGGCCTTGACCGGCGCCGGGAACTCCGCGCCGCCGGCTTCCAGGGCCCAGCGTTCGTGGTGGGCCTCGTCCTCGCGCATTTTCTCGAGCACCGCCCGGGAGCGGCGATCGCCCGACGGCAATGCCTCGAGGTGCTCGTCGAGATGGTCGCCGACCTGCTCCTCGGTGGCGGCGACGAAGCCCAGGCTGACCCGGTCGCCCACGGCGCCGGCCACCGCACCGAGACCGAAGGATGCCCCGTAGAAAAGCGGGTTGAGCAGGCTGGTGCGACCATCGAGTTCCTCGAGGCGGGCATCGCACCAGGCCAGGTGGTCGATCTCTTCCTGAGCGGCCTGCTCCATCTGGCTGCGGATGTCAGCCAGCTTGGCGGTCAGCCCCTGCCCCTGATAAAGCGCCTGTGCGCAGACCTCGCCGGTGTGGTTGATGCGCATCAACCCCACGGCGTGAGCGCGCTCGGCTTCATCTAGCTCGCCGTCCTGAACGCCGGCGGACGGGCTAGGCCGCGACGGCTGGGCGGCATGCGGCACCAGGGTGCGCAGAATGGTATCGAACTGCTGGATCAGGTGGTCATTGCGGGAAAACTGGCGATTCATGAGGGCCCCCGTGGATGTTATCTCTAGTCTACCCGAGCCGCGACGCAGCCAGAAGTTGTGGCGAAATTCTGGCGCGCCAGCCACCTCGCAAGGCAAGAGCCCCGAGACATGTCAGTGCAGCTAGCGGTGCCTCGGGCATGCAGGCTCGGTCAGCTCGACGCCCTGATGCCGATTACCCCGCCGGCCAGGTGAAGTCGCGACCGCCCATCAGGTGCATGTGGACATGATAAACCGTCTGCCCACCCCGCTCGTTGCAGTTCATCACCACCCGGTAGCCTTCATCGGCGAAGCCCGCCTGCCTGGCCAGGGTTGCCGCGGTGTACTGCAACCGACCGATCAGCGCCAGGTCCTGCTCGGCAATGTCGTTGAGGGTCGAGATATGGCGCTTGGGAATCACCAACTGGTGGGTCGGCGCCTGGGGATTGATATCGTTGAAGGCCAGCACGTCATCGTCTTCATAGACGATATCGGCGGGAATCTCGCGGTTGATGATCTTGCAGAACAGGCAATCCATGGCGCCTCTCCCTTGAATGACAGTCGGTATAGGGTGGTCCAATCAGTGGTGGTCGCTCCGCGCGGCCTGTGAGCCTAGCGGAAACGCCGCTGGGCTAACAGGTGGCGAACCAGCGGGCCCAGAATCAATTCCATGGCCAGCGGCATGCGCGCCCCGGGCACCACTAGGGTGTGGGGACGGCTCATGAAGGCATCCTGGATCATCGCCAGCAGGTACGGGAAGTCCACCGTGGACGGATCGCGGAAACGGATCACCACGAAGGACTCGGCATCGGTGGGGATATCCTGGACCTCGAAGGGGTTGGAGGTATCCACCGTGGGCACCCGCTGGAAGTTGATATGGGTGCGCGAAAACTGCGGCTGTATATAGCGGACGTAGTCATGCATGCGCCCAAGGATGGTGTCGATCACCGCTTCCTGGGAGTAACCGCGCAGCTTGGTGTCGCGATCGATCTTCTGTATCCACTCAAGGTTCATGGTCGGCGCCACGCCCACCAGCAGATCGACATGGCGAGCGATGTCATGCTCGGCGGTGACCAGGCCGCCGTGAAGCCCCTCGTAGAACAGAAGATCGGTGCCGCTGGGCAGCGGCTGCCAGTCGGTGAAGGTACCGACCTGATGGCCAAGCTCGATCATCCGCTTGTCTTCGGCGTGGATATAGTGCCGGAAGGTGCCGGAGCCCTGATCGCCATATTCCTGGAACAGCGCCTCGAGATGCTCGAGCAGGTTGGCTTCCACCGCAAAGTGGGACAGCTCGTCGGTGCGCTCGGGCTCCTCGCGGAAGATCCGCGACAGCTCGTCCTTGGTGTAGCGATGGAAGGCATCGCCATCCACGGTCGCGGCATGCACATCTTCGCGAGCAAACATGCGCTCGAAGGTGCGCCGCACCGTGGTGGTGCCTGCGCCGCTGGAGCCGGTCACGGCGATGATCGGATATTCCCGGGACATCAGGCGTCGCCCTCGAAAGAAGGCCCGGCCGGGGACAGCGAGTCTTGCACGCCGGCGGGCACCGGGACAGGCTTGCCAGACGCGGGGTCGAGCAATACCAGGTTGAGCCGGGCAGTAGCGACGGGCCGCTGGTCATGCTCACGCACCACCCGGTGATAGACACACAGCGACTTGCCGTCGACGGGAGGAATCGCGGTCTCGACGATCAGCATGTCGGGCCAGGCGGCCTCGCCCTGATACTGGATAGCAAGATCGGCAACCACACTGGGGCAGCCGCCGAGATCCCATTCCCTGAGCCCGCGGGAGGCCAGTGCTTCAGTTCTCGCCTCATGCAACAGCGACACCAGGGCATCGTGGCCAAGGTGACGACCGTAGTTCATGTCGGTGATGCGTACCGACAGGGAGTGGCGGTGCAGGATGGCGTCTGTCGGAAATTCCAGGCGTACTCGTGACATATCAACTCCCCGTCGTATCCCGTCCCAGCGCAACGACTCAGGGCCACCCCTGATCACGCAGTTTCAAATGCTTGGCAGCTACCGCGAAGCACTGGGGCAATCACTGCAAAGAAAGGCAATCCTTGAATGGGAGACAGCGCGCCAGGCAATCAGCTCTCGCGGGCGATGGCGCGGAAGCCGATGTCGCGACGGTAGCTCATGTTCTGCCAGTCGATGGCGGCCACCCCTTCGTAGGCCAGGGCCTGGGCGTTAGCCACCGTGTCTCCCAAGGCGGTTACACATAACACGCGACCGCCGCTGGTCGCGACCCGACCTTGGTCATCCTGGGTAGTGCCGGCATGAAACACCCGGCAGCCGGTGTCCTCGGCGGCTTCGATACCGTCGATCACGTCGCCCTTGCGGTAGCTGCCCGGGTAACCGCCGGCGGCCAGGACCACGCCGACCGCCGGTCGCTTGTCCCACTCGATGGATTCGCGATCAAGTGTGCCCTGACTGCCCGCCAGGCACAGTGCGGCGAGGTCGGATTCGAGTCGCATCATGATCGGCTGGGTTTCCGGATCGCCGAAACGGCAGTTGTATTCGATCACCTTGGGCGCGCCGCTCTTGTCGATCATCAGGCCCGCGTAGAGGAAACCGGTATAGGGATGCCCCTCGGCCGCCATGCCCTTGACCGTGGGCAGGATTACCTCATCCATGATCCGCTGATAGACGGCATCAGTAACCACCGGGGCGGGCGAATAGGCCCCCATGCCACCGGTATTGGGGCCGGTGTCGCCGTCGCCGGCACGCTTGTGGTCCTGGCTGGTGGCCATGGGCAGCACGTGCTCGCCGTCGACCATGACGATGAAGCTGGCTTCCTCGCCGTCGAGGAATTCCTCGATCACCACCCGGGCGCCGGCATCGCCGAAGGCATTGGCCTCGAGCATGTCACGGACCGCCGCTTCGGCCTCGGCTGCGGTCATGGCCACGATCACGCCCTTGCCGGCGGCCAGGCCGTCGGCCTTGATGACGATCGGTGCGCCCTTCTCGGCCAGGTAGGCAAGCGCTGGTTCCACGGCGGTAAAGGTCTGGTAGTCCGCGCTGGGAATCGCATGACGAGCCAGGAAGTCCTTGGTAAAGGACTTCGAGCCCTCGAGCTGGGCGGCGGCCTGGGTCGGCCCGAAGATCGCAAGCCCTGCGGCCTGGAAGCGGTCGACCACGCCCTCGACCAGCGGGGCCTCGGGACCGACGATGGTCAGATCAATGGCGTGGTCACGGGCGAAGGCTTCGAGGCCCGCGAGGTCGGTGGCCCCGATGTCGACGTTGGAGACCTTCGGCTCGACCAGGGTGCCGGCGTTGCCAGGCGCCACGTAGATCGTCTCGACCTGAGGAGACTGAGCGACCTTCCAGGCCAGGGCATGTTCGCGGCCGCCGCCGCCGATGATCAGAACCTTCATCTGCAACCTTGCTCGACTGTTGGGTAAGGGGAATGCGCAATAAGCCGCGCATTATGCCAGAAAGGCGGCGGCCGTGTCGGGAGAGCTCAGTCCTTGTCGCTACTTTTGTCGCCGCCCATGTCGTCCTTGTGACTGCCACCGGGGCCCTGTTGAAAGGTCTTCTGCCAGAAGCGCATGTTCTCTTCGGCCATCTCGCGCATCATTTCCATCGGCGTGTGGCGCATGGCTTCCTTCCACTGGTCCTGCATACGCTGCTGCTGTTCCATCATCAGCTGGGTGCCCTGCTCCAGATAGCGGGCCAGCGGCAGCGGCTGGGCCATATCGTAGACGCGAATGAACTGGGCCAGCAGGTCGTTGGAGAATACCTCTGAGTCACCGCCGGACTGCTCCTGTTCGATGATGATCGACAGCAGGATGGTGCGCGTCAGGTCTTCACCGGACTTGGCGTCCTCGACGCGAAACGGCACTTCCTCGAGGATCAGGCTGCGCAGGTCTTCGAGCGTCACATAGCGGCTCTGTTCGGTATCATAGAGCCTGCGGTTGGCATACTTGCGAATCACGCGCACGGACGGTGCTCCTATTATCAGCTTTGCTGGTATTGTGCACCGCGTCTGGCGTTCTAGCCACCGTCGCCGTTTCCTGTCACCCGCTGCGCGCCGCCGAGGCCTCATGAATCTGATCCTGCTCGATCCTGCCGATCTCACCGACGACCACCACGCCTGGGTGCGTGATCCAAGGCGACTGCGCCACCTGCGAGAGGTGCATCGCGCTTGCCCCGGCGATGAGCTGACGCTTGGCGTGAGCGGCGGGGCCATCGGTCGCGGCCGGCTGGTAACGCTCGACGATGAGGGCGCCCACTTCGCCCTCGATGCCTTCGATCAGGCCCCGCCGCCGGCGCTGGATATCGAACTCGTGCTGGCTCTGCCGCGCCCGCGCATGCTGGCGCGTTCGCTGGAGCACGTCACGGCCCTTGGCGTGAAGCGCATCACCCTGCTGCACACCCGGCGAGTAGAGAAGAGCTACTGGCAATCGCCCGAGCTGTCCGCAGAAAAGATCCACCAGCACCTGGTGCTGGGCCTTGAGCAGGCCCGCGACACGGTGATGCCCGAGGTGGAGCTGGAAACCCACTTCAAGCCCTTCGTCGAGGATCGCTTGGCGGCAAGGCTCAATGAACGCAGCGGGCTGCTGGCCCATCCCGGCATGGAAGCGGCCTGCCCTCGCGGACTCAATGCCCCGGCGAGCCTGGTGGTGGGCCCCGAGGGCGGTTTCATTCCCTATGAGGTAGAGGCGCTATTGGCGGCCGGCTGCCAGGGCATTCACCTGGGCAGCCGGATCCTGCGGGTCGAGACGGCCGTCATCGCCCTGCTGGCGCGACTCGGCTAGCCAACCTCACTGCTGCAAGCGCTCGAGCAGCGATACCGTGGCGAAGCCATCAGGCGTCAGACCCTGAGCCGCCTGAAAGGCCCGCAGCCCGGCGCGGGTGTTGGGGCCCATGATGCCGTCCGGCGTCCCTGTGGCGAAGCCACGAGCGTTCAGCGAGCGCTGCAGCTCGCGGACCTGCGCCCTGGAAAGCGGCGTTTCCTGGCGCGGCCAGTCGGCGCGAATGCCAGGCTCTCCCGCCACCCGGCGCGAAAGGGTGCCCACCGCCAGCGCATAGCTGGTGGCGGTGTTGTAGCGAAGGATGGCGCGATAGTTGCCGCCAACCAGGAAGGCGGGGCCACGAGCGCCGGCAGGCGTGAGGATCGATGCCTTGCCAAGCGCCGGCAGCGCCTCGCCGTCTGTCGCGCGCACGCCCTGTGCCGCCCAGGCCTGGCTTGAGCGCCGCGTGGCCAGCTCGGTCTGGGAATAATCGAAATCCGCAGGCAGGCGCACCTCGACACCCCAGGGCTCGCCGGCCTGCCAGCCGGCTCGCGCGAGGTAGTTGGCGGTGGAGGCCATGACGTCGGGAATGCTGCCCCAGATGTCGCGGCGGCCATCACCGTCGCCGTCCTCGGCATAGGCGAGGAAGCTAGACGGCAGGAACTGGGTATGCCCCATGGCTCCGGCCCAACTACCGATCATGCGATCCGGGGCGATATCGCCGTTCTGGATGATCTTGAGCGCAGCGATCAGCTCGTCATGGGCGAAGTCGCGGCGGCGGCCATCGAAGGCCAGGGTCGCTAGGGAATTCAGCGTCGAGAAACTGCCGAAGTTGCTGCCGTAGTTGCTTTCCACCCCCCATATCGCCACCAGCACCTCCGCCGGCACACCGTAGCGACTGGCCATACGCTCCGCCGTGGCACGATGCTCGGCTAGGCGCTTGCGGCCGTTGGTCACCCGGGTCGATGAAACGGCCGTGTCCAGGTACTGCCAGATAGGGCGCACGAACTCGGGCTGGGCGCGATCGTACTCGAGGATCTTGGGTTGGAAGCGAACATCGGCCAGGGCCCGATCGAGCGTCGACTCGGCAATGCCCTTGGCCCGTGCTTCGCGGCGGAAATCGGCGAGCCAGGCCTCGAAAGACGCCGGCGACTCGGCCTGCGCGTTAACGTCCTGTCTGCTATCGGCGGCCGGTGCCGTCGCCTGATCAGTTGCCTGGGACGAGGATGTTGCCGAGGCTTGGCTCTGGGCTTGGCTGACCTGACTGCTCTGGCAGCCGACCAGGGTGCTCAACAGCAGCGAGCATACGAGGATCCTGCGCATGGCGGGGTGATACTCCATCATCACGAATAAAGGAGAGCATCATCGCGCAGATCGATCCAGGCCACCAGCCTTCCCGCCGCGCCAACCAGCGGTATCGCTACAGAAGCTGCCAAAACCGAAGGATCACAGCCAAGTGGCAGGCGACCACCACGACGGTCAGCACATTGCGCAGCCCTCGATACCACTCGGGTAGCCCAACACTGCCAGTCGCACTCGCCTCATAGCCGCGCACCGCGATATAGCCGAGCATCAGCAGCGCGGTGCCCGGCGCCCCGCCCCACAGCAAGGCCGGCCAGGCCATCAGGCTGGGCACCATGCTCAGCATGACACGGCCGCGAAATGCCGGGCTCTTCGGTGCATCTCGGCCCATGGCGAGCCCCCAGTGGATGCCGCCGAGAAAGGACAGTATCACCGCGCTGTAATAGACAAAGGCCTGTATGGCGAAGACCGACCAAGCCCCTGGCGCCCACCAAGCGCCCAGGGCCGTGGCCACAAAGGGCAGCAGCCCGGCCAGGCCCAGCATGACGGGTAGACGACGATCATCAGATAGGGACAGTACGTGCATCACGTCTCCCTGGCAGCGTCGAAAGGAGGAGTGTCGACAGCGGCAGAATCAACAAGAGATGAGTCGCCAGTAGAGGATGGCAGCGCCATCAAGGCGTCGCCCCAGGCATCGGGGATGACACAGGGTGCAGGGAAGGCGTCGGGGGCCGCGCGCCAGGGCTGATGGCGAGCCTCACCTTCGGCCAGACGCTCAAGCTCGGGTCGCCAATGGCTCACATAGTCGCCGGCCGGGTCGTAGTGCTGCGCTTGCCAGAGCACATTGAAATAGCGCCCGCGGCTCGCCTCTCGTCCGACGCCGGCCACATACCCCCAGTTGCCCCAGTTGCTGGCGACGTCGAAGTCGATCAGGCAGTGTTCGAACCAGGCCGCGCCCAGGCGCCAGTCGATGCCCAGGTCATGCACCAGGAAGCTGGCCACATTCTGGCGCATCCGATTGGACTGCCAGCCGGTGGACGCAAGCTCGCGCATGCCAGCATCGATGAACGGCACGCCGGTCTCGCCGCGACACCAGTCGTGAAAGGCCGGTGGCGGTTCGGGCAACGTTCGAGGGCCAAAGAGCAAGCCCCCTTCCTTTCGAGCGACCCAGTGAAAGTACTCCCGCCACATGAGCTCGAAGATCACCCAATAGCTCGACTCACAGGCGCCATGGTCAAGCTCCCATGTCCGCACCTGGTCATGAACCTGCCGCGCCGACAGACAGCCGGTCGCCAGCCAGGGCGACAGCCGGGTAGAGAACTCGGCGCCCAGCAGGCCATTGCGTGTCTTTTTATAGCGAGCGATGGCGCCGCTATGCCAGAGATAGTGATCGAGTCGCGCCTGAGCGGCTTCCTCGCCGCCCTGAAAACGAAAATCGCCGCGCGGGTCGGGGCGCCAGGCGGCGGCCTCCTCACAGACATCCTTAAGAGGCGGCAGTCCTCTAGGCGCTTTCTCCGGCCATAGCGGCAGCGTGATCGGCGCAGGCTGAGCTGGCGGTACGCTGCTTTCTGCTTCCATGCGCCGACGAAAGGCCGAGAAACTGCCCGGCAAATCCTCAAGAGCAAAGGGCAGCGCCTGATCGTCGAACAGGGTATCGCCCTGGCAGCGACGAAGGTTGCAGCTCTCCGGCAATTGCTCGGTGAGTCTTGTCAGGTCGGTGGCCTCGTCATGTCCTGCAGCGTCACGCACATGAATGCGCAAGACACCTACTGAGGCAGTAAGTTCGGCAATCACCGTCGGCGGATCACCGACGCGCACCAGTAGATCCCCTCCCCGTTTAAGAAGCTCGCCACGCAGGGCGATCAGGCTCTGCCAGAGAAAGCAAAGCCGGGCTGCACCGATGCGACGCGACGACAGACCTGGCGCAAGGGGCGAAAGCCAGCGTTCGTCGAGCACGTAGACACACATCAGGGAGCCCGGCGGCGAATCAAAGTGGAACAGCGGGTTATCGGCCAGGCGCAGATCATCGCGCAGCCAAACCAATTCAGGATTCATGCCGACCGCCTGGCGCGACGCGCCTCTCGGCGACAGCGTTCGCTGCAATGTTGCACCTCATCCCAGCAGCGAGCCCACTTGCGCCGCCAGCGAAAGGGGCGCTCGCACTGGCGACAGGTCTTGACGGGAAGCTCAGCCTTGCGTCGCATGCCATCACCTTAGGAAGTGCCAAGAGGCAGGTCGATAAATTGGACAAATAAATTAATTCGTATAGGTATTGTACACCAAAATATAGGTAACGTACCCGACATCTCCAACGGCGGGCGCAAACCGCTAGCATCATCAATGCCACCGGCCCCACCCACCGATGCCAGAACCGGCAGCGCAGTGGAGCCAATGCAAGACAGACAAGCGTTGATGATTCAAGGCGATAAAGCGGTTAGCAGCACCTGCGTCGAGCGATCCTTTACGCTAGAGTAGGGCGGCGTCTGGCCCTGAGATGGATCACGCCATGCCGCCAACGCCGGCCCAGTGGGCTTGCCTTGGCGAATGACAACGGGTATCACCCCAATTTCCCCGGACCCGCGCAGGACGAACGATCGATGACATTGCTCTGGATTCCCTTGCTGACCCTGCTGGGCGTGCTGGCTCCCATGTGCCTCGAGCGATATGGGCGCAACCTGTGCTCCCTGGGCACGGCCACGCCACCGGCTATTGCACTGCTGCTGACCCTGACCCTGGTACCGGCTCTCTCGGCCGGCGAGGTGCCCCGCATTGCCATCAGTTGGATTCCCCAACTGGGGCTGGATCTGGCCTTCCGCCTGGACGGCCTGTCGCTGCTGTTCACTACGCTGATCCTGGGCATCGGCCTGCTGATCATCCTCTATGCGCGCTACTACCTGGCGCCCGAGGAGCCCTTCGGCCGCTTCAATGCCTACCTGATGCTGTTCATGTTCTCGATGGTCGGCATCGTCATGGCCGACAACCTGCTGCTGCTGTGGGTGTTCTGGGAGATGACCAGCCTGTCGTCCTTCCTGCTGATCGGCTTCTGGTCGTCCCAGAGCGATGCCCGCAAGGGGGCACGCATGGCGCTGACCGTCACCGGTGCCGGGGGCCTTGCGCTGCTCGCGGGCCTTTTGCTGATCGGCGACATGGTCGGCAGCTTCGACATGGGGGTGGTGCTCGATAGCGCTGACGTCATCCTCGCTGACCCGCGCTACCCGGTCATGCTGGTGCTGGTGCTGATCGGTGCTTTCGCCAAGTCGGCCCAGTTCCCCTTCCAGTTCTGGCTTCCCAATGCCATGGCCGCCCCGACCCCAGTCTCCGCCTATCTGCACTCGGCCACCATGGTCAAGGCCGGCATCTTCCTGCTGGCGCGTCTGCATCCGGCGATCGGCGACAGCGCCATGTGGGGCTGGCTGGTCACGCTGACCGGCATGACCACCTTCCTCTATGGGGCCTGGTTCGCGCTGCTCAAAACGGATCTCAAGGGTATTCTGGCCTTTTCCACGGTCAGCCACCTGGGGCTGATCACCGCGCTGTTGGGCATCGGTAGCCCGATGGCGATCCTTGCCGCGCTCTTCCACATTCTCAACCATGCCACCTTCAAGGGTGCGCTGTTCATGAGTTCGGGGATCATCGATCACGAAGCAGGCACCCGGGAGCTTGCCAAGCTGGGCGGACTGCGCCGGGCGATGCCGGTCACCGCCCTGCTGATGACCCTGGCGGCGGCCTCGATGGCCGGGGTGCCGCTGCTCAACGGCTTTCTCTCCAAGGAACTGTTCTTCAAGGAGACGCTGGATGCCGGCCTGCTCGGCGGGCTGGGGTGGCTGCTGCCGCTGCTGGCGACCCTCGGCGGGGTGCTGTCGGTGGCCTATTCGCTGCGCCTGGTGCATGCAGTTTTCTTCAAGCCGGCCAAGACCGCGCCGCCGAAACATCCGCATGAGCCGCCGCGGCTGATGCGAGTGCCGGTGGAATTTCTGGTCATGCTCTGCGTCGCGGTGGGCCTGTTCCCGGCATTGCTGGCCACCGGCCTGCTGGATCTCGCCACCCAGGCGGTGCTGGGCGAATCACTCGAGTTCAAGCTGGCCATCTGGCATGGCGTCAATGCCCCCCTGGCGATGAGCATGATCGCGCTGGGCAGCGGCGTTGCACTCTATGGCGTGCATGCCTCAATCCGACGCTTCGTGCGTCAGTTCGCCACTACCGATGCGCGAATGATCTTCGAGAGCAGCATTCAGCGGCTGGTGGCACGCAGTCAATCGCTGACCGCACGCCTTGAGAACGGCTCACTGCAGCGCTATATGAGCCTGCTGCTGGGCGCGGCGCTACTACTTGCCACCCTGGGCCTCCTGGAGCTGCCGCAGTTGTCGGGCGGAAAG
>Ga0114983_1000141_pt1 | contig 28528 bp, 22 predicted proteins | sample Shrwel_input2_RT_FD_87182 | JGI IMG/M metagenome (GOLD analysis project Ga0114983, IMG submission 87182) | Subsurface microbial communities from deep shales in Ohio, USA - Utica-3 well 1 S input2 RT | ecosystem: Environmental > Aquatic > Deep subsurface > Shale gas/oil reservoir > Produced... | reverse complement strand
GAAGCCTTGGGCCTGGCCGATCTGGATGGTGGCGCGTTCTTCTATGCTGAGTTCTTGATATGACATGGGGGCAGCACCTTACCGGAAAGGTCAGGTGTTGCACTCAGTTTCCGCGGCCGCCAAATATTTGGTTCTCCACGACCGCTACGGCTATGCCAGGTTGTGCTGAAGATTGAGATAGTCTGTTGAAGTTGGCGGTTCGAATTGTTTCGCCAAGCCATGTGACGCTGGCGCCGCTCTTCGGGTACACAACTACTGCATGTTCAGATGCAAAGAAATCCCCTGAAGAATAATTTACATTGCCACACAATGCACCCTGCCTGCCAATTAGCGGGAATCTTCCGGAGTTGTTGAATGAGTTTGTGAACCCTCTGAAGCCGTTTCCTCCAAAAACAGGGTATCCATCTTCTGAAAATTGCTCTGGTCGGATGGTGTCGCCGCTTCTGAGTTTGGCAATATGCTTTAATGCCTTGATCTCCCAGTGCAGAGGGATTTGGTTGGCCCATTCAATTTCTGTATTTTTATAGCGTCCATAGCCGGGCAGCTTGACATCTAAAGTAGTCATGCCGAAACCCCCGACACTTCCTTGACCTCCAGCCCCAAAATCTCCGCAATCAACCCCTCCGCCTGCCGCTCCAGTGCGACGATCTCCCGTGCCACCTCCTCCATGCTGCGCAACGGTTGGTGCTTGTAGAAGTACTTGTTGAAGCTGATCTCGTAGCCGATCTTCACCGACTCCAGATTGATCCAGGCCTCCTCGACATGGGGCTGCACCTCGGCCTTGAAGAAACGATGGATGGAGTCGGCCAGCGAGATGCTCTCGCTGTCGCGCAGGTCGCTGCTGGACTCGTAGGTAATGAATTCGCCAGGCTTGCCGTGGGGGTAGTAGCCGAAGTCGGGCAGCTCGGCCTCGTGGCAGCCCAGCCGCTGCAGCAGCGCCGCCAACTGCTCGTGGTCGAACTTCTCCACCTTGCGGATCACCTTGGCGGCGTTCTCGTCGTACCAGCTCACCGCATTGAGCAACTGGTTGCGCTCGCTGGCGCCGAGCTTGATGCCGGCTTCCTTGCCCAGTTGCTTGAGCACCTTGTCCACCTGCTTGGCGAACAGGTTGAAGTCGTCGAATTCGTCCGTGCCGATGGCCTGCATCAGGTAGTTGGCCACGGTCACCAGCAGGGACTGCTTGGCCCAGGTTTCTGGGCTCAGCAGCTTCTTGCGCTGTTTGGCGTTGAGCTCCAGACCCTGTTCCTCGCACCAGGCGAGGATGGCTTTCTGCTGCTGGGCCAGGGTTTCGTCCTGGTACACCGCCTCGCCCCACTGCTGGTAGATCCACTGCATGGGCTCGCGCAGGGCCTTGTCGAAGCGCAGGGTTTCGATGCGTTCGCTGCTGAACTGCGCCTTGCGTCGGTCCGGCCGCTCGATGCTGACCTTGTGGTAGCCGAAGTCGCGGTTGTCGAACACCCGCGCGGCGATGCCGTCGCCGCCGGCCGGGCGGTCGATGCTGGCCAGCTCGAGGTAGGTGCGGGTGATCAGCTCGATATGCTCGGGGGCGAACTCGCAGTTCTTGTTGCCGAGGTTCTTGCGCAGCTTGCGGTAGAGCAGGCTGGCATCGATCAGCTGCACCTTGCCGCGGCGCTGCGCCGGCTTGTTGCTCGACAGCAGCCAGATGTAGGTGGTGATGCCGGTGTTGTAGAACAGGTTGTTGGGCAGCTGGATGATGGCTTCGAGCAGGTCGTTCTCGATGATGTGGCGGCGGATGTTGCTCTCGCCGCCGCCGGCGTCGCCGGTGAACAGGCTGGAGCCGTTGTGCACCGAGGCGATGCGCGAGCCGATGCCGGTCTCGCCCGGCGCCTTCATCTTGCTGACCATCTCCATCAGAAACAGCAGCTGGCCGTCGCTGGAGCGCGGAGTGGCGTCCTGCACTTCTTCGTGGCCCCAGTAGTCCTTGAGCCTGACCTTGAAGCGCGGGTCGATGACCTCGCCATCCTCCTTGATGAACTTCTGCTCGCTGGCCCAGCTCTTGCCGTAGGGCGGGTTGGAGAGCATGAAGTCGAAGCGGCTGCCGGCGAACTCGTCGACCGACAGGGTTGAGCCGGGGCGGATGTGGGCGGGGTCGTTGCCCTTGATCATCATGTCCGACTTGCAGATGGCATAGGTCTCGTCGTTGATTTCCTTGCCGTAGAGGTGGATATCGCGCTGGATGCCCTGCGCCGGGTACTTCTCCTCGATGAAGTTCTGCGATTCGGTGAGCATGCCGCCGCTGCCGCAGGCCGGGTCGTAGATGGTCATGACCGTCGGTAGGCGATCCTTGATCGGGTCGAACACCAGGTGGGTCATCAGCTCGATCACTTCGCGCGGGGTGAAGTGCTCGCCGGCTTCCTCGTTGTTCTCTTCATTGAACTTGCGGATCAGCTCCTCGAACACATAGCCCATGCCCAGATTGCTCAAGGTCGGCAGGCGGTTGCCCTCCGGGTCCTCGATATCCTTGGGGGTCAGGTTGATGTAGGGCGAGGTGAACTTTTCCAGCACGTCCAGCAGCACGTCCTTGCTGGCCATGTGGCGCACCTGGGCCTTGAGGTTGAAGCGCCGGATGATGTCCTTGACGTTGCTGCTGAAGCCGTCGAGGTATTCCTCGAAGTTGGCCAGCAGGATTTGCTGGTTGTTGGTGGCGGTCTTGTGCAGCTGGCTCAGCGTCCACTTGCTGATGTTGTAGAACACGTAACCAGAGGCGGCCTGGAGGGCGCTTTCGTCCAGCTCGGTCAGGCCCATCTCGCCCTGCTGGAAGGCCAGCTCTTCCATCACCTTGGTCTTGTTCGGTTCCAGCAGGGCATCCAGCCGGCGTAGCACCACCATGGGCAGGATGACGTCGCGGTACTTGCCGCGCACGTAGACATCGCGCAGGCAGTCGTCGGCAATGGACCAGATGAAAGAAACCAGCTTGTTGTGGACCGCGTGGTTCACTGCAGATACTCCGTGTCAAAACGCTAGCCAGCCTGGGCATGCCAGGGGGTGCAGGCTAAACGCAGCATCTTAACCAAAGGAGTCGGTGCGGGGATGAAATCTCGTGCTCGGGGTATCAGACAGAATGAAGGGGCCTTTCAGCCCCTTCGTCGTTTCACTTGGTGAGCATGTCTTCCAGCTTCGCGATCAGGAAGTCCAGCGGGCTGCGGCCTTCCAGGCGCGTTTCGAAGACCTCGTTGCGGTGGTAGGCGACCCAGGTATCGAGCGCCTGGCGGTTGTTCTTCTCATAGCCGGAGCCGAGGATGCAGACCAGTTCGGTGCCGTTGGGGTTCTCGAGATAGTGGCCCATGGCCGAGGCCAGATGCTTCAGGTACTGGTGCTCGCGAGCTTCCGTCGACGGGTGCAGCTGGATGACGTTGTTGCGCTTGATCAGTTTCATGTGGGTACTCCTCAGGCCTTGAGATTGGCTTGGATCAGGTTGTCGAAGGCGCTTCCGTCTCGTCGGGTCAGGTTGGGCACGTAGCGCGAGTAGACGCGGAACAGCATCTCGGTGGTCGTATGGCCCATCTGCCGGGCGATCCACTCCGGGTTTTCACCGGCGGCTAGCCACAGGGTCGCTGCGGTATGGCGCGTCTGGTAAGGGCGCCGCTGGCGCAGCCCCAGGTGGCGAAGCAGTGGGTACCAGACCCGGTTGTTGATGTTGCGGTACGCGTAGGGCGTGCCTTCCCGGTTGCAGAAGACGAACTGGCCGGCACCGGTCTTCTGTCGCTGATCGAGCAGGGCCTGGTACACCGGTCCCGACATGTCGATCTCGCGCTGCGAGCCGTCATTCTTCGTATAGTCGAGCCGGCCACCGACCCAGCTTTCGCGGATCAGGATCTGCCGTCGCTGGAAGTCGACGTATTTCCACTGCAAGCCATCGATTTCTCCAGTGCGCATGCCCGTGAAGAAGCGCACCGTGTAGTAGTTGCGGAAGTCCTCGCGCACGGCATCGAGGATCTGCAGCACCTCCTCCAGGGTGAACGGCTCTACATCGGTCTTGGGGACCTTCAGCGATTTGATGTTGATGTACGGTGAAGTAAACTCGAAGCGGTCAGCCGCCTCACTGAGGATCATGCGCAATGGCGTCATGATGTGGTTGATTCGCGTCGCTGACAGAGCCTGACCCTTCAGCCCGGGAACTTTGCCGAGTGCCGAGCGGAAGGACAGGATTTCTGCCTTGGTGATGGCGCTGACCTCTTTCTTGCCGAATGCCGGCAGCAGATGCTTGTCGAGCGTCTGGCGCACCGTCGTGGTGTGTGTATCGCGCCATTCCACGCGCTTTTCTTCGAACCAGCGTTCGGCGAAGTCCCTGAACAGTGGCGTCTTCAACAGTGCGCAGCCAGCCTGCAGCCGTTCGAACTCCTGTACCTTGCCGCTCTGCGGGAAGTAGGTGGCGTAGTCGAAGCTGCCCAGCGTGATTTCAGCCTCGATGCGCTCGAGGATCTTCTCCAGCTTTTTCCGGTTGGCCGGTGTATCAGGCAGCGTGGTCTGCTCACGGCAGCGCTTGTCCAGGTAGGTGAAGTCGAAGAACAGCTTCTGGTTGTCGGAACGGGCGCGGATCTTACCCATGGCAGATACCTCCACCTGCCATCGGCACCAGGCTGGAGGTGCGGGAGTACTTCTGCATGTCCTCCTCGATGGCTTCCCAGATGAACAGGATCTTGCGGCCGCCAAAGGGGCGGAAGTAATGGATGCCTTCGAGCAGTACCGAGTCCTTCAGGCGGTTGCGGATGGTGCGCACGTCGTACTTCATGCGCGTAGCGAGTTCTTCAGTGGTCAGGTAGGTGTGAGACATGGCGATGCCCTCTCTGCTAAATTGAACTACAGAGGAGCCTTATGGGCTTCTTGAGCCTCATAATGATCTCCTGCAGATCAATATAACGTCTTTTTTGAGCTATGCAAGGAAAAAATGATCTCTAGAAGATCATTTTTCAGGAGAGAAGAATGGTTAAGTGCCATCTGTCCCGTCTACTGGGAGAGAGGAAGCTGAAGATCAGTGATGTGGTACGAGATACCGGCATCAACCGGGGAACCCTGACGCGGCTCTACCACGAGACCGCGCAGAGGGTTGAACTGAAGGACTTGGAGACGATCTGTCGGTATCTGAACTGCCAGGTAAGCGATCTGCTGGAGATACAGGAGGACCCGGAAGGCTGAGCTGCCTTCCGGATGTCTTCAGCCCCGGAAGTGCCAGTCGATGGAAGCCATCAGCATCAGGTAGCGCAAAGCCGAACCAGAATGGAGGTTCTGCCCTTGCTCGTCCGGCAGCTTGAGCTGCGCCCGGATGCCCAGATGAAGGTTCTCCACATCCGGGTTCTCGGGCATATGCTGGCTGAACGGTCGACGGATGTTTCCGAGCCTCTGGCGCCAATAGGATTTGGTGGTCTTGGGCTTGTTGGTGTCGTAGATGATCAGTTCTATGGCGCGGGCGGGGATGCCAATGGCGGTGAGCAGCCACAGGTAATCCCGCGCATGCTCCTCATCACGATCGCGGTAGAAGCGCAGCGTCGTTTCCGTCGTCCAGCAGCGCTCGACGAAGTCATCGATCACTCGCTGGGCACGCTCGCTGTCGGGGCCTTCGAGCAGTTCGTACAGGCGCTGTGCGTACTCGGTCACTGCGTCCCTGCCACCGTGCTTCGGAGGTGTGGGTAGCAGCGAGGTATATGAGGGATCGTTGGCATGCAGGGTGGATTGCAGCCTGTGCTTCGGTCTTGGAGTGTTGGTGCGCGAGGGCTGCTGCATATCACGGATATAGCGCGCCCGCTCCAGCATCAGCGCCCGATCTTCAGCAGAGAACTCGAGCCAATCGAGATTGACTTGGCGACCTGTCTGCTCGGCATACGAGGCATAGGCCAGCATCGACTCGATCGTTCGAACCCGCTCAATCGCCCAGTTGTGCTCTACCTGCTGAGCCTGGTTCCGGGGTGCTTTTTGCCGGGCTCGCCTGCGCTCTTTCAGCGGTTTGATCCGACCGATGATATCGAGCAGTTGCTGGCAATCTACAGAAACACCGTCGCTGGGCTCGGCCTTCATGGTGGGTTGGCTCACGCCGGCAATCGAGGCGATGTTGTAGGCGCTGAACAGCCAGTTTCGAGGACTCCACTGCCAAGCCATTGCCATGATCTGAGGCAGGCTATGGATGTAGTGCAGCAACGTGGTCTTCGGGCTGCCGTGGCCAAGGATGGCGCTGACGATATGCACGATGCGCCGGGTAGGGCCGCCTTTGGCAGAGAACAGCGCGCTGCGCAGCCTGAGGTCATCTCTCAGCCAGCGCATGGTCTGGGGCAGATCGCGGAAGATCATTTCCGGTGAGAACTCGCCGAGCGACGCCATCAGCTTGAGCGACAACCAGGTGGCGCAGGAATGGCGCAGGTGGTGGTAATGCACGCTCTCAGAGCCAGTGACCGCACGCATGCATCCGTGCAAAGCAGGAAGCAGGCTGCTCTCACTGATCCACAGAGTTTTCAGCTGCGGGATGCAGAACAGGTACTCCGAGGCTGGATTTGCAGCCTCCTCCTCTAGGCGCTGTCGATACCAGTCTATGAGCAGCTGGAGCTCATCAGGTTCCAGCAGCACGCGTAGCGGTAGTCGCCGGACGGCATTCTGGGTTTTCAGCCCGCGCTGTGCATGAGGACGAATGAGCAGATCGACCGGCAGCTCCAGCCCAGCCAGCTCCTCGCTGGACAGCTTGCGCATGTTCGGATGCCGTTTTTGAATGCGCGCACTCGCTTCTGTAGCCAGTTCGGGCAGGTGCAGATCACAGAGGCGCAGCTTCAAAGCCTCGTTCCGTCGTAGCCCCAGTCTGAACCCCAGAATCAGAAACAGTCTGGCTGCAGTGACCAGCTGTGGCGTTCGCAATTCCAGCCCGCAGGTGCCGAGCGCTTGCAGCACGGACTGGTACTGATCTTCGCTGAGAATGCGTGCATCCACTCGGGTCACGCCCTTGCCGATGCCCAGCAGAGAGTAGGGACTGATGGGAGGGTAGCTGTAGCGGCGCTGCAGGAAGAAATGGAATTCATGGATGGCTTTGGCCAGGGTGCGCCGTTTGCCGTCAGTGCTTTGAGCCTCCAACGCCGACTCATAAACGATTTCCAGGGCATCAGTTTCGAGCTCGAAAATGCTCGCGCCATCCAGTTGCGAAACCAACGCGGGACCGAGCAGTCGAGCATAGCGGGCGATGGTGCTGCGCCCTATGTCATGGCCGTATGCTGATGCTCCATTGAGCATAAATGCGGTCCAGCCTTGGACGAGATCGGCGAGCTCTGCTTGAGCCTCGGTTTGCAGTGGTATCTCGCTAGATTCGCCTGCCCGGATCCGCTGGCACAGCTCCAGCACCCAGTCGGGGGCATCGGGATCCTTGGCGGTATCCGAACGATTGTCATCCCCATAGGCTCCGGCTGGGTCTTCCAGATCGGCATGGCCGAACATGTCGCCCCAGCTTGACGGGCGTATCGATTGGGAGACGAACGCTTGCCGGCAGGCGAAATTCACCAGCATTTGGGACAGGCGCAATTGCATCTGCATTCGCAGCAGATCCAGCAGCTCGGTCAGGTTGCGAGGCAGATCCTGCTCAGGCATGCCTGCCGCTCTCAAAAAGGAGTGGATGCACCGGAGCTTTCCACCCTTACGCTGCACTTGCTCCTTCCTTGCGCGAACATCATCCGCACAGCGGATCAGCAGCGCCAACGTGGCCGGGTCAGGGAACCACTGACGGTACTCGGCCTCGTCCGTGCCGCGGATCGAGAGTGGCAGGCGGATCTCCGGGATACCTGCCAGCCATTCGATGCTTTTCAGCGGCACCTCGAGCACAGCGTTCAGCTGAGCCAGATCCATCAGGCCGCCGCAATAGGCTGAACTCAGCAGTAACAGGCCGATGCGTTCTTCCGCATCGAGCGAGTCGAGGCTGAGCTTTAGACCTTGCCGCAGGGCTTGGAGCACCTGATGGCTGTGCAGGAGACGTTCGGCCGTGTAGAGGTCGGGATTGATCGGATTCGCTGCGCGTTTGATAGCGATGGCGATTCGCGCAAGCGGGAATCTCGGAATCTGCTGCCTTAACCGCTGGGTAATGCGGCGCAGCATATTGCGTAGCGGATAATCCATACCCAGGTGGGATTCCAGCTCGCGGACATGCTCAGTCGAGATTCCGCGCATGGCGCATTCGCCCAACAGCAATTTCCCAAATTGCGTTCCGGATTCCTTTGCTATCGCTCTCAAGCGATTCCGCGTATCGGCCAGTGAGTCCGGCTCCCGATCGGCCCAGATGGCACTTTGGAACGGATCACTCAGACGAATGTTGTTCATTCCGTCACCCACGAGCTAGCGAGTGCGGACCAGCCCAGCTCCTTCAACAGCGGAGTAATCCACTCATCAATCGTCCTGGCATATGTCGCTGGACAGAACGATGAGTACGCATCCAATGGTTCCTCGCCTCGAAGCCAGTGCCCCATGAACGCGGCTAAGGGCTCGGCAGGGCAGCCGCGTTCAGTCAGCTCGGTGCGGAGGAACTTTCGGTAGCCATTGATTCGATGCGTGGTGTAGCCAGGCACCAGCTTCATTTGCCTATAGATACGGGATGGGGTGATCTCATCCCGACGCCAGCCGGTCGGTGTAATCCGCAGAAAAAAACCACGCGACCATCTGCCGCCCCCATCATCCTGTGGCAGGTAGCCCGTCAGCTCTTGGCTGATGGCTGCGCAATGCAGAAAGTAGTGTGCGATTTGCCGCCTCAACATGGGTGGCATGCAAATCAAGCGGCTCATATGACGATCACCGCTGTCCTTGTCAGAAAGCGCGCCCATGCCTAGGTCCGCATCGAATTCATCGATAAACAGCAGAGGGTTACGAATCGCTCTACAACCTGTCACTAGCATGAACATTTGCACAGTCCACAGGGTGTAGCAGTTGTGCCAGACGAGCATCTCGCTGAGGCGACCCATCGGCTTTTTGCGCAGCACCTCTGCCATCGCGCTCACATTGCCCTCAATGGTTTCGGGCAACAGGCAGTGGGTCGCACCTAATCCGCCTTGCTGAGTCTGCTTGAACTCGATGGGTTCGTACGCCAGGCCGGCACAGGCATAAACCTGTTGCAGTACTCGCTCCAACGAGTCCACATAGATCTGGCGTAGATAGTCAGCATCGAGTTGCAGGTAATAGCGCGGTGTCTGTGCCGAAGGCATCGTAACGCCGGAGAGCATCGATGCCGCAGCTACGTCATGCGTATCTGATACGAGCTGGTGGAACAGGTAGCTCTGCAGCTTGTTCAGCGTGAATCGTCGGTCACCTCCACCCAGCTGATGCAAAACCGCTTTCACCTCGCCTTCGAGTTCATTGGCTTGACATGTGAATACGAGGCTAGATGAGGGAGGAAAGGCCTCTCGGAGAGCGTCGACCATGGCTGAGCTGCCAGCCAGATCAGGCAGCAGAATTCGTAACGCTGCGCGTCGAATTCCCGCAGTAGCTTGCCAACGATCATCACCCACCAGCTCTGGCCGCCGAACGATCATGCTGAACTGTGCAGGCGCCCCAGAAATGAGAATCAACCCATCAGAGTCCTCCGCTGTGCTGTCCGCCACCGTCATCTCCAATATCTGGGCAGCAGGCTGCCCCAGCCACAGGCAAACATGGATCATGAGGATCGCCTCCATCCTGCGCCGCAGCCCGGATGTGTCCTGCGTGTGACCAAGTTCTTGCCTACACGCATAAAACAGATCGCTGGCACCGAACAACAGATCTCGCAGCTCCGACAGGGTGAATTGGTTATACGAAAAAGGCACATATTGTCGGCTGCGAACGATATGAGCCTCAATGGCCTGCTGGCTCAGAAGATCTGCGACATACGGCCGTTCGCAGCCATCATCATCGAGTAGCCAAATCTCGGTTTCCGAAGATAATTCCTCTGGTGCCAGCTCTCCGTCTACTGATCCGGTTGGCTCCCATAAAATGCTGTAGTAGCCCGGTAGCTGGTCGGGATCATCGGGGTCTGCAAGGGCAAACCCCAATGGATTGTCTGCGATGAAGTGAGATAGTTCTGGACCTGTGAGTCTTGGGCGTGGGCCATGATGCCCACCTCCCCCAGATCTGACTTTAGGTTCGTCGCCACTACAGTATGCAACCAGTCGGCAGATTGACTTTAGGGCTTTTGAGCTTTCAGATTCGTTTTCTTGAGGATGAAAAATCCGGCACGCCCTTACAAACGCATCGGTTTCTCCCCATATTTTCAATTGATCCGGAATGTCGATCTGCTTTAAATCACACAGCCGACGCAAATCTAAAAAAACAGCGTACCGCTGCGATTGGAGCCTATCTGTATTTCGTCGCTGAAAAACAGATAGCAGCTGCGCAAGCAATCGATAGTAGTCTTGCTCATTTTCAGAATCGCGAGGCGCATGCCAGATAGCTGCGTAAGGAAATCCAAACTTTTTTACGCCTTGGTTAAGCACAGGATTTCGGATAGGGGGTGGGTTTCCAAGCCAAAAACTTTTACCAAACAAAGCTTCGATGTTTGGTTGAGCCCCCAGTGAAGCAATCCATTTGCACGTACTTAGCAGAACCGCCTTGTCGATACCGTCGAAACTAAATTTTGGTTCGACTTCCGAGGCGTTTAATGCCTTTATAAGCCCCATGGATATCCTCGGCAAGTCGATAAGATCTGGATGTGCATCCATCAAGTCCAGAATATATTTAACCGCCCTGCCCGACTGCTCCGCCTCCTTCGCAAGGGACAATATGCGCTCGTTGTTTTTCATCGATACTCTCCATTCGGCTTGATTCCTTTTATTGGCTTTACTCCTGTCATCTTTGAAAGATGCGCATAGCTGCGATACTGATTGGGCCACAGGCTCTTATTGTTAGAAACAAGTTCATACAGCACCTTGACCTGCTGCGGCCTTGTCTGAAACAGGGCAGGACCAACAAGCCTCTCGATGAGGAATTGTTTTCTGATATCTTCCCGTGAATAGGATTTATTGAATTCAATGCAGAAAGCCTGTGTGCTGGCTGGCATATGAGCAGCCATCCAGCGATACAGTACGGCTCTACCTATGCAGCAATATTCATCCTCGCCAACGACAATCAGTGGATGAGCCATGTTTATTTTCTCTGCCAGAGCAATAGGAATTAACTCGCGATCCGGAACCTTGGTTGGTGCCAGGTCCAGCTCTTGTTCCAAGCGTATTATTTCTGAGTGCATTCCCGTTATTTTTGAAAGCTGGATTTTTTTCATTGGTGCCTCACGTTCATGTTCACATAGTGACTAATGCACGCGAGGAGTCCCCATTTTCGAAGGCTGGCTTTTTACGAGACTGCAGAATTTCAGGTGAGACGCTGATGATCCGTTTCCGCGCATGCGCGGAAAACGGGCTGGGTTATCAACCGAGACGGGCTCAACGCGGCCAGCCATATTTCCGATCCTCAACCCCCTCCAGTGCCTCGTCCAGCGTGGCGAACTGCCCCCAACTGCTCGGGCAGTCGGGTGATTTGCCATCCAGACAGTTCATAACGGATACCAGCCGGCCAGGTCGCGAACTAGCGCTGCCGGCATTCGGCGATATGCTGTTCCAGGTCTGCTACGGCGTGAGCCGGCATGTGCTGGCGCAGGAGCATCTGCACGCGTCGTTCCTCGGCCTCACGTCCGCCAGTTCCGAACCAGCATACTGTTTCGATAAATGGCCGCATCAGCCAGCGCTGGCGGTGCTGATCGCTGCGCGCATCGAGCGGCGTATTGTCGAATCCATCAGGTAGGGCCGGATTGATCAGTACGCCACTGATTGTTGCCTCTGCGTGGAATACATAGCCATCTATCAGCAGGCTGCGCGTGCAGGCGGCGCGGCCCCCACTGAGGTTGCAACGCTCAAGCCCCTGCTCGATGTCCTGGAGAAGCGTGAGCGCCGTTTCACGCATGGCTCGCAGCAGTGAACGCTCATTCATGATGCGCCATCCCTCTGCCCGCGCCATGCGGCCCACCCCCACAGAAGTGTTCCGCTACCAAGCAGCACCCACAGCAGGCTGGTAGGAAGTTCCAGGCCCAACTGCCCGGCAGCAATTCCGGCAAGAAATGCCAGCGCTGGGACAAGCGTTATTTTTTGCATGGTTTTCCTCTGCTGATTCAGTCGCAGCAAACTCTATATCAACGCGAAGCGTGTCAGAGGCCATACAAGGAAAAATGCTCACTTCCTAATTTGGGACTTTACTTGAGCACTATTAGAAGGAGGCGGCAGATTCCCTGCTGCCAATCCCCAAACTAGGATTTTGAAATGTCTGAATGGATGGAGATGGTCGGAAAATTCAGCGACCGGGAAGTGGCTAGACGATTCGGGGTCAGTGCCAGCAAGGTGCGTCGCTACCGGTTGAAAACCAAAATCTCATATTGTGTCAATCCAGAAATACCAGATGGCCTTGCTGATGGAATGATATCAATGACGAACTATCAGCTCTGCCGGAAGTTCGGCGTTTCTATGGCGAGAATTTCCGAGTTGAGGTTGAAGCTCGAAGTGCCGGAGCCAAGACTCGAAAGAGAGAAATTCCAGCCACTAGAGCCAGGATTCTGGACTGATGGGGCTGTATCGCTGCTCGGAACCATGCCTGACCCGGAACTGGCTGATCGCCTCGGCATCAGTCGTTTTCCGGTTAAGCAGAAGAGACAGGAGCTTGGCATTGCCCCATACAGAAAGGAGTATCCTGAAATCTCGGCCGAGATTGCAGCAGAATTTGGCGTCGTTTCGGATGGCATTATCGCGAAGCGACTGGGTGTTTCGACGAGCTTCGTACAGCGAGCCCGTAAGAAGTGGCTGGATAGGGAGGTCGATTGACGGGGTGAGACTTGGGCTTTCCGCGTATGCGCGGAAAGCCCACTTCCGAGTCATATCTTTGAGCTGAACAGTGGCATGTGTAGATTGATGAGGATTTTCGCTTTTCATCACCAGATGGCTTGAGCAAGAACTCCTCTAGGCGGCCAGGGTTTTGATGTCGTCGGCAGTAGGGAAATGCCGCAGAAGGTATTTAGCTTCGTTTCGGATGCTTTCTGGGATTTCAGGAGTTATACAGATATTTTTGAGAAATGCTCAGGTCTGTATGACGTTGCGGCTGCGCTCGTATGGCAAAGTCATTTTCATCTCCTGTGCGTTTCAAGAGATTGGCTTCGCGAAAAATATACTCGCTATCTGTAAATAAAAATAGATACTAATCCGTCGCAACCTCTCTGTAGCAAGAGCTATAAATAAGTACGGCCGCCCTAGGTGTCACTAACTATCCAACCAGTCTCTGCGCTTGCTGCATAGCAACGATTTACCTGCTAAGGCAGATGCCTCAATCTTAGCGAACGCATCGACTGCCTCCAGACTGAAAAAGCTGCGGTAACGTGGTGATTTCTGCAGTCTGCGTAACTTTTCGATGGCAGCCTTACGGATATTTGCAGGTGCACTCTTCGCGTCAATGGTCATGTCTGACTCCTCGTCCCCGCCCAGCATCGTAGAAAATCAGAGTATCAGCAAGTTGTATCGATTGTATTACCTCTAAGCTGTCTACAGTGTCCTTGTAGACTTCGCGGTCGAGGTGCCATGCGCGCCATGAGCCAGACCACCGCAACCGGTTTACTGATAGACCCCGTATTCGATACGTTCGAGATAATTCTCGATGGCCTGTAACCCCGCAGGGTTATCGATAACGTCCAGCGGAACATTGCCGTTCAAATACTTGCAGGGACGGCCAAGCCACTCTTCGACCGGCTGCTGATTACCGAACACATTGATTGCGTGCTCAAGTACCTTCGCGTGGTGGAGGGCCATAGCACTCTGTTGGGAATTGAGGTGTGCTGGCTGTTTAATGCCTTGGCGCTTAATCTTCCTGCTGGACTTGCTCATGATGCGGCTCATGATCTTCTTTGTCGAATACAGGCCTGAAGGATAGCTCGTTACATGGAGTTTTTTGTAGCGCACCGAAATTGCATCGGAGTTCGGGTTCGTTTCTGATGCAGAGCGTGCGCGCCGGTTCAATGTGTCGGTGAGCTATATACGCAGGGCGTGGATAAAGATGGACAAGGACAGCTAGCAATCGACGCAGATCCGACATCTGATTGGATTGGCAGCCAAACTGACTGGCTGCCTGCCTCTTACCGGTTCATGCAAGCATGCCTGCGCCATGTCAGCGGCATATCGACCAAATTCGGGCGGCTCATGTTGTCTCCAGCGCTGCGCGCATCCATTTCGGCATTCTGCAGGCCACTATTTTGCTCAGGTCTTCGGGGCTGAGAGCTTTTTTGATTACAGCAACACACTCCGGCGTAGTACCGCCTTTGCCGAGATAAAACAAAGCGCTGATGGTCATCCCCACTTTGGTTCCTGCGCATTGCATCACCATCGGAGCAGCATGCACGAGCCTGATCTCGGCCTTCCCCACAAATATCGATCGGCTGGGGCCACTCGTGTAGTAGATCGGAATGACCGGCATTTGTGTACTCAGCCCGAATCGCCTCACGGCATCAGCGCCGTGGATCTGCAGCTTCCAACGGTTCTGCCTGGCAATCAGATTCACCAAGTCCCAAGGCCCAGGACGATGAACCCGACCAGTGTACTGACTGTATTTCGGCCGCATGTAGATGCCACGATACACACGCTCAAGCTCGCCACGGCGAACAAGCTGGGCGACTGCCTTGGAGATGGCCGAGCTCGAACCAAGCCCTGCAAGGCACCTGATGCTGAAAGGCCTCCCCTTGCGCAGATGCTTCAGCCGCTGCGCGACGAGGTGAGACACCGGCGGTTCAAAATTTGGGCGGGGCATCGCTATCGAGTCGACTCCAGCGACGAGCAGAGCAGCGGCTGGTGGAGGGCGATTACCCGCCGTCGGTATTCATCTTCAAGCGCTTCGTTTACCAGACATTCCTCAAGGCGCCCCAGCGAGAAAATCTGGTCGGCAGATGGATAGTGCCTGAGCAGGCTTTTCGCATAGCTGCGGATATCCTGCGGTAACCCGGCATGACGGGATAGCTCACGCAGGAACTCCTCAGTTTTGATGATGGCGCGGGTTCTTTCATAAGGAAGGGTCAATCTCGCTATCTCCTGGTCATGAGCTCAAAGTCCCAGACAGCTGGCTCGCCAGCGCCCGCCATCCAGCGCGCAGTTAAGCGCCGCGGCCATTGAGGCGAAAGTACCAGCACGCCCTTGATTAGCTCCAGTGGGTAGAACAGCAGTCCATCAACCTGGAATTCCTGCAGGCCTTCCCGCCCGCTGTGAAACCGCTCCAGATAAGGTGCAATGCCAACTAGTGTTTGCCGCGCAGAAAGCTGCAAAGCCTGCAGTCTTGGGCATGCAGACCAACCCGGATCTGTGTGCTCAATCATGACTGCACTCCGTCTTGGCCTCCTGCCGCTCCATCCACTTGGCCAGGCCCCACATCGTGCTTCCTAGCGACAGCAAAGACCAAAGCAGCCATTGCGGGATTTGGTATTCGGTACTTAGCCAAAGCCCGATGCCACCGCAAAATATCGCTACGCAAAACCATCTCATCAGCGTGCACTCCCAATCCCGATTACCTACGAGATACCACGGTAACCCGATGTTCGGTTGTGTTAACGCTGGTGCCAGAAATTTCGTCAGATCCCAGGCTGGGAAACGAGAATGATCTATTGGTAAATATGAAACACCGCCATCCAACATGGCCCAGTTATCGGACACCTCGTCCCAAGCACCACGAGCTAGATGAATCTGTCGTCTTGTTTTGAGATTGAAAAAAGGACACGATCCAAGGACAGCCTTTGAGGCAGCTCACTCGTTCACAAAAAAGGAATTATGTGTGCCGCTTGTCCAATGGATTTCAGACTTTTTATCTAGGCGTGGACTGCAAGAACCGGATAGTCGCCCGCTATTCGCCTATAAGACCTCATCAGAAGAATTCGAGACACTGCGTCAGCTTTTGCATGGGCTCAACGTGGGGCAACACGCGCACCCCAAATATGCTCAGGCCTGGCTACTCTTTGCGGCCGAATGGTGGAAGCGCGAATATCCGGGAGGAGCATGGCGTTGGGGACCACTGTGCGAGGCAGCCGGCCAGCAGGGGTTGCCCCAGGATAAGACCCGCAGACTGGTCATCGACGGACGCCACCTATGGCGTCTGCAGACCGCCATCAAGAATGAAGGCAAGCGCTTCATCGGCCTGGTCGCAGTGAATGGCGGCCTGCCCATGCGCCTGGTCGAGTCGGCTCAGGGCGGGCTGTCCGGCCTGCTGCGCATGGTCACCGAGCAGGCGCTGCGCTACGAGCTGCAGGATGAGCAGCTGCGTCAGGCTATCGAGGCCCAAGCCGAGCTCTTGCCCGCCTGCTACCAGCAGGCGCCGGTCTACGAGCTGCTCGACAATCTGGTCAAGGCGGTGCTGCACATCCGCAAGACCTATGCCCTGCAGGGCGCCCAAGACCCAATCGCCCGGCTGCAGGAAGAGTGCCCTCACTGGGAAGATCTCTTCCCCATCGCCCTCGATTCTCAGGCCGCCGCCAGCCTGATCAAAGGCCTGGTCCGGGATACAGTCAGCATCACGCCCCAGTCGCGGCGGCCTCCTTTCCAGATCCAGCGCGGTCTGCGCTTCAGCTCCGATGGCTCAATGCCCGTCTACGAGCTGACATTCGCGATGCAGGCTCAGGCCCGACGCGACCAGGTGGCCGAAGCACTGGGGATGGCCATGGAGGCGCTGCCGCCACACTTCCAGCTGCTGCTGCGCATCGGCGAGCGGGAATACCTGGTCGGCGAAGCTCTGCTCAAAGACGAGGAATACCAGCTGATCGCCAGGCCGCTGCCGGCCATCCACAGCCTGCACAATGCCGCGCAGCTGATCGTCAGCCGCTGGGGCGCCACCCTGCACATTGCCAACCTACCGGGCGGCGAAGCCTTGAGCCATGACGAGCCGCTGATCTTCGAGAATACCTATCCCTTTGCCCGCCTGCTCGCGCAGGGCGATGCGCTGGTCAAGGGCGAGTCGGCACTGGCGGCCATGCCGGCGAGAACCATCGTGTATGCCGAAGAAGGCGAGGCTCGCGAGCTGCATGACTGCCTGGCCGACGGGCAAATGCTGATGGAACTTCCCGCCGGTACCACCCGGCTCACGTACAAACAACAGCCCTTCGTTGTCACCATCAGCGCCAGCGCTACCCGCCACCCGGAAGCCTACTGGCATGGCAACAGTCTGGAGGCGCTCTCCGTGCCGGGGCTGCTGTTCCGTGGCACGCCGCGCCTACGCATTGAGCAGGGAACGGGCTTTTCCAGCTATGCGCCCGCCCATGAGCTGTTTGTCCGCACTCAAGGCAGGGAGCTGCCGCTCGCCCAAGCCCGGGCGCCGGGGCTGTGCCGGCTGATCTGGCGCAAGGATGGCCAGCGCCTGCTGAACACCCGCGCCGTGCTTCTCCCGGACGAAGCCTCCATCACCTACGCGCCGGGCGCCAGCACCCTCGAGGGCAGCATTCGCCTGCACCACTGGCCTGATGTGCCGGTGCGCTGCGAGAGCGAACAGGTCGCGCTGGAGCGCCGCCATGATAGGACAGGCCTGCTCCTGCGGCTGAAGAGCAACGGCAGCCGGCCGGCCACCACGGTTCCGCTGTGTCTGCAGTGGCCCGACGGCGAGCAGAGGCTCACTCTGCCCTTCCCCGGCTATGGCGTCACGCTGCTGCGCAACGACACTCCTCTCAAGCTGAATCAGGCCCTGACCATCGAAGAGCTGATCGGATGCCGTGCGGTATTGATGTCGGCACAGGGCGCCGAGAACTGGCAGATTCGCCTGACGTCCAGCGGCGCCGATGCCCGCTCCACCCTCTCTCAGGAAATTCGCTACACCGGGATTCGTGAAATCCGCCTGTTCGAGCTGATCCCGGCGATACAGCAGATGTTGTCCTGCCACCCGGGGCTCGATCATGTCGTGCAGCTAGAGTTGATTCATGCCCACCAGACCCACGCTCGCCTACAGGTGGGCCGCTACTCGACGCGCATCCGCCTGCACAGCCAGCGCGAGATGGCGTCACTGAACGATAGCGGCTCCGACGTTCTGCTTGAGCAGCCGCATGCCGAGGGTCTGATATTGGGCCTGCCACTGGCAGAACCGGAACATGACCCGGTCAGCCTGCCGCTGCATTTTTCCGAACAGGTGTTCACCGGCAGCTGGCTGGTCAGCCTGCCAGACGATGCCGTCGGCCCTTGGTTGCTGTACACCTCTGCCGAGTCACCGCTACACAGCCGTGCGACCATCGTGCCACCGACCGCGAGCCAACTGTCGAAGCCCCTGACCCCGCTGCGCAAGGCGCTCTGCGAAGCCAATGGCGAAGAGCGCATGTGCCAGCTCCGGGCTGCGCTACACACCATGGCAGCAGACCCGGAAGCCGAGGACTGGCAGACACTAGAGCTGCTGCTGGACCGGCTGCACCACCTGCCACTGGCCAGCCTGGACATCTGCCAGGCACTAATCCGCGAGCCGCAGGCTCTGGCCACGGCAACGCTGCTGCTGGACGATTTCTCCAGCCGGCTGGCAGAGCGCCTGCCCTGCGAGCTGCCCTTCGAGTGGCTGCTGATCGCGCCAAAGCACTGGTTCGACACTTTCGCGACACTGCGCCAGCAGCTGGCAGCCGACAATCCCCGCCTGCTATCGGTGATCCGCAACGACATCCAGAGCAAGAGCCAGTTCCTGTCACGCTGGCAGCCGGCGCTGCGCTTTATCTTCGATCAGGGCTTGCACCACTCGTTCGATCTACAAAGCCCAGATGTGGCGTTCTTCCTGAGAAATCCGGCGATGCTCACCGACTCCTGGTTGTCTCAACTGCTGGATGGCGAGCACTCGGCCATGCAGCAGATGTTCCGACGCAATCCCGCTGAAACCCATCAATATCCTGGCAGTGGCAATACGGATATAGGGGAATTCCTGAAAACACCCCACGGGCAAATGCTCCTCCGCCACTGCAAGCTCCCCGCCAACGACTTCAAGCTGACCACAGTCATGCTGCCCTTCATGGCCGCCTTCGATACCTACTCCGGCCATGGACAGCAGTGGCAAGCCGATCCGGCACGCCTGTTCAGCCTAAGAAACGCTCGCCAGTTCGATACGGTCTGGTTTGACTCCGCCTATCAACTCGGCCTGGCCATGGCGCAAGCCGCCTCGATGCAGAAGTGAATCCCATGCTCTATCAGAAGAACTATTTCTCCGCTCTTACCAGCAACCTGAGTACCCGCAGCGAGCGCGCCGCCCAGGGCCTGCTCAGTCTAGGCAATCCGCAGCTGCGGCAGTTCCTGCATGATCAGCTGACCGCCGCCCCCGGTACTCCGGGCGCCTGGCTGGCCGACCCGGTCTTCGAACCGACCTTCGGCTGGCAGGAAAGCTCTGAAACCATGAGTTCGCTGGCCGGCGGTAACCTACTACACCGACGCCTTGCCGAAGCCATGGCGGCCCCGCCCAAGGAGCCCCATGATCTTGCAGAGGAATATGCCTTCCCCAGCAATCGCCATCCTTTCACCCACCAGTTGGCGGCCTGGGAGATTCTCAACCGTCCCGAGCCGCAATCACTGGTGGTGACCAGCGGCACCGGCTCGGGCAAAACCGAGTGTTTCCTGGTACCGGTCCTCAGCCAGCTGGCCAAGGAAATCGACGCTGGCGAAGACCCGGAGGGTGTCCGCGCCCTGTTCATCTACCCTTTAAACGCCCTGATCAACTCGCAACAGAACCGCCTGGATGCCTGGACCCACGGATTCGGCGGACAGATTCGCCATTGTCTATACACCGGTGCCCTGGAGAACGAACGCAGGAATAGAGACCAGCAGTACGATGGCCAGGTGATCGACCGCAAGAGCCTGCGCGCCAGCCCGCCGCAACTGCTGGTGACCAACGCGACCATGCTGGAGTACATGCTCATCCGCAAGGATGACGAGCCGATCCTGCAGAAGTCGGCCGGCAAGCTGCGCTGGATCATTCTGGACGAGGCGCACACCCACATCGGCTCCCAGGCCGCGGAGATGGCGCTGCTGCTGCGCCGGGTGATGCTGGCCTTCCAAGTCAAGCCACAGGATGTGCGCTTCGTGGCGACCTCGGCCACCTTCGGCTCGGATACTCAGACCATCGAGAGCCTGCGTACCTTCCTCGCCGATATCGGCGGAGTGGATCCGCAGCAGGTGCATGTCGTGCAGGGACATCGGGATATCCCGGCGCTGCTGAACGCCACCCTGGTTGCCGAGCAGGACACCCCTGAAGCCATCGGCGCCATCGAGGCGGACCAGGAACAGTCGACGCTGCGCTACCAGCGCTTGGAAGCTAGCCCCACCGCTCGGCGGCTGCGCGCCCTGTTCATGCCTGATGGCCAGGTGAAACCACAAAGCCTGCAAGGGCTGATCCGTGAGTCCGGTCTACCCTCGGCGCAGGTGCTCGCCTGGCTGGATCTGCTGTCCGGCACCAAGAGTGCCGAGGGCCTGTCCTTCCTGCCGCTGCGCGCACACCTGTTCCATAACGTGATTCCGGCAATCCGCGCCTGCGTGGACCGCCACTGCAGCCACAAGGCCGGCACCGCGCTGGAGCATGCCGACTGGCCGTTTGGCATGGTTTACCTGGAAGAGCGAACTCACTGCCGCTGCGGCGCGCCGCTAATGCCGCTGGTGTCCTGCGAGGAGTGCAACGAGAGCTTCCTGCAGGCGGGGACTAAGGGTAGCAGCGAGCTGGTCGACCCGACTCAGCAACAGGTCGACGAGTTCGCCCTCGACGAAGATTCTGCGGGGGCCGAGGATCAGGCCGAAGATACTGTGTCATCTATCCAGATCCTGATCACTAATCGCGCCGTCAAGAATTACAGTGGCGACTTCCTCGATCGCACCACCCAGCGACTGACCCCCAATCGTCCCGCGGATGGCGGTATCGAGCTGCAGCTCTTCCGCACCATCAAGAACGAATGCCCTTGCTGTGGCGCCAATATCCAGGGCCGCAGCCTGCTACGTCCGGCGCGCATCGGCACGCCTTTCACCCTGAGCACGGTGATCGGCACCCTGCTGGAATTCTGCCCACCAGATCCGATGCCTACCGGCAAGCCTTTCCAGGGCCGCAAGCTGATTTCCTTCACCGACAGTCGCCAGGGCACGGCGCGTATTGCCATCAAGCTGCAGCAGGACTCCGAGCGCAACCGGATCCGCGGGCTGATATATCAGCGTTTGCTGCAGGCACAACCGATCGATGGACTGTCCGCAGAGGACTTGCAGGATCTGCAAGACCTACAAACAGCAACGCAACTGAGTCGTATCGAGCAGAAACACCTGCAGTCTTTGCTCGACAGGCAGGCTGAAGCTACAAAGGGAGCGGAAATAAGCTGGACAGATATGGCCAACCATCTGGCCGGCACCCCAGAGCTGCAGATGGGCATGCTCGATTACTACAACAACCTCGCGCCGAATACCTTCGGCAAGCAGGACAGTGTCGCCCTGGCCAGCATGCTGCTGGCGCGCGAGTTCTATCGCCGCCCGAAGCGCGCCAACAGCTTGGAAACCCTGGGCCTGGTACAGGTCTGCTATCCCAAGCTGGCCAACGTCACCGGCAAACCCATGGCCTGGCCCGCGCACCTGGATGCCGAGTCTTGGCGTACCTACCTGAAAGTGCTGCTGGACTTCTTCGTCCGCGAAAACACCATCCTGAACATCAACGAGCGCTGGCAGTCACTGATCGGCGCACGCATTCGCCCCAAATGGGTAGTTGCGCCGGTCTTGGGGGAAAAGCCTGAAAAGCTGCAGAGCCGCTTTGTCCGCTGGCCGGCGGTCAACACCGTCAATGGCATCCAGTCGCGGGCCATTCTGCTGCTCTGCAAGGCATTCAACTGGTCGACCGCGATCCATCAGGATCAGATCGACTCGATCCTGAGTGAGGCTTGGCGGGTACTGACCCAGCAGGCAAAGCTGTTGATTACGTCAGGCGACGGCTATCAGCTCGACCTCAAGGACCTGAGTTTCCGGCTGCCCGAAACGGTCTATCTGTGCCCGGTATCGCGGCGCTTCATCGACACCCCGTTCGAGCAACTCAGTCCCTATACGCCACGTACCGACCGCGAGATGGTCGTCAAGGTGACGCCCTACACCCTGCCGCGGCCGCCCGAGGCGCTCCTGCATGTGCCGGGTGATGAGGGCCTGCTGGCGATCCGCGACTGGCTGAACAGCGAGCCGCAGATCCAGCAGCTGCGCAATGACGCGCTCTGGTCGGACGTCATGGACCGGGTCATCGAGGGGGGCCACTACTTCCGTGCCGCCGAGCACTCGGCGCAGCAGCCGAAGAGCAAACTAGACAGCTACGAAGGCAAGTTCAAGACCGGCAAGCTGAACCTGCTGAGCTGCTCGACCACCATGGAAATGGGCGTGGACATCGGCGGCATCAGCGTGGTGGCGATGAACAACGTCCCCCCGCACCCAGCCAACTACCTGCAGCGCGCCGGCCGCGCCGGGCGCCGCCGCGAGGGACGCTCGCTAGCCCTGGCCGTCTGCAAGAACACCCCGCACGACCAGAGCGTGTTCAACAACCCGCTCTGGCCGTTCAACACGCCCATGCGCATGCCCAAGGTGTCCCTGCAGAGCCCCGATCTGGTTCAGCGCCACGTCAATGCCTGGCTGCTGTCGCACTGGCTCAAGCACGTGGTTGCTGCCCAGGAAATCAAGTCGATGACCGCTGGCGCCTTCTTCCTCGACGGCGAACTGCCTATGTCACTGGCCGCCCGTTTTTGCCTGTGGTGCGACAACCAGAGGGTCGATACCGAGGCGTTGGTTGAACAGTCGCTCAAGGACATCACCCGACGCAGCATCCTCGATACTGCCCCGCAGCCCGAGCTGTTCAAGCACGCCAGCAGCCGCATAGCCGAGATCATGCAGGCATGGCGGCAGGAGCATTCGGCCAGCCACACCCAACTGCAGCAGATTACCGACAAGAAGGCCGCCGCCTACCGCGCTATGGAGGCACAGCTCAGCCGTATCGAGAAGGAGTACCTGCTCAGCGAACTGGCTGACAGGCGCTTCCTGCCGGGCTACGGCTTCCCGACCGACATCGTCAGCTTCGATAACCGCTGCATGCAGACCTTGAAGCGGGAGGACGGCGACCAGCGCGAGGACAACCGCGCCCGCTACCGCTCGCTGGCTTCCCGCGACCGTATCACCGGCCTACGCGAATATGCGCCGGGTGCCGAGCTGGTCATGGACGGGCTGGTTTACAAATCCTCTGGTATCACGCTGAACTGGCACGCGCCTGCGTCTGCCGAAAACGTCAAAGAGTTGCAGCTGTTCAAGAAAGCCTGGCGCTGTGGGCAATGCGGTGCCAGTGACTCGGCCATCAATCCCGGACTGGAGATCAACTGCCAGGAATGCGGCGCGCCGATCGAGCGCGACAACATTCGTGAATACCTGGTGCCTGCAGGCTTTGCCGTGGACTTCTTCGACGAGCCGCACAACGACATCAGCCGCCTGCAGTATGTACCGGTCAAAGCGCCATGGCTGAACGTGCCTGCCAACTGGATCTGTCTGGCCAATCCGGCGCTCGGCCAGTTCCGCGCCAGCCAGCAGGCGCACCTGTTCAACTACACCTCGGGTGCCAATCAGCAAGGCTTTGCCATCTGCCTGGAGTGCGGCAAGGCTGAGCCCATGCTGAGCTATCCCGATGCATCCGCCCCTGCCAATGAACAGTATCTGCCGGCTATTTTCCGCCAGAAGGCACAGCACCGCCGCCTGCGCGGTGGCAAAAGCAATGAACAAGGCGACGGGACAAACATCTGCCCCGGCAGCCACAACAGCTGGAAGATCAAACAGAACGTCCACCTTGGCCATGACAGCCTGACCGATGCGCTGGAACTGGTGCTGCGCAACCCTACCAGCGGCGAACTGCTCAACGACGATATCACCGCCTACTCGATTGCCGTGGCGCTGCGCGAGGCTATTGCCGCCGATCTGGGCATACAAACCGAAGAGCTGGGCTGCGCAAGCCATCCGATCAAGGTCGATAGCCAGCCAACCCGCGCCATCCAGGTGTTCGACCTGCGCAGCGGTGGCTACACCACCCAGGCCGCGGAGCGGCTGAATGAAGCCAGCCTGTGGCGAAAGGTCATCGCTCGTCTGGACAGCTGCAACTGCTCGCATGCCTGCCAGAACTGCCTACTCAGTTTCGATACCCGCTTCGAGGCCGAGCGCCTCAATCGTCACGTCGCGCTGGAGTGGATCAATCAGACTTGGCTTGCCGGCCTGGCGCTGCCCGCCGAGCTCGCTGTCTTTGGTCCGAAAAGCCAGGCAGAAATCGCCACTCTACAGGAAGCGGTCGAAAGAGCGATTACTAGGGACGACAACGCGAAGACCGTAGCCATTTACTTCACTGCACCCGCCGAAGAGTGGGATCTTGCTGTCGCACGCCGCCTGAGGCATCAACTGCATAGCTGGGAAAGCGTCGGACACCTAGTGCAATTACATTTACTGGAAAGTACCGTTTCCAGCCTGCCAAGAGACCAAAAGGAATGGTTGGCAAAGCTAGCCTTCAACGGAGTACAGATATGCCTACACAATTCCATACCGGATCTCGGGGCGCTGGCACTCAATGTCTCACTGCAAGGCCCACAAGGCTGCATTGCCTGGGCTAGCGACAATACGAACCTGGCCGCACCTGGCCACACATGGGATCTAGCGGAGGCCGGTGCACGGATCATCCGAGGCACCCCCTCCGACCTCAAGGCAGAGCGCATCTTGAATGCTGCCGATCTCATGCCGGCCCCACCCCCTGGCTTGATCAAGATCGAGATCGGCAATCAGCTGGATGGCTCGCTCGACAACTTTGCTCGTCGGTTCTGGGAGCACCTAGGTACTGAGGCCAATGGCCTGATTAATGATGCCCTCACAGGCAAGGATCCAATTACAGAACTGGTTTACAGCGACCGTTACGTATGCAGCCCGCTAGTTGTGAATCTGCTGGTCAGCGTGATCCACGAGCTCGGACGGCTGAGTGATGCAGATTTCGCTATCCGAATCCTAGGCCGACAATATCAGCGGGAAGACAATCGCTCGCCTTGGCAGTGCCGGCATGACTGGCACTCAGCTCGCGAGCGCGATGAGGCCCTCCGCCAGGCTCTGGCGTACTGCGGCCGCGAGGGAGAGGTGCTAAGCCTGCCTACCTTGCCGCACTACCGCCGGCTACAGCTTAAGCTGCGCTCCGGTAATCAACTGACCGTCCAGTTTGATCAGGGGCTTTCGTATTGGGAAGCCGAGCGCAGCGAAAAGTCTTACCAGCTCAGGTTCGACTTTACATCACGCGAGCTTGGAGAAGAAATCATGGAGCGCATCAGTTGTAAAGTTTCGGCGGCTGGGGAGGAAAACACTCAGATATTCCTCTCTTCCTCTTGAGAGCGGCTCAACTGGTATGAGTATCGGAGGCAATTGCCCAAATTTCAGAACTCCGATACGCACAGTAGCGAAATAAGCCCCTGTTCAATGCAAATTTGGACAGGGTCTCTTACGATTTACGGATTACCAGCCATCTGTCGAGCGTAATGGCGATCGCTTAGGTCTTTCTTGGGGTCAGCCTTGACCCAGCGCTCAGGCCTATTGCAGTTAGTGCAGGTCAATATCTGCTTATCAGGGCTGAGGTTGTATAGGCGGCTCTCAGAGCCAACTTTGACCTTCAATCCAACATCTGAGACCTCGAACCCTGGTACTTCCTGTCCTATGCGATCCATGGATTCAAATCGGAACGACCAGCGTTTAATCTGACTTTTGCGCCAGATAGTCATGATGATCAAGGGGTCTTGTTTCGTTGTTCTCTGATAAACCCAATCGCCTTCATATGGGCCTAGTTTGGTTGCTTCTTCGTCTCGCTTGGCCTGCTCATAAATTTGCTCCTGCATCTTGAGTAGCTCGGCATTCAATGCCTCTTCATCCTTAAGGGCTTGGTCTTTCAGCATCCGCTCTACGTCATAAGGCCCTTGAGGGTCATATTTCCAAACCGCCGCGTCATTGATGCCAAGCACCTTGCAGTTGAGGCAATCGATACTCTGCTCATCTACATTTCGCGTGAGTGCCAAGCGTTCGGAACTATTAACATCATCAAGGAGAAGTTTTTTATCTTTTACTGAAACCTTCATCTTAACCAGCGGCTTGATGCGACCGTCGCTCACATCCTCTCCAAATATCTCGGCCTCATCACCGTGAACGTTGAGAACCATTACCCGCTCGCTACTGGGTATATTATAACGATACGCGCCTGTGAAATCCTCACTGCCGCAACCAGCAAGAATAGAGCCAGCAAGAGCTAATGAAACAAACCCAGAAAAGTTCCGCATAAAATCCTTTACGGCAAATCACATAATCAATGACGTACGACTAGACTGACGACTGTGGAAAAGCTAATCAGCCGCATTGTCCTGCTATTAATCGAATCTTAATGCTGTAGTCCATATGGCGTTCAGTTTCATGTAAATCCTTTGGCTTAAAGTCTCGTCGAGAAAAATTAACAATCTCCGAATCAGTGAACCCATACTCCTGCATTCTTTCCAACGTGCACGAACAGAGCGCAGGTGAGGACCCGCGAGCCTTGGAAGCAGCCTCGCATCTTTTAACAAGTTGCTGAACTCCAGTTTCGCCAGCGAAGGCTCCTGATTGCAAAAAAAATGCAAATGACACATAAGCAGCTATGCCAATAATCCTCATATACTTTTAACATCCTTCTATTTAACTGCTTATTTATCGGAAATTAATCGTTTGCACTGAATTACAGCCGATTACGAAGACGGCATGTAGGAAGGCAGCCCTGTAATTCGCTGGGGTGACGTCATGCCATGAGGTCACGTTTTACCAAATTCACAATATACTGTGAAGACCAGAGATGACGCCGCCCAGATAGTCCTCCCTTTTGGGGAGTCATCTGTGGAAGTCGGATTGGCGTTCGGAAAGGTCCTGCGCAGACGGCGTGTCGAAGCAGGATTCACCCAGGAGCAATTGGCCCATGAGGCGGAATTGCAGCGTAACTACGTCAGCCTGATGGAACGGGGCATCAACCAGCCAACGATCACCACCCTGATCAAGCTAGCTAACCCCCTGGGCTGCACCGCAGCTGAGATCGTCGACGAGGTGGAACAACTCGTTGCGCATCCCTGAGCACCGGTGTCCTTCGAGCCCCTCAATCGGCGACTAGTTGAATGATCGACTCAAGAGCACTTCTCATCCTAGAGTCGACCACCAAAGGCTCCTGCTCCAACCAAAGACCTCTGTCCACGAGATCATGCACCAGCTTGGGCGCATGACGAAGATCAAGCCCAGCAGGCCATGGCTTTTTCAACTTCCTAGGCTCGACGCACTCGGTCCAGAAGGATGGAACGAACCAGCACAGATCCGACCGAAGCTCTCGTAGTTTCAGGAAGATTCGTACGCCGTTCGGGTCGAGATCACCAAAGTGAACGACAGGAACCTCGGGCTGCACCTGAGCGAGTAGATGCACAACAGTGGCTATGTCCCAGCCAGGGACATGAGCCAAAAGCCATCCGTCCAGCATCGGCAGGTCACGCCAAGCGCCAGAGTTTTCCACCAGCAAGACCGCTCGCAAGGGACCTTCCAAGGTGAGGCCATCAAGGAAGGCCCGCTCCGGGATCGGTGCTTCACCAAGAAAACGGGCAAGCTTCCATAGATCCAGGACACCCTGCTCGGTCTGTGCCACCAATCCACGCGGTGGCCGCAAGCGTAACAATCCGTCGTGGGTCGCCTCGGTGCCGGCAAGCGCGGCTAGCCGGCGCGGCGTCAGTACCGCTTTGGAGTGGGGCGCGGTTAGCGCGGCTGCAGTCCGGCGATTGAGACGTCCTGGCAGCGCCGGAAGCCGCCCTGCGCGGCGCGCATCTTCCAAGCGAGTCCAACCATCAGGCGTGGGAGAAAACCCTCCCGCTGTAAGTGCCGCCAGCGCTTCCTGCCAGTCCGGCCATACCCGCTCAAGCAGCGCAACGAGTTCAGTGCGGCGAGCCTCTACCAAGGCAATCTGATCACGCCGGCCGGTCGAGCGGATCCAGGATAGTTCTGCCAGAGTGTCATACGCTTTCACCTGTGAGGCGCGGCGCTTGAGCGTCCCCTGCACCAGCAACTCGAGCAGAGCGATGCGCTGCTGCGGCGTCTGCCACATTAGCCTACGCTCCTAGTGCGACGACCGAACACCAGAACTTCCTCGCGCCCCTCGGGCGTCACCTGGCGCACCAAGCGATACGTCGTATTACCTTCGGCACGCGCCACTTCGGGAGCCGCGATCATCAACTGCAGATCCAATGTCTGACACAAATCGAACAAGACGCCGAGATTGTCTGGCGACAGGCGGTTGGCTTCGTCCAAGAACAGGAAACGCAGCGAACCGTGAGCGCGCTTACCGCGCAGCAAGGTCGCATCGCGCTCCCACTCGGTGAGAACTACCATCATCAACGCAGCACCGACACCGATCGCCTCGCCGGTCGACAAACGTGTCGGGTTGGCGACTTCTCACTCGGTGCCGGACTTGCGCCGGATCTCCACCTGCAGATGCACGTATTCCCGATAATCGAGCAGTCGCTGCCCTGCTG
>Ga0114983_1000138_pt1 | contig 28675 bp, 47 predicted proteins | sample Shrwel_input2_RT_FD_87182 | JGI IMG/M metagenome (GOLD analysis project Ga0114983, IMG submission 87182) | Subsurface microbial communities from deep shales in Ohio, USA - Utica-3 well 1 S input2 RT | ecosystem: Environmental > Aquatic > Deep subsurface > Shale gas/oil reservoir > Produced... | reverse complement strand
GTCCCGAAGTCGACGCTGCCGCCCAGCGCGAAGACTTCAACCCGCGAAGATTGCAGAGGGCACGAAGCTGATCCTGTGGATACAGGGCAGCGTTGCACCGAAAGTTCGTAAAGGATAACAGACAACCCGGGGGCCTCGGCAATAGGGCCGGGGCCCCCTCTACTGATCAAACACAATGGCCGTTCAAGCAGACATCTCGACCGAGTACAGCATGGGCCGCGAAGGCTTTGCGCTGGTGACCGCCACGACGGCCCAGACCGGAAATTACTCGGCACTGATCCCGACTGAGCCGACGGTGTTCACGTCGATCACCGGCTTCCAGATCAGCGGCACCTGGACCTCCAAGACCATCCCGGCGGGCTTCCCGCTGGTTGGCAACATCACCGGCTTTCAAATCTCTTCCGGCAGCGTGGTGGCCTTCCTTGCCCGTAGCTAAATGATCGCAAACGGCATAGCACTGAATAGGTTGTTCCCGGGCCAAGCCGGTGGCACCGACCTGCCTGTGCTGCGCCGTGACCTTCTCCAGGAGGACGAGTTCTTTATCCTGCAGGAGGACGGCACCGGAAAGATCGTAATCACGTTCGGCACCTTTGATTCCCTTCTGCTAGAGGACGCTGGCTTCCTCTTTCGGGAGGACGACGGAAAACTTCAAATCCAATCAAACTGACCCATGGCAGACTCTAAGATTACAGCCCTGACGGCCCTTACGGCGGCCGATCCCGCAAACGACATGATGCCGATTGTAGACGTGTCCGATACGTCGATGGCGGCATCCGGCACGACCAAGCGAATCAGCATCAACAACATCCTCGCTTGTTCTCCCACCGCCACCCTCGCCTCCGCCACCATCACCGGCGATCTGACGGTGGACACGAGTACGCTGAAGGTTGATTCGACGAACAATCGGGTGGGTATTAATACGGCGAGTCCTGCTCATCTGCTTGATATTCTTGCGACTGGAGCTTCGACGGCGACGAGTTCGTTTGCCGTGGCTCGAATCACCGGCGCGAGTGCTGTTGCCAATGATTTGACTTTGATTGGTCCGAACACGTCGCAAGTTCGGATCAACTTTGGTGACGTCGATTCGTCTTCTGTTGGCGAAGTTGGATATGATCATTCGACGAACAGAATGCGGTTTGTTGTTAGCGGAAACGAACAGTATCGGATTGATCCTTCTGGGGTGTTCACTTGGCTCGACGGCGCAGGCGGCACTCGAATGACCCTGAACTCCACGGGGCTGGGCGTGGGGGTTGTGCCTACCGTTGGAAAGGTTCAGACGAATGGTGCGTTCCTGACGACAGGTTCTATCGGGAACCTGTCCAGCAACCCGACCGCAAACGCACTGTCTTTCGATTACTCCAGCGGTTCGCGCATACTTGCGCTTGGTGCTGACAATTCCACCGCTGGAAGTCTCAAGCTGATCGTCGCGTCCGCGAACGCCAGCGTTTACCGCGAAGCTGTTACAATTGATGCGGCTGCAAACGTCGGCGTGGGGGTTACGCCGAGTGCGTGGTTTTCGAGTTGGAAGGCGGTTCAAGTTGGTGCCTCTGCTTGTCTAGCTTCCAGAACCGACAACTTTGCTGCTATTATTGGGCAGAATTGGTTTATCAACGGTGCTGGTAACAACACATACATCGGTTCCAATTTTGCCACACAGTACCGTCAGGAAGCTGGAATACATAGCTGGTACACCGCCCCCAGCGGCACCGCTGGCAACGCCATCACCTTCACCCAAGCGATGACGCTCGACGCCCTCGGCAACTTGCTCGTCGGTCTTACCGCTGCTGGAACTACCGCTGCCAAGACCATCCAGATTGCCAACGGCACCGCTCCTACGGCCAACGTGACTGGTGGCCAGCTCTACGTCGAAGCCGGTGCGCTGAAGTACCGTGGATCTTCCGGCACTGTCACCACGCTCGCTAACGCCTAATCCATACCACCATGAACATCTCTTGGATCATCGAACGCCTTCTCGTTAAGCCGACCGAAGGCAGTCTCACGGACGTTGTGATTACCGCCGACTGGCGTTGCAACGGCACCGAAACCACCGGCACCGGCGACGACGCGAAGACCTACAGCGGCACCTGCTACGGCAGCGCGTCGTTCGCTCCTCCTACGGAGGCCTTCACGCCGTATCCTGATCTGACGCAGGAACAGGTGCTTGGTTGGTGCTACGAGAACGGCGTGAACAAGACCGCCATCGAAGCGAACGTCACGCAGCAGATCAACGACCAGATCAACCCTCCGGTCATCGCTCCGCCGCTGCCGTGGGTGGCGCAGCCTTCATCGCCGCCGGTTGAAATCGTTCCTCCGATGCTGCCTCAGGTGACGCCGGTTTTGGCGACGCAGGCCGATTCCGAGCCGTCTTCGGCGCAGGAAATCGTTGCGGATCAGCCTGTGTCTGCCGACACTGCGGCCTGATATGATCAAGATCGAACTCACTCAGGAGCAGGCCAATAGCTTGCTCCAGCTCATCGACGTTGCTGTGAAGGCCGGTGGTGTGGCCAACGCCCGTGCCGCTCTTCCGCTCGTCGATCTGATCCTCAATGCTGCCCAAGCCAAGCCTGAGTAACACATGGACGCGACCAACCACGCAGGAACCAACGGCCCGATCATCTCACTTGCAGCCGCTGCCGGTGCTACGGCGGCATCGTTCATCCCGGTGCTGACCGATTGGGTCCGACTGGCGACTGCTGTGGTTGGTCTGATCTGTGCGCTCTACGGCGCCTACAAGCTCTTCTTCAAGAAATGAAAAACACCAAGACTACGCTGGCCGGTATCGGCGCCATCCTCGTTGCCATCGGCGGCGCTCTCAAGGCTCTCTTCGACGGCGATCCTGCGACCACTGTCGACCTAGCCTCGACCATTGCCGCGGCGACTGCCGGGTTCGGCCTGATCATGGCCAAGGATGCCAAGGAGACCGAGAAGAAGCCCGAGTGAATTGGATCTACCAGATTCTCAAGGCCCTGCTCGACTGGTTCAGAGAAACACCACCCACCGATGTTCAACACGGCAAAGCACCTGAGCAGCTCAAGGCTGATCTGGCTGATCGCATTGCCGATCTGCCTGGGCTGCCAGCAGACGAAGGTGGTGATGGTGCCGCACGGTGATCCGGTGATGCTGGCCAAGCCTGTGCAGGCCAGCGTCTACGGATTCGACAAGGACAAGAAGCTGGTGGGGCCGTCCAAGGTGACGCTGCCTGCCGGCTGGTACGTTTTACCCAAGAACTGATCATGGCCCAGCAAACCATCAACATCGGCGCAATCGCCAACGACAACACCGGCGACACGCTCCGGGGCGCCGGCCAGAAGATCAACGACAACTTCGACGAGATCTACGCCGCGCTCCCGCTTGTGGCGCCGTCGACCTGGGTGCCGACGCTGACCGATTCCGGTGGCGGCCGGACGTTCGCTTTCACCGTCAACACCGCTCGGCACACGTCCATCGGGTTCGTCACCACCTTCACCGCGGATCTGACGATCAACTCGGTGACTGGCAGCGCCACCGGCGAACTCCGCCTGAGCCTGCCCGATACGTCGACCTATGATGCCGCGGTTTCGATCTGGCTCGATAATGCCACCACGCAGGCCAAGACCGCGGTGATCGGCAAGGTGGTCGGCGGCACGTCCTACTGCCAACTCAGCCACTACGAAACCGGCGACATCTCGAGCCTGGCCAGCCAGCTCCAAGCCACCAGCCGGATCCTTGTCTCGGGCGTTTACTTCACCTGCTGATGACCACCATCGGATCCAGTCTCCAGCAGGGCATGACGGTGCTCCAGCAGATGCTCGGGGCGCCGATGTTCATCTGGGAGGGCTCGTCGATCCGGTGCATCCCGGCCGCGGTCGCCGATGCCAACACCCCGGTGGCAGGCGGGTTTCAGGACAACGTGACATCCCGAATCCTGGTCATGTTCTCCGATTGGAAGACCTGCGATAGCACGCTCGTCTCCATGGACTCGACGCTGTACACGCTCGACCAGGGCACGACCTTCTCGAGGCTGCAGCGTGAGGACTCCGGGTTCGTTCTCTTGGAGAACACCGACCGCATCGCTTTGACCTTCTGCAAACCTCGGCCGGTGGTCGGGCGCACGCTCATGTACCAAGGCCGCACGCTGCGCATCCTATCGTGCCGCGTGGACGCTTCAGGCGCCTATTACAGCCTCGAACTCGGGGCCAAGAGCAAATGAGGCCTGTCGTCAATATCACGGTGGATTCCTCGAGGTTCGACGCTGCGCTGAAGCAGTACCTCTTGGCCACCACCCGTGATCTCGACAAGGCGGTGAACGCCCGGATGTTCTACCTGATGGTCCGCTTGTTCGTTCTGGTGCCTCCCAAGAGCCCGGCATCGGAACGCGCACGCATCGCAGACTACCTTTCCAAACCGCTCGGAGACATCAACCGGAAGAGCAAGAAGACCGGCAAGCGCATCGGCAAGAGCCGTTTGCTGCGCCGTGTTCATCTGATCGCTCAGGCCCGAGAACGCAAGGCCGGCCGCCGCGGTTTGTACGGCGAGGAAATGAAGCAGGCTGCATCGGCAGTCTACCGTAAGGCCATCGGGTCGGTAGGTTACCTGCGCTCCGGTGTGGTCAAGGCAATCCGAGTTTTCAACAAAGGCTTCAGCCAATACGACAAGCCGAAGTGGAAGCCGCTTGTGAAACCGGCCGGATACAAGGCCCCGAAAAAGCCCAACGCAGCGTTGGTAGCCATCGCCAACCAATACGGCCTTCCAGCGGAAAACGTCGCCGTTCACAAGGGCACCAGGGCAAAAGGCTTTCAAGCTGTGCCTGGCTGGAATCCAACGGCATCGGTGCTGATGCAGTCCGGCATCGCCGACAATCAACTCGGTCGAGTGAAGTCGATCTATGATTCGTCGATGCAGAAGGCCTACGACGACGAGCTGGCGGAACTATCGACTCACCTGACCGATGCACTGCTTGCCAATGGGCAGGTGTTGGTAGATAACGGCATCGACATCAAATGAACGGCGTTGCACCCAGAGCCGAGAAGGCGCTTGTCGACTACCTAGCCTCCGGAGATTGGTCTGGGGCCGGCGCCGGCACCCCGTCGTTCCTGACATCCTACAGCCGCGGCCTGTACGACGATCCCGACGAGCAGGACACCATGCCCAATTTTCCGCGGGTGGTTGTCTCGTCGACTTCTGCGCGGCCAATGCAGCGCACCGATCTGACCTGCGAGGTCAATATGGAGGTCGAGCTGCAGCTATCGGCCGACGACACCGACGAGGCCGATGTGCTGACCACCGTGGCGGCGCTGGACAGCCTCATTCTGCCGCTTTTCGACGCGAATGGTGCATCTGTGCTAGATGCCGACCAGGACAACGCCAGTGGTCCATTCACGGCGCAGTTCGCCGCACCGCTTGATTTCGGTGCATCTTCAATTTCAAATAGGTCCAGGACGTTCACCCGGACTTTCACGCTGTATTGTTCCGCAACCCTGTAACACATTACTATGGCTAACACTCAAGGCAGTAAATACGTTTTTGGATCACCGGCCTCGATGGCGCTCTATGACGCCGCGGGGAACCTCGTTGTCACAGGCTACGTCGCGCCCGACGTCGAGAGCTACGACATCACGCACGAAGCCGACACCGAAGAGGTGCGAAACAGCTCGGGCGAGGTTGTCGGTCACATCGGATACAACAACCGCCTGACGCTGACACTCAACTTCATCCCGAGCGGCGCCAGCGCTGCCAATGCCCTGCTGGCTGCCAGCCTGCCGGATGTCAACGGCACTTGCGTCATTACCGGAGCTCCCGTGATCGAAATCGGTGGTTATGCCGACGCCATCAACGCGGCCACCGGCAACCGTTGGATCTACTCCGGCGGTGGCTCTATCAAGACGACCCAGACCGGCAAGGCTACCGGCACCATCACGCTGAAGCGCTACACCAACCTGACCGCCTCGGGCGCCGCCACCAACCTGTGATCGGCCTAGCCGACATTCTGATCGCCACGGCGCCACCCTGTCCGATTGTGATGGGGCTGCGCCTTGTTCCGTTTTCTGTAGGGCATTCGTTGGTTCTGCACCGACTGCAGTCTCCGCTTGTTGTCGGTGGTGAGGTTGGCAGGCCGGAACTCATGCAGGCGGTTCTGATCTGCTCCCAGCCTATCAGCGAATCACTTAAAACGATGCGATCACCTCTCCGAGGTATTGCAGTTCGTTTTTGGACGCGCAAAACCATCAAGCTGTCGTTCGAGGTCGAGTTCGAGAAATGGAACAACTGGATGGCCGGCCAATCTACGGCGCCGGAGATCCTGACCAAGCCGGGCGTGAAAAAGGCGCTGTCGATGCCTTGGCCTGAGAGAATGATGGCCTGCTGCCTCGACCTTGGTCTGAGCGAGGAAACCGTGCTATCAATGCCGATAGGTGATGCCGAAAGGCTTGTCCTAGCTCGAGCCGAGACCCATGGTGACGTCGAGCTGTGGAGCGCCAAGGACGAGGCCTTGTGGCGTTGGGCGCAGCAACACCCTCAAAACTGACCATGGCAATCTTCTCACTGTTGGCAAAGCTGGGGTTCGACGGTACGGCCTTTGAAACAGGTGCCAAGAGGGCCACGTCGTTGGCCAAAGGTATCAGCCGGGAAATCAGCTCGTCGCTGGCGAATATCTTCACCGTCGACAAGCTCGCCCAGTTCGGGATGCAGGCCATTGATGCAGCCGGAAAAATCAACGACCTGTCGACTCAGCTCGGTGTTACCGCGGAGTTCCTGCAGGAGATGCAGTTTGCCGCAGAGATGTCTGGTGGAAGCCTGGAAGGAGTCAGCGGCGCACTCGAGAAAATCGCGGTGGCTAGGACTGGTGCACTCCAAGGAAACCAAGGCCTGATTGCAGCATTCACCAAGTTCGGGATCACTGCAGAAGAGCTGAAGACGGCCAAACTCGAGGACATCTTCCTGAAGATCGGAAAGGCCTTCGAGAACGTATCGAATCCCCAGCAACTGCTCGAACCGTTTCGAGAACTCGCAGGCAGAGGGGCTGGCGCACTGATCCCTTCAATGGTCGAAGGCCTTGGAGAAGCCGCTCAGCAGGCTAGGAACCTCGGCATGGTCATGTCGAATGAGGTCATCACCACACTCGACGAAGCCAATGATCGGGTGGAGATCATGAACAAAACGATGGCTGCAGGCACAGGCTCGTTGATAGCCAACGTGGTGGTGCCGTTTTTTAAGCTGCTGGAGGCTGTTGGAAATATGTTCGACACATTCGCCAGAATGCGATCGCAGACGTTCGTTAACATGATTTCAGGCAAAGGTGTTGTGAGTGAAACTCAAAACATCATCTCGCAAAGCCTGCAGGCATTCAGGACATCAATGGATGAACAGGACACCGAGCTGCAGGCCCGCAGAGAAGCCCGCGAAAAGAGGGCGGAACTGATGCGCAATGCATCCTTTGAAGGAAGCCCGGCCGGAAAGATGGTTGCCGTATCCGCGGTATCGGGCGATCAGCTCGCACGCACTGGTGGGTTCACCGCTTTCCAGAGCAACATGGACCGCTACTTTGGCGCCGTGAAGACGCAGGCCCAGGATATCCGCGACATCAGCCGCAACACTCAACGCACGGCCGAGGCCGTCTCCGAATAACATGGCGACGATCCAACAAGCAAACGAGCTGGCAGCGTTTCCTGGCTACATCGAGGTCTCGAGATCCTACGACAACAGCGGTACAGGCCGCGTGGTTCAGCTCACCTTCAGAGGGCCCAAGGACGTTCTTAGAATCGCCTCGGCGCAATGGGTGGCCATTGGCGCCAAGTATTCGATCCGGGAGGATGGCCCCTACTCTGAAGCCACGGTCACCATCGGCGGAAGCAGCTACGACCCCGGCGTTGAGATTTACGAGCAGTCGGTCCCGCAGCCAGGTGAGATCGCTGACATCCGCTACGAGTTCCGCACGGATTACGTCGACATCAGCGTTTTTGCTCTGCCTGCCGTAGCCAAAGAGGCCGATGCAACTGGGGATCCTGCCTACTACAAGAAGACCATTGAAGAGGCAGTCAGAAATGGCCAGAAGCTCGAGGACATCTCGCCTCTAGGAAACCTTCCTATTGCTCGCCGGATCTGGGCGAAGCTGGCCCGCGGCGAGGACTCGTTTCCGGTGGCCCGGGTAAGCCTGACGCGCATTGCCACGTTCTCAGGCAATCTGGGGCTGCCGCAAGTTCCGCAAGGCATCCCGCCTGTTTACTACCCGCTCTCGTTCATTCAGATCTGGAGCCTTCCTTTTTCGGTCTCGTCAATGCTGCCACCCGTTCCTGTTGATCCGATCACCGGACAGGTGCAGGCTCCATCCGGGACCGCGTGGGGCTGGAAGCAAACGAACTACTCGACCAACCTGATCACCAAGACCAACCAGGTCGAGCAGGTGATCTCCTGGACGTTCGCCCCATACGATCTTGATATTTACCCGTTCTTCTAACCTCAACCAACATCCGCACACCTTATGGCAGACGAGATTCAAATGACGGCCCGGCTGTACGCATCGAAAAACGGTGCGTATCTGCCCTCGGTCACCTACACCAAAACCGCCACCATGGTCGGCACCGACATGGGCAGCCAGACCCAGCTCATCGGCATCACGGTCGAGGCTCTCGACGTGCCCGTCGATGTCTCCAGCCCTTACAAGCTGCTGATCAGCAACCTCGACAGCACCAACTTCGTCGAGGCTGGGTTCGTCTCCGGCACCTACACGATGCGCATCCCGGCCGGTGAGACCATGCTGATTCCGTATGTCAGCGCCACGCTCTACCTGAAGGCCGACACTTCCTCGGTGACCATTCAGGCCACCTTCTGCGAGATCTAACCAACCAACACCATGGCCAACGAAGTCGAGATGTCGGCGCGGCTTTATGCTGCGAAAGGCGGTGCAACGATCAATTCACTGTCCTACAGCGCGGTGGCCAACATGACCGGCACCGATATGGGGCAGCAGACTCAGGTGGTCGGTACGACCGACGAGGCCCTCGATCTGACCGCGGATCTGGCCACGCCGTACCGACTCCTGGTGGTCAACCTCGATCTGGTCAACTCGGTCTCAATCGGTCCTTCCTCGCCGTACAGCTTCCAGATCCCTGCCGGTCAGTTCATCCTGATCCCGTGGGTCGATGCCACCATGTACGTCAAGGCATCGAACTCCCCGGTTAAGATCTTCGCGCAGTTCTGCGAGATATGACGCCATGATCCAGCTCCCAGCCAAATTGTCCGAGCGTGGTCTCAAATCAGACCATGCTCGAACCATTAACCAGCTCATTGAGGCTGTGCGCCGGGTTCAGCTTGTCGCCGGGCCGGGGCAACGCGTCGAGCAGAATGCCAACGGCACGACCCTGAAGATCCAGCCGAGCATCGGAATAACGCAGACCGCCGAGGAATCCTGGTTCTACTGATCCGCCACCATGCCTTTCGCCGTAGACAAGCGGGAGAAGATGTTCACGGCGTCGAACCTGAACAGCCTCTATTCCCGTTTCGACCAGAAATGCCACCGGGTGCTCAACGGCAAAAGCCCGTTGTTCGCCAACTCCGCATCCGGTGCATGGGAGGGGAAATATCCATACGGCGTCTGGTACGTCTACCGCAACGACCAGGACACCTGCAAACGCCTCAGAGCCGACAATGCAGTCGGCCCGGACTACATCCCCGGCATCGGCACCGACTGGCGGGACAACCACAACCAGGTGCAGACACAGGTCGAGCTGTCGAAGCTCGAGACCAAGCACCTCGACGTCGAAGGCGGGCAGGCCTACGTCGACCATTGGGTGGCTGGTGGCGACCCGTTCACCTGTGACGTCGCCGATATCCACTACAGCTTCGAGCTGCTGAAGCGCGAGGTGGCCGGGATCCAGTACGACGTGCATCTAGGCTGGGATCCGCCGTCAACCTCGGGCCTGACGTCCTATGTTCGAGGCAGTCTCGGCGCCGGCATTGACCCGACACTGCCTCCTGGGCGAATCCACAAGCACCGGCTGGCCGTTGCCGAGATCGCGCTCGAAGGCATCTACGAGTTCCGGATCTTGCGCACATACCAGCGTTACGATTGCTGGCGGGTGCACAACTGCGGCACCAGATCGGCCGTGGTGTTCTTGCAACTGCCCGATGGCAGCGCAGACCGCCAATTCGTTTCCGCGGGCTCCTGCAGGGCTTTCCGGCGCCGGCCTGACGGCACCTGGGCGGTGACCTTCCCGGGCGGAACATTCTGCCGCTACTTCTTCCCATACTTCACCGGCGACATCCCGTTCCTCGCCGAGGGGCCGCCGTCATGGTCCGACACCGCCACCCAGTCGGAGTTCCTGAGCCTCGAACGATCCGCCCAAGCGAACAACGTGGCCAACCCGTTCATTCTGTTTGAGTGGCGCCGGGTGATGGGTGCGGTGCACGACCCGTTCATCCCATACGATCCGAGACAGGTGTACACCGGAGTCTATGCCGACCCGACCGATGCCAATACGACCATCGGGGACGCCGTGTTCACTTGGGGCCGTGCCCGGGTGACGTTCAGCAACGCGGCCGGGAATGTCGTATCCGATCAAATCCGGGTTTTCAACGGCACGACCAGCCTGGTCGACCGTCTGCGCGATCTAGGCATCGACGTGAACGTCACGGCCACCGGGATGCAGGTGACCACACAGCGCGGCGTCATCCGGATTTACCCTATCGACGCCAACATCTTCACCACGACCACGAATCCTTACTGGGAGATCGACGCCAGCGTGAAGACCATCTCGACGGTCTACCCGGTGCAGTATTGCAAGGGCATGGATCCGATCAGCGGGCCAGGAACTTACACCTGGGACGCCGGGAACGAGCCGACCATCTTCGACACAATGCGCAACCTCCGGCGCAAAATCGCTGTCGAGGTTGGTTTCCTGAACACCTACACCGATGCCGTCGACATCGTTGAGGAGAAGGTGTCGGTGGTCAGCATGACGCCGATGGGCCTGATGTGCCGAGCGGCAACGGCCACAGGCATTGGCGGCAGCCTGCTGAATAACTTCGAGACCACTGCGGACAACGAGAGCCTCTACATCGCCGACCGCCCCATCGGATTCGGAGTCGGCCCGTGGTTCAATACCCGGTACACCTCCGGAACGCATATCTTTTACCTGCAGGTCGCCGGAACCTACCCGAGCCAGCAATGGGGCAATGTGCTGCCCGCACTCAATCCGGTGCCGGGATCCGGTGTGCAGGCAGTCAACACCGCCTACATCCCTGCTGGCGGCCCTTGGGGCTTTTCCAGCTCGATCTACGACTTCGAGCAGGTGCGCACCTACGAGATCAACATGGCATCTGGCGGTGGCGTCGACGACAGGCCGTGGGGCGCCGACTTCTGGCTGAACAAGTGGGGCGGCCCAGGAGGCATCGACGCCTCGGTGCGGATCCCAGGCAGTCCCAACAGAACGCAGCAGTACGCCTACATACCGACAGCCGATAACAGCTCGTTTGTCGACCTGGTGCCGGCCCAGCGGGACGACATCTTCAAGGACGGCCGCGGCGCCTCGTTCGCCTCCAGCGTGCCGTTCAAATCGTCGACCTACTCGCCACCGTACCGCGATAACATGACGCACATATGCTGGACAGGTGGCGTCGAGCAGGTCGGGTTTGATCTGCCTTACAACCCGGTCGGCAATCCCTACCTGCCCGGCGGTGGCCCGTTCTTCCACAAGATCCCGAAGAGCCCGTGGCTCTGGAACCTGCTGGAATGGTCGGTGCGGGCCTGGACGAGGGCCGTGCCGCTGTGCTTGGGGATGTCATCCTGCCCGCTGTACGATGCCAACGGATCATTCCGTGTGCTCGGTGTGCTGACCATCGGCATGGTGCTGCTCGGGCCTTCTGGGCGTGAATCTGGCGGCACCATCCCGTCGTTCTACATCTCCGAGCAGGCCCACGATCTCCTGATCGCCAATGGCGTGGTTTGCTACCGTGACCAGGATGCCGGCGGCAATGACTACTGGTACGTTCCGGCCATCAACCTCGCAGCCTATTCCGACAGCCAGGGCTTTACCGCGTGGAACTTCGACACCGAGAACGGCCAGCCGAATGAGGCCGTGCCGGTGCTGCCGACCGGGTACGATACCCTGCGCAACTTCAGCGACGGCGAGCGGCGCCAAGTCTCGAGCTACTTCGACACCGTTGCCAACGAGCAGCGATACGAAACCATCCGGTACGTCGATCTGCGACTGCCGAATGAGCTGGCATCCTGACTTTTCGACCCTCGTTTAACCCCTGCAAACATTGGGTTTTCTGCAAAAAGAGGGAAAAATAGTAAAATTGTGTTGCAGGTGTTTGGGTGATGGTGCAGATTGATCCCGTCAACGAGATCAACACCATGAGCAAGCAAAACAAACTCTCCAAGATCACCGAGGCGGTCTACAACTTCCCCAAGGCCGGACTGAGCAAGTTCCAAGCTGCTGAGGTTGCATCCAACCTGCTGGCCAAGCACAACTGGGTTTACGAGCAAGCTGTCAAAGACGCTGCTGCCCCGTACATCGTCTCGGGCCGCCCGGTTTGGTCCTGATCACTTCAGGGCATGGCGGTGCCCATCAAACCGCCCATCCCGCCGGTGAGGAAGTCCGGCACCAGGGGCGCGACTGGTTCAACAACGCGCAGAATTTTGAACTGACAAAATGAAAGTAAAACTGAGAAAGATTATCAAAATACCAAGAACAACGAAATACCGTCACGTTGGATTCTTTGAAGTAGCTTGCGAGATAGTCAGAGATTGTCCGTGTGGTCAAGGACAAGGCGCGATTGTGCGTCTGTTGGAGAATGGTGGTGGGTTCGAGTCCGGGCATCAAATCCTTGTAGGAAAGGACCAACTCTTTTGAACCTGACCAACCTCATCAGCGCCCTAATCATCGTCGAGTCATCCGGCAACGACATGGCAGTAGGCGACAACGGCAAGGCCATCGGGCCTCTGCAGATCCACAAGGCCGTTGTGCTCGATGTGAACCGGATCACCGGAAGCCACTACCGGCATCAGGACATGACCAACAGGGCGCAGGCCCGGGCCGTCTGCGAGGCCTACCTGAAGCACTACGGCCGCGGCGCCAGCACCGAGCAGCTCGCCCGTCGTTGGAATGGCGGCCCGTCTGGCGATAAGAAGCAGGCCACCGAGGCCTACTGGAACAAGGTCCGCAAGCATCTCAAATGAGTAAAACCAAGACGATCAACGTGAACCCAGACATCCACAAAACGCTGCGAGACTACTGCCGGGCTGCAGGCCTGAAGGTCGGTGCCGTCACCGAGCAGGCGATAAAGGCGTGGCTAAGGAGGAACGCCAAGTGAAACGCATACTAGCTATCGACCCCGGCCTGTCCGGCGGCCTGGCGCACTACGGCCCCAGCGGTGTGACGCTGGACGCTATGCCAACCACCGACGCCGATGTGCGCGACCTGGTGCTCGACCGGCTGGGTGTAAGCGACGTGGTGTTCATCGAGAAGGTCGGCGGCTATGTGGGCGGCAAAGGTGCCCCGGGTTCGGCCATGTTCAATTTCGGGCGCAATGTGGGCTTCCTGCACGGCCTGATCGCCAGCACTAAGACCCGGGTGATTGAGGTGCCGCCACAGACTTGGCAGAAGACCATTCAGGCAGGCACCAAGGCCACGCACGGCGATCGCTGGAAGGCGCACCTGAAGCAGATCGCGCAGCAGCGGCAGCCGAGGCTGACGATCACACTGAAGACGGCCGACGCTGTGTTGATCTTGGAGCACGCAATGCTGGCGGAGGGACTGAAATGAGTGATACACCGAGGACGGATAACTTCGACTGGTCGTTCCATCTGTTGTTCGCTGAAGCACAGAAGATGGAGCGAGAACTCAACGCGGCCAATGAGCGGATCAAGCGGCTGGAGGAGGCGGGGGATGCGATGGACCCAATGAATGACACGGAATGCGAATGTGATGATAGATCAGTTCTCATTTGCAAATACTGTTTTGATAGTTCGACAAGATGGTTCAAAGCCAAGGAGGCCAAGCCGTGAAGTATCCAAGCTATTGCTGCCAAAAGTGTGGAGAAACCATCGGTTGGATTGGTCGATTCATGTTCCCGTTCTTCCACAAGTGCAGAAAGAAGGAGGCCAAGCCGTGAGCGATACACCTAGGACGGATGCTAAACGAAGCGGAGTCTCCCACTTCATGGGAGATTGGGTGAACGCGAACTTTGCTTGCCAGTTGGAATGCGAACTCAACGCAGCCAACGCAATCATCCGGCAGCAGCAATTGCTGGATGAGGAGAACCTGCGGCTTCAAGACCGAATTGAGCGGCTGGAGAAGTGGATTGCCTGCCTCAATCCCATAGCACAGCACAGCGGCCAATCCGAAAACCGAGAGTGGCACGGTGTTGACATTAGATGGCTCTACCCGTCGCAGGTTGTTTATTTGGGGGAGGCCAAGCCGTGAAAACCGTACCAGACAAATGCCCGTTCTGTGAGTCGCCGATCATGGTTCATGTTGGAAACCTGCTGGTGTCAGAGGATGGTATGTTTGCGACTTACAAGTGTAAGACCATTCAAGACATCATGTGGTCGGACGATCAATGGAAACGGACTGGTCAATCTGATGGCTGTCGCAAGCGTGAGATTCAAATGCTTACGAAGCAGCGTGATGAAGCGCGAGAGCGCATCAAGCGGCTGGAGGAGGCCGGTGATGAGATGTGTTCCGAGTTTAAAGCGTTCTGTCCGCTAGGGTCTAAAACCAGAGATAAATGGCGCAAAGCCAAGGAAGCCAAGCTGTGAGAACATCAACCGAAACACTAATCGCAGCCATGCACATATTGGCAACAGAAATCCAATCCGACGATGGCGTGGCCAACGCGGCGATTGCTGAAGCAGCGCAGCGTCTGGAGGAGCAGCAGGAGCGCATCTCCCAACTAGAGCAGGAGAACGACGCTCTCCGCGCCGATCTGCTGCTGTGGAATGAGAAGGAGGTGAAGCCGTGAGCGAAGAACTATTAAACAAACTATTGGAATACATTGATGCAGCAATCGACGCGAAATCTGAACAGGCCAGACAATCTTCAGATGGAGGTCTTGCAGAGTCGGTTGTAAAGCATCGAGTAAGAGATGAGTTACTTGACATGATAAACAAGGAGGCCAAGCCGTGAATACCTCAACCGAAACACTGATCAAAGCGATGCGAATCGTATCCGAAGGTAATGATGGCGTTGTCTCAGTAGCGATTGCCGAAGCAGCGCAGCGTCTTGAAGAGCAGCAAGAGTGCATCAAGCGAACCGAGTCATTCATCAACCGATTCCTAGATCCTGAAGATCTGGGCTACGCCGTGAACAACTACGTCCGAGATGATGCGCGTGAGGCTCTTGGGCGTGAACGAGTGGAGTCAAAGCCATGAATCCGCTCAAATGGTATCGCAACTGGCGTATTCGTCGAATGACAGAGCGCATCGTTTATCTTGAAAATTACTGCCGGTTTTATGCCCCAGATGGAAAGTGCGCTACATCGTATGATGTTCATTACGGAATCGGCAAGAAGCAGGCTAAACTCGCAGAGCTTCGGAAGCGTGTGTACCACTTAAGAGAATTCTGACTATGAACCATCTTGTTAACGCCAACAAAATGGTCGGAAGCAAAACCCCTCGCACAGACCGGCAGCCGACAGTCACGGTTGCGTTCACCAAGTTCGTGAAGGCTGGCTTCGCCCGTCAGCTAGAGCGGCAACTGGCTGGTGCGAACAAGCGGGTCAATGAGCTGGAATTGGACGTCCAAGCCTACAAAACAAGGCTCATCGAGGACGGAGAGTACATCTACACGCTTGGAACAAGATCAGACCGCTATCGCGCCGCACTGCTCAAAGCCCGTGAGCGGATCAATGAGCTAGAAGCCAAAGAGGACGAACTGAACGACCTCAAAAAATGGTTGGAGGGACGATGAAACTGCGACCGATCAAATGGGTGCTGTCACCTACCGACGACCACATGCTTTCCATGGAATGCACCGACATCGAGATCGTTGATGAAGGCGGCGGTGAGTACGTCGAGGTCAGTCAATCTGCTGATGGCCATGGTAAAGTCAGCATCAACCCAGAGGAATGGCCGATGATGCGTAAAGCCATCGACGACGCCATCAAGCAATGCAGGGATCTGAAACCATGAACAAAGCAGACAAACTCAGACACGAAGGCACCGGACACTACCGCTTCCGCAAGGGCGAGATCACCGAGATCGTGGCGGCCAGCAAGGCCAAGAAAATGGAATACACGTCCTACTGGACGCGCCGCAGAGGAAAGGGAACCAAGTGAACGTCACCGATCGAGATGTGGCTAGGACCATGCAGGAGTACGGCGGCAGCTTCGTGCGTGCCTTGGGCGCCGCGGCACTGGCTGCAGATCCCAGCAACCTGAAGAAGCTGCGGGATGCATTCCCGGACTATTGGGCGAACTACATGAAGATGGCCCAGCAACTTTCCGAGGTCGAAAAGCAGGCCTCGAAATAACACAACAACAACAACACAACGTAAGACGTAAACATGATCGTAAGTGGAAAAACAGGTGGCAAGGATTACGCCCCGTGCCCCGAATACAATGGCCGTGCAGTGTGCGTTGATATCACGCCTCTCAAGCCATACGAAACGCAGTACGGCACCAAGGAGAAGTTCAAGATCGCCTTCGAGCTCGATCTCATCGACAAAAGCCGTAACCCGGCACAGCCCTGGGTGGTCATGACCGCCCCCATGACACCGAGCCTGCACGAGAAGGCAGGCCTGACCAAGTTCCTGCGCGACTGGTTCGGGCGCAAACTCACCGACCAGGAGACCAGCAGCCTCGACCTCGACCAGCTCATCGGGCGCCCGGCCAATGTCGTCATCGTCCACGAGCAGAGCCAGGACGGATCGAAGACCTTCGCCAACATCAAGCTGATCACACCGCACAAGGCCGGTGAGGCACTGCAGGCCTCGGGCCTGTGGGTGCGCCTGCAGGACAGGCCGGCTAAGGACGGCAGCACCCAGGCCACCGAAGGCGGCGATACGAGCTACCGGAAGACCTCCGGCAGCCAGGACAATCAGGAGGAGACCGATCTCTCGAAGACCAAGGTGCACGTCGGCAAGCACAAGGGCGTCGAGCTGCGCGAGATGACCGAGGAAGCCATCGGAGCCCTGATCGAGCACTGGCTGCCGAAGACCAAGGCCCAAGAGAAGACCACCGCGGACGACCGCCGGCTGATCAAGGCGCTCGACTGGTATCAGGCGAAGTTCGCCACCGAGGCCGCGGATCAGGATTCCGACGAGATCCCTTATTGATCACGCCATGGCCACACGCAAACCACAGCAGAAGACCGACGAGCTGATCCCGCAGGTGCTGGCGCTGCGCAATGAAGGGCTCAAGCTGCATCAGATCGCCGCTCGGTTCAATTTGACCAAGCAGCGCATCGACCAGATCCTCCGGGAGTACGGCCGGCGCGAGGCCATCATGGCCGAATGGGGCTACCCATTCACCGTCCGGTGCCTCGGGTTCATCGAGGCCATCGGCATCCGCAATCGTGACGAGGCTCTCGATCTCTTCAAAAAAGGCCACATCCGGCCGGGCTGTGTCGCCAATTTCGGCGTGAAGACCTATCACGAGATCTGCGACTGGTTGGGCGTCGAGCCTCAGTACCAGCTCAACATCTGCCCGCACTGCGGCAAGACACTTTCTTCAGCCCGTTGCTGAAGGACTCATGGTTCGTTGCCGGGGGCGCGCATCGGCGGACAAACGCGCATCACATCAAATGAAGCTCAACCTTTCTGCAGAACGTATCGCAGCGCTCTGCGCACCGCCTCCTGGCTACGTCAGGCCGGCGCCACAGCCTCCGGCCAACCAGGAGGCCATCAAGAAGCCGAGGAAGAAAACCAAGCGCCAGCCCCACTGGAAGCCACAGACACGCAAGCCGATGAGCCGTTACCAGATCAACAAGGAGATGATGTCTCGCATTCAAGAGTGGCGAAAAACCAACCCGTGGCACTCCTACCGGGAGATCGCCAAACACTTCTCAGTCTCAGTCAGCACAGCCTACTACAGCCTCAACCGACCAAAAACAGATGCCCGCTAATCCCATCATCATATTCGATATCGAGACCGGCCCGTTACCGCGACCTGAGCTCGTCATCCCGCCGTTTGACCCGTCGCAGGTCAAACTCGGCAACATCAAGAATCCCGACCTGATCGCCGAGAAGATCCAGAAGGCCGAGGAGAACCACGTCACCGACTACATCAAGAACGCTGCCTTGGATGCATTGAGCGGCCAGGTGCTCTGCATCGGATACAAACTGCCCGGCGAGAAGGCCCGGGTGCTGTGCTCCGATGCCGACGGCGAAAAGGAAATGCTGGTGCAATGGTGGAAGATCGTTGCCGGCTTCGAGCGCCAGCCACGACTGGTCGGATTCAACACCAAGGCCTTCGACCTGCCGTTCCTCTACAAACGCTCCTGGAAGCACCGTGTGACGCCGCCTTACTGGCTCCGGCATGGCCGTTACTGGAACGACCTCATCGTCGACCTACGGGAGATCTGGCAGCTCGGAGACAACCGAGCCCACGGCAGCCTGGCTGCAATCTGCCGTCACCTGAACCTCGGAGAAAAGTCTGGCAGCGGCGCCGACTTCTCCGACCTGTGGCTCCGGGATCGTGAGGCCGCCATCGCCTATGCCGTGCAGGATGTCGAGCTGACTCAGAAGGTTCACGACGTGCTTTGCCCGGAACTCTACTGATATGACACAAGCCACCTGTCCGGTCATCGACACCGACTTCCCGGAGTTCACGCCCGAATCCCGGTTCATCACCTGGGCGACCACCGGAGGGAACGTGTTCCTGACCGGGCAGGCCGGCACCGGCAAGTCCTATCTGCTGCGGCAATTCCTGCACCAGATCGAGACCACCAAGAACGTCGCCATTACCGCCCCCACAGGCATTGCAGCTCTCAACATCGGCGGCACCACGGTGCACCGCTGGTGCGGGATGCAGCTCGGGCCCGGCGACAACGAAACCTTCGATCAGGCCGCAACCCGCCTGTTCGATCAGCCAACCATCCACAACGCCCGCAAGCGGGTCGAGGAGGCCGAGATCCTCGTGATCGACGAGATCAGCATGATGGCGGGGCGCCAATTCGATTTCCTCAACTTCTGGTTGAAGCTGCTCCGAGAGGATGCCAAGCCGTTCGGCGGGCTGCAGATCATCGTGCTCGGTGACTTCCTGCAGCTACCGCCGGTGCGCATCGACCAGTCCAAGCCCTACGACTGGGCCTTCCGCTCCGATGCCTGGGCCGAGGCCGACTTCAAGACGATCAAGCTCGAGACCGTCCGGCGCCAGGACGACAGGCTGTTCGTTCAGGCCCTCAGCGGCTTCCGCATCGGTAAGCTGGCCAAGACCGACGCCGACGTGCTGCGCTCCCGTGTATCATGGTTCCCCAAGGCCGAGATCACCCATCTGCTGACCCACAATGCTCAGGTCGACAAGTGGAACAGCTACCGCCTCGAGACCGTTACCGGCGATCTCATCACCGTCGAGGCACGCACCAAGGGCGTGACACAGGCCGTCGACTTCGCCACAAAGAACATGAGCACGCCTCGGATGCTGCAGATCAAGATCGGGGCGGCCGTGATGTTCACAACCAACGACGCCGAGACTGGGTTCGCCAATGGCCAGATCGGATTCGTCACCGGCAAATGCGGCGACACCATCGACGTGTACACCCGCGGCAAAACCATTTCTGTGGGGCTAAGGAAATGGTTTTTCGAGACGTTGGGCGTCACCGTGTGGCAATATCCGCTCCGCCTCGCCTACGCCATGACCATACACCGTGCCCAAGGCCTGACTCTCGACGCAGCCTACATCGACATCCGAGCGGCCCGAGAGCCCGGGCAAGGCTATGTCGCGCTGAGCCGAGTCAGGACGTTGGGCGGCCTGCACCTGAAGGAATGGCCCAAGGGCTGGTTCATCTCCGAGGAAGCCATCCGCTTTGAACTCCGCGAACCGCTGACCTGATTTCACGATATGATGTCCACCCATGAGATCGAGCAATGGCTCGGCACGCCGCTGTTCCTAGTGCCTTGCCGCCCGGGCACTAAGGTGCCGCTCGTCAAGTACACCCAGCACACCCTGCAGAGCACCGCGGCGGCCACCTATCAGGCCCTGCTCGAGCACGGCAATGTCGCCGTTCGCCTGGGCGAGCACTCCGGCGGGTTCTGCGCGATCGACTTCGACGATGACCAGAGCCTCGATGCCTTCCTTGCCGTCAACCCGAAGCTGAAGACCACCGCCCGATGGCGAGGCCGCCGCGGCGCCCAGATCGGTGTGCGCATCTCCGGGCCCTACCCGGGCCCTTCATCGGCCCGTAGCACCACCGAGATGGTTGAGGTCAATGGCCGGCAGCTCGGGCGACCCCTCTACGAATGGCGCAGCACCGGCAACCTCTCGACCGTCAAGGGCACCCACCCCTCCGGCTGCGAGTACACCGTGCTGGTCGACAATCCTCCGATCACCCTCGACTTCTCCCAGATCCGCTGGCCCGAAGGCTGGCCGGTGCCCGGCGAGAACGAGGCAATCGCCGAGCTCCTGCAGCAACACGGCGACCCTTGGGTGTTCTCGAAGCAAGGCACCGGCACGCTGCAGGCTCCATTCTTCGCGGCCTACCTGGCGGCCAAGGAACGCATTCTGTTCGATACCGTCACCGGCTGCTTCTACTTCTACCTAGCCGACCGAGGCATTTGGCAGTCCATGACCCGGGAGGAAGTCGGCCAGCGGGTGCTGGCCATGGCCCGCAAAGTCATCCTCGACCACGCCGCCGACCAGGCCGCTCCACACCTGCGCAGCCTCCTGCCCAAGCTGACCGCGCAGTTCTCGAATGGCGTGATCGACCTGGCCGCTCAGCTTCAGGTCGAGCGGGCGCCATTCAACCGCCCCGACGCCATCGTCCACACCGAGAACGTCATGGTCGACCTGCGCGTCACACCCTACGGGATGCATGGCTTCTCGCCGGAGTGGATGTCGCGCAACCAGACGCCCATCCGATACGTCGAAGGCGCCACCAGCCCGATGTGGCAGGCCTTCCTCGATCACGCTCTGCCCGAGGCCGAAGACCAGCTTATGCTGCAGCACTGGGGCGGCCTGGCCCTCCTGCAACGCAACCAGCCACAGGTCATCCTCCTGCTGACCGGCACCGGCGGCGGCGGCAAGTCGACGGTGGCCGGCGTCGTCCGGCGCCTCGTCGGCGACGAGAACTGCTCCGAGCTCCGCACCAACCACCTCGGCGGGCGCTTCGAGGCCGGCCTGTTCCACGACAAGACCCTGCTCATTGGCGCCGACGTGGCCCCGGACTTCCTCTCCTGCGAGGGATCATCGTTCCTCAAGGCCATGACCGGCGGCGACCGTATCATTGCAGAGTTCAAGAACCGCAACGGTGTTAAGACACTGATCGGTGACTGGAATGTCATTGTCACAGCCAATAGCAAACTGAGAGTGAACGTGCAGGGCGATCTCGGTGCATGGTCTCGACGCCTGCTGCTGCTCGACTTCTCACAACCTAAGCCATCAACTGTCATACCAAACTATCACGATGTGATGATTGATAAAGAGGGGCCCGGTATTCTCAACTGGTTCCTTTCCGGCGCTGAATCACTGCAGCGTGTATTGAAACAAGGCCGTTCGTTCCCAGTGACCATCAAGCAGCGGGCACGCATCGACAGCCTTCTGTCAGAGAGCGACTCGATCCGCTACTTCATCACCAACCACATCAAGCCCACCAGCATGGCCGCGGACAGCATCAGCACCGAGGAACTGTTCCAGGCCTACCTTCAGATGTGCGGCAACAAGGAGTGGGCCTCCGAGCCTGAGAAGAAGTTCCAGCGGCGTGCCGCCGAGCTCATGCTCGAGGTCCATCAGGCCATCCCGACCAAGCACCTCAACCGCTCTGACCGTGACGATTCAGGCACCCGCGGTTACCTCCGCGTCATGCTCTACCGCCTCGATGAAGCCTGTAACAACCTCGAATGACCCAAATGTGGGGCGGATACGAAAAAGATCCGCCCCACACTTTAGGCCCGCCAGCATTGACGAAAATGCAATGTGGGGCGGATGGGGCGGCAATTTCCAACTCTTAATGGCTCCTAAAAATCGACTATTCTGCATCTACAACCACAATGAGTTTCAAAATATCCGCCCCATCCGCCCCACAGGTCGACCACGGCATTCCAGGCCTCCAGCTCAACCTTGTCGGTAACCTCCGCAAACAATCGGGTGGCTTTGTTGGCCGTTGCCCAGCCTGTCACGAGGCCGGCCAGGACAAAGGCGGTAACCACCTGATCATCTGGAATGACGGCCGTTTCGCTTGCGTATGTCACCCCGGATATTCAGGCTCACAACACCGCAAGCGCATATTCGCTATCATCGGTAACAAACAGCAGAAGCACACTTTCGCAGTACATATTCAACCATCACTTCTATGATTCTTAAATCTACAGTCACCAATGCGATGCTTCTGGCTGAAGCCCGATTCCTCGTTGCTCGAGCAGTTAAACGCGGGTGGATGTCATACCCGGCCAGCGTCAAGGTCAACGAGGACGGTGATGTCATCGACACCACGGAAACAGACTACCTCGTGACAACTACTGTACACACACCGGAAATATGTCGAAAGGCATATGTGTTGCGCGACCGTGGTTTAACACTCGAAGATGTCGCCAAGGCCTGCGGTGTGGCCCGCGGTTCTGTTGCTTACATAATTGCAAAAGGGCACGAGCAGTTTCTACACGAACAGCGGCTATTGTTAAACAATAACAACCCGTTATCATCAAACACAACAAGTCAAGGAGTCTCCTGACCAGCTCCCAGAAACAGGTGAACGCGAGACCCCTTCCTTCCCGAGTGAGTAAGTCGACAATACAATAAAAAAGATGCCACAACACATTAAGTTCTTGATCGACCAGTACGGCCTGGCGAACACCGCGTGGTTCATTCGTTTGATGAAGCGGGGCACCCCGCCCGAGCAGCTTGTGGCCTATTGCGTGCCCAACGAGCGCGACAGCCGCCGGGACGGCGTGTTCCGGGCGCTGCAGTACGCAGCCACGCTGCCTGATTCGATGATGCCCGACGAGATCCGCAACGCCTTGAAGCCATGACCCAGAAGGAATACCGAATGCACTCTGGCCTAACCTCAGGCTACGTCACCCAGCTTGTCTCCCGTGGGATGCCGCTCGACAGCGCAGAAGCCGCCGACGCTTGGCGCCAGAAGAACGTGAGGGCTCGGGCCAGGAACACCCCGCCCACTGCCTCGGAGCAGGAAGACCCCGCCATTGAGCAGGAAGGCCCCTACAGGCCCGAGGAAGCCGCGCAGCCTGTCGACACCGCAACCGCGGCCACCGACTCGCCGCAGGGCGCCTATGAGCGGCAGAAGGAGATCGAGCGTGCGGCCTATGATCTTGCCGTCCAAGCCCTCCGCGGCCGCCGGGCCGATGCAGCCCGACTGGTGGCCATCCACGCCACCGCGGCAAAGAACCTGACGTCATCCCGGGACGAGGTGATCGCCCAGGCCGAGAAGGAACGGCGCCTGGTCTCCGGCGACTGGGTGCGCAAGGTCATGCAGGAGCACGACGGCGCCGTGTCATCGCTTCTCAAGGCCATGCCGAAGCAACTCTCCGGCCGTATCGCACCGCACGACCCGGAGCACGCCGAGCGCGAGCTCTCCCGCTGGGTGCAAGAGGTGGCGCTAAAAACCCTTCACAATACCGACCCATGGAAAGCCTGACTGATTTGCAGCGCAACCTGCTCGACTACCGGCGCAACCTCTACAAGCCGACCCCGGTGCAGACGGTGGTCGAATGGTCCGAGGCCAACCTGCGGCTGACCGCCCGGCAAACCGAGCACCCGGGCCCATTCAGCACATCGGTGAGACCGTACACCCGGGAGCCGATGGAATGCTGGAAGGACACATCGGTCTCAGAGGTGACGCTCTGCTGGGGATCGCAGACCTCGAAGACGACCACCCTGATGGCCGGTTTGGCCTGGCTGATCGCCAACGAGCCGAGCCCGGCGTTGTGGCTGATGCCGACCGAGAACCTAGCTCGATCATTCTCGAAGAGTCGGTGGCTCCCAATGCTCGAGGACAGCCCGGCCATGTTGGAATGCTTCCCGGCCGAGGCCGACAAGATCACCAACCTCGAGCAGAACTTCACGCGGTCGACGCTGACCTTTGTCGGATCCAACAGCCCGGCCAACCTAGCCAGCCGCCCGGTGCGGGTGCTGATCGCCGACGAGGTGGACAAGTTCGCCGAGGCTACGGCCAAGGAAGCCGACGCGCTCGACCTGGCCGAGCAGCGCCTCAAATCGTTCTCATCGTCGAAGGCCTTCATGACCTCGACGCCCACTGTGGTCGAAGGCCGGATCTGGCAGCGCTTCCTCCGCGGCGACCAGCGGCGGTTCTACCTGCCGTGCCCGCACTGCAAGGAATACATCCGACTGGAGTGGCGCCAGGTGACCTGGGAGGACCACAAGACCGAGGACGGCAAGCACGACCTCTCAAAGATTCGGGCCTCGGCGCATTACGTCTGCCAGCTCTGCCAGGGCAAGATCAGCGACGCCCACAAGGTGGCAGCGCTGCGCCATGGCCGGTGGATCCCCGAGAATCCCGGGGCGCTGCCCGGCGTGCGCTCCTATCACCTGTCAAGCCTCTACAGCCCCGACCGGAAATGCACCTGGGGCCACCTCGCCGTGGCTTTCATCGAGGCCAAGCAGTCGATGGGCGGCCTGCAGGGCTTCATCAATGGAAATCTAGCCGAGCCTTGGGAGCAGCAGGACGTGCAGCAGGAGCGCCCGGAGACATCGGTCGAGGTGAAGCTCGATGGCGGCCGGCGCTACCTGACCGCAGACGTGCAGGCCGTGGCGCCGTTCCTGTGGTGGGTGTGCCGGGAATGGAAGGACGGCAACTCCACGCTGATCGCCGCGGGCCATGCCGATGATTTCGCAGCCCTCCGGCGGGTGCAGATTGCGCTCGAGGTGCACGACATGGATGTCGGCATCGACTCGGGCTTCAACACGCAGGCGGTGTACGATGCCTGTGGCGCCTATTCGACGATCACATCCAACCCGATCACCTACCCGTGCGGCCTCCGGTACCCGCCCGAAGGGGGCCTGCGCAAGCCGATGATCATCGGGTGGTTGCCGCTGAAGGGCCGGGAGACCGGCGCCCGGTTCACGGCCCAGAGCGGCACTGTGCACCCGTTCGGCCTGTCGACGTCATCCTCGATGCGCACCGACGTGGTGCAACCCCTCCTGGTGTTCGACACCGAGCACCTGCGCGATATGCTCTCCCGCCTGCGCAAAGGCGACATCGACCGGGAGTGGGGAGTCTGCCCGACACCTCCGGTGCTCGAGGCCGAAGGCGCCTACCTTGCCGACCAGGAGCTGTATTGGCGCCATCTCGACAGCCACCAGCTCCGGCCGGTGGCCAACCGTGCGGGCCGGATCAAACACGTCTGGACTAAGCGCAACCAGAAGTGGCCGGACCACCTGCACGACTGCGAGATCATGCAGCTTGCAATAGTGATGCTGTGGAATGACTTAGTGCAGGCCGCCGAAACATGATGTTCTGCTAACCTATTGCACCGGTACCCGGAAGATGCATTCTCCCGCCGGGTGTTTACGTTCACCGTTGCCATCAAGCGCTCCTACCTGCGGGCCGTTTACTCGGCCCTCGGAGGTTCGACGCTTCTGGCTGCCCTGTCGGCCAAGTCCATCGCGGCATCCTCGGTCATCGAGTCCGGCCAGATTGTCCGGTCGACATCATCCTCGGATGTGTCGGTCGAGTTTGCCGAGCCCGGCAAGGGCGGCCCGACGCCTTCCGAGATGGTCGAGATGTGGGAAAGCCTGCTGAACGACTACGATCTGGCCGTGTATTACCTCGGCCAGGATGGCATCTCCAACCCGACCGACGCCCAGATCTACAACAAGCTGATGACCGTGGTGCTGATCGCGGCCACGTCCTACGGCGGTGACTTCTCGAACTTCCGACGCGAAGGCACCTTTAGAACGGGAATCACCTGATGGGAATCTTCGCCAACATCCTGCAGAAGCTCAGGTCACAGCCCGTTGATCGTTACGAGGGGGCGGCCAATTCAATCCGCCGTTCGTTCCTCGATACGTCCTACACCTCGGTCCGGTTCGATGTCACGGCCTCGACCCGGCAGCAGATTGTGCGGAAAAGCCGGTTCTTCGAGCAGAATAACGCGGTGATGAACCGCCTCGGTGACCTATTCGAGAACTACACCGTCGGCAGCAATTTCTCGGTTCAACCGGCCAGCTCGGATCCCGACTGGAACCTCCGGGCGAAGCGTTGGTGGGATACCTGGTGCCGTTACCCGGACATCGGCAGCCGGCAATCGTTCGGCACCCTGATGTCATTGGCTGCCCGCGGTTGGTTCTACGACGGCGAATCCTTTATCCTCTTGACCAAGGGCGACTCCGGGCGCCCGCGGCTGCAGCTCATTGAGCCGCAGCAGGTGGCTACGCCGAATGGCAAGGAGAACGACGTCGACGTGTTCGATGGCGTCCGGTTCGACACTAAGACCGGCCGGGCCTTGTCCTACTACATCGGGCAGGAATCGCAGCAGGGCCAGCTCCAGGACATCCGCTCTATCTCGTCCGACTCGATCATTCACATCTACGAGGCCCAGCGTGCTGGCCAGCTCCGCGGCCTGCCGTTCGTTGCATGCGTGATCAATGACCTGCACGATCTTGACGACCTGCAGAAGCTCGAGATGGAAAGCTGCAAGCTCGCCTCGAGCGTGGCCCAGGTCATCAAGACGGCCTCAGGCGAGGTGCAGGCCACCAGCCTGCGCTCCGGTGTGGCTGGTTCACAGGGCACGGCACAGACCTACTACGAGAACGTGTTCGGTTCGACCGTCAAGGTTCTCAAGAGCGGCGACGAGTTCGAGCAGTTTCAAGCCGACCGCCCCAACGTCAACATGAGGGAATACTGGCGCCAGCTCACCGAGAAGGTGTGTGCCGGTGTTGGCATCCCCTACGTTCTGGTTTTCCCCGAGGGAATGCAGGGCACCGTGTACCGCGGCGCTCTCGATATGTCGTCGGTCTGGTTCCGCAGCCGGCACCAGGTGATGGCCTCGGCTGCCCGTAGGATCTGGGAGTACGTCATGGAGTACGCCATCCGCGTCGACCCCAGCCTGCAGGATTCGCCGGATGACTGGTACGAGGTGGCGATTCAGGCTCCCCGTGCACCCAATGTCGACGTCGGCCGCAATTCGGCCGCCCAGCTCGCCGAGCTCGAGGCCGGTGTGACGACCTACGACGAGATTTACGGCGCCCGCGGCATCGACTGGCGCTCAGCCCTCGAGGCCAAGGCGCAGCAGGCCAAGCACATCCGGGATCTGGCCGTGAAGTACGGCATCGACGTCTCCGAGATCTCGACCGCCCAGAAGCTCCCAATCGCGCCTGAACCGGCCGAGCCGACGCCCGAGGTCGAGCCCACCGGCGCCATGCCTGAAGAAATCCCGGCTGAACCTAGTCAGCAGGTTATTGCCAAGGCGCCGAAAAAGCGGAAACCTAGATCGAAGACGACATGACCAAGGTCACAAACTGGCTTTCCTACCAGCCCAGAGCGGCGGCGACTGAGCCCGCCATGATCCAGATCTTCGACCAGATCGGCGAAGACTGGTTCGGTGGATCCGGTGTTTCGGCCAAGGCCTTCTCCGATGCTCTGCAGTCTGTGGGCCCCGGGCCATTGGTGGTCGAGATCAACAGCCCCGGCGGCAACGTCTGGGACGGCCTGGCTATCTACAATATGCTGCGCGGCCGTAATGCGCAGGTGACCACCCGGGTGGTCGGCATCGCGGCCTCAATCGCTTCAATCATCGCTCTGGCCGGCGACACCGTGGAGATCGCCGATGCGGCGCTGTTCATGATTCACGACCCGTCCGGCATGGTTGCCGGTACGGCCGACGATATGCGCAAGATGGCCGCGGCCTTAGATCAGCACGCCGAGGTTCTGGCCGGCATCTATTCCAAGCGCACCGGAAAGCCGGTGGCGCAGATCCGGGCGGCCATGACGTCCGAGACATGGTTCACCGCGCAGGAAGCCGTGGCTTTCGGCCTGGCTGACAGCATGACCGAAATGCTGGCCATGGCTGCCTGTTGGCATCCGCGGGCGGTGACCAAGACGGCGCCTCCGACCGTTCGCCGCAACCTCGAGCGCGGCATCCGGCAGTATGAAGACGGCCTCGGTGGGGACGGCCTCGAGGAGGCCACCGTGATCGACGCCCGCAATCTGGCCAAGGGCGAAGAGCCCAGCGTTGAGAAGGTGAAGAAGGCTGTGGCCTGGTGGGCTCGCAATGAGCGCTTCCTCGAGGCCGAAGCCGACACCCCGGCCGACGTGGCCGCTAACCTTTGGGGCGGTGCCGCCGGCCGTGACTGGTTCAAGGCGCTGGCCGCCCAGATCGAAGAGGAAGAAGAACTCTCCGAGCCTGAAGACAAGATTTCGACGATCAGCACTCCCGCTGCCGTCGATGGCGCGACAACCGCGCCGACATCACAGCAGACACCACACAAAATGACTGATTCCAACGCCGTGGTGGCTGCCGCTCCTACTGCGCCGACCGCTACTTTGGATGCCTCGTCCATCGAGAGCATCGTCGCCAAGGCCGTTGCCGCTGCCATCAGCGCCAAGGTCCCCACCGCCGCCCCGGCC
>Ga0114983_1000137_pt1 | contig 28780 bp, 34 predicted proteins | sample Shrwel_input2_RT_FD_87182 | JGI IMG/M metagenome (GOLD analysis project Ga0114983, IMG submission 87182) | Subsurface microbial communities from deep shales in Ohio, USA - Utica-3 well 1 S input2 RT | ecosystem: Environmental > Aquatic > Deep subsurface > Shale gas/oil reservoir > Produced... | reverse complement strand
GGCAGTTCAAGCTTGATGGGAAACGGGATAGAGCCTATCCACGTGCGTTAAAAATGAGTAAAAACAAGTATCCCATTAAGCCTAAGAAAAATGCCGTTCACACTAAGTGAACGGCATTACGGCGAACCTGTGGGTTTCGGTCCGGTAACCGACCTGTCGCTGGCCCTGACGTTTGAAGAGGGTGAAGGCCCGGTTGAGACGCTACTCTACGGTGTCGGCATGGATCTCAAACTGCCCTACTTCACCTATTTCCAACTCAACACCTATCGCCGTGACGCCCAAAACAGCGCCAATCTCAGCGATGGCTGGCAATTGACTCCGGTGTTCCGTATGGACATTCCCGTGGGCAACAGCAAGATTGTTTTCGACGGCTTTATTGACTGGGTATTCGCCGCCGATGAAGACGGCTACAAAGAAAATATCCACATCAACCCCCAGATAAAATATGACCTGGGCGCCACGCTCTTCGGTGAAGCCAAAAAGGATAAACTCTTGGTGGGTATCGAGTATGATTACTGGCAGAACAAGTATGGTGTGGACGGTGTCGACCAGAACACCTATTCGGTGATAGCTCAATATCATTTCTGAGCCGGATCATGCTTCATTAAAAAGGCGCTCGTTGAGCGCCTTTTCCATTTTTACCTATTAGGCCTAGGCCAGCAGTTTTCTGGCGGCGTTGACCACAATCGAAACCGCACTGACTTCAGTTTGTTTCATGGTTGCCTCGTTGGGGATCTCTTGTTGGGTACGGTTGACTATCACACCGGCCACACAAGCGGCACGCCAGCCTTGAGAAGCACACATGGTGAATAGAGTCGCGGACTCCATTTCATAGTTAAGTACCCCCATCTCCTGCCACTCTTTCATTGAACCGGCAAAACGGCGGGTTACCCGGCCACTGACGGTATCATAGCGTTCCTGACCTGGGTAGAAGGTGTCAGATGAGGCAGTAACCCCAATATGCGGTTCAATACCAGCATCACGGCAGGCGGCCACCATGGCAGTAGTACATTCGAAGTTAGCCACTGCAGGGAACTCCATTGGTGCAAAGTGCAAGCTGGCACCATCAAGGCGCACTGAAGCTTGAGTCACTATCACATCGCCCACATTCACATGAGGCTGAATTGCGCCTGTAGTACCGACACGCAGGAAAGTATCAACTCCCAATTGCGCCAGTTCTTCTACAGCGATGGAAGTCGAAGGACCACCAATACCGGTAGAGCAGATCACTACCGGCTTACCATCAATATAAGCCAGATAGCTGGTGTATTCACGATGGCTTGCCAGGAAAGTCGGCTTATCCATCAGTTCGGCGATACGTTTAACTCGTTCAGGATCGCCGGGCACAATAGCCAGTGTGGCGCCATCCAACATCTGCTTGGTCAAACCCAAGTGAAATACATCAGCCATAGTGAAAACCCCTTTCAATTTTGATTGTAAAATTCATCTCAATGAGACTCTATCCCAGTATGGAAGCGGATAAGATTAACTTGATCACAGATTTTACGGCAATAACTAAATATTAAGCCGTAACAGAGTTACCAAGTTAGCCACAATTGTCTGACTATTTTTACTGCAACTTGTTCAAAAGCATAGCAGTAAAAGTCCCCACTCACCTCCACCAAACGGTTAATCTTTCCGTTGACCAAGGTCACAAATTCGTCATTTCAAACAGAGTAGGGTTAACACTAATCCCCCAACCAACAGGAGTGCGCCAATGTTTCCGGAATACCGCGATCTGATCACCAGCCTCAAGAACAGCGATAGCCATTTTCAGAAGCTTTTTGATGAACACAATCTGCTGGATAAAGAGATAAAGAATAAGGAAAGCCAACTATCCAGTGAATTTACCCAAGAAGTCAAAGAGATGAAAAAGCGTAAACTGGAGTTGAAAGAACAAGTGTTCGCCATCCTCAAGGCGAACAGTTAATCTAAAACAGACAGGGCGCCTATTGGCGCCCTGTCTAAATCGATCTCAGCAAAAACCTCACTCTTCGCCAAGATTACAAGTAGTAGTCTTGCAAAGGTGGAAAACCATTGAAGCACACCGCCGAATAAGTAGTGGTATAAGCGCCTGTGGTCAACCAATAGAGTCTGTCACCTATGGCTAGCTCCTCCGGTAAACCGTAACTGTACTGTTCATACATGATATCGGCGCTATCGCAGGTAGGCCCGGCAATCACGCAAGGTTGCAGCTCCCCTTGAGCCTCAGTGTAAATCGGAAACTTAATCGCTTCGTCCATAGTCTCAATCAGCCCGGAAAACTTACCGACATCGGTAAATACCCAGCGCTCCAGTGCCGTATTGGACTTACGGCTGATCAATACCACCTCAGAGACCAACACTCCGGCATTGGCAATCAAGGAGCGCCCAGGTTCCAGCACTATCTTGGGCAGCTGCTCACCAAAATCCTCTTTGAGAAAGTGAATGATCTGCTCGGCGTAAGTAGTGAGACTATTGGTCTTGTCGATATAGTTGGCCGGAAAGCCGCCGCCCATATTGATCATCTCCAGCACTATGCCGTGTTCCTCTTTGAGCCGGTCAAAGATCACCTTAACTTTGCCGATTGCCGCATCCCAGGCTCCTATGTCCCGTTGCTGAGAGCCCACGTGGAACGACAAGCCATAGGGCTTTAACCCCAACTCCTTGGCCAGCACCAAAAGCTCATAGGCCATCTCATTCTGGCAGCCGAACTTACGCGACAAAGGCCAATCGGCGGTTTCTGTCCCTTCGGTGAGGATCCGCACATAGACCTTGGCCCCAGGGGCTTCTTCGGCAATCATCCGCAGATCGGCCTCTGAGTCGGAGGCAAACATAGTCACGCCACGCTGGTAGAAGGCTCTGACATCTTTGCGTTTTTTAATGGTATTGCCATAGCTTATCCGCTCAGGGGAAACCCCCAACTCCATCACCATATCCAGCTCAAAGATGGAAGCTATATCAAAATTGGCTCCCTTATCACGCAGCAAGCTGAGGATCTCGGGTGCTGGGTTGGCCTTAACTGCATAATAAACGCTGGCAAAGGGAAAGCTCTGCACCATATCATCATACTGTTTCGCGATGATCTTGGTATCTATCACCACAAAAGGTGTCACCTTATCACTGGCAAAAGCTTTGATACGCTCAAAGGTTTCATTGTCATAGTAATCAGCGACATCAATAGATTGAAATTGGCTCATTGGCCCTGCGTCTCCTCGACATTCAAGTGCGGCGAACAGCCTCGCCGAAGCGGGTTAAAATCCAGCGCAGTAAACGCTATTTCCGCCTCTCACGCAATGAATTTTTATACATTAAAACCAACTTTTTATTCCAAAAATTCAAACCCTAACAACTATAAAATAAAAGCATTAATAATCATGCAATTACTACTTTCACCCTCAAATACAAACCATAATTGCTGCTCGCTTGAGAGCGCTTGGTGTAAGCAGCTACCGGAAACAATAAAGCATAGCGGCAAGCAAGAGAGCAGGGGATATTCGATTTTATGGAAGGGTATGGCGAGTATTTTGCGATTATTTTCAATCGAGCATCCGGGTAAGCTGAATGCAGATATGTCAGGAACGGCATCCTACAGCTGATTTGGAGACTCTATGTCCGCAACACAGATAATGCCGGCGCTGTTTCTGGGCCATGGCAGCCCGATGAACGCCTTGCAAAACAACACCACCACAAAGCAGTGGCAAGAACTGGGACAAACACTCCCCAAGCCCAAAGCGATATTGTTGCTTTCGGCCCATTGGCTGACACGGGGCACAGCCATTTCCACTGCAAGCCGGCCGCAAACCATACATGATTTCGGCGGTTTTCCCGCCGAGCTCTTTGCCATGCAATACCCGGCCGTCGGCGCGCCGGAGTTGGCGAAGCAGATTGCTGCCAGTCTGAGCATTCCTGTCGCTCGTATCGACTCGCAAGGCTTAGATCATGGCAGTTGGTCGGCCTTGGTTCACCTCTACCCCGAGGCCGATATTCCGGTATTTCAACTGAGTCTGGATCAAAACCTCAGCCCGCAACAACAGTTCCAGGTGGGACGCGAGTTAAGGCGCTGGCGCGAGCAAGGCGTACTGATCATAGGGTCTGGCAATGTGGTCCACAATTTGCGCGCCTTGGCACCAGGCAGCCCACCATTGCCTTGGGCGACCCGGTTTAATCAGGCCGTTACCGAGAGCTTAATGGCAGAAAAATACTCAGCGCTGCTGGACTATAAAACCTTGGTCGATACTGGCACGGCCGAGCTGTGTCATCCAACAGATGAGCATCTGCAGCCACTGTTTTACTTGTTGGGAAGTGCCTTTCCGGGAGAGCACAGGCTGCTGTTCAACAACAGCCTAGAGATGGGGGCTATCAGTATGTTGAGTCTGCAGCTCGGCTAAGACTTGAGCTGCCAAGGGCTCAGTCTTGCAGCCCGGCTTCTTTGAGAGCCTGCTTCAGAGCTTCGGCATCATCAAAATATTGCAGCTTGGTGATGGTCAACTTATCCAGAGAGATCAGGCTGGCGGCATCCTTGGCGGCGGGCAGTAATTTGCTGATCTCACCCTCTTTGTCCAGGGCAATACTGAAAGTCAGATCCCGCATCTGTGGGATGGCAACAAATTTGGCAATCAAGGATGGCATACCGCTGATATCAGCCAGGTAAAAGATACCCGCCTGTTGCAACGCCTGATTATCACGGCCTTCGAGTGCAGTTTTGATAATCTCACCCCCTTTCATACTGCGGCCAAACAACAGATACTTTGCCGAAGTGTCCAACACCATGGTGGCTTCATGCTGATCCTGCAGCGAAATGGGGGCCAATCTATCGCCCACAGTATATTCGGAAGCCTGGATCATAGGGCTGACCAGCATGGTCAGACACAGAGAAAACAAAAACGCAAAAGACTTCATATAGTTCCCTTTTAATTTGCCACAACAAAGAGGCAGAATACCCTGTTATTGAATACAAGTGAGTGACATGACTCAGGAATATTGTGTCCATATCTTGCGGCATTTCAGGAAAGGAGCCAAGCAATGAAAAATACCGGGTTGGAGCTGGAGTTGGCGCAGCTGCAAAATGTTTATGATCTGATAACCGAGTTTTTGGTGAAATACAGCTTCCAACTCCTGGGTGCACTGATCATCTTTCTACTGGGGTTGTGGCTAGCTGCAAAAGTGGCCAACACAGTAGGCCGTCAGTTGGAAAAACACAATGTCGATGTCACCCTGGCCACCTTTGTCACTCATTTGGTACGGATACTGATCATCATAATGATTGCCATCGTTGCCTTGGGTAAACTGGGGATCAGTGTCACTCCCATGGTGGCAGCCATAGGTGCCGCTTCACTGGGCGCCGGTTTAGCAATTCAGGGCATGTTGTCCAACTACGCAGCCGGGGTGACCATTATCGTCACCCGTCCCTTTATCGTGGGTAACACCATCACGGTCAAGGGAACCACAGGCCTGGTCAAAGATATTCGCCTGGGGCTGACCATACTGACCAACGAGGAAGGCGAGCAGATAAGTATTCCCAACAAACACATTATCGGCGAGATACTGCACAACTCCTTTGCCAACAAGTTAGTGGAAACCCACTTCAATATTGACTATAAAGCCGATCCCCAGCAGGCGATAGCCATAGCTCAGGCGGTACTCGGCAGCCATCCCAGTGTCGATGCCAACTCCCCATCACAGGTGGGTATCAATGGTTTCAACAGCACAGGCATAGATATAGGTGTGCGCTATTGGGTTCCCACTGCCAGCTATTTCCAGGATAAGTACCAAATAAATCTGCAAATCTGGCAAGGCCTGCAACAAGCAGGGATCCAGATCCCTTGCCCGGCACGGGACATAAGGATCACTGAGCGGCAAAAAGACTGATCACAAGCCTCTTTGCCACTCGGCTCGCAGGGCGAAACGTCCTGCGAGCGCCTCCTCAACCATTGCCAACAACCTGGCTTTGTCTCGCCCTAGTACGCCTTTCAACACCAAATAGTTGGAAGCATGATCCGAGCGGAAAATGGTCTGCTCCAACTCCAACTCCTGCAGTAAATAACGCATCTCCTGCAACAGTTGTCTTTGATCCGGCATTTGAAAGTCGCCATCAAACGCACTATCCATTCTTTCCTGGCCAAGTGGCAGAGTTACCACCAGAGTGCTGAGATAATCCGGCTGCGCCGCATTCATCAGCCGCGCTGAATTAAGTGCGTGTTGCTTTGATAAGTCCACGCCACCCAGACCATTGAGTATCATCACAGATGACTTTATTCCGGCAGCCCGAATTTTCTCCAGCGCTGCCAGCGAGGAGGCGTAACTCTCTCCCTTACCAATACGGGCCAGCACCTGGTCATCACCACTCTCACAACCGACATACAGCAAGGATAACTTGAGTTGCCGCAGCCGCTGTAGCTGCTCCACACTCTTATTGCCTAGGTTGCGTGGCAGGCAATAGCTGCTGATACGACTGACATTGGGCAAGTAGCGATGAATCAGCTCACAAATCTGTTCCAGCCTGGCAAAAGGCAAAGTCATGGCATCACCATCGGCCAAAAACACCCGGCTCACCTCAACTCCGGAAGCTGCAACCCGTCGCAGATCTTGCTCCACCTTTTCCAACTTAAACGCTCTGAAGCGCTTTTGCTCCTGGGTATACATGTCACAAAAGGCGCAGCGGTTCCAGCTGCAACCATTGGTTACCTGCAGTATGAGAGATTTCCATTCCGATGGCGGCCGGAACACAGGTTCAATATATGACAACATGCGGATCCTCCTTGATGACCCAATCACTATCACCCCTTTATGTTCCGGTAACGACCGGGCTTAAACTTTGGGGCTAACACTGAAGTGCTAAATTAGTCTGTTTTTTGCACAAAATCATGTTTTAAGCCATGTAAGCCTGTTACATTAGCCAAATACGTAACAACTGCAGCGCCTTATGGTCAGCGAGTGCCAACCTGGGTAAAAGTCACTATGATCGCCACACAAGTACCTGACAGACGAAAGCCGGATGCCGACCAGGTCAGCAATAGCATCCATTGGCATGCCATGACGGCCGAGCAACAACTCGCCTTCTATCGCTTACAGGGATATGGTTATCGCTTGCTGTTTGTACGTAATCTTCTCAGTGGCCCCTTGGCCATCATAGCTCAGCATGCGCAGCTGGCGACCATCTCCTCGGCAGGTGAGCTGGACTTGCAACCGGATATTCGCCTCCGAGCCTGAAAAATGCCCCTAACGGGGCATTGGTTTTAAAGCCTACTTCAGTTCATCCTGAAAATATCAGACGATAATTTCCTGATAAGTTTCTACATGATGAGACTCTACCAGCTCAGGCATCTGCTGATGGAAATAGTGCTGGATAGCGTCTTTGGCGCAGTGCTGTTCGAAAGATTCGATATCGACAAACTTCTCAATGAAAGTGATCCTGCGCGGCTCATCGCGACTCTGATTCAACTCGTAACGAATGCAACCATCCTCCTTGCGAGTATCCGGGATTAGTGCCGCCAGCACCTCAATCAAGGCCTGTTCTTTGCCTGGTTTGGCCAGAAAGCTGGCCACACATACTATTTGACGCTGGTTTATACGATATAATGACATTCAAGTGTCCTTCTTTTGAGCATGCAACAACATATCCAGGTGGGGAATGCCATCTTCCAGATAGACCTCTGAAACCGCTTCAAACCCCAAACTCTGATAAAACGCCCGCAGATACTCCTGCGCGCCAATCTTGATATCTTCAGCTGGCCACAGCTTTTGACAATTGACAATCGCCTCTTGCATCAGTTGTCTGGCACGGCCACCACCACGGGCCTTGGCCGCAACGGCCACCCGGCCGATACTGACCTGGGAATAACTGACCCCGGCAGGCAGCAACCTGGCATAGGCCAACAGCTCTCCGGAACTACCGCGGCCTAGTAGGTGCATGGCCCCCGCGACTCTGTCTTTTTCATCCAACTCTGGGTAAGGGCAATTTTGTTCTACCACAAAGATGTCCACCCTCAGTTTCATCAATTCATAGAGGGTGTCCGGGGTTAACTCTGTAAAGGGTAATAATTGCCACTGCACGGGTAGTTCTCTGTTATTTCTCGGAAACTCAGCCTACACCAGTCTGAAATCCGGCGCAAAATATCTCAGCAATGAGTGCGATAGGGGTAAAGATGTATGACCAAGAGACGCATGATCCAATCATTGGGCCAGCCCCTCGATGTGGTCGCTAAGACGGTGAGCGCCACAAAGAGAAGTACCGAGTTAAGCGCCAAGCCCTCTCCCGGCGTATCCTAGAACTATTGGGGAGAAAAACGAATTAACATCCGCAGTAGGTGGGATAGGTTTGGCGCCGGAGGCCGGTGACAGACTATCGATAACACCAGTAAAGGTTTGGTCGGGAAACGCATCTAAATAGGTCTGTATCGGCGAACCGGGTTACCAATGTGGAAGTCGGGCTCTGTCGAGTCCCCTTACCTCACACAACCCCATCCGGCACCAAGGGTCGAGCACAAGCAATATCAGTTTTTATATCAGCACTGTTTATGGCTTCCATAAATATTGACTGCCGACGTCACTAATCACATTCCAAGAGAGCCGAAAATAACGCTGACGGCCTCACTCATTGACATCATTAGACTCCTGAAGTTTGCAGTGGTATTTTACAACTGTCTCAGTAGATTTATTAGATACCCTATACTCAACCCACTGTTTCACAGGCGTAACAATAAAATGGATCTCAATCGGATACAGATTTTTGCACAAGTTGTTGATAAGGGCAGCTTTACCGCCGCAGCCAAGGCAATGGGCATCACCAAGGCGACGGTTAGCCGTAAGATAGCCGAGTTGGAGCACAGCACAGGAGTACAACTTTTACTACGCACCACCCGCAGCCTGAAATTGACTGAGGCGGGTTCTATTTACTTCAACAAAGTCAATAAAATACTCACGGACTTACGCAGCGCCGAAGATCAACTCAGCGCCAGTCAGCAAACTATCCGCGGCAACCTGCGTATCGTTTGCCCGATAGAGTTTGGCCAGCAGGCTCTCGGCCCTGTGATTGCCAAGTTTCTGGAAGACTATCCACAAATGCAGATTGAAGCCGAACTGACCAACCGCAAGGTAGATATGGTCGAAGAGGGGATCGATGTGATGTTTCATGTGCAGGGATTGGATGACCCGAGACTGGAAAACTTCCGCCTGATAAATGCCCACAAGATGCTGATGGCCAGCCCGGAATATCTGCAGAAATTTGGCACACCGGCCTCACCCGATGAGCTATTGAAGCACAAAGGAATACGCCTGGCATCACCATACATAGATGGCAACTGGCGAATATTTGATGGCAAGCAGTGGCAAGAGATCATTCCCGACAGTCGCTTGCAGGTCAACAATATCACCCTGGCCAGAGAAGCCGCCATAGATGGCCTTGGGATCGCCAGCCTACCTATGATGATTGCCTATGATGCATTGCAGCGAGGTGACTTGCTGCCGATACTGCAAGATTTTCCCATGGAGCATGTCACTGTCAATCTCATCTATCCCAAACGCGCCTATCTACCGAGAAAATGCCGCACCTTTATCGAATACTTCTATGAGGCCTTGTTCCAACGTTGGGGCAATCTGGTATTGGACACCCCTCCCTATGTCATTCCCCCGGAGAATTTGGCACAGATGACCCCGACCAATATCTGCTGTGACCATTGAGGGTTTGCTTTTACGATCTCCTTGGGCTATGGTGGGTGTTGGTCATATTTTCCCTTATTTTTAAGTGCTTGCACTTGCATTGATGTTGCGGAGGCTCATTATGTACAGTCACACTTTTTCTCTCAAGAGCACCTCACTGACATTTCCAGTGTAAGCCGGGTGCGGCCGCGCATCCGGCAGTAACAAAGTTTTCTATTCATTTTCCGTTTCAGCCTGTGAGGTTGTGGTGGTGTATAAATCTTTGTCTGCACTGGCAGATCTATTTTCATTCAAAACATCGCAGCTCTATCTGCAAAACTCGTTCAATGTCTCATTGAGACCACTGACCCTGGCATCGGTGATCGCCAGACTGGCGCAACCCTGTCCCGGCGGAGGTGTGGTGCACCCGGGAACCAAGGCGCGCCTGCAAAACCTGAAAACCGGCGAATTTCTGGAGGTAGAGTTGGTTTATCCACAACAACATGATCCCGACTCCGGCCGCTATTCGGTATTGTCCGATCTGGGCGAAGCCCTGCTCGGATGTACGCTGGATGAACTGATTGAAGTGGATGTACCAGGTGGCCCTGTGCTGTTTCAGATCTTATCGCTGAACCAGCCAAGGCCCTGCCTGCCAGCCTGATTGCATGCTTATAGACAGCTAATTAAGAGGAGACAGTGCCTTGAAGTGTTTAATTCAGCCGTGAACGGCCCCGACAGGATGATCCGGGGTTTGGCTTAATCCTTTGACCACCGCCTCTTTCCCGGTCGGTCAAAGGGGAAACAGCCCTCTCTCCTGGCAAAGCGGCGGCGTGGAGAGGGGTCATTGAAGAGGAGATACGCTCATGAGTAAAGAAAAAGCGAAGAAAAAACCAACTAAATCCCTGAAAGAAAAACGACGGGAAAAGCGCGAAAAACGCGCAGATCAGGAGTAAGCCCAAGCTAGAGAGCTTAGTTTCGAGCCACCTTTTGGGCGCCTTTAGGCGCCCCTTTTTTTCAAGGAAGAACAAGCGCACTTCCTTGGGCCAGTTGTTGCCTGTAAGCCTGTGGTGTACAACCGGCATACTTGCGAAACAAACTAATAAAGGGCGAGGTCTGATGATACCCCAGCGTCAATGCCACCTCTTTTACTGATATCGCTTGCCGCAGCAGCTGCAAACTGTGGATGAAGCGATAGCGTTGCCGCCACTCGGTATAGTTCATTCCAAGCTTTGACTGACACAAGCGCGCCAAAGTGCGTTCTGTTGTCCCCAAGGTATCTGCCCAGGCAGCAAAACTGCGCCCGCCCTCAGGTATGGCTTCCAGCTCGGCAGCTATAGCTTGCAACATGGGATGGTCGGTTACCGGTAAAAAAGGCTGCACTTCCCTGGCCAGACTCAATTGATCCAATAGCACCTTAAGCAGCCTTTGATCCTCAGGCGTATGGGCCAGCTCAACACCTCTTGAGTTCAAGTCCATCAAAATAGCTTCCGCTATCGGACTCAACTCCAGCAGGCAGATGTGCTTGGGCAGCCTGGTAGCCAGTTCCTGCGGCACATTCATTGAACTGTACTGTACGCAGCGGCGCATGTAGCTCTCATGTTTTATACCGGCCGGGATCCAGATACCGCACTGCGACAACGACATAAAGCGCCGCCCTTGTGCCACCAGCTCCATCAAACCACCGCGACTCAATTGCAGTTGCCCCCAGGTATGGCTGTGCATGGGTGTCAGCGTATCGGGTGAAAACTGCTGGTAATAGAAAAACACCTGTGAGCCGTCACCGGGATGCTGCTCAGGTGGATGATAGATGTTGGCCATATGCAAATGTCCGAAGGCGGGTTGACTTTGTCTGATAACAGATATGTATATCACATAAGACGTGAAATAATCTGCCCCGTATTATCCAACCCAGGTTTGTCTGTTGAGCCTTGCTCGTAGTTCTGAGGAGCCCTGTTTTGTATCTGTTTCCCTTGTTGGCCGTAGCCATCTGGGCCGGCAATAGTCTGGTCAATAAACTCTCCGCCGATGTTATAGCGCCGGAAGCCATCTCTTTCTACCGTTGGGCTTTTGCACTTTTGTTATTGACCCCAGTGCTGCTCCCCGGGGTTTGGCGCCGCCGCGCCATGATTCGCCCTCATCTTGGCAAACTCGCCATGTTGGCTAGCTTGGGAATGGTGCTGAACCAAAGCCTGGCGTATTTTGCCGCCGCGACCACCAGCGCCACCAATATGGCGCTGATCACCTCTCTGGTGCCGGTTCTCAGCCTGTTACTTGCGGTGCCTTTGCTCGGAGTAAGGCTCTCCAAATTGGCACTGCTGGGCGCTTTTATCTCCTTCAGCGGCTTACTGTTTATGCTCAGCCAAGGCGACTTGGCCCGGCTGTCAACCTCTGTGGTACCCGGCGATCTCTTGTTGTTGCTGGCCGCCGTGGTCTACGCCCTCTATGGCGTGCTGTTAAAACGCTGGTCGCTGCAACTGCCGACCTGGGACCTGCTGTATATGCAGATACTGTTCGCCGTGTTCATGCTGTCGCCCCTGCTGCTCTTTGCCAGCAGTATCAGCATCACCCAAGCTTCACTGCCCTTGATAGCCTATGCCGCTATCTGTGCCTCGATTCTGGCGCCTTGGGCCTGGATCAAGGCGATTGCCCTGCTGGGCACAGAGAGAACCGCCATCTTTATGAACCTGATGCCAATCTTCACCGCCGTGCTGGCATCCACGTTACTGGGTGAGCAGTTGGGAGTCCCTCACTATGTCGGCGGGGCCTTGGTGCTGACCGGGGTCAGCCTGGTGCAGTACCGTGCCAGACGCCCAAGAGCCATGCTCAAGGCGGAAGCGCTTTAAAGGAAGGTTGTGGCAGCGACTGATTCGCCCAGGCTTTCACTCACTCTCTCACACAATCTTTCGCACGGCCCTGGCCACTTTGTAGTGAAATACTCTTGGGAAATTCTCGCAAAGGGCCAGGGCCATTGGCTGCGAACCGCGCCTTGCATTCAGGCATGCAAGCCGACACAGTGCACAGATAGAACTTGTTCGCGCTCCTTAGTCAAATACCATCTCAAAAACAAAAACTTATTCTCAAATATTCTATTGAAGCCGACAGCAGTATTTCGGCAACAGGCGTAAAATATCCGAGTCGGCCCTGGCCGACCAACTGGTTGAATCACGCCGGTGTCTGACTGACCGGTATGCCAGCTGTAAGTGGATCTTAAATTGCAGGAAGCGGGGAGATAAACCCCAGCCAGGCTTTCGCTATCAATGGAATCAACACCATGAAAGAGCACAAAAACAGCAAAGAGCAAAAGAAGAAACCCATGCACTCTGCCAAGGAGAAGCGGGCCGCCAAAATGGCCAAGAAGCAGGCCAAACTCAATCCTGTGGAGAATATCAAACAAGGCAAATGACCCTCTCCCTTCGCAGCCCCTGTTTGGCAATAGATAAAACGAAAGGCGCTCAATCGAGCGCCTTTCCCTTGTGCAGTGGAGTGTCAGCCGGAGCAGCAATCCCTCCGCAGCCAACGCCTGGGGATCTTATCGTAAATCACCTTGGCCATCAGCAGCGCCAGAACAATCCCCGACCAGTTAACCACGGCCTGTGGCAGTAACTGGTGCTCTTCCCCTATCTGCGGCATCACTTCAAAACCAAAGTTCGCCACCAGCAGGTTCACCAGCATTCCAGCCAGCAGCGCCACTCCGAGTACCCCGCCAAGATAGCCGTAAAGCGCCCGTTTACCCATCTCTTTAGCGACTACGCCTAGGGTGGCTATGTTGGTGGCAGGTCCCGCCAGCATAAACACCAACACGGCGCCCGGGGAAACCCCGGCCAGCAGCAAACCTGCCGCTATCGGCGTCGAAGCAGTGGCACAGATATACATGGGGATTGAGATGAGAACCATCACCAGCATGGCCAGAATACCGCCGCCCCATTGGGCCAGGAAGTCTCCCGGCACATAGGTCTGTACCAGTGCGGCAAAGAACAACCCCACCAGCAACCAGATGGCGGTGTCACGCACCAGATCCGTGGCGGCATACTTGAGACCGGCCAGCACTCTATGCAAGACAGACTTCGACTTGAGTTCAGCTGCCATGTCGTCACTGTCGCAGCAACTTGAGGCCGATTGCGATGATGAACAACATGAAGCCGCCTCTACCTTAGGTTGAGAGCAGCAGGACTGAGTGGCTTCCTCCTTGACTGAAGAGCAACAAGACCCGCCGGCGGTGCTGGCCTTAGCGGTACTGATCTTAGCCGTACTACAGCAGTCTGCCTCTTGCACCTTGGCCGGGGCACAGCAGGAACTCTGAGCTTGTGTCGGTGCGGCCTTGAGAGGACTGTAGTTGGCGGCGCCTACCGGCTTGAACTGAGCCACAGTTTTGGCTTGAGCCTTCTCCGGCTCGCTCTTCTTCACTGCCTCAGAGGGCAAAACCGGCTCATCATCGCGGCCAACCAGCAAACCCGCCACTATGGCACTGCACACCGCGGCAATAGGTCTGACAATCGCCATAAAGGGGCCGAGCAGAACATAGGATACAGTGACCGAATCGACGCCGGTTTCAGGGGTCGATACCAGAAAAGAGGTGGTGGCCGCCTTGGAGGCGCCGCTGCGCCTCAGGCCAACGGCGGCCGGGATAACGCCGCAGGAACACAGCGGCAAAGGCGCGCCCAGCAGGGCCGCCTTGACAGTGGTCTTGAGACCATGGCCCCCCAATTGTTTTTGCATCCAGCTCATGGGAACAAAAACCTTCAGCAGCCCCGCCAGCACCAGCCCCAATAGCAGCCAGGGTGCCGACTCGAGAAACAGCTCAATAAAATTATCCATCAACATGATTTTGCGCCCCTACTTACACGGCTATTGGCATGACTGTGATTGTGACCCTTGCCGGTTACGACTCTGGGGGACAGCTCGTCGTCACAGGACTCCAACGCCTCCAAAATCGAACAATGCTCGGCACTTTCCGGGCCGCCACAGCAAGTGTCTGACAGTAACTGCAAAGACTGGCGGAACTGGTTAAGCTCGGCAATTTTCTGTTGCACCTTATTCAACTTGTCGTCCACCATGCCTTTGACATCGCTGCAGGCACGGTTGGACTTATCCAGTTCAATGGACAAAAGCTCGGCTATCTCCCCCAGGGTAAAACCCACCGCCTTGGCCCTGAGAATAAACTTCAGCCGCTCGGCATCCCTGTCGCTATAGACCCGGTAACCTGAGTCGGTGCGCATAGAGGGTGCCAGCAGGCCGTGTTTCTCGTAAAACCTCAGGGTGTCGGCCTTGATATCAAAGCGCTTGGCCAGTTCACCTATCCTGTACATATGCAGTTCCTGCTAATAATTCCTATTCAAGTATAAAGCTTAGAGCTTAATCCAAGGTCAAGTGTTTTTTATCCCGCTTCGGGGTTTTGGCTTGTTCGCAGAGCAATATTGTGAAACGCGTAGAAAAAACACCGCCACAAATTGTTTTACGTTAAAATACAGCGCGCCTTGAGGGTTCCCGGACCATTCGAGGGACTTTTGGAAAACAATGCAAATCAGCACTGCCTGGTTTTCCGAAAGATCCTTGAATATAAAAAAGTGGAATACTGTACCCAAATGAATAATGCCAGACCCATACGTCGCGCGCTCTTGAGCGTATCTGATAAGACCGGAATCCTGGAGTTCGCCAAGGCGCTGCATGCCCAGGGCGTTGAACTGCTGTCCACCGGAGGCACCGCCCGCTTGCTGGCGGATAACGCTATACCTGTCATTGAAGTTTCAGACTACACAGGTCACCCAGAGATCATGGATGGCCGGGTCAAGACACTGCATCCCAAAGTGCATGGCGGTATTCTCGCCCGTCGTGGCCAGGACGAAGCCGTCATGGAAGCCAACGGCATAGGCCCGATTGACCTGGTGGCCGTTAACCTCTACCCCTTCGCCGAAACCGTTGCCAAGCCGGGTTGTACCCTGGAAGACGCCATCGAGAATATCGATATCGGCGGCCCGACCATGGTGCGCGCCGCGGCCAAGAACCATAAAGATGTCACCATAGTGGTCAACGCCTCTGACTATCAACGCGTACTGGCAGAAATGGCGGCCCACCAGGGCTCAACCACTCTGGCGACCCGTTTCGATCTGGCCATTGCCGCCTTTGAACATACGGCCGCCTATGATGGCATGATAGCCAACTACTTCGGCACTCAGGTTCCGGCCCACAGCAAGGACGAGTGTCATCAGGATTCCAAGTTCCCGCGCACCTTCAACACTCAGCTGCTGAAGAAACAAGATCTGCGTTACGGCGAGAACAGCCACCAAAGTGCCGCCTTCTATGTTGACCTCAACACAGACGAAGCCTCGGTCGCCACTGCCGTGCAGCTGCAGGGTAAGGCGCTGTCTTACAACAATATCGCCGACACCGACGCCGCACTGGAATGCGTCAAGGAATTTGAGCAACCCGCCTGCGTTATCGTCAAGCACGCCAACCCCTGTGGTGTCGCCTTGGGCAGCGATCTGCTGGACGCTTACAACCGCGCCTTCAAGACAGACCCTACCTCAGCCTTCGGCGGCATCATCGCCTTCAACCGTGAGCTGGACGGCGCCACCGCGGCAGCCATTGTCGAGCGTCAGTTTGTTGAAGTGATCATCGCGCCTAAGGTCAGCGAGCAAGCCCGCGAGCTGGTTGCCAAGAAAGCCAATGTCCGTCTGCTTGAATGCGGTCAGTGGCAAGGCCGCACCAAGGGCCTGGATTACAAGCGGGTCAACGGTGGTCTGCTGATCCAGGACAGAGATCAGGGCATGGTGACCGAGGCCGACCTCAAGGTGGTCAGCAAGCGTCAACCTACTGCCGAAGAAATCAAAGATCTGCTGTTCTGTTGGAAGGTCGCCAAGTTCGTTAAGTCCAACGCCATTGTTTATGCCAAAGACGGCATGACCATAGGGGTGGGCGCAGGTCAAATGAGCCGGGTCTACAGCGCCAAAATCGCCGGTATCAAGGCCGCCGATGAAGGCTTGGTCGTGGAAGGTTCTGTGATGGCATCCGATGCCTTCTTCCCCTTCCGTGACGGTATCGATGCCGCTGCTGCTGCCGGTATCAGCTGCATCATTCAACCCGGTGGCTCAATCCGCGATGAAGAGGTGATTGCCGCTGCAGACGAGCATGGAATGGCCATGGTATTTACCAATATGCGCCACTTCCGTCACTGATAGTCAGCAGGCCCAAACCGGCCTGCACTGATGCAATGAACTTATCGCCGGAATAACCTCCGGCGATTCGCCGTAACAAAGCCCTGCCCGGCCTGAACCTGCCCGCAAGGCGTTAAGCGAAAAAGGATAAGAAGATGCAAGTACTCGTGATTGGTGGTGGTGGTCGTGAACATGCCCTGGCCTGGAAGGCAGCGCAATCTGCCGCCGTGGAAACCGTATTTGTTGCTCCGGGGAATGCCGGCACGGCGCTGGAGCCCAAGCTGGAAAACCTGGCGATAGAAGCCACGGATATCCCGGCGCTGCTGGCCTTTGCCAAGCAACAACAGATAGCCCTCACCATAGTCGGCCCAGAGGCCCCTCTGGTACAGGGTGTAGTCGATGCCTTCCGCGCCGAAGGCCTGAATATCTTTGGCCCCACCGAAGCGGCGGCGCAACTGGAAGGCTCCAAGGCCTTTACCAAAGACTTTCTTGCCCGCCACAGGATCCCAACCGCCGACTACCAGAACTTCACTGAAATTGCCCCGGCCAAGGCCTATGTTACCGAGCTTGCCGGTCGCACTGGTTTCCCTGTGGTGATCAAGGCCGATGGTCTGGCCGCAGGTAAAGGGGTAATCATCGCCCAGGATCAAACCGAGGCCGATGCCGCCATCGACGATATGCTGGCAGGCAACAAGTTCGGCGAAGCCGGCTCCAGAGTGGTCGTTGAGGAGTTTCTGCGCGGCGAAGAAGCCAGCTTTATCGTGATGGTCGACGGCAACAATATCCTGCCTATGGCCACCAGCCAGGATCACAAGGCCCGTGACAACGCCGACAACGGCCCCAACACAGGCGGCATGGGTGCTTACTCCCCGGCGCCGGTCGTCACCCAAACAGTGCATGATTGGGTCATGGCCAATGTTATCCGGCCAACGGTTGACGGCATGGCCGCCGAAGGCAATGTCTACACCGGCTTCCTCTATGCCGGCTTGATGGTTGCCGCCGATGGCAGCGCCAAGGTGCTGGAATACAACTGCCGCTTTGGCGACCCCGAGACTCAACCTATCATGATGCGCCTCAAGTCGGATCTGGTGGAGCTCTGCCTGGCCGCCTGCCGTGGTGAGCTGGACAAGGTCAGCGCCGAATATGATCAGCGCGCCGCCGTCGGTGTGGTCATGGCCGCCGGGGGCTATCCTGATGATTACCGCAAGGGTGATGTTATCGAAGGGCTTTCGCTCGGCAATAATGAAGCCAAGGTGTTCCACGCCGGTACCAAGATGGTCGATGGCCATGTAGTCACCAATGGCGGCCGGGTATTGTGCGCCACCGCGTTGGGCAACACAGTGACCGAGGCCCAACAGGCCGCTTATGCCCTGGTGGATGAAGTCCATTGGGACGATGTCTATTTCAGAACCGACATAGGCTATCGCGCCATCGCCCGCGAGCAGGCATAACGGCTTTCACTCTGTTAGCCAGACTCAACAGTCAACAAACAAGCCCGGAATTTTCCGGGCTTTTCTGTTTGAACCTCAGCTTAGCTCTTTAAGGGCTTAGTTCTCTGAAGGCATAGTTTAAAGCAAGGTACTGGCCATCTTGCGGCGCAGGTAGGCTATCTGCTGCATATGGGGCAAGTCTTTAGGACAGTTATCCTGACATCCCAGCAGGGTCATACAACCGAACACCCCATCCTGATTGCCTATCACATGGTAGAAGTCCTCGGCGCTGCGGGCATCGCGGCTATCCAGCTCGAAGCGAGCGATTTTCATCATGCCGACTGCGCCGACAAATGTGTCGCGCATCTGCTTGGTAGCGCAGGCCGAGACACAGACACCGCACTCCACACAGCGCTCCAGTTCATAGAGTCTGGCGGCTTCCTCCGGGTCCATCGGGGCTTCCAGATGGTGGATATCCTGCTGATCCGGCTTGGGATGCAGCCACAGCTTGAGCCTTTCAGCCAGCTCACGCATAAACTTGCCAGTGTTGACCGACAGATCCCCTATCAGCTCAAAGCCTGGCAGCGGCATCAAAGTGATCAGTCCATCTGGATATTTGGCGGTCAAGGTGCGGCAAGCCAAGGTAGGAAAGCCGTTGATCACCATGGCGCAGCTGCCGCAAATCCCGGCGCGACAGACAAAGTCGAACTGCAGCGATGGGTCCTGCTCCTCCCTGAGGCGATTGAGGGCGATAAATACCGTCATCCCCGGGGTTTCTTGCAGTTGATAGTCCACCATTTGTGGCTTGTCTCCCGCTTGCTGTGGGTCGTAACGGAAGATCCTGAAGGTTAAAGTGCGGCCACTCATGCGTTGTCATCTCCGGCAGGGTTAGGCTGAGAAGGGGTTGAAGTTTGTGGGTAAGCCAGGCGGTCGCTCAGGCGCTCGTTGCCGGGGCGCAGGCTTTCCGGCAGTTCGAACGGCATCAGCGCCCGCTGCTTGTCTTCAGCGCCGGCATCCGGCCCCAAAGTCGCGAGAATGGCAGCAATCTCCTGCTCGCGTTTGGCGGTATCCGGATGGGCAATGGCATTGTCGGCACCATAGCCGCGATAACCGGGCGGCAGTTCCATCTGCATCACATCCAGCGCCTCGTAGCTGAGCACAGGCTCCAGCGCGTCGGCGTCCGGCCAGCTGGCCAGGGTACGGCTGAGCCAGTCTTTGTCGTTACGCTGCGGGTAATCCTCGCGGGCATGGGCGCCACGGCTCTCAGTGCGCGCCAGGGCGCCGCAGGCCACAGTCAGCGCCACCTTAAGCATACGCCTGACCCGTAGGGCCTCAACCAACTCGGGGTTGGCGTGGCGCTTCTTGCAGGTGACGACAATATTGCGCGAGCGAGCCAGCAAATCCTTGAGTTCGGCCACCGCCTTTTCCAGCTCAGGGCCGTTACGGAAGATGCCGACATAGTCCATCATCACTCTTTGCATCAGGCGCTTGAGCTCAAACGGGCTCTCGCCCTGCTCCCGAGCCAGCAGCTCGTCTATCTCCTGGTTGAGCTCATCACGGAAACGCTGCACCAGCGCCGTATCCAGCACCAGCTCCTCCTGCTCGCAGAAGTCGGCCACATATTTGCCTATGATCATGCCGCCGACCACAGTTTCCGCCAGCGAATTCCCGCCCAGACGGTTAAAACCATGCATGTCCCAACAGGCCGCCTCACCGACACTGAACAACCCCTTGAGCTGCGGGCTCTCTCCTGTGTGATTGGTGCGAATGCCGCCCATGGAATAGTGCTGGGTCGGCCGCACCGGGATCCACTCTTCGGCCGGATCTATGCCGAGGAAGTTCTCACAGATCTCTTTGACTTCCCGCAGGTTGGTTTCCACATGCTTGCGCCCCAGCAGGGTGATATCCAACCACAGGTGCGGGCCATAGGGGCTGTCGACTCCCTTGCCCTTACGCATATGTTCTGTCATCCGCCGTGATACCACGTCACGGGAGGCCAGCTCTTTCTTTTCCGGCTCATAGTCAGGCATAAAGCGGTAGCCGTCTTTATCCCGCAGCAAGCCACCGTCACCGCGGCAGCCCTCAGTGGTCAGAATTCCCACGGGCACTATGGCCGTGGGGTGGAACTGTACGGCTTCCATATTACCAAGGGTCGCGACCCCGGTTTCCAGCGCCAGCGCCTGGCCTATACCCTCACAGATCACTGCATTGGTGGACACTTCATAGATACGGCCATAGCCGCCTGTGGCTATGGTGGTGGCCCGGGCGATATAGGCCCTGAGTTCACCGGTGATCAAACAGCGTGCAATAACCCCATGGCAGCGGTTGCCATCGTGGATGAGTTTCAGCGCCTCGACCCGTTCATGCACCGGGATATCCATGGAGATCGCCTTATTGTCCACCGCATACAGCAGCGAATGGCCGGTACCATCGGCGGTGTAACAGGTGCGCCATTTCTTGGTACCGCCAAAGTCGCGGGCATTGATCAGCCCGTGAGCCTCGGCGGCTTCTTCCAGAGTCACCTTTTCGGCATTGACCACCACTTGACGCGGCCCGGCAGTCACCCTGGTCCAGGGTACGCCCCAGTTGGCCAGCTCACGTACCGCCTTGGGAGCACAGTGGGCGAACATTCGCGCCACCTGCTGATCGCAGCCCCAATCTGAGCCTTTGACCGTGTCCTGAAAATGCACATCTTCGCTGTCGCCCATGCCCTTGACGGTATTGCCGAGACTGGCCTGCATACCGCCCTGGGCCGCGGCCGAATGGGAACGCTTGGCAGGGATCAGCGACAGTACCAGGGTATCCAGGCCACGCTCTTTGGAAGCGATGGCTACCCGCAGACCCGCCAATCCGGCGCCGACAACCAACGAATCCGTATAGATGAGTTTCACACACACTCCTTATGGGACGGCCCAATGCCGTTTACCCGAAAGCTATCTGTTTGGGTTATCAATACTCAGCTCGCGTGGGGCCAAAAAGCCAGCAAGGACGCCAGACCTACGGCGACAAACGCCACACTGAGTATGGTTTTAATTTTTCTAAGGCGCGCCCGGCTGTTGAGATCCCGCGCCGCGCCCCATTTCAATGCCACCCGGTACAGTCCTATGGCGGCATGTAACTCCACGGTCAGCAGCAGTGGCAGGTACAAGGCCCAGGCATACTGGTTCCAAATCCTGTCGGCCGATCCCTGTGGCCCTATGGTTTCCGGGGCCGAACCCACCAACCAAAGATGCACAGGAAGCAACAGCAAAATCACCACTCCGGTAGCAGCCTGCCACACCCACAAGCGGGTATCGCCATGATCAATTTGCACTAGTTGCTGTTTCAGAGCCTTTTGCTGCTTGAGCGACAAAGGCAATTTGTGCAAGGCCACCAGCACGTGCAACAACGCCAACCCGGCAACGGCTATGGCTATCAGGCTCACCACCCAGGGATAGCCGTGGCCACCATCACTGAGAAAACTCAGCTCCATATTGCGGGCCACCCATTCCATTGCCGGCGCCCCCAGCAATATTGAAGACACCAGCAACAGGTGAGTCCACAAAAACAGCGCCAACAACACGCCTGAAGCACTCTGCCCCAGATCCAACCAGCCGCCCCAGCGCTCACTCAGTCGTATCATTCGTATTCTCCCTGTCATCCAATGGCTTAACCGCTTAAAGATAGTCAAACCAATGTGGATCACAAAGGGCAAACGAACCCTGAGGCAGATCAAACTTCTGCCGGTTAATTTACCTTTAACTGATATTGAGTTAACCGGGAACGAACGGCTGCAACGGCAGGCTCAGCTCATTGCCTAGCAGCATATAGGTCACCAAACTGCCTAATCCAAGCACGATAAGATAGACAATCAATAGCTTGGCTATTTTTCTCAGGCCAGTGCGGTTAAAGCTGAGGCCCCATTTCACCGCCACCCGATACAGGCCTATCATGGCGTGGATCACCACTGCAGGCAGCAGCAAGATATACAGCAGCCAGGTGTTGTCATGCCAGACCCGGTAGGCCGACATATTGGGGCCGATTTCCGGATTGGCTATCATGGTGACCAGGTGCATGGGCACCAGGAAGAACAGGATAAAGCCGGTGGCCAACTGCCAGAACCAGGCGTGGCTGTCGCGGTGTTTAATCAAATGCAGGTGGCTGCGCAGCGCCCGCCATTGGCCGAGCTGCGCCGGAAAACGCCTGAGCGCCATGGCGGCATGCAGTATCACCACCAGCAGAATGAACACAGAGAAGAGTTGCGTCAGCAGTGGATAACCGTGGCCAGTGGCACTGAACCAACCGCCTTCCAGCACCTGCACTACCTTATAGAAAGCCTCTTTGCCCAGCATGATGCTGGATTCGAAGTGAAGATGCGCCAACAGAAACATGCCCAGCAAAATGCCGGTGGCACTCTGCAGGCGATCGGCTCTGGCCGACCAGTAATGGCTGTTGGCATGACCGAGCCAGCGCTCAGGGATGTGATATTTTGTCAGCATGTTTTTTGGGTACAGATCCTTGGGATCTACAACATAACTCACAGCCAAACTGCGCCAATGGCCAAGGAGTCTGAATGTGACCTGCCTCAATCGAAAGTGGGGGATTATCTGATCATGCTCACAAATAAACCACTTTCAGCAAAACAGAGGTAATACCAATTAACCAATATAAATCAAACGTTTATTTGAAACTTTGAAACAGAAAAGACAGTAAGTTACCGTAAATTCCGCCATTAACGGGCCAAAGCTGAAACCGGGTTTCACTCCACCCTCTTTACCCCGGCGTGCTGGCAAGGCCTGTGACCTATGGCTTACAATAGCGCTTTATAGTCCCCCACGAGAGAAGATTCCATGCCCTGGATCCAGTTACGTATCCACAGCAGCAGCGAGCACGCCGAGACACTCAGCGACCTGTTGCTGGAGGAAGGCAGCGTGTCCATCACCTTTGAAGATGGTAAAGATACGCCGATTTTTGAGCCCAAACTGGGAGAAACCCCACTTTGGGCCGACACTGTGGTGGTCGCTCTGTTCGATGCCGGCACAGATCTGACTCCCACAGTCGAGATGCTCAAGCAACAGCCCTTCCTCGAAGGCAAGCTGAACTACAAGATAGAGCAGATAGAAGATAAAGACTGGGTCCGCGAATGGATGGACAGCTTCCACCCCATTCAGTTCGGCAAGCGTCTGTGGATCTGTCCCAGCTGGCGTGAAATCCCGGAGCCTGAAGCTGTCAACGTGATCCTGGATCCCGGCCTGGCCTTCGGCACAGGCACTCATCCCACAACCGCCCTGTGTCTGGAGTGGCTCGATGGCCTGGATCTGCAAGGTAAACAGCTGGTCGACTTCGGCTGCGGTTCCGGCATTCTGGCGGTCGCCGGTCTCAAGCTGGGCGCATCCAACGCCATAGGCATAGACATAGACTACCAGGCGATAGACGCCTCCCGCGACAATGCCAAACGCAACGGCGTGGATGATAGGCTCAGCCTCTACCTACCTGAGGATCAACCCAAAGGCATTCAGGCCGATGTGTTGGTTGCCAACATTTTGGCAGGACCGCTGCGAGAACTGGCCCCCCTGATCGCCGAGTTGGTGCGCCCGGGTGGCAAACTGGCACTGTCCGGCTTATTGCAGGAACAAGCAGAAGAGATCCGCGAATTTTACACTCAATGGTTCGAGATGGACGAAGCGGTTCACAAAGAAGATTGGAGCCGCTTGACAGGAGTGCGCAAATAGCGTTAAAGGCGGCGCCAGAGCGCACTGGCGCTGACTTCCTGCCTGTCAAAAGTCAAGTAAAAAAGTTTTGCTCAGGTCATTTATTGACCTTTTCACCGCTGGCAAAAAGGCGTACTATAGCGCCCCTTTGAAGAGCAAGGTGAAACAGCAAAATGCAGATTGGACCCTATCAACTGAAGAATCAGCTGATCGTGGCACCAATGGCAGGTGTCACCGATCAGGCCTTCCGCAATCTCTGTATCCGTTATGGTGCTGCCATGGCAGTGTCAGAGATGCTTTCGTCCAATCCCGACCTTTGGGACACAGACAAGAGCCGCCAGAGAATGACGCACTCGGGTGAAGAAGGCATACGCTCAGTACAAATCGCCGGGGCTGACCCCGATAATATGGCTTGGGCCGCCCGCTACAATGTGGAGCAAGGCGCCCAAATCATAGATATCAACATGGGTTGTCCGGCAAAAAAAGTGAATAAAAAGCTCGCGGGTTCTGCCCTGCTGCAATCGCCGGAACTGGTAAAGAAAATACTGGATGCCGTGGTTGCCGCAGTGGATGTGCCGGTAACGCTGAAGATTCGCACGGGCTGGGCCCCAGAACACAGAAATGGTGTTCAAATCGCCCGGATTGCCGAAGAGAGTGGCATTACGGCGCTCGCGGTTCATGGCCGCACCCGCCAATGCATGTACAAGGGTCATGCCGAGTACGACACCATCAAGGCGATCAAACAGAATGTCTCGATTCCTGTTGTCGCCAACGGGGACATCGATAGTCCGGAGAAGGCGCGTTTCGTGCTGGATTACACAGGTGTCGATGCCCTGATGATAGGACGGGGTGCCCAGGGAAGGCCTTGGATTTTCAGAGAGATCCAGCATTACCTGGACACAGGTAGCAAGCTAGCGCCCATTGGGATGGCAGAGCAGCGTCAAGTGATGCTGGAACACCTAACCAAACTGTATGATTTATATGGGGAAGTAAAGGGCGTCCGCTTCGCCAGAAAACATATGGGATGGTACCTGGACCAGGAAGAACAGCGCCAGTTCCGTGCCGACTTTAACCGGCTGGAAACCGCTGCAGAACAATGTTCCATGGTGGAACGTTTTTTTGATGAATGTGTACTAGATAAATAAAGAGCAGAATACGAATGTTTGATCAGACAACTCACACAGAAGCTCATCAGCTTACCGTAGGCAAAATCGAAACCGCTAACGGCACCATCAAGCCCCAGTTACTGCGCGACGCCGTAAAGCGCGCTGTCAGCAACTTCTTCGCTCAGTTGGACGGTCAAGAAGCCCAGGAAGTTTATGAAATGGTGCTATGCGAAGTTGAAGCACCTCTGCTTGATATCATTATGCAGCACACTCGTGGCAACCAGACCCGCGCCGCCAACATGCTGGGCATCAACCGCGGCACACTGCGCAAGAAGCTGAAAAAATACGGCATGAACTGATATAAATTCATAATGTATTGAAATAAAAAGGCCTTTCTTTAATAAGAAGGGCTTTTTTGCTTTTCATGTACCCCTATATGCACCCAGTAGTCCCATCAAAGCTCTGCTTGCCCTTGAGCGCTCATCAGCCTATGAGTCAATCACCGACTAGCTGCCATTTGCCACTCTGGGCTTCTTCCTGTGACAACAAAACCTTATCATGGGTTTCGAATGCCTTTTGCTCAAAATTGGCCTTCTGATTAGTCATTTTCTTTTCGCCGGATATAGTTAGGGTTTGTCTAACCTCACCATCACAAATCAGGTTGAGTTTCTTGCCAATAACATCAAAATCCTTCTCATAACCGGCGCAAGCCAAGATTGTAACTCCTCCCGGTAGTTCAAATTTTTCCTGTACATTCATTTTCATCTTCACAGCGACCACCTTTCCATATTTAAGACTATGGCATTGACGATTTTTTCAGCGCCCCATAACTGGCTCAGCAAGTACGTAGGATTGGAAGTGAATACAGCAAACCGCCAGAGGGAATTGGGCGTGAAAGAACTTTCCTCGAGATTGTTAACTCTATCGAGGAAAGATCGAGACGGCTACTCTCCGGTAAGGTCAAACAAAGTATCAGAACTTCTCTGGATAGCTTCTTAAAAGCTCTGGGATTTCCAGTGGCATATCAGCAAGTACCGCAACTGAATTTCTGAAAGAGCTGCCACTTTCAATTTTTGCATCTGGGTCAGCACCTGCTTCGAGTAACACTGCAACGATTTCTGACGAATAAGGCTTGCTGTCAAACACCATTTTCAAAGGCGTAGCGCCATCCTCGGGCCGGTGATTGATAAGTTTTTCGGCGCCATTTTCCAACAGTAATTTGATGGCCGGAAGGTTCTTTTGCCTGACCGCATAAATCAGCGGGGTATAGCCATAGCTGTCAACGGCGTTCACATCGAGCCCCTGTTCGATGAGAAATTGGATAGATTCTGGCGGAGTATCCCCATCCGATAACTGATGTAAATACGTCCATTTGTCATTTTCAGTTACCCTGTGAATATTACATCCTTGCTGGATAAAGGACTGGGCAATATCTAATTGTCCTTTTCTTAGTGCTTTATATAGTTTGTATTCTGGCCTGTCCGTATATCTCATTTCTGTTACCTGTTTTCCAAAAATTCTTCCATGTGCTCGATGATTTTGTCTGACCTTTCACCGAATTTAAGACCATGACATTGACGAGATTTCAAATACACTGGGGGCAATGGAGACCTCTACATGAAAAACGATATACCAACAACAAAAGCGGGTAGTTAACATCAATCTGAATTTAACATTGATATTAACTGTACTACTCAGTCCCGAACCGACTTGCTCCACACCAGTCCTTGGGGGATGAATGGGTCAACGACCGGCTGCTCCATTCCAGCATGGATCCCCAAGTTGGTCAGCGCCACAGCAAACTCGGCATAATGGCCGCGAGTTGTGCCGCTTTCTTCGCCGTAACGGGCGCCATGGTGCCAAATAGCTAAGTTGCGTTTAATACCATCTTCAAAGCTCAACGCATCTTTGTGAATGATCCCCCACAGTGCCAAGTGCAAGGTAAAGTAATTGCTACGTCCGCTGATTTTTTTGCTGGGCTTGGCGGTGTATTCGTCCAGACGTTTCTGGCAATGGGCACTGGCTTTATCATGGTCGCCGTTAAACCAGGCTTTCAGCGCATGCACAAAATCATCGGTGGTATTGGGTTTTGGATTGCCGGGGAAGTGCCCTTCCGGGTACAGCAAGCAGGCTTCTTTGGCGATAGCCAGCTCACCGGCGGCCATGGCACAATTGAAACAACTGACAACATTGATAGCTTGATTTCCTCGAGATACCTTTTCGCCGATAAACTCCGGGTCAGTAGGGTCAAAAGCCATTTTCAGTGGCCGTAACTGATACTCGGCCGCTTTTTTAAAATCGGCCTTAGCCTCATCAAATTTTTGGTTCAATGCGTAGGACATTGCCAGACTGGCATAGTCAAAACCACGGCCCCAGTAATAGCCTTCTTTCTTAGAATCTTGATAAAAGCCAGCTTCATCCAATGCCTTGGCCCGAGCAATGGTTTCCAAATCGATTTCTAGTTCACTGGCAAGCTGCTCAGCAGAGAGTTGGGGGATTTTTTTGGTCATGGTTATTTGTTTCCTTTCAATGCTTTTAATCCATCGGCAAAGGTGCGCTTGACTGTCTCAAACTCAGGGATGATGAACTCTTGCTTCGTCCCGTCTTTAGGTGGCAGCAGGTTACCTTTATCGTCTTGCCAAAAATAACGCACCTGACCGCTTTCAGTGTTGGTGAATATCGCCAGGTGATTCTTCTCACCATTCTTGTCAAGGATGCTCTGCCACAGCGCTAGCTCTTTTTGCTCATAGGGACCGCCCTTACGGTTGGATGCTTGACCAACTTTGGGGACCTTTTTCTTCATCCTTTTCGCCCAGCGTTTATTCTTTTTATCAGAGCCCTGTAGTTCTCCAAATTGATTGCGGCTGAGGCGGGTGTGGTAGCCCCACTCTCAAACCAAGAACCATCAGCATTGAGCACAGTCTCTGTGCTTGTCCCGCCCCGCTAGTCCCTCCAAGCTGCCATTCGGTTTCATTCCTGACCTCACAATTTGCTGCAACTTATTTTGGTATAAGTGAAAAATCAGGCTACTTTTATACCATTCTGCTTAGATATTGACTTAATTCCGATTAGTGCCAGCTTCTATCAGGAAGATTATTATTTAACTTCAAACTAAAAGACTAAAATATGAAACCTTACCAAGCGATAGATTGCGGCCGCTATGATTACCTCGAGTTGGCCTGTATTCGCGGTTATCCGCTGAAAATAGAGCTGTTGCAAGGAGAGATACTTCATGGCAAGGCGCTGATCACCGAGACCCGTCCCGACAAGAGCGAGTGGCTGTTGGTGCAAACGACCACCAGCAACCGCGCCATTCGTATGGATCAGCTGCTGGCAATCACTCCTGAGCAGGAAGGCGCTGAATTTGGCCGGGTGCTGATTGCCTCGGCCGGCAGTGAGATTTAAATCGCCGCGATAACTGAAATTTCCACCAGATACTCGGGCTCGGCAATCGCGGCCTCCACACAGGCTCTAGCCGGTGCATGCCCTGCCGGTAACCAGGCATCCCAGATGGCATTCATGGCATCATAATCACTCATCTGTTTCAGGTAGATAGTCGCTGAGAGGATCCGTTCACGACTGCTGCCAGCCCGCTTGAGCAGCTCATCCACTTCTTCGAGCATGGTTCGGGTTTGCTGCTGAATATCGGCGAACTTATCCTTGGCAACCTGACCACGAAGATAAACCGTGTTGTTGTGGATCACTATGCTGCTCATGCGTGGATTGGTATCGATACGTTGAATTGTCATCGGCTGGGTTCCGGGGCGAAAATTATTATTTTATCC